>VFSW01012672.1_pt1 | contig 11758 bp, 19 predicted proteins | sample 5358111 | NCBI WGS metagenome assembly VFSW01 (sample SAMN11554181, study PRJNA540505) | mine drainage metagenome | isolation source: sediment from site ElyBrook_90M | place: USA: Ely Copper Mine, Vershire, VT | collected 2017 | reverse complement strand
GGCCAGGAGCCGCGCCGCTCTGGGCACCGATGCGGGTGCGGGACCGGGCGCGCCCGCCGCTGCCTTCGATCCCGGCGGCTATCGCACGCACGACGACCGGCCGGGCGACCAGCTGATCGGACTGCTCACCGAGCGCCTCCGCGACTATGGCGCGACCGTCCGCACCGCCACGCCAGCTGACCTGGCCGCCGCCGTGGCGGCGGCGCGGACCGCCCCCGGCGCCAGGCGCGTCGCGCGGCCGCCCGATCTCGCCCTGGCCAGCCAGCCGGGCGGCATCGAGTTCGTGGTCGATGACGACCTGACGGCCGCGGAGCTCGACGGCTGCGACGCGGTGGTCACGACCGCCACCGTGGCTATCGCCGAGACCGGCACGATCGTCCTCGACGGCTCTGGCGGCCAGGGCCGCCGGGCGCTGTCGCTGATCCCCGACTACCACCTGTGCCTGCTCCGCGAGGACCAGGTCGTCGGCCTGGTCCCGCAGGCTCTCCCCCGGCTCGACCCGGCGCGCCCCCTGACCTGGATCAGCGGACCGTCAGCGACCAGCGACATCGAGCTCGACCGGGTCCAGGGCGTCCACGGCCCCCGCACCCTGGAAGTGATCTTGATTTCTCCCTAACCCAGCGACAGCGCTGAGTCAAAGATGTCGCCCCGGACATTTGCGGCTAAAGGCACTCAACGCTGCCGTGGCCGCTGTTGCGAGGCGGCGCAGGTGACGCAGGTGAGGGCCGCGGGGCGTGCGGCGAGGCGGGCGGCGCCGATCGGGCGGCCGCAGGCCGCGCAGGTACCGTAAGCGCCATCGTCGATCCTCGCCAGGGCCGCGTCGATCTCAGCCAGCCGCTCCCTGGCCGCACCGATCAGGGCGCTCGCATGCTGCCGCTCGAACGCGATCGTCGCGCCCTCCGGATCGTGCTCGTCGTCGGCGTTCGCCGACTCGGCGGCCTCGACGATCCCGCGGAATTCCCGCTCCAGCCCCGCCAGCCGCCGCACCGTGTCCCCGCGCAGCGCGACCAGTCCCTCCCGCGCCCGCTGAGGTGTCGTCACCCAGCCTGCCTACCCCGGACCGGCCCCGGTAGCAAGCCCTGCGACGCATCTCCTGCTCGGTGGTCGGCACGGTGCCGAGCATGGCGTATCCCAGCTCCGGAATCGCCTGCACCGACCACCCGAAAGCGTCCCGGCAGAACTCCTGCGCCCGCGCCTCGTCATCGGCCGGGACCTCGCCATCCGACCCGGCGCCGCTGGCGGCCCTCGACCTACCGCTCAAAATCCTGGTGTGGGACGACGCGGGCACGACCCGGGTCTCCTACGTCGCGCCCGCCGAGATCGCCAGCCGGTACCGGCTAAGCGCCGAACTGGCCGGCCGCCTGGAGGGCATCCACAAGCTCACCGACGCCCTGGTCGAGTGGTAACCGTGATAAGAGAAGACTTAATCAGCGGTCGCCCGGGGCGCGGCGGCACACGTAGAGTCGGTACCGGGAAGGACGCCGCGCCGGAAGAGGTAGCTGTACATGAGCGGTGAGCAGGGGCGGCCCCGCGAGGCCGATGAGGCACTGGCCGTGCTCCGCGACGTCTGGAGCGCCCGGGGGCAGGACGGCGAGGCCCTGGCCGACGAGCTCGGCACTGCCAAGGGCTGCAAGCGGATGAGCGACATCGGCTTCGACGACATGTCAGGCCCCGATGGCGATCTGAGCGCGGCCTGGCAGGCACAGCTCAAGCGCGAGGGCAAGCTGAGCACCGGGACGTCAAGCGTCCGCGATCTGGTGCTCGGCGACGCCAAGGTCCGCTGAGACCGGCACCGGCGGCTAGGAAACGGCTGGATGAACCGCCCCGAGACCGTCGGCGAGCTGACCGAGATCCTCCGGCATGGCGGTTACCTGGCCGACCGCGGCCTGGCCACGGCGCTGTTCATCGCTCTTTCGCTGCGCCGCCCCATCCTGCTGGAGGGCGAGGTCGGAGTCGGCAAGACCGAGGTCGCCAAGGTGCTGGCCACCGAGCTGGGACGCAGGCTGATCCGGCTGCAATGCTATGAGGGCATCGAGACCCACCAGGCGCTCTATGAGTGGGACTACGCCCGGCAGATGCTGCACATCCGGGCGCTATCCGACCGCCAGGCCGCCGACGAGCGGGCGGTCGACCAGCTCTTCGGGCCCAAGTTCCTGCTGGAACGACCGCTGCTGGCGGCGATCCGGGCCGGCGACCAGGCGGTGCTGCTGATCGACGAGATCGACCGGGCCGACGATGAGTTCGAGGCCTTCCTGCTTGAGCTGCTCTCCGATTTCCAGATCAGCGTCCCGGAGATCGGCACCATCGCGGCCGAGAGCCCGCCGCTGGTGATCCTCACCTCCAACCGCACCCGCGAGCTGCACGACGCGCTCAAGCGGCGGTGCCTGTACCACTGGATCGGCTACCCGGCGGCCGAGCGCGAGACCGAGATCGTGCTGATCCGCGAGCCGGGGATCGCCCCCGCGCTGGCCCGCAAGGTGGTGGCCGCCGTGCACCGGCTGCGCGAGCTCGATCTCGCCAAGCCGCCCGGGGTAGCGGAGACGATCGATTGGGCGCGCACCCTGGACTTCCTCGGCGCCACCGACCTGACGCCAGACAGCGCGCTGGACACGCTCGGCGCCGTGGTGAAGGAACGCGACGACCTGGAGCTGGTCCGCCAGTCCATGGCCGAGATCACCGCCGGTGCCTGAGCTCGCGCCTGACCGGACGGGGATCACCGGGCTCCTGGTCGGTTTCGCCCGCGAGCTGCGAGCCGCCGGGAGCGCGGCGGGCACGGGGGACGCGCTGACCTACTGCCCGGCGATGGCGCCGCTCGACCCGTCCGACCTGCTCGACCTCTAGTGGGCCGGTCGCGCCGCGCTGATCAGCAGGCGCGATGACATCGAGGTCTTCGACGAGGTATTCCGCCGGTACTTCCTCGGCGGCGCCGGCCCGGTACGCGAACTGGTAACCATCCGCGCCAGGGTGGAGCCGGAGGCCGAGGCGTCGACCCTGGTGGCCCCGGCCACCGACCCCAGCCCGGATCCCGAGGGCCACCAGGAGCAGGCTGTCCTCGGCCTGATGGCGTCGAATGTGGAAGCCCTGAAACACAAGTCCTTCGCCGTCTGCACCCCGGCCGAGCTTGCCGTGCTGCGCCGGATCATGACCCAGATCCGGCTCACCCCGCCGCTGCGCCGGTCCCGGCGCACCCGCCCGGCCCGCTCCGGCCACTCCCCCGACCTGCGCCGGATGGTCCGGGAGTCGCTTCGCCACCACGGCGAGCCGGTCCCGCTGTCCTGGCGCCGCCGCCGGAGGCGGCCCCGGCCGCTGATCCTGATCCTGGATATCTCCGGCTCGATGGCCGACTACTCGCGCAACCTGCTGCAGTTCGCCTATTCGGCGAACCGGGCCGCGGCGAAGGTCGAGGTCTTCTGCTTCGGCACCCGCCTCACCCGGATCACCGGCCAGCTGCGGACCCGGCGCCCCGACGACGCGCTGGAGCGGGCGGCGCGGACGGTCTTCGACTGGGAAGGCGGGACCAGGATCGGCGAGTCGCTGGAGGAGTTCGTGAAGCGGTGGGGCCGTCGCGGCACCTGTCGCGGCGGGCTGGTCGTGATCTGCTCGGACGGACTGGACCGCGGCGACCCGGCCGTCCTCGCCGCCGCGATGGAACGCCTCTCCCGGCTGTGCCACGCCGTCATCTGGATGAACCCGCACAAGGGCTACGACCCGGCCTTCCGGCCGAGTACCGTCGGCATGATCGCGGCCGCGCCGCACATCGACCTGCTGCTGTCCGGCCATGACCTGGCGAGCCTGCAGGACCTGGCGTCCCTGCTGCCGGCCCTGTAGCTAGCCGGCCAGAAAAATCAAGACCCGGATACGGAAAATGGAGTCCTCGTGAGATGGAGCGTCGGGATCGAGGCCGAGTGTGACTCGGTGCTGACCGTAGAGCAAGTGGTCGAGCTGGCCGACGCGGTAGCCGGATCCGACGGCATCGCGACCGGGATCGGCACCACGCGCTACGGCGCCCAGCTGATCGTGGAAGCGGAGAGCCGCGAGGCGGCGATCGAGGTGGCTACGGCGCAGTTCCGCCGGGCGGCGGCGACCGCGGCGCTGCCGCAGGGCCCAATCGTCCGTGCCGAGGCGATCAGCGAGGCCGAGGACCAGGCCGAGTTCGACAGCCCAGCCGAGTCCGGCAGCTCAGGCGGCTAGCCGTGATCCGGCTCGGCTCGCTGGCCGGCTACCCATTCGAGGGGCCGAGGCTGCTCGGCGGCTGGACCCCGCCGCCGCGCCCAGCCGTCTACGCGATCATGTACCAGCCGGACCCGGAGACCAAGCCGGGCCAGTTCGCCCCGCTCTACATCGGCCACGCAGACGACCTATCGGCCCAGCGCCTCCCGTTCCAGCACCCGCGGGCGAGCTGCTGGATCAAGCGGGCCGGCTCGAAATGGAAGCTCCACATCTGCACCTATGAGGTCCCCGGCGACACTAGCTCGCACCGCGAGCAAATCACCCGCGAGCTGATCTCGATCTACCAGCCGGGCTGCAACCAGACGCGCTACGACCCGTCCTGGAAAGCCGAATGGATCAGCAAACCGGGCACCTGATCGGGCCCGGGATTCACGTGGAGGGTGATCTCCCGGAGGTTGTCCAGCCGCCAGCCGCCGAATCGCTCCGCCGGCCACCCGGCCGGCGCGCCGTCCAGGGCGCTAGCGGCGATGATCGCGTTCGCGCGATCACGGATCGCCGGCATCCGCGGCTTGCTCCCCGGCAACGACCTCGCTGGACCAGAGCCGTTCCACATCCAGGGTGAGATGGCGGGCCAGCCCAGGCAGGTCCAGCCCGACGGCAGCACCGGCCTTCGCGGCGCTTCCTCATCGAGTCCGTCGAGGACTCCGGTCACGTGATTGCGCTGCGACGAGCTCCGGCTATTCGTCGTCCCCGTTGTCGCTGGCGGCGGTAAACCGCGGCTGCCAAAGAACGTGCACCTCAATCTCGGCCTGCTGGATTCCCATCACTTTGCCAGCGGCGTCGTATTCCTCAGGTATCGTCATGAAGTTGGCGAGGCGGGTTTATCGCCGTAGCAGGAATGCAGCGTTAAGCCGCCGACCACAGTCAGTAGTCGAGTCACAAGCTGCTTGACGTGCGGGGACCGCCGTTATGGACGGCTGATCGGCTGACGCCCGCAGAGCCTTGCCGTCGACAGATCAGGGTGATCCGTGCGGCACTGGCGGCAGCGTGCACGCGGTGGTGAGTTGCCGTCGTGGGCGTTAGCCGATTGCTCCGGGGTCGATAGGCTCAACGCCGCTTCCCGCGTAGCGGGCGGGCTCGACCGAAAGGACGACGCGGCCGCCAGGGTGAGTGGTGCTGGGCAGCGCCGCGGCCACCGCGTGCGCGATCCGCCAGTCAGCGCCGTCGCCGATCAGCCGCCCGGCCGGCATGGCGGCGGACAGCTCAAGCGGCTCGATGTCGACCGGCAGCATCCCGACGTGCTCGGCGATCCCCGGCCGCGCGGCCTCGGCGGCGCACAGGCACAGCGCGGGCACCGCCACGTCGGCCCGCCCGGCGGCGGCGTCGACGATGAACCCGGACAGAGCCGGATACCCCTTGCCAAGGGCCAGCAGCGCGCTGTCGTCCAGCAGGCAGGCGATCACGCGGCGCTCCCGCGGCCGGCGATCAGCTCCCGCAGCCGTGCGGACGCGGCCAGCTCGGCATCGGTCACCTCGACGCCGAACCGCTCCGCCAGCACCTCCCGTGCCCGGCGCTCCCGCTCGGCCAGCTCCGCGGCGCTGGGAACCGAGGCCGCCAGCTCCTGCACCAGGTCCTTCAGGGTCGTGCGCCGCTCTGCCGCCAGGCGGGCCAGGCGCTCGCGGGTCTGGCGGGAAACCTTGATGCTCGTGTCATCCGCAGCCATAACCAGCACTCTACCAGCGGTAGAGTCACGTCGCCGGGGCCTTCCGGCACACGCGGAAACCAGGCGTCAGACTGCCCTGCGTAACCGATCCTCGCCCGAAACAACGCGCGCAACGCCGCCGATCTGCGTCGGAATTGGCAAGTCCGGATGCTTCATCAACTCCACCCAGATCTGGATAATCTGCGCGGCCGGGTACCCTCCCGTGACGCAGGAGTAGCGCCAGCGGTTCACCGGCGCGAATAGTGACCTCAATAGCAACGTGGTGATGCGACCCAGCGTGACGTGGGAAGAGGCGGGCAAGGCGCTAGTGATACTCGCGTGCGGCGGCGAAGACGCCTCATCGGCCGCTGACCGAGCCAAGACCATCATCGACGGCAACGCCGCGAAGGTGGCGCATATCTATGTCCGGGAAGTCGAAGTGATCAACGCGGAGGCCCTGGAGAGCGCGGTGTGGGTTGAAGCCATGCCCCGGCACTGCCCCGTCCTCCTGATGGGTGCCAAGTCTTGCATGAGCCGAGGAGGTGGCCCGGCCAGGTTCTGCAGTAATCACGGCCCGTGGTCCGGCGGTTCCCGGGCCTCCTCGCACACGTCATGTGGAGCTCGCTGACCGCGATTGGGGTGCCGTTTTGGTGGTGCGCCTTTGCAGCAGGCTGACCAGGAGCATGACGACGACGGCGATCCCGACGCCGATGAAGGTGAACAGGATCCGGCGTCCCTCGTCGGCGAGGTTGGACGGGTGGGGCAGGTCCATGGCGATGAGCACGGCACCGGCCACCGCCGCGCAGTACAGGGCGTAGTTGACGGCGCGGGTGGCCCCGGTCAGGGCGCCGAGGATGACGATGACGACTTCCAGGCCGGTTCTGTGGTCAACGGTCAGCAGGAACGGGGCGGCGATCACGGCGCCGAGGATCGCCCCCGCGAGGCGCTGCCCGGCGATGAGGGCGGATTGCTGCAGGCTGGGTTTCATGGCGACCAGGGTGGCGACCGGCATCCAATCGGCGTTGGGCAGGTGCAGCCCGAAAGCGATCGCGACGGCGGCCGACACGGCAATGGCCGGATCAGCACGAACAGGATCACTGGCCTGGTCAGCTTCACTGGCGCGGTGTCGCCGGGCAGGATATCGGCGCCGGGCTGCGGCCCGGCTGTCCTGCCGCGGGCGAGCCACATGAGGCCGGCGTAGGCGATGGTAAGCGCTGATCCGGTGAGCCAGGCCAGTGCCTGCGCCCAGGGGCTGGTGTGGACGTGGCCGAGGTGGTAGGCGGCAGGCAGGGCGAGAGTGATGAGGAACCAGATGTTGAGCAGCAGGGCGGCGGTGAATCGGTGCAGGCCGTATTTCACCGTCAGCCCGGCCAGCACGGTGATCACCAAGGCAGCCAGGACCACCAGCCCCCAGGCCCGGCCGCCGATGCCGAATCCCAGGGCCGTCAGCAGCGCGCCCGCAGCGGCGATCAGGGCCATCCGGGGCACCCGGTAGCCGTAATCACCGCCGGGGTCGCTCAGGCCCACGAACAGCGCCGCGAACGCCACGCTGAGGAAGTATTTCTCCTGGTGGAGCACGCCAAGGACGATAAGCGGCACCAGCATGACCGCCAGGACGCCGGCGCCTCTGCGCAGGTTGAATCTTTGCCTCTTGATTGCGAACACTGCGGCCAGCTGGGTCATGACTGTTCCGCTATCCGGGCCGCTGCTGCGGCTGCTCCGGTGAACACCCGGATGCCCAGGCCCCAGGGCCAGCCCAGGATCATCTGGGCGGTCACCACCAGCCTGGAGGCCTTAGCAAGAACAACGGCACGGTGGTGGCCAGCGCCTCGCCGGCTCGGACCGCCGGGCACCTGGCTCCGATCACCAGGCGCAGCTGCCACGCGCTGACGGCGAGCAGAACCAGCAGCCTCACCACCAGAATCACCGCCAGCAGCACGCTCGGGAGATGATGCAGCGGCAGCAGGTAGTACAAGGCGACGAGCATGACAGTCGTGGCGAGCGAGCGGAGCACCCCCAGGCCGACCTGCCGACGGCGCCTCGCCGATGCCACCATCGGTGCAGGCGCGTTCGTCCCGCCGACAGGCCAGGGCGGAGCGAAGCACATGTCCCAATCCGGGTGCTATACCACTATTTCCCGTCGCTCGTCAGGCTGGATGACCTACCGCTCCGAGTCTGAGTCCGCCGACACGACCTGGCATCACCCACCGCGAGTGAATGAGACCATCGACGCGGACGCCGAACTGGCAGATCTGCGCTCCGGGCACAGCCTGATGCCAATCGCAGCGAGGCGCGCCGAACCGGCAGGGGATTCGTAACAGAGGGATCGCGCAACCCGCTCACTCTCCGTGATGATCTGAATGCCATCCTCGTGATCGCCAGTGGGCAGATGTCACCCGTCGCCCGCGAAACCGGTCCGAGAATGACTTCGCCGAACCACTGGACAAGGGTCTGCCACGGAAGCTCAGAAGATGAAGGGGATCAGCATCTTGGTCGACTGCTTGTACTCCGGATACGAGTCGGGGAAGCGGTCGGCCATGAAGCGCTCCTCCGCGATGGCGCTGTAGGCAAAGTACGCTCCGAGCATTACAACCGCTACCAGCCCGTACAGGCTGACGGCGATTGTCGTGCCGATCATCGCGAGGATGATGCCCGAGTAGATGGGGTGACGGACACTGGCGTACGGGCCAGTTGTGACGAGGTCCGGATCGGCCTTCCGGGACATCGGCATTCCCCAGTTCCGGCCGATGTACGCCCTGGCCCAGATAGCCAGCGCCAACCCCAGCAAGAAGACGACCAGGCCAACGCCCTGCAACCATGGGTCGTTCGCCGTCACATGCCCTTTGAAAGCCCTGACACGCAGCAACAGAAGAATGACGAGAATGACACCGACCCGGACGCCCGCGAACCGGGTCCATCGGGTTTGGCCTGCCTTGACACCGACGGACGCCACGAACCAATAGATCCAGAAGGCTACCCAGCCAGCGAAGATGACAACGTCGACGACATGCACAGAAACTCCCTGATCATCGTACGGCGGCCACCAAGCGAACCACTGTGACGGTCACGCTGTCCGCACATGATCCGCTGGCTTTGCGTGCTCACCTGTCGGCGTGGCTTGGCGTGGATGGCTGACCGCGCCTCCGGGCCCCTTACCGAGGGCCGTCGTGCCAGGGGCCAGTGTCGCCGACCCACCCCTGCTCTACCGGGTGTCACTCTAGATGATCGGCGGTCGATCCGGCGAAGCGCGCATCGCCGCAGATCGGTACGCCGCGGACGATGACGTCCGGCTGGTTGCGGATATCCAGAACCGGCTGTTCCGCGGCGTCGGCACTGGCCGGGCTGCGGAGTGCCGCGTTCTCCCTGGGCGATGGAGTCAGGCGTCCCGGGATGGGCGGCAATGCGTCGGCTGAGCGGCGCCTGCGGGGGCATGCGGCGGGCATGACCGGGACGGGCTGCGGCGGCGCCTGTCTGGATATCTCCCAGTGAGGTAGCCGTTATCCAGCCGGGTAGGGGGCGCTGGTTCGCGCCGCGGTGACCACCACCGTGGTGTAGCGCATCGTGAAGCTGCCTCCCATCGCGTCGATGGCGCTGCCGATGCCGGCCAGTATCTCCTGCAGTTTCGCTGGCGGCATCTGGCTGGCGCCGCCGAAGGTCGGCACCTGTTCCAGCCACTCGTCGCGGGCGTAGGGCCGGTCCCAGTCGAATCGCCACTGCTCCGGATCGCCGAACGCGCCCGCCTCTCGTATCCCGTCGGCCGCCCGGGTGAACCCCGGCGAGTACACCTCGAGCATGGGCTTCGCCCAGATATCGCCCGGCGAGTCAGGCAAGACCTGCCGATAGATGGCGGCGAAGGCTTCACCCACATCGGGCGGGGGCTGGAAGACGTTCCAGAACACAGCCAGCCGCCCGCCGGGGCGCAGTGCCTGCGCCGCCCTGGCCGCTCCCGCTACCGGGTCCCCCCCGTGCCAGGCCGGCCCGGCGCTGCCCGCGTCGGGCGCGCGGCCCGCGGGGTCCCAGGCTTCGAACTTGGCCACCTCGACCTCGATCCCGCTCTGCCGTGCCAGGTCGGCCATGCGCGGGTCGGGATCGACCCCGAGCACCCGGCACCCGGCCGCCTGGAACTGCCGGGCCGCGATGCCGGTACCGCAGCCGACATCGAGCACGTCGGGGCCGGGGCTGGCGGCGACGATACGCCCCACCATGGCGCCGGGATAGCCAGGACGAGCCCGGTCGTAGCGTTCGGCGTCCGAGCCGAACGACTCCGCTACCAGCCGGTGCTCATGCGGCTCATTCGTTGCTGCAGCTCGTTCTCGTTGGCCTTCGGGTTGCGCTGGCATGTAAGAACGATCGCCCCCGAATGTCACCCTGGCTGCTCGTTTCGCCGCCGGCGAAGAGGAAGTACTCAACGGCTGCACGGTCCTGTCCTTCGTGACCGGCGAGCTGGACAATCGGGAGAGAGAAGGACGGGCTCCCGTGCAGCCCGTCGGCCAGTAACTGACGGATGAGCGCGATCGATCTATCAGAGCTGACCGGCCGGGGCGCGCACAGTAGTGATATTGAGGAACTGCATGGCCGTCGTTGTCGGACCGATCCTGAGCGAAGAGATACTGCGTTTCCTGCTGGCTGAGCAGCACGCGCAGTCGTGTCTCGATTACAAACGCTTTCTTGACTAGGCCGTGCGGCGGGACATCATCGAACTGGCCAAGGACGCGGCGGCCACGCATCTCCGGACAGCGCCGATTCGATCCCGCGCTGCATACGCCGAAGCCACCAACCAGCGCCGTATAACGCTAGATACTCGGGTGATCATCGCTAATATTTTCGATTCGATATGCGGAGATGATCACCCGTGGATCACTCGATCTGCAGGGGATTCGTACAAAGGGATCGCGCAACCCGCTCACTCTCCGTGATGATCTGCATGCCATCCTCGTGACCGCCAGTGGGCAGATCCCGATGGTCGCCAACAGCCGGCCTCGTGGACGCGGTAATGACGTCGATCCCGGCCCCGCGGTCGCCAGGTCCGAGCGCCTCGGCACGTTTCTTAAGTGCGTCGTCAGTGACGTGAAGCCGACCTGGATACAAAGCCAAGGTCTTGGCGCAGAGGGCACCAGGAGTCCCCGGCAGCCCTGCGTTTGCGCTAAGCGGGCGCCGCCGTTTCCGGGACCTGTCGTCGGCTATCCCTGCGCCGATCCACCGGTCAGCGGGCGGCAGCGACATCGGCGGCCAGCCTGGCGGCCCAGGAGCGCGCCCTGGTGGTCTCGTCCGGGTCGAGCCGATTCTCCTTGGTGACCAGGAAGCTCTCCGGTTCAGCCACGACTTCGAAACCGTGCGCGCGGAGCAGATGGGTCACCCCCTTGGAAGCCCGGCCGGTAACAATGGCCGGCGCGTGCAACCTGGTGTCGAAAGCCGCCGCCTTCGCCGGATACCGGCCGAGCGAGCCGAACCAGTCCCGCAGCCCCTGGCCCAGCGCGTCCGGCTCGAGCCTCAGGTCACTTTCAGGCTTCTCCGCAGCCTCGGCCGCCGCATTTCTGGTGGACTCCAGGCTCATGCCGTGGACGTGCGTCGGGCCGCCGACGACCACGAGGTCGGCATCGGCCAGCACCGCCGGAGCCGCCTGCGCCACCGGTACGACGCTTACCTCGAAGGCGGACTCGAGCCCGGCTCCGATCGCGGCGGCGACCTGGTGCGTGTTGCCGTACATCGACTCGTAAACGACCACTGCCCGCATCGTTATCACCTTGATCTCCGCTTGCCCTGTAGTTCCATCGTGCCGCGCCGGGCACGGGCGGCAGCAGGGCCAAACGTCGCCAGTCAGCCGGCCATCCTTCCTCCCCTGCCGTCGCCCCGCCCCGGAGCCGCCCCCGGCGCGGGGGGGGTGCG
>VFSW01012671.1_pt1 | contig 11758 bp, 7 predicted proteins | sample 5358111 | NCBI WGS metagenome assembly VFSW01 (sample SAMN11554181, study PRJNA540505) | mine drainage metagenome | isolation source: sediment from site ElyBrook_90M | place: USA: Ely Copper Mine, Vershire, VT | collected 2017 | reverse complement strand
TTCTTGATTACGGCATGGCTGCTACGGCTGCATGTAGATGCCTGGAGTCGCTTGCAATGCAGCGTACAAAGATCGCAAACAGGTTCTTTGGTGATATTGGCCGCGCCCATGGCATGACCGAAATGCCAGGATCATCCGTGAAGCTCCCTACAAAGCTCTTCACCCTGGCAGCGCTCTCCGCTTCGATACGGTGAACCGCGTCTGTTCAGCGCTCGGTGTGCAACTGGTGGCGCAAGCCGCTCCAGTTGTTGGTAAAGCGGCTGCCTAAAGCCTGCCAAGAGATGATCTTATCTTCCCATACAGCAAGCTTCGCGGCGAACGTGTTCTGCATTTGTGACGTAGGCATTGGACAGGCCAAACTGGTTGACAGCAATGTCACGCGCCTGCTGCGCACGGGGGAGTTCAGGCTAGAATTCGACACAAAGCAGATTCATCAGCGGCGGCGCGTTTCCGCCGATAAGCAGGCGAGCGGGGGCAGGTGGGGAATGGCGCGAAATGCCCTCATCTCCGCTCAGGGAGCGATGAATCGGCCAGATGGAGAGCTTTGATTTTGTACAGAATTTGTACGACGGGCAAAAAGTGTCAAATAGTCTCCAAAATGAATGAAATCATTCACTTTGTACATAGAACCCAGTATTTTGGCATTCTTGAAATTTGAATCTTTCTACTCGCGCCGCCTCCACCATATGTTTCACTTTTCAGCGCAAGCTACTTCGCACTGCAGGCCGCCGCGATAGCCTGTCGACTCATCCCACATTCCTCTGCCGCAATTCAGCCCCAGCCCCCCATCTCCCAAGGACGCGGTCAGCCTCTAGCCTCTCTCCTGCAAGCTCCATTTGCCCGGCTTGCACGCAGAAAAGCATCCCCGACCTTGACAGCTACATGTGATTGTCATACATTACGCCTGTCTGGAGAACGTATATGAGAACGGCATTCTGCAAAATAGCGGTTTGGGCAATTCTGCTGATTGCAATCGGCCGACCTGCCCTTAGAGCCCAACAGCAAAGCGGCGATCCTCTGTGGAAGCCCTTCTATGTGAACGCCAGAACAGGCCAACAGCACCTCTCTCTGGATGGCGCGTGGGAGTTGGGCTATCGCGATGCCGCCATCGCTGCTTCCGCTGATCTGGACCAGCAAAAATGGATCAAGGCGGACGTTCCCACCTCGACCCAATGGGCGCTTTACAAAGCGGGCGTCTTGCCTTATCCCTACGCCCACCTGAACACGCGCAAGTACGCCTGGGTTCCAGACAAAGTCTGGTATTTCCGGCGGCACTTCGAGGTTCCCCTAGCGGCAAAGGACGACTACGACTATCTATGCTTTGACGGGGTCGGCTACTACACCAGGATTTGGATCAACGGCACGCTGATAGGCCGCCACGAAGGCATGTTTGGTGGCCCTCACGTCGAGGTGGGCAAATGGCTCCATTTCGGCCAGTCCAATGAAATCGTTGTAGAGGTCAAAGCCGGCAGCTTCAACGAGAAAGATTGGGATCCCGATCACACCGGTAACACAAAGGTTGAAGTCCCCTGGGGGCTTGCAGGAGGCAGCAATTACGTTACTGCTTCCAGCGGCATAGCGCCCAAGGAAATTGAGCCTCTCGGAATCTGGCAGGGAGTCCGGCTGGAGATGACTCCGAAGGTGCATCTGGCCCGGCCTTACCTAGTTACAGAGAAGGCCTCTACGGCAATGGCTTCTCTCAGCCTCAAGGTCGAGCTGCTGGCAGATACCACGGGACTCGACTCCAAACTCACCGAAGAATATGGGGCAATCGCTGACACATCGATTGCCAAAGCTCTTCCGTCGGGACTCTCGTTGCAGATTGAATTGCTTGACAAGGGTACTTCCAGGCCGGTTCTCAAGAAAGAGTGGCCTATCAAGGCCTTTGAGGGCCGGAACTGGGTGACGCAGCAGATCGAGGTTCCCAGCCCCCGGCTCTGGTGGCCAAACGGCATGGGCGATCCTAACCTGTACTCGGTTCACCTGACGCTGCTGCGTCAGCAAATGGCATTCGACCAGATCGATTTCGATTACGGCATCCGCACCATCGAGCGCATAGCCACATCCGGTCCGCAAACCCAGGATCGTTGGGATAAATGGCAGTTTGTAGTCAACGGCCGCCCGATGTTTATGAAAGGCATGAACTGGGCCTGGCCGCTGGATGTGCTGCTCCATCTTCCCGCGGACAAATACCGCTGGCTACTTGAGGAGGCTCAGGGTGCGCACATTCAGATGCTGCGTGTCTGGGGTGGCGGCAACCTTGAGACTGACGATTTCTATCGGGAGTGCGACCGGCTTGGCATCATGGTCTGGGAAGACTTTCCGGTCGCCAACCAGGACACACCAAACTGGCCGCAGGACGTTTGGGAAGCGCAGGTGCTCCAGAACATCTTCCGTTTGAGAAATCACACTTCGCTCGCTGTTTGGTGTGGCGGCAACGAGTTCAATCCATATGACGTGGGCAATACGGCCTCGATAGGAATCATCGAGCGCTCAGTGCGCGATTTTGATCCCAGCCGGATGTTCGTGCGCACCACGCCCGACGCGGGTGACGCCCATATCTATACCGATCAGGATCCAACCTGGTACGGTCATCGCTATCGGTGGGTGCCATTTATCAGCGAGACAGGCATCTATAACATTCCGGAGCCGCAGTCGCTGTTACAGGTCATCGATCCGCAGGAACTGAAGGGAGATTTTCAAAACATCTTCGCCAAAAGTTATGCCGAAAGCCATCCTGAGTTTATTCACCATATGCTTGAATACGGTGGCGGAGAGCCGCGCACGTTGCTCGGCCGGGCATCCCAGATGGATGACTTGTCCAAGGCCGGGCTCAATGACTTTTCCAGCGATTCGCAAGTGGCAGCAGCCGAGTTTACGCAGGTATATGTGGACCAGATGCAGGCTAACTACCCTGTGACCGCTGGAATCATGCCTTGGTCGTTCACTGTGCCGTGGCCTATTCAGTTCTTCATGTTTGTGGATGGTCTCGATCAACCCACGGTCTCTTACTACACCATTAAGCACGTCTACGAGCTCACTCATATTCTGGTCAAGCTGCCAGAGTTGATCTGGGGCAAAGGAGAGAAGGTTCCTGTTTCGATTGCCGTGGCCAATGCCGCGCCAGAGGCGCTGTCTGGAGTTACCGTATCAGTTCACATTCTGGACCAGAACTTCCATTCCATCTGGAGCAAGACTGCGCAAATAGAAGTTCCTGCGGGACCGTCCGCCAAGAGCATGGAGATGGGTGGCTTCACAATTCCAGACAGCCTTGAGGACAAATTCTTCTTCGTGGTTGCAGAAGCCAGGAGAGCGGATGGCAGCCTAATATCTCGGTCGGTTTACTGGCCGCGCTGTTTGAAGCTGATGAATGACCCGGCCTTCCGCGCCAAGTATCGCGGCTCGCCTCACCCCTCACTGAAGTTTGCAGATGGCCCCTGGCTTCGTCCCCAGGTAGCTGCCGAGCCCACCAGTCTGAAATTGACCGTGATTTCAAGCAAGGTTTTGAGCCCAATGGAGAGCGTAGTGCGTGTGCGGCTTCGCAACACGGGAGCAAATCCGGCCTTCGATGCACATGTGAATATTGCAGGCACCAACCGGGCCTTCTACGGTACGGATAATGACCTCTGGCTCGTGCCAGGCGAGGAGCGCACACTGGACTTCACCATCCAGTGGCGAGACCCGGCCACGCGCGCCAATGCGCTCGTCACGGCCGATGCCTGGAACGCCGTGCCTCAACAGGAGGGAATACCAGCAGCACGCTAGCGGACTGCATATTCAGATCCACATAAGTGGCAATCGCAGCTCGCAGCAACTATAGCAGTTCTCCAATAGGTGTATAGGGGAAGCGAGACCGCGAGTGGCTTTTTCCTTAAGAAAAATCCACCTTACACGCCCCTATGGACTCCACAGAAATTGGAGAACTTCTCTAGCAACCTGGGGGAGTGGGCTCCACTCCGCTAGCCCTGCCGTTTATGATTAGCCCAGCCAACTTGGAGTAGCATATTCCTGTAGCAGAGAAGTGAAATGGTAAGTCCTGTCATTTGGGGTATGGAGGGGAAAAATGCCATCCGGATCGCTCAAAGCATCAACGGCAAGACTAATTAAAGGGATCTTCCCAAAGTTGTGGATGGAGCGCGAATTGCACTTCCGGCCTAACCATTTTGAAGATGAATTATGGTTAGTTCCGGTCTTCTGCAACAAGCACAAAACCGCAATAGATGTCGGCGCTAACATGGGACTGTATTCATATTTAATGGCGAAATATTCAAAGCAAGTTATCGCATTTGAGCCCAACACTGAACTCTGGCCGGTTTTACGCCGCTTAATGGGGAGAAATTTTCGTCTTGAAGCGGCGGCATTATCAGACAGGTCCGCAAAGGTCATATTCCGTGTGGACCCCACCAACACTGGAGTTTCCACCATCGAGGGGAAAAACCAGCTTACCTGTGTTAAAGATAACTCGGTTGTTGTTTCGCGAGAAATTGAAGCCAGAACGCTTGACAGCTTCGATCTGCCCAGTATCTCCATGATCAAAATAGACGTAGAGGGTCATGAGGAGTCGGTTGTTTCTGGCGCACGGGCTACGATAGATCGTTTCCGGCCCATTCTAATCATTGAGTCCGAAGGGCGTCATAATCCTGGCGCGCCACACCGCCTTGCAGCAAAGTTTTTCGACCTCGATTATCTGGTTTTCTATCTTAAGGGCGGTCAGCCAAGGGAGTTTGGCTCCCTGCGCGATGAAGATATCGATCCGCGTAATCTCGACCGTGGATTGACATACATCAATAACTTTATCTTCATTCCAGCCGAAAAGGGTTCGATCGTCAAGAGTATGCAGCAATTCTGCCTCGTTAAGCATTGGAAGACAAGGCAGTTCGACTATAGCAGTTCTCCAATAGGCGTATAGGGGAAGCAAGACCGCCGAGTGGCTTTTTCCTTAACCGGTATCCCCGGCGACACGTCTTCGTCGCTGGGGTGGAAGTAAAAGCCACTTTGCACGCCCTTATGAACTCCACAGAGAGTGGAGAACTGCTCTAAGCAAGGAGGAAAGTTCGTACGCAGACAGGCGAAGTCTCCGTAAAGTCCTTCAGTCTGAGTTCATGCTGCTGGTGCAACGCTGGTTGTTTTGTTACGCATCCTGCGTTGTAATTCCTTCAGAACTCCTTTAAGCCCAAATACAAAATAGGACTCGACAGTGAGCATCAGCATGCCGAGTATGGCCACAACTCCGGTGATCGCAAGAGAGTGCGGCAGAGCATAGTGCAGCATAGCCATGCATACCGGCAGCGATACAAGCATCACCGCTGCAAGTTTGAGTACCGGTATGAAGCTGATGGAGCGGTCGTTATTGAAGAGTTTCTTGTTTTCGTAATAAATAAGCGCCATTTGCGCTGCCTCTGAAGCCAGCCATGCAAACATGAAACCATGCAGGCCGAATTTCATCGTGACAGGAATGCTGATGCCGACCATAAGCAGATTTCCAAAGAAGACGATGATCGCCAATCGCTTATGCGTATTGGTTGAGTACTGAAAAAACTGCTTGTGCTCTCGCATGCTCATTGCGCCTGAAATCAATGCCATCAGCGCATAAGTAGATGGGTCGAACAGTAACGGCTTATGAAGCCAGAGTGCAAGAAGTATCGGTGAAAATAGGAATGCTCCAAGATTGACAATGGGTATAACACTGAACACGACCTTCTCGGAATAATGAAATATCTTTAGCAGCTTTTGTATATCACGGTCCGCAAAGCTGAATGTTATTTCCGGGGAGATAGCGTTTGTAATGGACACCAGTACCAGGCGAGCCGTGGATAGTATCGTACGGCTGATACTGAAAAGCACAACAACTGCCGGACCGAGAATCCATTGCAGCAAGATCACTGGGGCCTGGAAGGTGAGGAAGTTCTGCGCGAAGATCATGGCGAACAAGCCACTCGGGGCCAGAGTCGCTTTCGCAGTATTCCAGTTTGCTCCTTGAAGCCCCAATGGCAAGCCACCCAATCGCCGCCTGAGGTCATAGATAGAAACCAGACTAACAAGTACAACCGCAACAAGCTGACCGAGAGCGATCATTGAGAAGTGAACCCGAAGCAGAATGAGCGGGAGGCTGATCAACACTCCGCTCAGCCTGCGCGCGCTGGACCAACCCAGTCCCCGATGTGTCTCCTCGATCACCATAAATAAATTGTTGTAATAGGCCGCAAGGATGTTGACCATCGCCTGAAGACCGAGAAAAAAAGCAGTCAGAACAGCATCCATGGGTGTGATGGTGGAAAGATGCAGCAACTTAGCCAATGGCAGCAAAAACACCAGCGAAATAACAGCTAGCCCTATGAATATCACGCACAGCAGCAGAGCCAAAGTGCTTCCCTGCAGCCTGCGGTATTGATCCATCTCGCCGCGCTTGCGCAGCATGGTTAATTCGTTGGTAGCGTAAGTAGTAATGCCGAAGTTTAAGGTATTGAGATAGCTGAGAGTGGCCGAGAGAACCAGCCATTCTCCATATTCGCTCACTCCATAAGCGTGCAAAAATGCGGGCGGAAGCAGAAACTGCGTTACGAGCGTGACCCCAACACCCGCGCCCAGCGCGCCCAGCATCTTGATGATTCGCTGAATCATAGCCCTCTGAAAGCCGCATCGGCTAATTGCTGTAGTTCACTTCGGTTGAAGTATGTGCGATGTCCTGATATCTTGGCGGCTTGCGCGCAATGCTGAACTTGAGTAGCCCCTTCGAGCCTCGGTAGGTTTGCCTCTCTCTGTGCCGCGGCAGGCGCATGGAATAATCCAAATTAGTTCGTCTGCACCAGTCGAAACAAAGGTCAGTTCTGTTCATACTCATGTGTGCTGTCTCGGCTCGCCGCGGGCGGCAGGGAAGAAGCAAGCTTTGAATTAGCCCCGGCAACACCTTCGATAATATCAAGCACTCTGATTTTGGTGACCTCGAAATTGAACAACTCGCTGAAACACTTCTTGCTCCGGCCACGCGTGGCGGAAACCTCCTCCGCTGTCATTTGCTGCCAGCGGTCTAGAGAAGCAACGGTCCCATCCAGAGTGTCTTCGGCAATCAGTCCCGCCTCGTAGCTTTCAATCTCGCGCCAGATGTTCACCTTGTTTGAAATAATCACAGGAAGGTTGCAGGCCATGGCTTCAGCCACTACGATGCCGAAGTTCTCCTGGTGAGAAGGCAGCACAAATATCTCTGAGGCGGTAAGGGCGCCCCACTTGATTGCGCCCTTCAGCATCCCGGTCCAGGTGATTTTATCCGCCACGCCCAGGCCAGCCGCCATTGCTTCCAGCTCCTTCTGCCAGCCGGTTTCGTCAGGACCGGCAATCACAAGATGCCATGCAGGATCCCTTGCAAGCGAGTTGGTGAATGCCTGGATGAGGATATCGGTTGCTTTCTTTGGATGGATTCGGCTCATAAAAATTGCCAGCCGCTTGCCGCGTAAGTGCGGCCATCGAGCCAGAAACTCCTCGGTGGCTGCCGTGGTGTCGCAGTCGGGTCCGAAGGTGCCGTAGGGAATCACCGTTTCTGTAACGCGGTATGGCTTGAACGATTGCCGGGCAAGAATCTTTTCCTCTTCGCAGGTAAAGAGGACCGTATTGGCATTGTGCAATATCCTGTGCAGGATTCCTCGCCAATAGAGTGTCTTCTTCAGATGCTTGAGAGGATAGCGTTGCTTGAAGTAAGGATCAAGCATTCCGTGCGCGAATACCGCATAGGGTATCCCCGTTCCCGCCAAAGCTTTGTAGGCGGCATAGGCGTTGTATTGCCAGATGCAGTTAATGAGCACAACGTCATAGCGGGAAATATTGGCCTTTAGCCAAGGCGCTGCATGAGGTGTGTATCTATAGGTTCCCAAGCCGGGCCCTAGCCCGTACACTTTCGCCGGGAATGGGCAGTTCTCAGCGAACTCGGGTGTATCCATCGATGCCACTTCGACTTCGTGACCGCCCGATCGACAAATGTTGCAGAAGTGTCTTAAGCCCTGGGCCGGGCCGCCACTTGCTGGATCGATGGATGGAATGACATGGAGTATTTTCATCTGCGGTCCTCGTGCGGCCACTGGTGCAATGTGCCGCATTTCGGCCAGGCCCTCGGCGTTGCCTGGCAAAGTAGCCTATTGCCGGTCTACGTCAATACATGGAGCATCTTTAGATTCGTTCAACAGTTTCCCGCTGCGTTGAGCCGCTCACCTGGCTTGTGGCTTGGAGTTTATCAGCTGAAGGGGCCGGTCCCAATCGCACTGACACATATCCCTGAGCCGGAAGCGTAGCTTCTGCTTGTTTCGAGTTATGCGTATGTACTGGTTCAAATTCTCTCATCCAGCGATTGCTGGAGTCTTCGGGGCTGGATATAGCTTAGCAGTTGCGCTCTTGATCCGGAAATTTAGATGGATGCCCGGTTTGGCCTTCTCTGAATTGGGAGCATACAAATGCGGGGTTTGCCATCGGTTAGGCATACATCTGCAAGAATGTGCGCGGCAGAATAATCAGCCTCTTATTGAGCCATCTCCATTGTCCCAGGCCGGGCGCCCTCGCCACTCTTGCCGTTTTCGTCCAGCTTGCCAAAGATCATCTTGCCGCTGGCGGTTTGCAACACGCTTGTGACTGAAATCTCAATCGCTTTGCCAATCAGTTTGCGCGCATGATCCACCACCACCATGGTGCCGTCGTCCAGGTAGCCTACCCCCTGGTTGTACTCCTTGCCTTCTTTCAAGATCAGCACGATCATCTTCTCGCCAGGCAGCACCACTGGCTTCAGCGCATTGGCCAGGTCGTTGATATTCAGTACTTCGACGCGATGCAAGTGGGCCACCTTGTTCAGGTTGAAGTCGTTGGTCACCACTTTGGCCTCCCACTTCTTCGCCAGTTCCAATAGCTTCAGATCTACCTCGCGGATGGAGGGAAAGTCATCGGGAACAATCTGTACGCGGATGTTGGTGTTGGATTGCATTCGTTGCAGCATATCCAGCCCGCGGCGGCCCCGCTGCCGCTTTGAACCGTCGGTTGAGTCGGCCACAATCTGCAACTCGCGCAGCACAAACTCCGGCACCACCATCATTCCGTCGATAAAGCCGGCCTCGGCTATGTCGGCGATACGGCCGTCGATAATCACGCTGGTGTCCAGCACCTTGGCGCTCCGGCGCGTCGGCCGCTCGCTTGAGAAGATAGTGCCCAGAGCCGCTGGGTTCAACAGGTCTCCCTTGTTGGCCCCCACCAGCAGGCCAACATACGTCATCAGCAGCAGAACAAAGATCTGCAGTACGGCGGATGTGGCGCTGTTCAACGGCGCGCTCCGTAGTACCAGGCAAAAAAGTGCGGCCCCAAAGATGCCCAGCACGCTGCCGGCCACCGCGCCGATCAGCCGTCGAAGGCTGAGTGCCCGGACCCGTAGCTCAAAGACAATGACCGCGCCGGCCGCCACGCAGCCCGCTACCACACTCATCCAACCTGTTAGTCCAAAGGGGTGAAGGTAATAGCAGACCCCGGCGAGCAGAGTCACAAAAAAAAGTCGAATCAGAATGAGATCCATAAAAAGCCAACTCCCGCTGGCATAGAGCAAAACGCTCCAGCATCGGCACAAGTGGCGAGTATGCCCACCTGTGCGCAGATTCGTCAAGAGGAGACCGTGGGCAAGAATTCAATCAGTACCGTACAGGCTGCGATAAAAATGTTTCCAATGCAGGAAACTCTTCTAAATCAAGTAATTGAGCCTTCGGGAACAGAATGCTGACAGTCGAACTGCGGGCAGCAATCCGGTTGGCCATCGAGGGCGGAATACAGCAGTTCAACCCTCTGCCCGGCGTCCGCCATTTCAATCTCTGTTCCCGGTGCCGAGCTTGGATCACGAGGCCGCTGCAAGTTCTGCCACAGGCGCCATCCGCTGCGCACCCTTGCGGGGGCCTCGCTTGCGGGCGCTCATCACCTTGATGCGCTCCAGCAACTCCTGCGGCGAGCAGTTCTTCTTGGCCAGCAATGCGTCTGCCGCGTGGATTTCACCGCCCATGCGCTGCGGATCGCCCAATAGGATCATCGGCACATATGGCGCGATTAGCTTCAGCCGGCCCGCGAGTTGGCTTCCGCTCATCTGCGGCATGGCAAAGTCCATAAGCACCAAGTCCACTTGGCTCTCGGAAAAAATGCTGATCGCTTCCTGGCCGTTGGTGGATGGAATCACCCTGTATCCGTTGGTTGCAAGCATGAACGTGAGCACGGATAGCTCTTGTTCGTTATCGTCTACGCAGAGAATTACTTTCTTGGGCCGCATGGTCTTGAGATAACTCCTTCTTTCAATTTCTTAGGCCGTATTTGGAACGCAACTCTCCTTTACCCTTTTGAGTAGCTCTTGGGGTAGAGGTGGTTCCGCAACGCTACCGTTAGTGAGGCAGCACATCATGGCAGATGCAGCGGCACGCAATGCTTGGCGCAATAAGCACACGGCTCCCTTGAGAGAGCATCGCGGTCACGCAAAGCTGTGTCCGGGCATCGAGCCAGCAGACTAATCTACGCTCACGGTCAATTGTTGTTTATGCCTGGGGGCAAGACCGGTAAAGGCACCGGTTAAATTGCTTCAATGAATCGCTAGATTACGAGGAGTTGAGCTTCCTGCAAAGAGAGAAAGACAAGCGAAACCTAGATTGAAAATCCGCCTGAAACAACTCAAAGTTGGCTAGGATGAACAGTAACCGTAACTTGCATTTATTAATATCTGTTGAAAGCGTGTGCATTACGGCAGGAAAAGCCGCCCGTTTGCCACAGGAACAGTGCTGCCCGATACGCGCACATCTGTGACCTTTGCCGATTGAACCTGGGCGGAAAGGAACAGATCGCTGGGTCGCCCGATCTCTTCGCCTTGGCGTAAGGCAATGCGCACACCCGGCGTTACGGCGCCGCGCTGAACCAGGTAAGAAATTGCGCATCCGGCTGCCGATCCAGTGGCCGGATCTTCGCCGCCGTAGAACTGCATGCGCGCCCGCCATGCGGGCTCCTCGCCTCCAGTGGGCCCAATCACATAGAACCAGTGTGCCCCGCGCTCCCGCAGCCACGGCGTAGCCTCTTGCTGGCGCACTTTAAGCCGCGCCAGCGCCTCATGCGTACGCAGGGTCACAATCGCGAATGCTGTGCCTGTAGAGACCACCTGCGGAGGCGCAGCCGGATCGAGATCCTCCACCGTCAGCCCGGTCAGTCGGGCTACATTCTCTCGGTCAAGCGCCACGCCAAATTCAGGATCCCTCTGGGTCATTTCACCAAACAGGCTCTTGGCCTCGAATCGCACCGGCACCGAACCCACATTCAGCGCCAGGGTCACCGTCTTCCCATCCACGGTCTCCGGCGCGTTGAGCCGCAGTACGCTGGCCGTTCCCAGCGTGGGATGCCCGGCGAAGTTGAGTTCTTCCTGGGTGGTAAAGATGCGCACCCGCACTCCCTCGGCGCGCTCTGTCGCTGCTGGTCTGCGCTCGATAAACGAAGTCTCGGAGAGGTTGAACTCGCGCGCAATCGCCTGCATCCGCTCCGTCGTTAGCCCCGCTGTGTTCATCACCACGGCTAGTGGGTTGCCGGCAAGCGCTGTTCTTGTAAATACGTCCACCACAAAGTACTCTAGCTCCACTGGCCGTTGCTCAAGCATCGATCGCATCCCCATTCCTCAATCCAGTGTAGGGGAAACGGCATCGGTGCGAGGGAAATCGACTGGCAGTAGCAGGGCCGACGCATATAAATGGACCAGTCTTGCTATATGCAAAACGGGGTGATG
>VFSW01012670.1_pt1 | contig 11758 bp, 10 predicted proteins | sample 5358111 | NCBI WGS metagenome assembly VFSW01 (sample SAMN11554181, study PRJNA540505) | mine drainage metagenome | isolation source: sediment from site ElyBrook_90M | place: USA: Ely Copper Mine, Vershire, VT | collected 2017 | reverse complement strand
TGAAATCGCTCACCCGCGTATTCGCCGCCACGATCGGATCCCGGTAGAGCGACAGAAACGAGAGTGCCGTCGATAGCACGCCCGAGGCCTCGTTGGGCGCCTTGTTCAGAAACGATTGCGCCGCCTGCCGGATCACCGGATGCAGATTGCGATCCCGGATCGCCAGCATGACCGCCCGGAACCCGGTTTCCTTCGCACTTTCTTTCGCATCACCGGACCCGCTGTCGACAATATCGGCATCCCCCGCCGACAGGATCTCCTGGACCCGCGCGAGACTGCGGTCGGGCTCCTCCGGATCGAGCAGTACATGCAGCAGCACCCCGACCAGCAGATCGAAGCCGGTCTTGGCCCAGTGGTCGTTCAACCCCCGGCCATCCGGGTCGACGATCATGGTGGCGATGTTCTGCACGTCCTTGACGAGATGCGCGGTCCCGATCCGGATCTCCATCAGCGGATTGAACCGGGCCGAGTCCGGATGGGTCGGATCAAACCGGATCGTCCGCTGCATGAGGCGCGTCTTCCGGAACCCCGCGGTCAGGTGCCAGTTCTCTCCCTTGATGTCGTGCACGAGCACGCTTTCGCGCCAGCTCAGGAGCGTCGGCACCACGAGCCCCACTCCTTTGCCCGAGCGGGTGGGGGCGAACGCCATGATGTGTTCGGGACCGGCATGGCGCAGATACGCGGCAGGACCCGTGGCGCCCCAATACATTCCAAGCACCACGCCCCCCACATTCGCCCCGCCGGGCAGAAGACCCGTCGCCGCCACCTCCGCCTCGGTGGCCCAATGCGCGGAACCATGCAGATCGTTGCGCTCCAAGGTGAGCTGGCGAGTCCGGCGGTAACTCATCGCGATGGGCAGGAGCAGCGCCACGAGCCCGGTGGCCCCCAGGCATGCATGCACCCGGGCGAACAAGGTCACGACCGCCCGCCCATAGGCGGGCCGATCGAAACGCACCGACCAGGGGACGACCTGCCAGGGCGCATACAGCCGCCCGAACACGGCGGGCCCCAGCGCCGGCGACCACCGCAGCGCCCACGCGACGGTCTCGCTCGCGCTCCAGAACCCGAGCAGCGTGATCAGGACAAAGAGTCCGAGCGCCGGCCAGACGACTCGCGTCAGATCGGTCTGGACCGGGGGGATGTGGACCAGCGTGTCCGCGGGCCTCGCCGGCGCGCGCCTCATCGGTCCCGTCCCCAGGATTCCGATCGGTCTTCCCGGTCTTGCGGCGCTCCGGACCGCCCGGATTCCTCCCGGCTGGCCGCGCCGGACCCCGCTGGGGCGGGCTCCATGCCCTCCGGACGGACGGCCCGATGCGCTTGCACGGCATCGAGGTCCTGATCCGCGTTGCGGGTACGCAGCGCCTGCTGCGTCTGTTCCCACGCGACCTCCTTCGCCCGCAAACGCTCGCGCGCCAGCAGACATTCATGATCATGCACCAGCAGCGCATCCAGGAGTTCCGGAGTGAGCGTGGCCGGCCACTCCACTCCAGCGGCCAACGACTTGTGGATCGCGATCGCGACGGGGACGATCCGGGACCACTCGTGCACGAGCCGGTGGGCCGCCGCCATGTAGCGGTCCGCCGGCATGCTCAGGACATCGTCTGCTTCGACCATGCCGCCGCGCACCGCGAGGGTCCGCAGCGGTGCGGTGACGCCGAGGACCACGCACTCCGCCGATGCTTCGGAATCTTTCGTGACTGGAGTGGCTACTTCCGTCTGCGCCAGTCCCGGTTCCGGCGTCGTCCGTCCGGCGCTGTCCTCATCCATGGCGCTCACCGCTCGGGTCCCAACGCGATCTCGGAATCCGGGCGCCCGACGCCGGCATCCCGGCCGCGCTGCGGCGGCGGAGGCTCGTCCCGTTCCGGCGTCAGCATCTGCTCGCGCGCCTGCGCCAGTTGCCGCGAGAGATAGGTTGCGGCCCGGGTGCCCTCATTGATCGCCTGCCCCAACACCTTCGGATCCTGTCCGAGGGCCGTCGCCCAGGAAGCGAGATAGGCCGCATGCTGGTCGGCAGTGAGATCCGGGTTGCCTCCCTGATACGGAATCGAAAGTTTCTGGCACATCAGAAAGCTGCCGATTTCGGCGGTGACCTCCTCGGCGGCATACCGCGCCGTTCCGAACGCGCCACCGAGGTCGCGGTTCAGGCGCTTCGCATGGCCGGTCGCATGGGCGAGCTCATGGGCGCGGGTGCTGTCATACCCATATTGATCGGGGAACGCAGTGCGCGGAGGGAGCTCGATGCGGTCGCGGGCCGGCACGTACACCGCGCGATCGCACGCGAGTTCATGCATCGGCACCCCCATGTGGCTTGCGATCGCATCCAGCTCACCGGACCGGGACGGGAGCTTTTCGGGCGGGACCCGCTCGAGGGGCGGCAGCCCGTCGATCTGGGCGGCGTTGAACACCGGGACCCGCTTGAACACCAGGAGCGTGCGCCCCGGGTGCGCGTCCGACGCTGGATCCGGATCCACGCCGGAGCCAGTTCGGTCCGCTTTGCGATGGATCTCGACCGGCAGGTGAATATAGGCGGCCCGTTCTCCCTGGCGTACCCGCCAGCCCTGCGCGGCGGCTTGGCCGTAGCCCATCCAGCGCGGATCGGCGTAACCCGCGAGTGCGCTCGACACGGCGAGATCCAGGCGATTGAGCCCCGCATAGGCACGGCCGGTGACCGGATTGAACGGCGCGGAATGATCCCCGAACTCCGGATTCCAGGGCTTCTGCCAGGGTGGAAGTCCGCCCGACTCCAGGATCCGCTGCACGCGTTCCACGAGTCCCGCAAGGAGTTCCTTTTTGCTGATCGCCATGTGCGCCCCCGGAATCGCCTGAGGCCAATCGGCGGACGGGGAAAGGGATAAGGGGCAAGGGCGATGTGAACCGGCTGGACGCTGCGCGGTCCGGAAAACCACGAAGCTGCGGACACCGCTACCGGGACGCGGCTTTTTTGGGGCGCCCGCGGCGCCGGGGAGGCGGGACGACGGAGCCGCTGTCCGGCCGTGGCGTCCGCGCAGACGCATCGTGCATCCCGCCGTCCCCGAGACCATCGGGCTCCGCGTGTGCCCGCAGCCAGATCATCACATCTTCCAGCACGTAGAACCGGCTTTTGGCATGAGGCAGCAGGATTCCGGGCGGCACCGGCCGATTCTGCAGCCGACGCTTGGCGAGGGCTCCTGCGGGAAGCCCGAGATACTCCTCCAGGGCCTTGTCACCCCGGATGATATTGCCCAGCGGCATATCCGAATTCCCTGCAATCATGGATACAGACAATCAGGAATCCGGGGAACCCATCATACGGGCGGCTTCGACAGCACCGCATTGTGTATGCACCTGTCGCGGGAAGCGGCAGTATATTGTAAGGTCTGGCGAATAAGGCATTGGTCATGGAGCAGTCAGCCATGGCAGTGGCATGAGCGTCAGCCAATCGGCCCTAGCAGACATCAGAACTCGTCGCCCTCTGCGGCGGCAATACGTCGGTCACCTGCCATTGAGGGGATCGGCTAGTCGGACCAATCCTCGGATGTGCGCCAATACCGCCGGGCGGCAAGAATCGAATCCGTATGTGCGCCGGCCCTCGATAAACGCGACGGGACATCCAAGTCTCCCTCGCGTACTCGGTCTCGGCGCACCCTTTGTGCCTGCGCATCCGCTGCGGCACGCCGCGGCCGCCCTGCTCGACGAGCAATGGCTGGACGGCGGCTTGGTTGTCCTTGCAGGCGGACTTCGGCCGCCCGCCCGGACCCTACGCCTCCCGCGGACTTCGCGCCCTCGCTTCGCTCTCCCTGGCGCGCAGCGTATGTCGAACCGGCTCAGTAACATGTTTTTTTACGCTTTGCGCCGAAGCTGATGGATCATTTTTTCAGCTTCCGCCAACGCATCGGATTCCTTCATCGTAATGCGCACTGGCATCGTTTTGACGACCACGTCTGTCAGGTTAGCCGCTTGGACCTTCACCTCCACCACGCCGGATTTAGTCCCCAGCGTGAGCTCGGCGTGCACCGTGAATCCGAAGGCTTCTTCTTCATCGCTATGCCGCCACTGCTTACAGTCCAGAGAGAAACTGTCAACCGGTGACCGTGGCCTCGATTTGTAATAGAAGCCGTTAGGGTCGCGCTTCGTCGGTTGAGCAAGCGACATCAAGGATGCCACAGACTCATGCGTCACGGCGCCTTCCACAGCTCCTGCGGGCAGTCTCCCGAGGAAAGCAAGTCCATCCGTCCAGTGGCCCTTCGGGGCCAAGGGTCGACTCGGCAGCAAGAGTTCGTGCTCGGGAGGCCTATTTTCCTCTTTCGGTGGGACCTGGATTTTGATATTGCCCCGGCCGGAGAAGGACACAAGCACATCGTCAGCGGGGCGACTACCGGTGTTCTTCAACCTGACTGTCACCGATGGCCACTTAATATTTGCATTGAGTCGGTCGTGAACGCTGCGCAGAAAAGACTCGCAGTCCCGCAGCCACTGCGGATAGCGCTTGTCCTTGTAGAGCGTAATCTCTTCTTTAGTGGCAGGAGTAAATACTTGTCTCGGGTTTAAAAAAACCTGTAAACGATCACGCAAAATACCCTGGCGTTCTTCGGCGTGACACGAGCCAAAATCGGTTTCAATAGGGAAATCCCGGCCGATACGCTCCATCAGTGCCGCAATCTGATGCTCATCAAGCGGTGTGAACAAGGGGAGTTCCACATCAAGTACCTGATTCCCCGTTTCGGCGTTCTCAAAGCGGACCTCGACGGCCGGTTCGGCCTTTCTCAGGCGCGTCACCTCGGCTTCCAATCGAGCGATGCGCTTTTGGGCCTCATCCGCTTCCGGAGCAAGAAGCCAAGATTCCGGGATCTCTACAAATTCCAGACCAACCATTTTCGCGCTCGCCATCGGGCCCGTATCGTGCGTGAGCACACGCACGTCGGACCCGGAAGTGCGCTTCGCAAACAGCGCCGCGATCCCCACAAGCTGGTCGTCACGCTCGCCATAGCTGAGCCGATTCGCTAGGGTCTCATCGTACTTGAGATCCGGACTCAGATAGATGCGAACAAGCGGGTTGGCCTTATGGACTTCAACATATCCCTCCTTCGAGCCCAGGATGTCACGAAAAATGGTCGATGCGCTGCGCGCGCGCTTTGCCAAACGTCCATTTCCTCCTCCCTTATGGCGATCGATTTCCGCTTGGACCGGACGCGAGACCAGCAGCTGGACTTCGCCATAGGACTGCCAGGCAGACCAGTCTAGCTCCGAGAGCGGTTTGCACTGGATAAATAGATTGGTGTCGGGAAACAGGAAGATTGTCTTTGCCATAAGTGATGCCCCTAGAATCAGCCTCTCATATCCATCCGCCGTACACCGGCTATCTATTTCCCCATGAGCTTTAACAAGGCATCAATTGTCGGCTCACGCAAACGCCCCGTCTCCAGGCATACGGTGTCGAAGTACGCGGCATAATGATGGGGCTGCGTTGAATCGTCATTCACGAAAGGAGCAAATTTCCTTTTCAGAGTCTTGGCATTACCTATCGGCGTTTCGCCCAGAAGGCGCAGCATCAACGCCTCGAAACAGGGGTCGGATCGGAGTATCTGGATTCGCTTGGTTCTCGCGAGATTTGTTACCGTAGTGGACCAGTCAGTATCGGTATCCAGGAGCACAGCAACGGAATCATAGGCCGCATTGGCGGTTTGTCTGGCCGTCCATTTGATGACATGTTGCGCCCCCTTGCCATGTGCATTCTTGATCGTAACCATCAGCCCGCAGCCACGTGATACGTATAGCTGTTTGACATGCCTGAGGAACGCCACCTCGTCGTCGCCCTCTCCGACGATGAGCAACGTCCGCCGCGCTGTCCAAGTGCCCATGTGGCGTCCAATCAGAACTGCGGCACAGCGCCATAGGCGCCTGCCATGTACTTGGCATAAAAGTTGTCGTCACTGCGAATGCCCACCACGGCATCCATGCGGGTCGCCGAGCTCTCGCAGTCCGCGTTCTTCTCCACCAGCATCACCTGGGACTTGTGGACCAGGTTCAGTACCTCAATGGCATGGCAGGTGAACAGCAGTTGCGCCTGATGCGGGTTGGTGGAGGGACTGGCAAACAGGCTGAGAATCGGCTCGAGCATGTGTGGGTGTAGATCATTCTCGAACTCGTCGATGACCGCCAGACCACCGATCTCCAAAGCCGTCAAGAGGCGCGACAGCAGCACGAAGGCGCCTTGAGTGCCACTGGATTCCAAGGCGAAAGGCAGGAGGACTTCGGTCTGGTGATGCTTGTGCCGACCAAACGGCCTCCAGACTTTCAACTTCTGGTTGGGATCGGCCGGATTGGTTACTATTTCGTGTTCCTTCAATTCGATGCCGGAGAGACCCAAGTCCCACGCCGATAGCAGTTGGTCCATCTGTTTCTGCTGATCCGGGTGCGCCGAAAAATGCTGTGCCGCAGCAAACACCGCCTGATCGCCCATCGGCACACGGCCCAGTACGTTGACATTGGTGACAACGTAAGGTGCCACTATGCGAATAGCTAGCGGCACACCAAACTGAGCCGCCCAGGAGATTAGGGATACGTTTCGGCGCACTTTGCTAGCCTCCTGCGCCGCCAGACCAAATTCCTGTTGCTTTACCACATAACCACCGCCTGTTTCGTCCCAGTCGCGAATGAAGATATAACCGAAACGCTCCCGTTTTTGGTAGAGCGCCTCGTGAAGCACCCGCTGCGGCGTACACCGCAGCACATAGCGCCAGAGCTTGCCATCGAAATCTAGCGTGCATTCGAATTCAGTCGGCGCGGTTTGGGCGGCAAAGTGAGGCGCAACGGGGATGTCCGCATCTTGCGGGTTTTGAAATGACTGGCTGATAAACCAACTCAGGAAGGCCATGGGTTTCAGCAGAGCCGTCTTGCCGCTGCCGTTAGGGCCGACTACGGCCATCAGCTTGGATACCCGCTCGCCCGTAAGTGTCTCGGTCATCCAGTCGGTCAGCGTCACTTTGCGGGTCAGGGTCAAATCGACATCGGTCCGATCCCGGAAGGACTGGAAGTTTGAGAATGCATAGTTATGAAGCATGAGAGGCACCATTAATATCAATAACCAACAAACTTATGGTTATTATACAACTTAATGGTAACAAATCCAGCAGCGAATGTATGTTGGTTCCCAGAACGACCGGGGCAGCAAAAGCCGGCGACTCCCACTTTGGGCACGAGGGAACACGTTCTGTACCTGCAAAAACGGCCATCGGCGAACACCGCTGCCGGATCGGACGAATGGTGGCTCAGCAGACTGAAATCAATGAATCTACGGCGTCAGGCGAGTGTTTCTCAGGCTCGGGAGTTTGCGTTTGTCGGCATGAGATGGTTATAGTTCGACTGGCCGACCCCCTCAATGGTAGGTGGCCGGCCGATTGCCGCCGCACAGAGTGGCGAGCGCGAATGTCTCTTGAGGCCGACAACTTGCCGCAAGTGATTTGGCCGGAGCTACCCCATAGCGTTATAACCCTGTCTCAACTGGACGCGCCGATACGGCACACTGTTTCGTATGCTAGTCCGGTCGGTGGCGGATGCCGGGATACACACAAACAGAGTCAGTATCGCGCTTGGCATCACGGTGCGGGTTTACGCAGTCTCCGCGCTCTGCGACTCATCACCAGTCAGATTTCCGGAGGCCGCAAGCAGGGCGCCTCCCATCCACGGAAACAGCGCGAACAGACTTCCCAGCCCGACAGGTACCAGGATCACGATCAGAATCAAAACCATGACACCTTTGGCCAAGGCCAGCGTCCTCCCCAGCGCCACGATCAGCATTACCGCCAAAATGACGAGGACCGTGGCACCGAAGATCACAAGCACCGCCACAAATGGGAGCGCGAACCAGCCCCTCTTGCCTTTCTGGAAAATCCGCATCGCCATGCGTAAAGCGTCGGCAGGAGCGGCATCAAAGCGCGCGATGAGTGCGTAAGCGTAGCCCACGACAATTCCCGCGAGACCCTCCAAAACGAATATCGAAATTACCCCAAGCGATAGCGGGTGTGCGACCGGCTGAGGTGGTCGCGCAGGGAGCAAGACGGACGGAATGGAGAGAATTGCCCAGATTACGGGCAACGCCCAGCGCGAGGATTTTCGGAACCCCCAGGACAAAACCTGGGCGCGCACAGGCTGGCCACACATGCTCTCCCAGAAACTGCGATAGAGCCCGAGATTGAATATCCCGAAGATCGCGCTCCACAGGACGGCGAACACAACCCCGAACGTCCATAACCGATGCCTGATGACGAAGTTTTGCAGGAAGCCACCGGCCAGCGCCAGGCCCGTCAAAACGAATACCACCCCGGCATACTGCCAGAATCGTGATCGCACCAAGGCTTTTCCCGCCGAAAAGGCCTCGCGCATTGTCCGTGCTGTGATCTGCCCGTCAGGCATGACGCCTCCCTTTATGGTTTTTGGCATCCTCTCCTCTCCGGCATCGGGCCGGAAGGGGCCGAGACTCTTGCGTTAACTATAGCAATACATTCGTCGTCTGGGCCTTATATCATCTTCCTGAAAGCGGGATTCTGCGGCACGATGGACACCTGCATCCTAGCAGTCACCGTCGGCGAGGGACCGTGACTGACGTCGGCTATCCCCTGCCACCAGCCGAATGGCCTACGCGAACTACTCGGCCAGAGCTACCATTAGCTAGGGCTTAAAGCGATGCCGGGTGTCTATCCGCAAGCCGTCATTGGCAGCGTCGGACTCTTGAGCGCCCGCGAACTCACCCTGTCAACCCGCAGCGGGGCGGGTACGGGTTTTCTACGCGGCATATTCTGCCGCGCCAGCGGGTTTAGATTCGCGGGATTGGCGACTGTGTGCTCGAGGTCGGTATTGAGAAGTTCTACGAATCTATTCCAAGGGCCATCCTGTGGAAAATCTGGCCAAGCGAGTCACGGCCAAGCCCAGAGAGGAAAGCTCATCCGCCGCGGAAATCGCGACTTCTACAGCGATCCGCTAGAATTTTCCCACTGGCAATGGCGCATTATTTTTGACGCAGCTATAGTTGGCTACCAATGGTGCGTGGTTTTGCGGAACAAACATCACCGTATTTGCATATTGCCCGGCCCCAGTCATGCGGTTAATGACAATCGAAATCAGAAAGCCGCCATTTCCAATATCCACCTGATAAAACCCAGTTGATATCCGTACAGGATGCGGCGTAGGCGCGGAATCCCAGCCATAACCATCGAGGTATCTTTGCACGTCGGCCACTGACTTGCCCGTATGAATCCAAATGTTTAGGATCCGTGGAAAATTACTGTCGTAGCCTTCGCCGACGAGAGACTGGCTGAACGTGCATTGCAGAGAAACAATCGCCGCCATCGCGGGCGCTGATGTTATGGCTAGCAATGTGCCCGCGCAAGCGACCAATAAGTGCATAAGTTTCATTTTCCGCCTCTGCCTGAAAGGCAGTTTTCCGATCAGGCACTGATCCTTGTTTGCCTGACATATCTGGTCATGGGTAACAGCCATCGTCGGGCTCGCAGCTGCGAAGCTACCGGTGATAATTGCGAACGTGGCGAAAATGCGGCTGAGCTTCATACGGCATTTCCTTCTCTGGTTAGTAATTCATATTATGAGGGGGCGCTGGGTGCGGCGCAAACGTACAGGACCATGGCGGGTTTCTGCGGCAAGGATCGTCTCGTGTCCATCGAGCGCGTCTGGCGCCGGCAAGTCAATTGTGGGTTGTTCAGGGAGGCAGCGCTAGGAAATTGCGCGAGCGTGCGAGGGGGCACATGAATGGGCTTTCACGGGCCACGACGCTTCTTGCCGTTGCGTGTGTCCGCGTCGGGTGGCTAGGGAACATCTGGCGTGGCCAGCGGCGCGAAACTCGGTCTTCGCGGGTTGCTTCGACCGTGGGATCATGCATGTTGTCAAGAATGTCATTGGCGTGACGCCAAGCGTCTACGCGCGTGGGTAGCTCAGCTCGGTGATCTGCCACATCGCGGACCCGCGACGAACCTGGGCCGATCGCCGCACCGCCTGAGCGGCTGCGCCAGTTGCCTTGCCGGCTCAACCGTCCACCCCAATACCCGCCTTCGCGGTATCGGGCAGCCGAGCGTCAACAACTACTCGGGAGTACCTGTTCGCCGGTGCCGGAAGCCGCGGCTCACGAGGCCGTTGATGTCGGCGTCCGCTGCCCGTGGCATTGCGGCCGGCGCCACACGTGCCGTCAAGCGACCGCTCCGGCCGAATAGCACGCATAGCGGGATACAGACCGACGTGGTCCGGTCCGGGGCTATACTGACAATATTGTTCACACTTTATCGGTTATGTTTCAGAAAATGTCTTATAGGTGCCCAGCATGCAGTTGTCCGTGGAGCCACCGTTTAGTGTGGCGTCATAACCGTTGGGCCCCTATTGTGTGCCCAAATTGCGCAATACCGTTTCACTATGAAAAGAAGCAGTGGAGACGGATAACACTTCCAGTCCTTATTTCAGTTGCCATCCTATTAGTCGTGCAGTTTGCGGGAAAACATTTCCTCGATAAGACTGAATTCCTGGTGTTGTATGGGATCACCTACGGATTATTTTTAATAGCCAGTATTTGGGGGCTACATACGGTATTCACCAAGTTAAAGTTCGAGCGCCGTGGTGAAAAATAACATGTCACTCATCGTGACGCGTGTCACTTCTTTTCGGAGCCACTACGCCTAGTTGACCTATATACATAGGGGTCGGGTCCCGTCGGCGAGATTGATCAAAGCGTTAGCCAGAGCACCTCGGCCAGAGGCGGCCAGGAAGAGACGGTCACCGACGTTGCTTCGGACGGCACACGAGGAGAGGGTCTCCTGGCTGGCCCGGGAACGGGGCTTCGGTCTAAGCGAGGCCGAACAGCTATTGTCTTCTCGCTTCACGAAGTCTCGGAACGCCTGGCAGTATTTCGTGCCGCGGTCCAGGATGAGGTACCGTTTTTCCGGGAAGCGGCTACGGACAATCCGCGAATCGAGCAGCGAACGGCGCATCATCCTGCGCGGCGTCGACGGATTTCGCCGATCTGCGACCGACCCGCCAGCGTCCGCTTGCGACCGGATCTAAGTGGTCCGCCTGCGCCAGCGCCCAGCTGACCCACGTCGTAAGACGTTTCTTCCGGGTCGCCGGCAACGTCGGCTCCACAGCGGACTGGACCGCATGGACGTAGGCGCGAAGCTCCGCGGCCTTCTGCCAGGCATTGGCCGATCGCAGCAATCCCTGAAGGCGCTTCGCTTCATGGCACCGCCGCTCCTCCTGCTTTTGGCGTCGGCGCTCCGCTTCCACGTACCGGCGTTGCGCTTCCCTATCCGCCAGGTGCTGCTCATGGAATTCCTTGTCTGCCGCGGCGAATCCCCCGACGATCGCATCGAGCTGGACCTCGAGCGGCCGGTCCGGATGATCCCGCCATTCATCCTAGATTCGGCAGTTGGCGTCAGAAACGAGCCATATGCAGTGGATTTCTTTGGAATTTCAACTGCTCCGCAGTTCACCAAATCGGTGAAAACGCATTGTGGCACAAATAGTTATGAATCATGCGCTTGCCCATGCAGCAGTGACTTCAACTGCCGAATCTAGGTTCATGGGGAATTGTGGAGTAACGCAGCGAATCGATACGCAATACCAGCTTACCCGTGGGTTCACGGACCTGTTTCCATTTCCGGTTCAGATTGAAAAGCTTCTTCCTTTCTGCTTTGGTGAGCTCCCGCCGGTACTGGCGTACGTGCTCGTGCAGCGTAAAGTCGATCTCTGCCGCGCCCCGACTGACGGACACCTCGCGCAGCCG
>VFSW01012669.1_pt1 | contig 11760 bp, 13 predicted proteins | sample 5358111 | NCBI WGS metagenome assembly VFSW01 (sample SAMN11554181, study PRJNA540505) | mine drainage metagenome | isolation source: sediment from site ElyBrook_90M | place: USA: Ely Copper Mine, Vershire, VT | collected 2017 | reverse complement strand
TCGGTTTTTATACCTCCCGCTGCCGGCCATCGAGATTGTTGGCATCCTGATGGGCCGTCTGCCCGAGGAGTGGGAGAGCGCGGATAACTGGCACGGGGAGCGGGAGGAAGAGCTTTACCGAGTAGATCGGTACCTGGCCGGGAAGAAGATCTGTTCTCTCTGGATCGATCCGGTCGCGAATCTTCTCACTCGGGGCCGGGTGTTTAGGGAGGGGGAGGAGATCGCCTATACCGCCGATTTTGCGGATTACGCTCCCGTGGGGGGAGGCTTCCTGCCCCACCGGCTGGCGATTTCCGCAGAGGGCGTATCACTGACCTTACGCTACACGGAAATGGGCCTGCTTGACGACAGCGGGGAGTCATTCGCCCTGCCGGTCCCGGAAGGAATTACCCCAATCCCTCTCGAGGCAAAATAGCGGCTTATTTAATCTCGGCGAGTCTGGCGCGCGCAATCCGCGCCTGGCTCGTATTGGGGAAATCCTTGATCACCTGCTGCAGAAGGAGTTTGGCGCTCGCCTTATCCCCCAGTTGCAGGAAAGAGAGCCCCTGTTTCAGGAGGGCATAGGGAACCTTGCTGCCATCCGGGAAGTTCTTGACGACCTTATCGTATTCGACAATCGCCTTTTCGTACTTCTTCTCGAAATAGTAACACTCGCCCACCCAGAATTGGGCGTTGTCGGAAAATTCGGTACTGGGGTACTGCTTGAGGAACGATTCGAAGGCCTCCCGCGACTTCTCGTACTTCCCTTCCCGGAAAAGTTCATAGGCGGCCGCGTAAAGGGATTCCTTGTCCGATGGCAATGGCTTGCTCTTGGCCGCCGTTTCTTTTGGTGGGGCCGCCGGAGGCTTTCCGTTCTTCTCCGCCGCGGTATCCGGAGCTTTTTCCTTCTGGCCGATCCCGAGGAAATTCTCGATGAAGTTGATCTTGAACGTCAGTTTGTCCAGTTTCTCCCGGAGGCCCTTCTCCTCATCCTCCCGCCGGGTCGTCCGGTTGGCGGCAGTGGAAAGATCCCTCCGGAGACTGTCTATGCTTCCCTTGATCTGCTGGATCTGTTCCCTGATATCAGTGACCTCGGCCCGGCTGTCAGCCAGGGTACCGCGCAGCGCAGTGATGGACTCGACGGCCTTTTCATCCTCCCCGCGGAGGCCGGCAATCTCGCCCTTCACGCCACTCGAACGCTGCTCGACGGCCGCGATCTTCTCGTTGGTGAGACGGATCTGATGATCCAGATTGCTATGAACCCGCCGGAGATCGCCTGTCGTTGCGCAACCGGACACGAACAGCAGGACGATCAGAACCAGGACACACGGATACCTTCGCACGGAAACGCCCTCTCCAGACATGGACCACCCCTGAAGCCTGTTACCCGAGCGGTCGTCAACCGATAGTCCTGAGAGCCCGCGCTCGCCAGAGCCCTCAGGACCATCTATTTCTCGATTATTCTCAAACCACTGTTACCGCAGTCGGGATCACACCCATTGCACACGCCGCCCTTAACCGGCGGCGGTTTTCTCTGCCCGTCGGCTGTGGTCCCAAATCATCCAATATTACTTCACCGGTGGAAAAACGACGAAATGGTCCCTTCTGTTCTTTGCCCAAGCCTCTTCATTATGCCCCTTATCAAGCGGCATCTCCTTGCCGTAGCTGATCGTTTTGATCCGGTCCTTTTCGATGCCCAGATCGGCGAGGTACTTGGCGGCTTCATCCGCACGCTTCTGACCGAGCGCCAGGTTGTATTCCACAGTGCCCCGCTCATCGCAATGGCCTTCAATGACGAGTTTATATTCCTTGTATTTCAGATAGGCCGGGGCGCCGTCTTTCAGGATCGTCTGGGCCAATGGTTTGAGGTTGTATTTGTCGAAATCAAAGTGGATATCCGGAATCTGGAGTTCTTTGAGAATCGCTGCCGCTTTCCCCGCCGCTTCCTTCTTCGCCCTTTCGGCTGCTTCCTTCGCCGCCTTCTCCCGCGCTTCCTTCTCGGCCTGTTCTCTTAACGCCTGTTCGCGAAGCGCTTTTTCCCTTGCGGCCGCCTCGTCCCGAGCAGTGGAGGGCGCAGCCATCGCCGGCGGAGCGGCCGCCGCTTTCTGTTCCTGGGTCATCATAGCCTGCTCCCTCAGCCCCGCCTTCTTGGCGCAACCGGTGAGAAAGGTAACGGAGAGACTGAAAATCAGGGCGATCAGGACTCCTGCCAACAAATTTCGTTTCATCATAATTCTCCTTTCTAAAATCAATGATGGTTCAAGGGCTCAATACTTTGGCAATTATAAACCACTTCCACCGGTAGAAATCAACCGAAAAATCGGATTTTTTTTATTACCGTCCTGAATACGACATCTTAGAGCCAACGAGGCAACGTCAACGCAGATGGGGAGACCAGAAGGGACTCTGACAGCCGTCCTTCCCTTCCTGAAGGACCCGGGGATTCTGGCCGTTTGCATTCATGATCTCGATCCTGCTCCTGCCGTTTCCCCGGACACTGTACGCCAGATACCGCCCATCAGGCGACCACGTGGGGGATTCATGATCGTCCCCTCCAAAGGTCAACTGCTGGGGCGTGCCCCCCTCCGCATCGATGACGAAGATCTGAAACCGGCCGTTGACGGACCCTTCGTAGGCGATCTTCTTCCCCTTGGGAGACCAGGCGGGCGAGGTGTTGTAATTCCCATCGAGTGTCAATCGCTGCACGTTGCCGCCATCGGCATCCATGATGTAGATCTGCGGGGAACCGTGGCGGTTCGACACGAAGGCGATCCGCCTTTCGTCCGGGGAGCGGACGGGCGAGACGTCGATGGAAAATTCCCGCGTCAGGCGCTGGAGGAGCCTGGTGCCCACGGTCATGTCGTAGATTTCCTGATTTCCGTCCCGGCTCAGCGTGACGAGGAGCCGGGAGCTGTCGCGGGACCAGGAACCGGGGAGATTCATTCCCCGATAAGAAACGATCTTCTCGGTGCTTCCCCCCATCAGGTCGCGGATATAGATATCCGGGTTGCCGTCCTTGAAGCAGGTGAACGCCAGCCGCCGCCCGTCGGGAGACCAGCGCGGCGAGACGACCAAGCTGCCGTAGTTCGTGATCCGACGCAGATCGGAGCCGTCGAAATTGATCGTGTACAGATCGGACGTGTTGCCGCTCTTTTTGACAAAGGCGATCCTGGTGTCGAACAGGCCGGCCTCGCCCGTGAGGGCCTGGAGGACCTCATTTGCAAACTGCACGACCATGCGGTTTTTATCGTCCGGGGTTCCGACATACCGTTTCCCGACGATCAGTTCCCCCTTCACCACATCGAACAGGCGGAACTCCGCAGTGAATTGTTTCCCTTCCGACTGGAATCCGCCTTTGATGAGATACTCGGCACCGATCGCCGTCCAGTCCGCAAAACGGGTCCCCTCCACTGTTATTCCCGCCCGGCTCGTATCCTCAAGGAAGGCCTTCCGGTCAATGACATTGAAGTAGCCCGTGATGACCAGGTCCCGGGAGAGGGTGTCAGCGAACCAGACGGGAAGATCGCCCCTCTCGGCGCCCGGCCGCAGGGGTTGGAACTCGGCGATCGCGACGGGGAATTTTTGAAAGGAGGGAGAATCGATGTCGATGTAGACCTTCCCGTACGCTGGAGGGCCAGGAAACAGGAAAAGGATGAACAGTGTCAAGGCGACAAAACGTTTTAGATTTTGCATGCGATAGAACCTCTCCGATGCCGGTCAGGATCTCAATGCCGACGAATGAAAGCGGATCCCCACCTGGATGCTGCTGCCGCCGAGCCACGCCGGCAGGGGCGGCAGCGGGCTCGCCCTCCGGATAGCTTTCATGGCTGATTCGTCGAAGTAACCGTTCCCCGAACGTTTTTCAAAATTGATCTCCGTCACGGCCCCGCTGCGCAGGATGGTCACATCTATCACCGCCTCAAGCACGTCGCTCGGGAGGATTCCCTGGGGCAGCGCCCACTTACTTTTGATCCGGGCCCAGATCATCGTATAATAGGCGCGCATCTGCGCATCCATCTCGGCGTCACCGGGTTGACCGGCCGGTCCGGCCGGTCCCGCGGCCGCCCTTTCGGTCTTGTCCACCTTATCCGCCTTCCCGGCAGCGGCTTTCACCTGCGGCTGTCCGGACGCACCCGTCGCGGCCGCCTTTTTTCAGATTTCCTCCATCACTTTCTCGAGATCGGGGTCCCTCTCCCGCTTCTTCCGGGTCTCGATGGTGCGGATGGGGACCGCCGGTGTTGCGGGCTCCACCTGCTTCTTCATGACCGTCTCGGGGCGACGGTCGACGGACATGAGCTCCTTGGCCACGGCCGAAGTGCTCCGCTGTTCCAAGGCATTCCGGGGCAGGCTGACCAACGAAACGGTATAGGCCGGCCCAAAGGTCATCCTCGGCGCGGGAAAGGAGGGGGCAAAAAAGAGAAGAGAGAGGATCGCGACATGGAACAGGAGAGAGATGAAAATCATGCCGTTCAAACTCAATCCGTCTCGTCTTTCCATATCCGGCCTGCCGAGCATTACCGAGTTTCCTGGGGCGGCTCGGTGATCATCCCCAGCTTGTCAACGCCCGCCTTTCGAACTTCGGCCATGACTTCGACCACGTACCCGTAGGGGACGTTTCGGTCCGCCCGTAAATAGACCTCGCGATCGATCCGGACCGCGAAGATATGCTCCAGCTTCGTGCCGAGTTCCGCAAGGGGCACCTTCGCTCGGTTGAGGAAGATCTCTTTGGCGGCGTTGACGGTCAGCACCAATTTTTCCTCGGCCACGTCGACGCTTTTCGCCCTGACTCGGGGGAGATTGACATCGATCCCCATTTGCAGCATGGGCGCTGTCACCATGAATATGATCAAAAGCACGAGCATGACATCTACGAGGGGGGTGACATTGATCTCGGCCATCGGCCGATCATCGCTCTTGTTCCTGCGCTTCGAGTTTATCATGGTCTCTTATTTCTTCACATAATACCGCTCGACGATGTTGAGCAACTCCGAGGCGAAATTCTCCATCTCGAGGGTCATGGTCTTGATCCGGTTCAGGTAGTAATTGTAGAAGATAACGGCGGGAATGGCTGCCGCGAGGCCCGCCGCCGTCGCGATCAGCGCTTCCGAAATCCCCGGCGCTACAACGGCCAAGGTGGCAGACCCCCGGGCGCCGATCCCTTTGAAGGTATCCATAATCCCCCAGACGGTTCCGAACAGGCCGATGAATGGGCTGGCGCTTCCCGTGGTTGCCAGGAACCCGAGAGCCGCCTCCAGTTTGCCGGCCTCCGATCCGGAGGCGCGGTTCATCGCCCGTTCCACATTGTCGATTCCCGCGATTTCAATCCCCTGGCCGCCCGCTTCCGGGGCATCCTTCCCCGGGGGGGTTCCCCGCACCGCCTTGGCGACCTTCGCAAGTTCGGAATACCCGGCCCGGAAGATTTCCGCCAGCGCAGACTGCCGGAACTTCTTCGCCTCGGGGAAGATCTCCGAGAGTTTCGTGCTCCTCATGTAGATGCTCAGGAAGAGCTCGTTCTCCCGACCGACCTTCCTGATATTGAAGTATTTCATCAGGATGATGGCCCACGAAACGACGGAAAAGATCAGCAGGAGCAGCAGAACTAGTTGTACGACAAATCCCGCATGGATAACCATATCGAAAAGCGAGCCATGGAAATTTCCTCCCAGGTTCATCGCGGCAACAGACGAAACTTCTTTCACTTTTAATCTCCTTTTACTGCGAAATGACAACGACGGCACCTACCTCTAATGGAAAAGGCGGGACTTGTCAAGGGGTGATGACCCGAAAAGCCTATCCGCGATGATCGCGGGATGAAAGCAATCAGAGCGATTCCGGCGGGAAGGCAACAACCGCATCAATTTCGGACCGGTCGGTAAAAATCATGGCGAGGCGATCCACACCGAGGGCGATGCCTGCGGAGGGGGGCATTCGGGAGAGGGCAGAGAGAAACCGCTCCGGCATGGGATAGACTAAACGGTGGTTCCGCGAGCGGGCGCGGGCTGCCTCCTCGAAACGCCGGCGCTGCTCGGATGCATCGGTCAGTTCGGAAAAGGCGTTGGCCAGCTCCAGGGAGGCGATATAGAGCTCAAACCGTTCGGCGAGACCGGGATCATCCGGCTTCACCCGTGCCAAGGCGCCCAGCGCGGCGGGATATTCGTAAAGGAAGACGGGGTGTTCGCAGCCAAGGTGGGGCTCGATTGCCGAGACCATGATCTCGTCAAAACGATCCAGTCGCAACGCCTCTTCGACGCTCAGCGAGGCGTACCGGGCAAAGGCCTCCCGGACGGTAATCCTCTCCCAAGGCGGCGTCAGATCGATTCCCCTCCCCTGCCAGGAGAGGGCGCCATCCAGCTCAAACTCCGCAGCAACACGGACGATCAGGGCCTCGCAGTCGTCCATCAGCATCCGGTAGTCGGTTTGGGCGCGATACCATTCGAGCATGGTAAACTCGGGAAGGTGGCGGGCGCCCCGCTCCCCGGCGCGGAAACAGCGGCAGATTTGGAAGATTTTCGGATAACCCGCCGCCAGGAGCCGCTTCATACAGAGCTCCGGGGAGGTTTGGAGAAACCAGTCGTCCGAGGCAACCGCATCGATATGGGGCTCCGGCGCCGGTGCCGGGATCCGGAGGGGTGTTTCGATTTCGAGGAAATCCCGGTCAAGGAAGAATCGGCGGATCGCCCGGATCATGGCTGCCCGGAGCTTCAGGGTATCCGCTTTGGCGCTCAGCCGCCACTCTTCATCATCCATCCGCCGGTCATCCCTTGACCCGGGTCAGGTACTCCCCGCTGCGGGTATCGATCCTGATCTTCTCCCCCTCCTCGATGAAGGGGGGCACCTGGACGACGTAACCGGTCTGGACGGTCACCGGTTTGGTGTTCCCCGAAACCGAGTCCCCCTTGGCCCAGGGATCGGCTTTGGTCACCGTCACGTCGATGAAGTTGGGCAGGCTGATCCCCAGCGGCCGGTCCTCGAAGAAGAGGATCTCCACCTCGATGTTGTCCAGGAGAAAATTCTTCGCATCGCCGACCTGCTCCTCGGTAAGGAAGACCTGCTCGTACGTCTGGCTGTCCATGAAGCAGTACTTCCCCTCCTCCTTATAGAGGTACTGCATCTTTTTCTCCTGCAGATCGGCCGACTCGAAGACGTCGACGGAGCGGAACGTCCGCTCAAACTGATTTCCGTTGATCATGTTCTTCAGCTTGCAGCGGTAGAGGGCCTGCCCTTTGCCCGGTTTGACAAAGTTGAATTCCGTAACGATATAGGGGTCGTTGTCGATCTTGATCCGTAGTCCTTTTCTCAAATCGCTGGCTGAGTACATACGATGCCGGTCTCCTTGTTGTGGGATAATTTTTTGCTTTTAAACCATCTAACCGCTCTTGTCAAAAGAATGTTATCTGTCCTGGACGTCCCTCGCTGGTCCGGACTCTCCCGCAGACAGAAGAGAGAAGGGCTGCAGGGGGATCTTCCCCCGGCCGCCGGGGCAATCCACAACGTAGCGCGGCAGACAGAGGCCCGAGATGGTGCGCCAGAGCTTCTCCATGATCTCCATGCCGATCCAGAGATCGGTCCGGAAGTGGTCCGTTCCGCGGACGGGATCACACTGAAACAGGTAATAGGGCCTGACCGAGATCCGCTCGAGGCCCGTGAGCAGATCCCGCATCGTCGCGTAATCGTCGTTGACCCCCCTGAGCAGGACCGATTGATTGGAGACGGGAATCCCGGCCGTCAGCAGCATCTCGCACGCCATGGCGGATTCGGGGGTGATCTCCCGGCCGTGGTTGAACTGGGTATTGAACCAGAGCGGCCGGTGGCGTTTCAGCATCGCGCAGAGTTCCGGCGTAACACGCATCGGCAGGGTGACCGGCACCCGGCTCCCGATCCGGAGGACCTCCACGTGGGGAACCGCCCTGAGCGCCCCCAGAAACCAGTCCAGGAGATCCTCGGCGATGAGGAGCGGATCGCCTCCCGAGACGATCACCTCTCGCAGGGCGGGAGTCCGGCCTATGTAATCCACCATCGCCTGCAGTCGCTCCCGCGTTCCACCCGGCTTGTCGCCGCGCCACATCCGCTTGCGGTTACAATGCCGGCAGTAGACGGCGCAGTCGCCCGTGACGATAGCCAGGCACCGGTCGGGATAGCGGTGGATCAGCCCTGGGACCGGCATGGCACCCTCCTCGCCGAGGGGATCATCTACTCCCCCACCGGAGAAGTCGAGCTCCCGGGGATCGGGAAAGCACTGCCGGCGGAGGGGATCTTCCGGATCGGACGCGTCCAGAAGCGACCAATAATAGGGGGTGATCGCGAAGGGATAGACCTCGACCACCGACCTCCAGGACGCGAGAGACTGACCGGGCAAATTCATCGCGGAGGCGAGTTGCCCGAGCGATTGTACCCGGTTCCGGAGCTGCCACTTCCAGTCGCGCCAGTGCGTCGACTTCCTCTCAGCGGAGCTCCCGTCGATTTTCTTACCGTCTGCCATCAATAACACCCTTTGTCTGCCCTCCGCCACCCTTCTCCAAAGGTGCCGCCTTTTGTCATATTTTCCCCTCTCTGTAAAGGGGAACAACCCCTCTTTACCGGAGGGAAATGGGTACCACTACTGACCGGCGCCCGCAAGAAATAATTTGCTTTGTCCCCCTGGATTCTATATCCTTTTTTCAGGGGGCGTTGCGAAAGGCAGTCCACAGGCGCCCGATATAAACGGCGGTTTATTACAGAGAAGGGAGATGGCCCAATGAATGTATTTTCGCAAGATGAGTTAAAGGCATTGATGGAAAAACATCAGGGGTTATGCGTCTCGATCTTTATGCCCACCTATCGCACCGGCGCGGAGAGCCAGCAGAATCCGATCCGCTTCAGGAATCTCCTGCGCATTGCGGAGGAAAAACTTCTGGCGGGCGGTCTGCGCCCCCAAGAGATCAAGGGACTTCTGGAACCCGCCCAGGCGCTCCCGGGCAATGTCCTATTCTGGCGAAGGCAGAGCGACGGGCTGGCGCTCTTTCTCGCGGCCGATCTGTTCCGCTCTTTTTGCCTTCCCGAGTCCTTTGACGAGCTCGTCGTCGTATCCGATAAGTTCCACATCAAACCGCTTTTGCCGATGTTAAGCGGCGACGGGCGGTTCTATATCCTCGCCCTCAGTCAGAAGGAGGTTCGGCTCCTCGAAGGGACTGGGCGCAGCGTGCTGGAGATCGAACTGGATGCGGTTCCCAAGAGCCTCGCCGATGCGTTGCAAATCGACGAGTTCGATAAACAGGTTCGTTTCCGCGCCGGCTCGATGAGCGGCGCACCCGGCATGGCCATGGTTTCCGGACACGGGGGTGTAACCGACGATACGAAGGAGAACCTCCTGAAGTATTTCCGCCTGATCGACCGGGGACTCCACGACCTCCTCAGGGACGAACGCGCGCCCCTCGTCCTTGCCGGCGTGGAGTATCTCTTTCCGATCTATCGCGAGGCCAACACCTACCCCCGCCTGATCGAGGGAGGGATTCCGGGAAATCCCCAGGGGACGAGCACGGAGGCGCTTCACCGGTCGGCGCTGAAGATCGTCAAGCCCTTTTTTCAGAAAGCCGAAAATGACGCCGTCGCCCAGTACCGGCAATCCTCGGGTACCGGCCTGACCTCCAGCGATATCCGGGAGATCCTCCCGGCAGCTGCACACGGACGGATCGGACTGCTCTTCGCCGCCGCAGGTCGCCGGAATATGGGAAGATTCGACGCGGCGAGCGGCACGGTCGAGCTAAACGGGAAAACGGAGGCCGCAGGCGAGGATCTGCTGGAGACAGCCGCAATCCAAACGTTCTTGAACGGGGGATCGGTCTTTGTCCTCCCCCCCGAAAAGATGCCCGCAGCGGGCGATCTGGCCGCCGTGTTTCGTTACTGACCGGTTTGCGCGGAAAGGCAGTCGCTTCGCCTATCCGAAAAGATCGAAGAGCGTCCCCTGCATCTCCTCGGTCGTCTTGATGGTCTGGATATTGGCTTCGTAGCTGTGCCCGTTCACCATCAGGTCGATGAGCTCCTCGTCCAGCGCCACGTTAGAGGTCTGCGGTGTCGTTTGGCTCTCTCCCCCGAGGGTAATCGTATCGATCGGCAACGTAAGCTGCTCGACGCTCAGCGTGACCCCGCCCGTGGCGGCCTGTGCCGTCGCGGCACGGCTTTTCTGAAAACCTCCCGTATTCACATTGGCGATATTATTGGCAATGACATCATTTGCCCGATCCAGTGCCCGGATCGCCGAAAGGGCGATATCGGCGGCATTTGACATGGCTCTCCTCCTTCCGCAGATAGTCTTTTCTTATCATCGGCAGAGGGAGGAACATACTTGAGGGAAAAATACGGCTTTCAGCCGCCGCACCGCTCCGGCGGGAAATTCGGCTCGGGAGGCTCGGGCGTTTTTCCGGCATCATCATCCCGGAGCGGTCTCCCTTTGTAGATGTACCGTTCGAACAGCCGGTGATAGGGTGTCCAATCCGACTCCTCGTCGCGGGCCTCCCGGATGTACTCCTGGAAGGCGTTCACCTTGGCGTCGAGGTCGTCCATGTAGTGGACGATCAGGGCTTCCAGGGTCTTGGGCCGCTTGGGCGAACCGTATTCGAGGACCCCGTGATGGCTGAGGATCAGGTGACGGAGTTCCATGGCCGTCTGTTCGGGGAAATCCGGGATCGTCGCGATCTTTGCATCGACCATCTCTACGCCCATGACGATATGGCCGACCAGCCGTCCCGCGTCGCTGTACTCCACGATCCGCTCGTAGGAAAATTCGTAGATCTTCCCGATATCGTGGAGGGTCCCGCCGGCGATCAGGAGATCCCGATTGACCCCCGGGTAATGGTCCGCCGCCTTATCGAGGAGGCGGACGACGGAAAGGGTGTGCTCAAGAAGACCGCCGATATAGACGTGATGAAACCCCTTGGCCGCCGGCGCCCGCTTGAAGAGCGCGGCGATCCGCTCGTCCTCGAAAAATGCCCTAAGCAGCGCGATCAGGCAGGGGGTCTTGATCCGCTCCACGTAGCCGAGAATCCCGGCGAACATCGCAACGGGATCCCCTTTCGCCACCGGAAAATAATCGGCAAGCTCGACCTCGCTGTCTTCAACCTTCTTCAGGTCGATGATCGAAAGCTGGATGGCGTTCTTGAAGTTGAGCGCCCTCGCCTGGATACGGATCAGGTCGCCCCTCTTGAACGTCTTATCCCAAGCCAAGGCGTTTTCCCAGACCTTCCCGTCCACCTCTCCGCTCCGATCCCTCAGGCGGAGGTTCAGATAGGGTGATCCCTTCTGGGAATAGGCCAGGTTTTTATCCGCCGCCAGAAAGACCTCACATACCTTATCGCCGGTCTTGATATCCTTCACGTAAAGAGTTTTTGATTTCAAATTCCCCCCTGCCATGCCTGAAGTAGTGATGTTCATTTATCCTGCCGCTCCCGGAGGATCCTATGCTCGCCCGCCCGCATGGTCAGCTTCGTCATATCGAAATACTCCATGAGCGGGATGATGAATTTTCGCGAAAGCCCCGTCAACTCCCGGAAGCTCGCCGGGGTTGCCTTCCCGTCCCGGACGAGAAGCTTCCGGTACTCCTCGCGGAGCACCGCCAGGGCGTCCCGGTGGAAGTTCAGATCCTCGCTGATCCGGACGAGTTCACCCTCCTGGGTCATGACCCGGATGAGACTCGCGATCTCCTTTTTCCGGTCGGGAAAGCGCTCCAGGGTCTCTTTCACCGTCGGCGGCGCCAGGCCGCTCTCCCGAAAGAGCGCGGCGCGTTTCCCCCCCAGGTCCCCCAGCTCC
>VFSW01012668.1_pt1 | contig 11760 bp, 6 predicted proteins | sample 5358111 | NCBI WGS metagenome assembly VFSW01 (sample SAMN11554181, study PRJNA540505) | mine drainage metagenome | isolation source: sediment from site ElyBrook_90M | place: USA: Ely Copper Mine, Vershire, VT | collected 2017 | reverse complement strand
GCGGCGTGCCGGCGCCGATGAAGGACAGGATCGCCTCGGTGATCATCGCCGAGGCACAGATATAGGTCGCCTGCACCGTGATCGGCGCCAGCGCGTTGGGCAGGATGTGGCGCAGGATGATCCGCGCGGGGCGGCTGCCGCAGGCGATCGCGGCTTCCACATAGGCGAGCTCGCGCAGGCTCAGCACCACCCCGCGCACCAGCCGCGCCACGCGGGGGATCTCGGCGATGGTGATCGCGATGATGACGTTCTGTACCGACCCGCGGGTGAGCGCCATCAGCGCGATCGCCAGCAGGATCGGCGGGATCGACATCAGCCCGTCCATCACCCGCATCACCACCGCATCCGCGACGCGCAGGAAGCCGGAGAAAAGGCCGATCGCGGTGCCGATCACCGAAGCCAGCAGCGCCACCGAGAAGCCCACCAGCAGCGAGACCCTGGTGCCGTAGAGCACGCGGGAATACACGTCCCGCCCCAGCATGTCGGTGCCGAACCAGTACTGCGCCGAGGGCGGACGCACCCGCCGCGCCGGCGCCAGCGCCGCCGGATCGACCGTGCCCAGGACCGGCGCCAGCACCGCGATCGCCAGCATCACCAGCAGCAGGCCGAGGCCCAGCAGCATCGCCGGATGGCGGCGCAGGAAGCGCCGGCCACGAGCGGCCCGCGACGGCGCCGCGACGGCCAGAACCGCGCTCAATAGCGGATCCTCGGGTCGAACAGGCTGTACAGCAGATCCACGCCGAGATTGACCAGCACATAGACCAGGCTGAACAGCAGTACCACGCCCTGGATCACCGGATAATCGCGCCGCAGGATCGCATCCACGGTCAGCCGCCCCAGGCCCGGGATCGCGAACACGCTCTCGGTCACCACCGCGCCGCCGATCAGCAACGCGACCCCGAGCCCGATCACGGTCACGATCGGCACCGCGGCGTTCTTCAGGGCATGGACGAACAGGATGCCGCCCTGGGCCACGCCCTTGGCGCGCGCGGTGCGGATATAGTCCTGCGACAGCACCTCCAGCATGGTGGCCCGGGTGATCCGCGCGATCAGGGCGATGTAGATGCCGCCCAGCGTGACCGCGGGCAGGATCAGGGTGCGCAGGCAGGGCCACAGACCCTGTGACAGCGGCGCATAGCCCTGCACCGGCAGCCACTCGAGCTTCAGCGCGAACACATAGGCCAGCAGATAGCCCACCACGAACACCGGCACGGAAAACCCCAGCACCGCCATCAGCATCACCGCCCGGTCGATCAGGCTGCCCTGCTTCCAGGCCGCCAGCACCCCCATCGGCACCGCGACCGTGACCGAGAGCACCAGCGTGAGGACCATCAGTTCGAAGGTCGGCTCGATCCGTTGCGCGATCATCCGGCTGACCGGCAGGTTGGTGAAGATCGAGGTGCCGAGATCGCCGTTCACCACCCCCCAGGCCCAGCCGCCGAAGCGCACCAGGAACGGCCGGTCGAGGCCGAGCGAGGCGCGGATGCGCTCGACATCGGCGGGGCTCGCCTGGTCTCCGGCGATCACCGCGGCCGGATCGCCGGGGGCGAGGTAGAGCAGGCTGAACACGAACAGGGCGACGATCGCCATCACCGGCAGGGTGGCGAGCACCCTTCTTGCGGCATAGGCCAGCATCAGCTCTTGCTCGTGCCCCAGAACAGCGGGAACGGCGCCTTGGTCACGCCGGCCAGATTGGACCGCCAGGCCTGATAGCCCAGATAGAATCCGGTCGGCACGTAGGTGACGAAATCCATCGAGGCGCGGTTGATCGCCTCGATCGCGCGCTTCTCGGCCGCGAGGTCGGGGGCGGCATACCAGGTGGCGATCAGAGCGGTGATCGCGTCGGATTTCGGCCAGCCGAACCAGGCCTTCTCGCCGGTGGTGGACAAGGCGGTATAGGGGGCGGGGTTCACGCAATCGACCCCGGCATGCCAGGAGTGGAACACGTTCCAGCCGCCCTGCGCGGGCGGGTCCTTGCGCGCCCGCCGCGCGCCCACCGTGCCCCAGTCGATCGCGACATAATCCACCGCGAGGCCGATCCGGGCCATCATGTCCGCGCTGACGTCCCCCTGCGCCTTCAGCACCGCCTGGTCCTGCGCCACCAGCAGCACCACCTTCTCCCCGCCATAGCCGGACTGGGCGAGCAGGCGCTTGGCCTCGTCATAGTGGCGCGGCCCGACCAGCCGCTCGCCGCCGGCTTCCGTGTACAGGGCGGTGCCCGGAGTGAAGAAGCTGGGGCAGGGACGCCACAGCGCCGGGTCGTCGCCGACGGTTGCGCGCATCCAGTCTTCCTGGCTGGCGGCATACTGGATCGCCTGGCGCACCCGCACATCGTTGAAGGGCGGCTGCAGATGGTTCATCCGGAACGTGCCGATATTGCCCAGCGGGTCGGCGATATCGACGCGGATGTCCGGGTTCTGGCGCAGCAGCGGCACCAGGTCGGGCAGCGGGGTCTCCCACCAGTCCACCTCGCCGTTCTGCAGCGCGGCGGCGGCGGTCGCGGGATCGGGCAGGATCTGCCATTCGATCCGGTCGAAATGGATCCGCTTGCCGCCGGCGCACCAGTCGGCCGGTTCGTCGCGCGGCACGTAGCCGGCGAAGCGCTCGAACACGGCGCGCGAGCCCGGCACCCATTCGTCGCGCACGAAGCGCATCGGGCCGGAACCGACGATCTCGGTGATCTGCTTGTACGGATCGGTCGTGGCGACCCGTTCCGGCATGATGAAGGCCATCGGCGAATTGGCCTTGCCGAGCGCGAACAGCATCTTGGGAAAGGGCTGGTTCAGCCGGATGCGCACGCTGGCATCGTCGGGCGCCTCGAGGGCGGCGAGCCGCGCCTTGATCAGCTGGCCCATCTGGTCGCGCGCCATCCAGCGGTTCAGGCTGGCCACCACGTCCCGCCCCAGCACCTTGGCCCCGTCATGGAACAGCAGGCCCGGGCGCAGGCGGATGGTCCAGACCAGCCCGTCCTCGGAAACCGTGTGGCCTTCGGCCATCTGGGGTTTGGGGTCGAGATTGGCATCGACGCCGTACAGCGTGTCCCAGATCAGCAGGGCGGCGTTGCGCACCACATATTGGGTGCCCCAGATCGGGTCGAGATTGGCCAGGTTGGCCTGCGGCACGAAGCGCAGCACCCGCGCATCGGCCGCGCGCGCGATCGAGGGTCGCGCCAGGGCGGGAAGCGCGAGCCCGGCGGCCGCGCCCATCAGCAGATCGCGCCGCAGCATCAGGTTTCCTTTCTGCATCTTCCGGCCGGTCATTGATGACAGCCTGCCTCAGTCCGCGGCGCTGTGCCAGCATGATACGGGCCGGATGGGGCGATCTTCGGCTGATCGTCCGGATTGCCGGACGGCCCGAAGGCCCCGGGCGAGGCGAAGGTCAGGCAAGGCCAGGGGCATCGCCGCTATGATGGCCTGGCGGCTCCACCGGGGCCCCGGACCCTGATCGCGGGAACGACCCCTCACTGGATGCGCGTCCCGTTGGGCCCTGGGGGCAGAGCCCTCGTCCCGCTCGTTGTCTGGGCGCCACGGGAGCCCCGCCCGGGGAATGGTGCGCCCGGGCGGATGTAGCGGAGCGGATGTGCCGGGGCGGCTGCGCGGGAGACTGCGGCGGATGCGCGGCGATGGCGCGCGCGTCCGGGGCCGAGACGGACCTGGCCTGGGGGTCGCGGGCGAAGGCGGTGGCCAGGGATGGCGGGCAAATTCCACTATTTTTTCTAGTGAAATCTGCCCGCAGGCCACGCAATGCAAGGGGTTGGGGAATTTTCGATCTTCAAGTGTGTATTGCAAGAAAGCACTTGCTGACGGAGTGAATTAGCGGTTCACTCGCCCCGTGATGAACGCATCGACCTGCACGCTTCCGATCGCCGCACGGACCGCGCCTGCCGCCACGCCGGATCTGCTGGCCCGCGGGGGGGCGGATCACGCGCGCCAGCCTGCGGCCGCCGGGCGCGAGTTGGAAGGCTATGCCCTGCTGCGGCATGCGATGCTCACCGCCTTTCCCGGCCGCATTGCGGTGGTCTCCTCCTTCGGGGCGGAATCTGCCGTGCTGCTCGCCTGGGCGGCCGAGATCGATCCGATGGTGCCGGTGCTGTTCATGGACACCGGCCAGCATTTCGCCGAGACGCTCGAATACCGGCGCGCCCTGGTTGCGGCGCTGGGGCTGCGCAATGTCCAGGACATCCGCCCCGAGGCCGCGGCGCTGGCCTCGTCCGATCCGGTCGGGCTGCTGCACGGCATCGACCCCGATGGCTGCTGCGCCTTGCGCAAGACCGATCCGCTGGACAGCGCCCTGGCGCCCTACAAGGCCTGGGTGACCGGGCGCAAGCGCTACCAGGCGGCCGGGCGGCGCGATCTTCCGCTGCTGGAACTGGTCGATGGCAGGGTCAAGCTCAACCCGCTGGCCGACTGGTCGGCCTCCGACCTCGCCGCCGAGATCCTGGCCCGCGGCCTGCCGCGCCATCCCTTGTCGCTGCGAGGCTATCCCTCGATCGGCTGCGCGCCCTGCACCCAGCAGGTGGCCCCCGGCGAGGACCCGAGATCCGGCCGCTGGCGGGGCCTCGGCAAGACCGAATGCGGGATCCACCGGCCGGCGTGAGTGCTCCCCGGGCTCAATTGCCCGGCGGTGGCGCCGGCGGCGGTGATCCGGCCCGCAGCAGGCCGGTGAGCAGAGCCTCGACATTCGCCGGCAGGCCGACGATCGTGGTGGGCAGCCTGCCATCGGATTTGTCGCCGAAATTGCGCAGCGCCTGGGCGGCGGCCAGCGCCTGCAGCGTGGCAGTGTAGGGCAGCAGCGTCTCGGCGATCTCGCGGTCCTTGCTGGCGATGTAGCGGCGGTTCACCGCATCCTGGACGTCGCGGTCGAAGGTGAAGCTATCAGCCCAGCCGATGAATTCCAGGGTGATCCCGACCGAGGCGAAATACTCCCCGGCGCTCTTGCGGACGCTCTCCATGATCTTCACGGCCTCGGCATTCACCTTGTCGAAGCTGCGGCTGGTGATCTCGTCGCAGACCAGGGTCTGCACTTTCTTGCGGCCGACATCGTCCATCACCTCCGACAGGCGGCGGCTGTAATAGACCGAGGTGAAGATCACCGCCGGGTCGGACCGGTTGCCGGACGGGATAGCCACGCCGAAACGGTAGAGATACTTGGCCGCGTTCGTCTCGGCCACCGACGCGCCGACCGAGACGCCGACCGAGATGTTCAGCCCCTCGCTGCTCTGGCAGGGGAAGGATTCGTCGCGTGGCGAGGTGCCACGATGCGACGGCGCCACCCATTCCCGGCTGTAGGGCGTGCGGTCCACGATGATCAGCCGCCCGGTCGGGACATAGAAATCCCAGCCGAAATAGCCGCCCGAGCCCCCGAGCTTCTGGTGGGGGATGACGAATCGCTTCACCGCGATCTTCCGCTCCTGCAGATAGGCCTCCGAATCGAACTGCCCCTGGGTCTCCTTGTTGGCGCCGGCATCGGGGATCCAGAATGCCGATTCGTTGGGCAGGATCGTGTAGGCCTCGGTCTTGTCGGTGGTATCGGCATAGGCCAGCGCCCGGTGTGCCGGCAGCGCCAGTGCCAGCGCCATCAGCCCGAGCGGGCCGATCCGCGGCAGGCGCCGCTGCGCCGGGCGGTACCAGATCGCGGCCAGCGCCAGCACCAGCACGGCGGTCATCGCGAGCCCGGCGCCGCTCATCACCCGCAGCACGAAGGAGGACCACAGGAAGTCCCGATCGCTGTCGGCGAATTGTCGCCCGGCCTGAGCGGCGCCCGTCAGGGTCAGTTGTGGGATGAGCAGGCCCAGCACCAATGAATAGACGCCCAGCGCCAGCACTGTGAGCACCGCACGGCGGACCATGTCGATCGTCTCCGCGAAACCGTTTTGATAATATATCGTATCTGCATCCGGCTGTCCATCGGACACTGCCGCCTGGACGCCGGGATCGGGCGTGGCGGACGGCTTCCGGGATCTTTCCTGACCAATGCCCTCCGGTCTTTCGCCATCAGATGGCGTGACCCGCCCCGCTCGGCGCCGCCCACGCCACCCTCCGGCGCCGCACGTCACCCATCGGCCGGGGCAGCCCGGACAGATCGAAACCGGACGGTTTGGATCGGTCGCGTCCCTCGCCCAACTCTGCCACTTTCGATTCTCTCGCGCGGCGTTTCCGGCGGCGATGCGGACATCGTGTCGGTGCAGCGGGAGGTGTAAATCGGCGTTCGGCGACGGCGCGGCGGGTCTCAGGCAGGCTTGGCCGAGGCGATGGCGCTGATCTCGTCAGCTTTTCCCCCCCGGTCCGCGACCGCCTTGAGCCGCAGTTGCTGCAGACAGGCAAACGCGATGCAGGCCATCAGCGCATGTCGGTCCACGATCGTCCCCCGACCTCGCGCGGCACCGCTCGCTTGCGCGGCCGCCCACGCCCGGCATGATCGCCGGCGCGTGCTGCGCCCCATCACGTCGAGGAAGGGCGTCAGCCAACGACCGAGATCGTCTCCAAGGGCGGCGGACCGGGACACCGCTCGTGCTCCGCTGAGGCCAGGCTTGCTACCGAACCGAGCCGTGGACGTACACCTGCCAGAGGGGGGGGCTGGGGCAGCGACTCTCTCACACCGTTCAGGTCTGAATGAGTCAAGGCTGCGCGTTGTCAATAGGCTGGTGCACCGACACATTCCGACCCGAAGGTTTCGGAGGTGTCGGTGCATCAGCCGTCGCGACGCACGTTCCAGAACAGCGCGAAGCCGTTGAGCACCCCGGCCAGGTCGCTGCGATAGGCGGTCGCCTGGAAATACTGGCCGAGCGGCAGATAGGGCACGTCCAGCATCGCCTGGCGCTGGATGTCGGCGGCGATGCGCTGCTGGGCGGCCTGGTCGGGCGCGTCGAACCAGGTCTCCCGCAGCCGCTCGATCACCGGCGCGTCCGGCCAGCCCACCCAGGCGCCGGCGCCGTTGCCGCGCAGCGAGATATGCCCGGCGGGGTTCAGCATGTCGGTGCCGGCCCAGGCGGTGAAGAAGCAGTTCCAGCCGCCCTGGGCCGGCGGGTCCTTCTTCGCCCGCCGCTGCACCACCGTGCCCCAGTCCAGCGCCTGGTAGTCCACCGCGAAGCCGGCCTGCTGCAGCATGTCGGCGCCGACATCGGCGAGCGCCTTCAGCACCGGGAAATCGGCCGCGACGATCAGCACCACCTTCTCCCCGCCATAGCCGGCGGCCTTGATCTCGCGCCTCACCCGGTCGAAATCGCGCGGGCCGGTCAGCGCCGCCATGCCGGCATCGCTCGCCATCGGCGTGCCGGGGCAGAAGAACCCCACGCCGGCATGCCACATCGACGGATCGGTGCCGTTCACCGCGGTCATGAAGTCTTCCTGGTTGACCGCGCCCAGCAGCGCCCGGCGGATCGCCGGATTGTCGAAGGGCGGCTGCAACTGGTTCATCCGCATGATGGCGATCTGCCCGGACGGATCCTGCACCACCACCTTCACGCCCGGGCTGGCACGCAGCATTCCCACCAGATCGGTCTGGGCATAGTCCCACCAGTCCTGCTCGCCATTCTGCAGCGCCGCCGCGGCGGTCGCGGCATCGGCGATGGTGGTCCATTCCACCCGGTCGAAATGAACCACCTTCGGCCCCGCCGTCCAGTCGGGAACGCCCTGCGCGCGCGGCACGTAGTCCGGGTTGCGCTCGTACACCACCCGCGCCCCGGGGATGCGTTCATCGGCGCGGAAGCGGTAGGGGCCGCTGCCGATCATCTCGGTGATCTGGGTGAACGGATCGGTGTTCGCCAGCCGCTCGGGCATCATCGCCGGCATCGGCGAGGGCGACTTGCCGAGCGCCTCGGGCAGCAGCGGAAAGGGCTTTTTCAGCCGGAACACGATCTTCCGGTCATCGGGGGCGGACAATTCGTCGGTGGCCGCCAGCAGGGCCTGGCCGAAGGCGTCGCGCCTGCCCCAGCGGCGGATCGATGCGGCACAGTCGCGCGCCAGCACGGGCGCGCCGTCGTGGAATTTCAGCCCCTCGCGCAGCGTCAGCGTCCAGCGCCGGCCATCCTGTTCGACCAGCGCGCCTTCGACCATCTGCGGCGAGGCCTTGTAGTGGCCGTCCTGGCCGAACAGCGTGTCGAACACCAGGTAGCCGTGATTGCGGGTGACATAAGCGGTGGTCCAGTGCGGATCGAGCACCGCCAGATCGGCCTGCGGTATGAAGCGCAGGACCCGCTGGGTCTCCGCCCGCCCGATCCGCGGCAGCGCGAGCGTGGGGGGCGCGGCCGCCAGCGTGGTGCTCAGTACCTTCCGCCGACCGATCATGGCGTATCCTCCGCTTCGCGGCCGAAATCCCCGGGCGGGGGGCCGGCAGTTGCCTTCCCGACCGCCCCGCATGCGGACGCGCCGCCCGCGACGCTGCTGTCCGGTCCGAAGCCATGGCCCGAGCCGCCGCCGCCTGGGCGGGCCGGGGCAGTCCTGCTGTGACCGTCGGCACGCCCCATGGTCCAGCCGGGCAGGGCAGCGTCGGGGGGATACCCCGGCCGGCGCGGCGTCGCGGTGGGGGCAGCGGGTGCGGAGTGCCGCCCCTGCGCGGCGACGGGCGATGTCGTGCCCGGTGCCGCACGCCTCCGGCCTGGCCGTGGCAGTGCCGGCCCCGTGCACAGATTTCCTTGCCGTAGCATCGCCGGCCTTTCCCGCTGATCCTGGATGCGTCCGGCCGGGGCTTCCCCCGGAGGCTCATCACAGCGATGACGTTCGGGCGCACGATGGCACCCGGCCTGGCCCGCCGCAAGCAAACGTTCCGTAATGATTGAATAATCTCTATTTATGAATGAACGGAACGAGCGCGCAGGATAACGGGCGATGAGGATGGGAGTGAGAGGATGGGAGGTCGGTCAGGGGTGCAGCAGGGGGCAGGCGCTTTCCGCCACCGGTCGGAACATCGCCTCGCCCGGGGCGCTCGACAGCACCTGGTAGATATCGCTCGCCGAGGCCGATTGCGCCGGCGACTTCACCTGCATCAGATACATGCGCTGCAGCACCCGCCCGTCGGCGCGCACCGTCACCTCGTCGTTATACATGTCGCTGACCTTCAGCGCCCGCATCGCCGCGGCCACGGTGGCCGGTTCGGTCGTGCCCGCCTGGCGGACCGCGCGCAGGAAATGCCGCACGCCGCTATAGGTGCCGGCCTGGTTCATGGTGGGCAGGCTGTCCTTGCGGGCGCGGAAGCGGCGCGTCCAGTCCCGCGTCGCCGGGTTGAGATCCCAGTAGAACGAATTGGACAGCACCAGCCCCTGCGCCGTCTGCAGGCCGATCGCGGCCACGTCGGTTTCGAACATCAGCAGCGCCGCCAGCGACTGCCCGCCGGCGACCAGGCCGAATTCGGTCGCCTGCTTGATCGCGTTCTGCGTGTCCGGCCCGGCATTGGCGATCCCGATCACCTGCGCGCCGGACGCCTTGGCCTGGAGCAGAAAGCTCGAGAAATCGGTGGTGCCCACCGGATGAACCGCCGCGCCCAGCACCTTGCCGCCCGCCGCCTGCACCGCCCGGGTCGCGTCGCGTTCCAGGGCATGGCCGAAGGCATAGTCGACGGTGAGGAAGAACCAGCTCCTGCCGCCACGCGCCGTCACCGCCCCGCCGGTGCTTTGCGCCAGCGCATAGGTATCGCTGGAGAAATGGAAGCCGAAAGGCGAGCACGCCTTGCCGGTCAGATCGGAACTGCCGGAGGTGGTGATCACGAAAATGCAGCCCTTCTCGCGTGCTACCTGCTGGATCGCCAGTGCCGCGCCGGAGGACGCGCCGTCGGCGATCACATCCACGCCGACAGTGTCGATCCAGTGCCGCGCGATGGACGAGGCGAGGTCGGGCTTGTTTTGGTGATCGCCGGTGATCACCTCGATCGGCCGGTCGAGGAGGCGGTTGCCGATCTCCTCGGCCGCCAGCCGCGCCGCGATCACCGAGCCCGGTCCGCCGAGATCGGCATAGGGCCCGCTCTCGTCGCCCAGCACGCCGATGCGCAGCGGCCGGGTCGCCTGGGCCCGGGCGCTGGCCGGCAGGGCGAGCGCGGCGGTGAGCAGGCTTCGGCGCGAGAGGGGCATCGGGCGAACTCCGCAAAAGCGAAGTGTCGCGGATCGCACCGGCGGGTTCAATCCCGGCGGGGAAAGGCCAGGGGTTTCACCCAACCTGCGTTCGACTGACCACGGGCCCTGCCCCAGACCCCTTCCGTTCGAGGATTCTCCCCAAAGGATGCGGGTCCTGAAGGGGGATGGGGACGTTCAGCGCCCCGGCGTGTCCCGCTCTGGTTGTGGTCCCGTCGGGGCCGTGGTGCCGCTGGGGCCGTGGTCCCTTTGGGGCTGTGGTCCCGTTGGGGCCGGGGGCGGCGTCCTCGCCGTGTCCTATCCCGGAGCCGTCCCCCGCCGCAGCTGCAAGCGAAACCGCGGCGCGTGGTCGGGCTGGGTCGTCACCACCCCGACCGGGCTCACATCGGCCGGACCGTCCAGGGTGATCCGGAAGCGTCGCACCAGTGCGGCCAGCACCAGCGTGGCTTCGGTCAGCGCGAATTGCGCGCCGACGCAGTTGCGCGGCCCGGCACCGAAGGGCAGATAGGCGAAGCGCGGCGGAGGCGGCGCTTCGGGCAGGAAGCGGGCGGGATCGAAAGTCTCGGGCGAGGTCCATAACCTGCGGTGGCGGTGCAGCACCCAGGGCGCGATCATCAGCACCGTCCCCGGCCGGATCGCCAGATCGCCCGCCTGGTCCGGACCGATCGCCTGGCGCGCCATGGTGAAGGCCGGTGGATACAGCCGCAGCGCCTCGTTCAGCACCGCGCGGGTGAAGGGGATACGCCCCAGGACCGTCTCGTCGGCGAGGTCGTGCCCGGCTGCCTCTGCCGCGAGCCGGTCCTGGGCGGCCGGTGCCTGGGCGAGCAGATACAGCGCCCAGAACAGCGCCACGCCGGTGGTTTCATGCCCGGCGGTGATCAGCGTCGCGATCTGGTCGCGCAACTGCTCCACCGGGAAGGTGGCGCCGGTTTCCGGATCGCGCGCGGCGCGCAGCAGGTCGAACAGGTCGCGCGGGGTGGCGCTTTCGGGCTGGTTCGCGCGCCCGGCGATGATGCGCGCCATCAGCCCCATCCAGCGGCGCTGGAAGCGCCGGCGCAGCAGGTCGTGCCAGCTCGGGATGCCGAGCGGCAGCAGCATGTCGAACAGGTGCGGCCGCGCCAGTCGTTCGGAGAATTCCGCGATCAGGGTTCGCAGTTCCGCGCCGTGGGTGTCCATCTCGACCGAGAACATCGACCGACCCGCGATGATGAGCGCCAGATGCTGCATCGCCGCCAGCAGATCCGCCGGGCCCTCCGCCGGCAGCCGCGCCAGCGCCTCATCGGTCGCGGCGGCGATGTGGGGGATCAGCAGCTTCATCATCCGCGGCGCCAGAGCCGGAGCGGTGGTCCTGCGCTGATGGCGCCAGGCATCGCCGGTGGCGAGCAACAGACCGTTGCCCACGATCGGACGCAGGATGCGGATCGACACCGCGGTGCGGCGATAATTGCCGGGATTGTCCACCAGCACCTGGCGGATCATCTCCGGCGCGTTCAGCAGCACCGTGGTGCGGCCCAGCACGTTCTGGGTATAGCTGGCATCGCGGTAGGCGGCGTCTGGCCAGATGCCCAGCGCGTTGCGGCGCACGGCACCCAGATAGCCGCGCCAGGACAGCGGCGCGGTTGGCGGCGGCCCGCCCGGCATCTGCCCCGCAGAAGCGGCCTCCCCAGACGTGGCCTCCCCAGACGTGGCCTCCCCAGACG
>VFSW01012667.1_pt1 | contig 11761 bp, 12 predicted proteins | sample 5358111 | NCBI WGS metagenome assembly VFSW01 (sample SAMN11554181, study PRJNA540505) | mine drainage metagenome | isolation source: sediment from site ElyBrook_90M | place: USA: Ely Copper Mine, Vershire, VT | collected 2017 | reverse complement strand
GTATTAAATAAAGTTAAAGGATTTAGTCTTCACTTTGTGCTAATTAGAGCTGGAAAAGATAAAAGTTATGTAATTAACGATCCAGGACTGCCTCCTATCGAAAATAGAGTAATTACAAAAAACGAGTTCATGCTCGCACTTGAAACAAGCTCAAATGGAGAAGTTAGTTCATTTGCCAAGAAAAACAAGAAATGAAGATCTTGGGCAGGACTTTAACATTTAAGTAGTACGCCAAGGTAGGGATTTGAACCCTAACTCCCCTTGCGAGGAACCGGTTTGCTTTTTGCATCACGAGATCAGCTCTTGAGGTAAACTCAAGACCGGCGCATTAACCGGATTCTGCAACCTTGGCACAGAAGGTTATTTGCAAACTAACTTTATAAAGGTTCATGCCGTCTTTTATCTGCAAATTATAGATTATCTAGGGATATAGGCATGGAAGACAAGGACTTTGAGCGGCTACTTAAAATATGTCGGCTTAACCTCAAAGAGGAGTAGCGGTCAAAGGTGAAGCACGACATAGATGAGATAATAGAGTACTTCAATACCCTGTCCGAAGTTGACTGCAGCGATTATTCGGCAGCCTATCAACCGATAGATATTGCACCAAGAAAAAGGAAGGACGTAGCGGAGCAGTTTCCTGAGGTAGGAAAGCTTCTAAAGAACTCGAAGGTATATCGTTTTTTCATAGTGGGTCCTAGGATATGACCGAGACCATTGAATCATTCATCATGAAGGAGAAGCCAGAGAATTACTATGAAGAGCTGACCGGTGAACTTGAGAAGCTCAATTCAAAATTTCGAATGTTCAGCAACATAAACAAGGAGATAAGTTCCGGCCTCCCATTTAGCGTCAAGGACAATATCTGCGTGAAGGATGTCGAATCCACTGCGTCATCGGAAATACTTAGCGGATACCTCCCACCTTTCAGTGCAACTGCAATTGAGAGACTCAGGAAAGGTGAATTCGGATTTCTGGGCAAGACAAAGATGGATGAGTTCGGCTTTGGCACATTCGGTACGAACTGCAAAGACCATCCGCTCAACCCTTTCGATGAACGATATGTTACAGGAGGCTCAAGTGCAGGGTCCGCAGCCGCAACTGCAGTGCTCAAGCACCATGTGTCAATAGCCGAATCAACCGGTGGCTCTATATCCGCGCCTTCGTCCTTCTGCGGAGTAGTGGGTTTCACTCCCACTTACGGCATTGTGTCAAGATATGGGCTGATAGATTATGCAAATTCGCTCGACAAGATAGGAGTCATGGCAAGGAGCGCGGCGGATGTAAGGTATGTGTTCGACAAGATAAAAGGGAGCGACGGACACGATACTACGTGCGTGGACCATCCAATATCAAAGGAGGGCCACAAGAAACTCATAGTCATAGAGCAGCTTATGGAAGGGGTGGACCAGGAAGTCCTCAGCTCATTTGATAGGACACTGGCAAAGCTCCAGAGCATGGGCTACACTGTTGAACGAAGGAGCGTTCCCTTCATAGAGAAGGCAATACCTGCATATTATATAGTCTCCATGGCTGAGGCATCGACAAACCTTGCAAGGTACACCGGCTTCAAGTACGGGCTTAAGATCAATGACTTTTCAAAGGGATACAATGACTTCTTCACCGAGGCGAGAAACAGCTTTGGTCAAGAAGCAAAGAGGAGAATAGTCCTTGGCACGTTCGTAAGGAGCGCAAGTGTGAAGAGCAAGTACTATGAGAAGGCCCTGCAGCTCAGGCAGATGCTGATAGGATCCCTCAACCGAATACTTAAGGAAGGATTCATAATATCGCCGACGATGCCCATAAAAACACCGACAGTAGAGGAGGTAAACGGATTGGATCCGGTAAAGGTGTATGTGCGCGATTCGATAACCGTTCCGCCTAACTTCGCAGGGCTTCCGCACATCTCATTCCCTTCAGACTACATCAAGGGGATGCCTACAGGAACTCAGCTCGTTACAAGCCACTTCAACGATTATGCCCTGCTTGACTTCGTAGAAGAGTGGGAGAAGTCGTTCGAATATAAATTCAAGTACAATGTTGGTGCCCTATGAGGATAGGTCTTGAAGTTCACGTAGCATTGCCAACCCAGGCAAAACTATTCTGCAGCTGCAGCGCAAACGCAGAAGAGCCAAACTCTGCCATATGCCCGATATGCCTTGGGTTTCCAGGATCAAAACCCATGCTCAACGAAGCCGCGCTGAAATCTACGCTCATGATAGCAAGTGCCCTGCACTGCAGGATAAATTCCCAGACATATTTCATCAGGAAGATATATTTCTATCCAGATCTTCCAAAATCATACCAAATAACCCAGCTTGACGGAGCAGTCGGCCATGAGGGATATGTGGACATAGGAAAGAAGAGGATACGGATAAGGAGGGTGCAGCTTGAGGAGGATCCGGCCAAGATAATACGTGAGGACGAGTATTCCCTGCTTGATTTCAACAGGTCTGGAGTGCCCCTAAATGAGATAGTCACAGAACCGGACATAGAGAGCGAGGAAGAGCTTCGGCTCTTTGTAAACGAGCTAAGGAGCATATTATACTATGCAGGAGTTGACATAAACAAGGAGATGAAGGCAGATCTCAACATCTCCTTGGGCGAGGAGAGGGTTGAGATAAAGAACGTGACCGGGATAAAGAATCTCATAGACGCACAGAGGTTCGAGGTAAAGAGGCAGAGCGGGCTGCTTTCTGCGAACCAGAAAGTGCCAAAGGAGACCCGTTCTTACAACGCGGAGACGATGTCAACTGTCTCATCCAGAGAAAAGGAAAGCGACGAGGAATACGGATTCATTTATGAGCCTGACCTGACGTCCTATCCGACTGTCGGCATAGATCTCCCTCTGGTTGTCATAGCAGGCGACGCAGCTAGGAGCTTGTCTGCAAAATACGGGATTAACGAATCTACGCTTAGGGAACTCACACTTTTTGACAAAGGGGCCCTTGAACTCATACAGCACGGCCTGCAGGTCAGCAAGCCAGCAAATGTGATAAATGCAATAGAGCTTCTCAAGCGGCGCGGTGAGATATCCATATCAAGGGAGGGCTTTGGGAAGATGCTTTCATACCTTGACAGGGGTCTTTTGCTCAATGAGGATGCCATATCTGCACTTGAGGAGAATCGGCCGTTTGAGGTGGAGAAGAATTCGGTGAGCACAGAGGAAATAGACAGGGCGATTACTGAGATGGTATCGCAGAGGCCGGATCTTGTCAAGGAGTACAAGGCCAACAGCAAGGCCTTCAACTTCATAGTCGGCGCCCTGCTCAAGAGGTACAAGGTAAATCCAAAGTACATCTCAGAGAGGCTAAGTCAGGCGCTTAAAGATAAGGCTTAAATAATTAGACAGGCAGTTTCTAACTGGTTTCTAATGGAGTTAAATTGCGGCATTATTGACGAGAGCCGGATAGGCAAGGAGGTGACGCTGCACGGCTGGTGCAGATACATCCGGGATCATGGGGGAAAGCTGTTCATAGACCTTGCCGACATGCACGGATCAACGCAGCTTGTCTTCGAGAAGGAGGTCAAGGACAAAGCGGAGAAGCTGGGAAAGGAATTCGTTATATCAGCTACAGGCACGGTGGAGAAGCGCGAGCCAGATACTGTAGACTCTGCAAATCCCACTGGAAAGGTTGAGCTCTACGTGAAATCCTTTGATGTCATGAGCGAATCTGCAGTGCCACCGTTTGAGCTTATCGAGGAGAAGGAGAAGTTCCTTGCAAATGAGGAGCTCAGGCTAAAGTACAGGTACCTGGACCTTAGGAGGAAGGGGATGGTTCAGAACATGCTCTTTAGGGACAGGGTCTCAAAATCAGTGCGGAGGTTTTTCTGGGATAACGATTTCCTAGAGCTTGAGACTCCGTATCTTGTAAAGGACAACTACGAGACGGGATCGAGAACGCTACTTGTGCCGTCTAGAATAGAGAAGGGCAAGTTTTATGCACTGGCGCAATCCCCGCAGATATACAAGCAGATACTTATGGTGAGCGGAGTGGACAGATATTTCCAGATCGCAAGATGCTTCAGGGACGAGGACCCTAGGGAGGATCGGCAGCTGGAGCACACCCAGATAGACCTGGAGGTGGCGTTCAAGGATGAGCGCTACATACAGGACACTGTAGAGAGGATGTTCAAGAAGCTCTTTAGCGAGGTGCTCTCTAAGGAGCTAAAGATCCCATTCCCCCATATGAAATACCTGGATGCTGTTGCTGCCTATGGCAGCGACAAGCCAGACCTGAGGTTTGGCAACAGGATATTCGACATAACAGCGCATCTCAAGAACACGCAATATAACATTCTCAGGCGCGTTGTTGACACTAAAGGACACGTGAAGGCAATGGCGTTCAATGCCAAGTTCGGCAGCGCAGGCGCAAGAATCGACAAGGGTTACATGTTAAAGATGATAGAACAAGCAAAGCTCTTCGGCCTCAGGGGCCTTACATGGCTCTACGTCAAGGACGGCGCAATTCACTCCGAGCCGCAGAGCATAGCAGAGTCGCTTAGGGAGAGCGATGGGGAGATGCGCAGTGCGCTTGGCGCAAAGGACGGCGACGTAATAGTTATCGGAGCCGACCTATCAGAAAAGGTGCTGCTTGACGCCCTTGGAAGGATCAGAAAGGCGATGGGAGACAGGATAGGAGTTTACGACTCAGAATACTCCTTCCTATGGGTTGACGAGTTCCCGCTCTTTGAGATAAACGAAGTTACTGGGAAAGCTGTACCGGCGCACAATCCATTCACAGCGCCTACCGGATCGACACTCAAGTTCCTGGACTCAAGTCCGGAGAAGGTCAGGGGGAGGCAGTACGACCTGGTGCTAAACGGCACCGAACTTGGAAGCGGCGCCATAAGAATAAACGACCCGAAGCTCCAGAGGAAGATAATGGAGATGTTCGGCATGGACAAGGAGACGATAGATAAGAACTTCGGCTTCTTCATAGAGGCGCTCTCCTACGGCACGCCGATAGAGGGAGGAATGGGCCTTGGGCTTGACAGGATATGTGCAATGCTAAGCGGGTCGGGAAACATACGCGATTTCATACTCTTTCCAAAGAACAAGAAATTCGAATCCTCTGTCGACCTCTCTCCAACGGCAATAGACAAAAAGAGGCTGAAGGTAGACTACGGGCTTGAGCCTGCGGGCCAGTCACCATAGCCATTTAGGCAGTATTAAGCCCTTTGTCCTTCGGGATAACCGCATATTTCCACCGGATGGGAATGAGGCTATCATTGTGTTTTAACAAACAGCATGCAAAGAAAACCGCCCTTGCAGGCAGGATTAGGACTGACTGTCTGCGTTATTATTCTCCTTCCTGCTCCTTACGGCCTCTATCGTCAGCTTTCTGTCCGAGTCCTTTATCTTGTAGCTCTTTGCTATGAGATCGGCATACTTCTTATTCCCGAATATGAGCTCATTCTCGAATACCGCAAGGCCTATCTTGTAGAATACGTCTGCCTCAAGGCCAAACCTCTTTCCGTCCTTTCTCTCCCTAAAGAACGATCCGCTCTCGAGCGCTTGCGCTATTATGCGCTCCCCCCTGCTCCTTAGCTCGCAGCTGTTTTCTCCATTGAACGCAAAGCCGTCGCGCTCAAAGTCATTGATCGCAAAGGTGCTGTTTTCTATCTCCTTTGCCTGTGCCAGCATCTCCTGAGCGTCCTGTATGAACTTGTACGACGCCTCCTCTATGTCACTTGCCCTGCGCCTGAGCTCCTCTGCCATTGCGTACTTGAGGTAGCTGTCGGGAAGGTTGAACTTTATCGCCACAGCACATGCAACATCGGGATTCCTCGCATCCAGAAGCTGGTCATACCACTTCTTTGCAGACTCAGCAACCATCTCGGCGCCTAGCCCTTCCTTGTAGGCCACTAGTGTTGCCCTGTCGTATCTGCCCTTCGCCATCAGCGTGTTGTATGCCTTGATGCGCTTTGTAATAAGAAGCCTCCCTATCATGATGACCAATATCGATATCCTGTATATATTTTAATACCTAATCTACAATATTCCAAACCACCGCATAGACTCCCTGTAGGTAATATAAATCTTCAATGACAAGCTTATACAGGATAAGAATGGCTATTACTAAGGGAGGCAAGAGCAAGGACGAGAGGCTTCTGGTACTGGCCATAGATATAGACAACGACCTGTACAGGAAGACCAAGATAAGCGGTCCGCTGGTAGGCAGGGCGCAGATACTCAATGCGGCAAAGGAACTGGCACTTGCCGACCCCCAGGATCCTGACTCAAACACGATGTTCTATGCAGTCAAGTTCTACGACAAGATGAAGGATGAGGGGTACCTTGTAACGGTTGCCACCATAACCGGCTCTGAGCTTGAGGGATACCACGCGGACAGGGAGATTGCAAGGCAGCTTGAGCTTGTACTTGAATCGAACAAGAGCGACGCGTGCGTCATGATAACTGACGGGGCTAGCGACCAGAGAGTATTCCCAATAGTTGAGTCCAGGCTTAAGATAAACGGGGTCCAGGTAGTGACGCTCAAGCAGGCCGAGAACCTCGAAAACACCTATTTCACGATACTCGAGAAGCTAAAGGAGCCACATTATGCAAGGATAGTCTTTGGTCTCCCTGCAGTGCTCCTGCTCCTGTTCGCCATAAGCTATGCGATAGGCACTGGATGGCAGCTTCCGGTTGGACTCATAGGATTCTACCTGCTCATAAAGGGCTTTGGGCTTGAGGAGGCGTTCATAAACTCGTTCAAGGGCTTCGGATTTAGCGTAGACAGGATGAGCTTTGTATTTTATCTTAGCTGCCTGCTCTTTCTGATAGCCGGGATATTCATAGCGAACGGGAATTACTCATCCACAATTACCATCACCGGAGTGCAGCCCCTTGCGATAGCAGCATCTATAGAGGGATTCCTGATAGTTCTGCCGATAGCAATGCTCCTCTTCCTGATAGGCAGGATAATAGACGTCAGGGCAACGAGGCACATCTTTAGGACCTTCAAGTACGGCATATACATGGGCTCATCGATAATCCTCTGGGTCCTCCTGTTCACCTTCACGGAGTGGCTAAACGGTCAGATCTACTTCGGCCAGCTGCTGCTCTTCACCATAGTGGCGATAGTGCTAGGCGTAGGAATGTCAGTAGGTGCAGGATTCCTCAGGAGGCAGGTCCTCCTCTCCAAGAGGCTAAAGGACAAGCAGGTAGTCAACGAGCTTGGCGCAATGATAGGCAGGATCTCGAAGGTAGACGTAAAGCACGGCAGGATTCTGATAAACACTAGCTTTGGAAATCCTGTGACCTATGGGGTCGACAGGATAACGGAGATACTGCCTGACAGGGTAGTGATAAGCTGAAGTGGTCTTGTTGTACGGCACTGCAAAGCTCAAGGTTCCGCAAGGCAAACTCCTATCTGTGAAGGTAACTTACTGGGAGAGCATAGACGATGTCCAGATACTTGGGGATTTCTTTGTCTATCCGGAGGAGTCACTCTCGCTCATAGAGAAGGCCCTTGCAGGTACGGGAGCAAAGGCTGGTGAAGATGAGATATCTGGCCTTGTGCAGTCGGTTGTGGACAGGAACAGCATCGTCCTTGTGGGGATCACACCGGAATACATAGCAAAGGCGATAAGGATGGCGATCAAATGACTGAATGGAGAGTCATGCAGCTTGAGGAGCACAGTGCATACGACAACATGGCAATAGATGAATCCATACTTGAGCACATACGGGATGGAAAATCCGATCCGACCATAAGGTTCTACAGGTGGAAGCCCAGCGCAGTGTCCATAGGCAGGTTCCAGAGTATGAAGGACGAGGTGAATCTTGAGAAGTGCAGGGCAGAGGGAGTTGATTGCGTGAGAAGGATCACTGGGGGAGGCGCAGTCTACCACGACTACGATGGAGAGCTCACCTACAGCATAATAGGCAAAGAGGAGCTATTCCCCAAGAGCATATGGGAGAGCTACAGGACGATCTGCGCAAGGATAATAAAAGGGCTCGGGAGGCTCAAGATAGACGCACAGTTCGCTCCGATAAACGATATAGTCGTGAGCGGAAAGAAGATCTCTGGAAATGCTCAGACGAGGAGGGAGGGGATTCTGCTCCAGCACGGCACAATACTATACAAGACTGACGTTGCAAGGATGTTCTCCCTGCTAAATGTCAGCAAGGAAAAGATATCTGACAAGATGATAAAGAGTGTCGAGGAGAGGGTGACATCCATCTACTCCCAAAGAGGCGTCTCGTTCCAGGAGCTATACGAGGCCGTAATGTATGGGATGACTGAATACAGGGATTACAGAATCGGGATTACAAGCCCAAGCGAGAATGCAAGAGCGAGAGATTTGGCCAAGGTTTATGCCTCGGACGCCTGGAACCTGTCAAGATAGCGTCATCAGCTCTTCTGCCTGACAATCGAACTTATGAAATACTCTCCTGCCTTGTACGAGCTCCTCACAAATGGTCCTGCGGCAACGTACCTAAATCCCATTCCAAGGGCGATCTCCTTGATCGCAGCGAACCTCTCCGGTCTGACGTATTCCTTCACCTCTATGTGGTGCAGGCTGGGGCGCAAATACTGCCCTATCGCAAGGAAATCTACTCCAGCCGCGCGTAGGTCCTTTAGGGAAGCGATAACCTCTTCCTCCTCCTCGCCTATTCCAAGCATCATTGCAGATTTTGTGTATATCGATGGATCTAACTCCTTCGACTTGCGCAGCAGCTCAAGAGACTGTCTGTAGTTGGCTCTCCTGTCCCTTGCACGCGTTGACAGCCTTTCAACAGTCTCTATGTTGTGGCCAATGACATCCGGGTGCGACTTGACTATGTTGCCAAGGCATTCCGTGCTTCCCTGGAAATCGGGTATGAGCACCTCAACTACAGTATCCGGATTTGCCTTCTTTATCTCAGATACGCAATTTGCGAAGTGCGTGGAACCCTGGTCTGGAAGATCGTCCCTTGCAACCGAAGTAACGACAAGATAACCAAGACCCCATTCCTTCACCACCATGGCAAGCTTCTCGGGCTCCTTGGGATCTACTGCCGATCCCTTAGCGCTTTTGTGCACCGCGCAGAACGTGCATCCTCTAGTGCATAGATCGCCCAGGATCATGAACGTCGCCGTGCCTCCGCTCCAGCACTCGCTCATGTTCGGACAGTGCGCCTCCACGCATACTGTATGAAGCCCAAGGGAGCTTATCGTGCTCTTTATGCTTCCGTATTTTTCAGTAGACGCTGGCTTTATAGCGAGCCATTGGGGCAGCAACTAATCACCATCATAAATCCAAATCAAAGTATAAAAAGGCTTCAAGCAATATTCTTTTCCGCAAGGAAACGGCGAAGCCTGTCAAACGCCTTCCTGCGCATCGATATCACGTTCTTCTCGCCAATCGACATCTCTGCGAAGGTCTTCCTGCGGCCCTTTGGTATGAATATGTAGTCCCATCCGAAGTTTCTCTTCCCCTTCGGATGCATGGCTATCGTCCCGTTGATTCTCCCGTTGAATAGCCTCACGCGTTTGCCATCGCAGAACGCTATGCATGTCTGCGCATACGCCTTCCTGTTTGGGCATCTGTCTACGATTCTGCAGAGCCCTTCATACCCAAGTCCACGCACTGCCCATTTTACAAGCGCCCCTGGAAATCCGTTCAGTCCGTCGATGTAAAGCCCCGTATCTTCGACTATTACCGGAGTTCGAAGCCTATTGTAGGCCTGCAGCGCCTTGTGCCTTGCAACCAGGCCCGTATCGATCGACTGAAGTTCGTCAAGCTCAAGGCCGCTATGCCCGATACTAAATCCAAGGAGCCTTCTTGCCTCCCTTAGCTTGTTGGCATTGGATGTGACAAACAGCAGCCTCATGATCTTCATTGTACTTGAAAGGTTATTTATAACGCTCGAAACTTCTTCTGGCCTAGGTCGTATAATTTGTAGAAAATGCTTTTAAATCAGCCAAATTATATCAGGTTAGATATAAATGGGATTAAGCAAGACAGTTCCGAGCAAGCAGGCAGTTGGGGAGGTGGCAGTTAAGAGCAATGAGATACTCCAGCAGCTAGTGGATCTCTACAAAGAACGGGTTTCAATGGCAAAACTTGACACTATAGGCATCAAGGAGATAAAAACTGCACTGGAGAGCAGGGCCATACTTGCCCAGTACCTTTTTGAGCAGGGCAACGAGATCGAATCAAACAAGCTTGCAAGGGACACATTGCATTCGCTGGTAGCGCGAGCGGAAGCTGCAGAGGCGGTGACGTTCGATGCGTCAAGTCAGATTGAAAAGCTTACAAAGGCAGCAGAGACAAAGCGCAAGCTCCTTGATACGCTGCTGAAAAAATTAGACAAGGCAAACCAGTCCCTAAATGAGATGGGGAAGGGATTTGCAGGTCTTGAGAAGGGCTCTGAAGAGTATAACGCGCTTGAAGCCAAGTTCGTCGAGGCCAAGAAGGATTATGACGATATGATTCCGAAGAAGGCGGAGCTTGAGGGGGCGATAGAAGGAATACGCGGCGAGCAGAGGGTTTTTGGCAAAAAGGTGGCGGAAGCCGGAGGCGAGGCGCTCACGCTAAAACAGCTTGCAACCGACATAATGCTCAGCATTGGAAACTATGATGGCGCTTCAGAGCTCATTTCTAATACAATGGATAAGTTCTTCGCGTCAACGGTCACGGGCGTTGAGAGCCTGGTAGGCAATTTCGTAATGTCAGCGCAGAAGAGATCAACGCTTATGGCCGATAGGCCTGATGAGAAGCACAAGCTGCTTGAGATCTCCCTTGAGACAAGCCTTGACATTGCATCACGACTCGAAGCGACAATATTCGACGGAAGGAGGCCGGTTGCCACTTTCGACACCGTAGTGCAGTTCAGAGTCTTTGCAGCGGACCTGTTCCGTGACATGGGAAAAAGCGCAGACGCGCAGGAGATGCTGCTCGCATCGGTAAAGGAGTACAAGGAAAAGGGCTTTGCCCAGGAATCCGTACCGCTTCTAGAGCGCTTGCTTGAGTTAGGCGAAAGGTCATCTGCTGCGTTGACATCTGCAAAGAGGTCTGACGATTTTCAGGGATACCTCTAAGAAGGCAGTCTATCGTGCAGCTTCAGAGATCTTGGCATGCCTAAGCATTATGCTGCGCCCAGCTATAAGCTCAATGAATCTGCTGATGTTCATTATCCTGTCCCCCCTGGTGTGCACTCCAAGCCCCTCCAGCATGAATGCGTCCTTTGGATTTATGTGGCGTATCTCAACGGCGCTGCGATAGTGCCCCGATATGTCGAACATACCTGCCACATAACTGCTTGACAGCTCATTTGCAGTCTTGAATACGTACGTCTCCCTGTTGACTATATCCTGGAGCTGCTTTGCCACCCTGGAGTGGTAAAACCCTGCGCTGCTTTGTGAATCCCTCCCAAGTATTATCCTGGTAGGCAGTATGCCGAAGTCCTTCACCGCTATTTCGACGAACTTCTGTTGAAGCTCCGGCATCGTTGTGCTGACTGATACGTAGTTCTTCTCCCTCTTTTGCGCTTTGCTAAAGAGCCCTGCCATGTAGCAGATGTTCGGCGTGAGCTTTTTTGCAGTCATGTCCATCAGTCAAGAGTAATCTTGCAACGAAGCTATATATTTCTATTAGAACCGAGCTCAGCTAGCGTCCATAATAAAAAAGAAGGATGTAGTCTTGAGGTTTTAGTGAGAAGACACGCAATGTTTGCGACTTTAACGCACACTAATTTTATTTTTATTGATCCAAAACTTCGTAAAGTTTTGAGGTGATCTATCCACAGGTTCCCCTACGGATACCT
>VFSW01012666.1_pt1 | contig 11761 bp, 11 predicted proteins | sample 5358111 | NCBI WGS metagenome assembly VFSW01 (sample SAMN11554181, study PRJNA540505) | mine drainage metagenome | isolation source: sediment from site ElyBrook_90M | place: USA: Ely Copper Mine, Vershire, VT | collected 2017 | reverse complement strand
CCCCGCGCGGGCACCAACCATCTCTTTTTTTATTTATTTTTCTCTCTGTGTTGGGGGTTTCTGGCCCCCCCCCGACCCCAGGTGCAACATGCTCCTGCCCAATAATCTCTATCCGGTGCTAAAATAACACGATGAACCTCCACCACAGGCAGGGCCGCATTGAAATACCTGGCATTTAATAAGCCATATGACGTCCTTTCCAGCTTCACGGATGAAGAGGGGCGTTCTACCCTTAAAGATTATATCGATATCCCGGGCGTCTATTCGGCCGGCCGGCTCGACCGCGACAGTGAGGGGCTGCTGTTGTTGAGCGACGATGGGACCTTCATTCATCTTCTGACCGATCCGGACTTTCACCTTCCCAAGACCTACCTGGCGCAGGTGGAAGGGGTGGTCACGCCCGAGGCTTTGGCCCAATTGGAACGCGGGGTAGATATCCCCGGTGGACATACTCAGCGCTGCCAGGTGATGCAGGTGCCAGAACCCAACCTGCCGCCGCGCAGCAAGCCGGTCACACCGCACGGGCCGGTAAGCTGGCTGCGTATCGTCCTGCATGAAGGCAAAAAACGGCAAATCCGGCACATGACTGCCGCGGTGGGCTTATTTACCCTGCGCCTGCTGCGCGTGGCGATTGGTCCGCTGAACCTGGACGGCCTGGCGCCCGGTCAATGGCGCGAACTGGAGCGGGCTGAGGTCGAAATGCTCAAACGCCAAAGGAGATCACTTTTTTAGTTGTGAAAAGCCATGCTTTTCACAACTAAAAAAGTGATCGATTAATCTTTGCGGTAGCTTACCAGCGTTTCCAGATAATAATCCGGCAGGCCAATGTCGTAGCGCGTGCCGTTCATCACCAATCCCATAAACCCTTCGGCTTTGCGCAGCCGGTCGAGGGCGCTGGTAAGCTGGAATTCGCCGCGTTCACGGAAATTATTATGGATATTTTCGCCCAGGTAATCGAAGATTTCCGGGCTCAAGATGTATTGTCCGAAAACGGTCAGGAATTGGTCGTCCGGCAGCCCCGGAATATGTAAATTGTTGTGGGCATATTCGAGGGTTGGCTTTTCGGCGAATTCGGTAATGTTGAGCAGGCTGTTCGGATCGATCCACACGCCTGACACGGTGCCAAAATTGGCAATTTTCTCTTCGGGAGTCAGCCGCAGCCCCACCACACTCTTGCCGTGCTGCTGGTAGGCATCCACAAGCTGCTGGGCGCAGGAAATTTGGGTCGTCGAACGATAAATATGATCGCCGAGCATCAGCAGGAATGGCTCGCTGCCTACGGCTTCGCGGGCGGTGTAAACCGCGTGGCCAAAACCTTCCTGTGAGGTCTGGATGGCGAAGGTAATCCGCTGGCCGATTTCCAGGATCCGGCGTGAATAATCCTGAAAGTTGGGCGGCAGCTTGTTGTAGTTCTCGATGGAAATCTGCGTATTGAAGAAATTTTGGAAATCACTCAGATCGTCTTTCTGGACGATAATAATGATCTCCTCGATGCCGGCCTGTAAAGCTTCTTCGACGATCAAAAGTATGGCCGGTTTGGCGATGCCATCCCGGTCGATCACCGGGAAGAGCTCTTTCTTGGTGGCTTTACTGGCCGGGAACAGGCGCGTTCCAAACCCGGCCGCCGGGATGACGGCTTTGCGTACCTTTGGGCCGGTATGCAAAGTTAACTTAAGGCAGGGCAGCTTGAGTTCGTTTTCGACGATTTGGAAAATGGTCTCCTGGTCCTGGATGCTTTTGGCCAGGATCTGGGCTGTGCCATCTCCCTGGGAGCCGACGCCTTTGCTGCCCCAGGCGTGCGCTTTTAGCGGCTGATAGGTGAGCAGTTTATGCAAAGCCGGGGCGGTCAATTCTTCCGGGCACACCGGGGTCGCCAGGCGGTCGAAATAATCCTGCGCCTCGACCAGCAGCGAGCCGAGCGCCCGCTCGTCGCCATTTTGCAGGGCATTGACGGCTTCGTGAATCACCTGTTTATTGATCGGGCCGAGCAGTTCCTGGACGCCGCGCTCCTGTTCGTTTTCGGCCACCGGATAGCAGCGGTTCAGGCGGTTGAGGATCTCCAGCGTATTTTTCTGGGCTTGAAGATCGACCAATACGAAGTACAACTCGTTTTTCACGGTCAACTCGCGGGTTTCCAGGCGATCGCCGTCAAAAGTCATCAGAACCGGGCGGTCGCCAAAGGCGCAGCCCTGGTCCATCCGTCCACAGCGCGAAGGGGTGGTAATTTCACCCTGGTAAGCCAGTTCCATCTCCCCCCGTACGGTCAGCTTCAAGTCATACACGCGGTTGAATGCCCGCGCCGCCAGGACACAGATGGCAGCGCTGGACGAGAGCCCCTTTTTTATCGGCAAATCGGTCCGGTAATTCTTGACCACCAGGCCGCGCACGTGATAATTGGTCAACGCCTGGTAGGCTACCCCGGCAATATAACTCCAGAACCCGCCTTTCTGAGCTTCATCCAGCAAGGTCTGGGCATCCATGGGGATTTCATAAGGCCCCATCGGTTCGCCGTCCGGACAGGTTGAGGTCAATACCAGCGAGGTGGGGTGCGGCTCAACCTCGGCGTAAATGCCCTGGTTGGTGCCGCAGATAATCGCGTAGCCTTTTTCGATATCGGCATTGATGCGCCTGTAGCCACCTGCCCAATCCGAGTGCTCTCCTAACAGGCAGACTCTGCCTGGTACAAATAGTTTCATAAAAAATCCTTTTGGAAATTTGGTTAACAGAGCTATTCTAAAGTCATTGCTGTAAATTGGCAATCATTTTGCCTGAAATCAAGCAGTTCACCATAGAAATACCCCAAGAGAAACATCCGGGAGGTCACCTCGGCAACAAACATCCGGGCCGTGAGGACAGAATTTGTTTTATGGTATGATTCGTATCAGCATGGCAAATATACACCAGTTCTTCTCTCGCGCCACACGGCCGATTCGCACAGTGGCCAAAGCGATTATCTTCTTCCTCAAAGTCTTTCCAATGTTGCCATCCCGGCCGGTGAACTGGGTAACCAGTCCACCTGTGATCGAGAAGGTAAAGTATCCCACACCCTCTGGCCAGGCTGAGGGCGACCTCTACCGGCCTTCCGCAGGCGGGCCTTACCCCGGTATCCTGGTGTGCCTCGGCGTCGTTCCCTTTGGGGTTGAACATCCACAGGTGGCAGTCCTGGGAAATGCGCTGGCGCGTTCAGGTTTCGCTGCCCTGCTCTACTGGTCGCCTGCCATGCGCGATTTTCGGCTTGACCCTGCGGACATTGAAGGGATTGCCCTGGCATATCGCTGGCTGATCGAGCAGTCGTGTGTTGACCCGGCAAGGAGCGGCCTGCTAGGCACGTGTGTGGGCGGCGCTTTCGCCCTGATGGCAGCCGCCAGTCCTCTCATCAGCGACCGGGTCAGTTTTATTGGCGCCTATGCTCCTTTTTCCTCAATGTGGACATTTGCTCGTGATATCGCCAGCGCTTCGCGTTCAAATGGAGAGGGGTGTGAGCCATGGAAGGTCGACCAGCTGACTCACAAGGTCTTCGTCCATTCCCTGACCGCTTTATTGGAACCTGCCGAAGCAGAACGTTTTCGCAGCGCGCTGGGCAGCCAGGGCAACGCGGATGGGCGTCTCGACGGACATGGCCTGTCAGCCGAAGGCCGCGCAGTATATTCACTATTTGCCGCCTCGGACGCCGGCGAGGCGGATGCAGCGCTGCACCGTTTGCCTGCCACCATGCAAGAGCACCTGACCGTGATGTCTCCCATCCATTACCTGAAGGATCTTCACACCCCTCTGATAAGCCTGCTGCATGACCGCGGCGACCAGGTGATCCCAATTGATGAAACGCGGCGCCTGCTTGCCGCGTTTGCTGGTCGTGCCGGGGTGCATTTCACCGAGATGAATTTCCAGCACCTGGACCCGGCAAAGGGGAAACTTTCACCGCTTGCCCTTGCTCGAGAGTTCGGCAAGTTTTTTATAGCCGTCTGCCCGATGTTCGAGAAAGCAGTGGCTCCCTGAATGATCCGGGCTGCCGGTTGCGACTGAAACCTCCCTAATTCATGTATAATTTACCTGTCCACAATGAAAACATTCGTGATCAAGCTTGAGGCGCACGACGATGCAATCTCTACCCGCGATAAAATGGCGTGGAGTAAAGCCGCCCGCATTCTGCTCGTCTGGCCTGAGCACGGCAATATTTTAACCAACCGGCTGGACCTGGTGCAGGTGCAACGCTTCAGTCAGCAGCTTGGCGCACAGTTAGCCCTGGTAACCCACATCATCGTCGTAGAAGACCAGGCGCGCCAGTTGGGCATCCCGGTTTTCTCAAGCGTTACGCGCGCCCAGCAACTCCCCTGGCGCAGAGGGCGCCAGCGTCGCAAACAGGTCAGGCGCCAACCTGGAGAACCGGCAAATATCCATATGCTCAAGCAGCAGGTTGAAAAGGCCGTGCACATCCCTCCCGAAAACGCCTGGGTGCGCGCTCTGGCATTTCTGGCCGGCGTATTGGCGGTCATCGCCCTGGTTAGTATGTTCTTACCCAGCGCCAAAATCGCCATGACCTTGCCTGAACAGGAACAGAGCCTTTCCCTGGCCGTGTGGGCCAATCCGGCCATCACCGCCCCGACCATTTCCGGGGGAGTACCGGCGCATCTATTGACGGTCACTGTAGAGGGACAGGATGAAATCGCCAGCAGCGGCACACTGACCATCCCTTCGCAGCGCGCTTCCGGCATGGCGCGTTTCACCAACCTGACCGGGGAAGCCGTGAGTGTGCCGGTCGGGACAATCCTCACCACGCTCTCAGCCGCCCCAGTGCGTTTCGAACTGACCAAAACCATCGAACTGCCGGCTGGGCCAGGTGAGGCGGTGGATGCTGAGATTGAAGCGCTCCTGCCCGGGCAGGCCGGGAATGTTGCTGCTGAACAGATCCAGGCTGTCGAAGGCAACCTGGGACTGTTTCTCTCGGTAAAGAATATCGAACAGATTCAAGGCGGCAGTGATTACAGCGTTCCGATACCGGTAGATAGTGATTATCAACAGCTTCGCCTGCGCCTGGTTCAGACGCTGCAAAACTCTGCCCTCCGGCAGTTGAATGGGATGGTTGGCAAAAACCAGCACTTGATCCTGGCCTCCGTGCAGGAGAAGAAAGTGATCAACGAGACCCGCGATCCCCTGGATGGCAACCCGGCCGACCGGCTGCGGCTTTCGTTGCAAAGTGAATACAGCGCCTGGTATTTCACCGATGAGGATCTCCAGTTGGTTGCCAGAAATACGTTAGATGCAAACCTTAGGGCGGGTTTCGTGGCGGATCCCACCTCGTTATTCGTTTCATCCCTTGGCGAACCGGTTGTATCTGGCGACAGCGCTCGTTGGGATATTCACGCCGTCCGTCGAATTCTGCCTTCCTGGTCTTCAGAAACCATCGCGGCACTGGTCATGGGCCGGAAACCACAGGATGCAGGCGTACTCTTGCGTGACCGGTATGGATTGAAAACCCCGGCGCAGGTAGCGCTGCAACCCTCCTGGTGGCCTTATTTACCCTTCCTTTCCTTCCGCATCCAGGTGGAGGTCCAACAATGATGGGCCGTGTATTGGCGGTTGACCCGGGAGAAAAACGGATTGGCCTGGCAATTAGCGACCAGACCGGCACGATTGCCAACCCGCTTAAAGTGATCAAACACGTTTCCAGAACGCTCGACGCCGCGCAAATTGCCCTTGAGGCTGGCGAGCAGCAAGCCAGGCTCATTATCGTTGGGCAGGCGCTCGATCAGGAAGGTCTTCCCGGCCCGCGCGCCCGCAGCGCTTTACGGTTGGCGGAAGCCGTCCGGTCACAGACGGACATCCCGGTAGATCTATGGGACGAATCGGGCAGCACTCAGGCGGCCAGGGCTGCCAGGCTTTCGATGGGCGTCAGCCGTCGCAAACGCAGCGGCCATTTGGATGAACTGGCCGCCACTATAATCTTACAATCTTACCTGGATGCCCATGCAAAGCAATCATAGCAGACGAAGGTCCTATTCCTCTTTTGTTTTTCTGATTATCCTCGCCGGTGCGGCCTGCCTGGTCATTGGCGCCCTGTATTGGGGGGTCAACAGCCTGTCTCGCCAGGCCGTGCAAACCTTTGGCCCGCCTGGGATCGAGCTGAATACGGTCGAGCAGATTACTTATTCGGTCAGGCTTTATCTGAATGAAAAGAACCTGATGGACCCGGCTGACCCGGCCGGGGAGGCGCAGTCTTTCAACGTAGAGATGGGTGAGCCGGTAAATTCGATCGCTTTTCGTCTCCAGGAACTGGGAATTATCCGCAACGCGGATGCTTTCCGCCTGTACCTCATCTATGCTGGCCTGGATAAAGGTATCCAGGCCGGTGAATACCAGCTTAGCTCTTCGGATAGCGCCGTGCAGATCGCCAGGATGATGCAGGACGCCACCCCCAGCGAGGTGACCTTCACCATCCTCCCGGGTTGGCGCCTGGATGAAATTGCCGCGGCCTTGCCCACCTCCGGGTTACAATTTTCAGCCGACAGTTTTCTCAAAGCCGCTCGACATCCGGATGCATCGGTTTTACCTGCGGGTTTCCCAAAATTAAAGTCGCTGGAGGGTTTTATGTTCCCGGGTGAATATCGCTTGAAACGCGATATCCCACTGGAAGCTTTTCTGGTGACCGTTCTCCAGCAGTTCGATGAACAGGTGACTCAGGATATGCGCGATGCCTATAAACAGCGTGGGTTGAAATTGACCGAGGCGGTCACCCTGTCCTCAATCGTTCAGCGCGAGGCGATGGTCGAGGAAGAACAACCAATCATTGCCTCAGTTTTCTACAATCGCCTGGCAGATGGCATGAAACTGGAGAGCGACCCGACCGTCCAGTTTGCGCTCGGGTATAACAAGCAACAATCTACGTGGTGGACCAATCCCCTGAGCAGTAATGACCTGCAAATCAATTCGCCGTATAATACATATCAAAATGCAGGATTGCCGCCTGCCCCGATCAGCAATCCGGGAATTTCCGCGCTGCGGGCGGTGGCTTACCCGGCTGAAACCCCTTATTATTACTTCCGGGCGCGCTGTGATGGTTCAGGAAAGCATTCATTTTCTCAAACGTATGAAGAACACCTGCAAAACGCTTGCCCTTAAAAAAGTGGATTCTTATAGAATTACGTTTCTTAGGAGGACAAAATGGAAGTCTTAGGCGTAGATATCGGCGGCTCTGGGATTAAAGGCGCAATTGTCAACGTTGATACCGGGGATTTCATTTCCGACCGTTACCGGCTTCCAACCCCGCCGGGAGCTAAGCCAAAGGACGTCGCCAGGGTATTCGCCACGTTGGTCAAACATTTTGAATGCCAGGGTGTGGTTGGGGTCGGTTTTCCTTCGGTAGTGCACCACGGTGTGGTTTATACCGCGGCGAATGTATCCCAGGATTGGATCGGTACGGATGCCAGCCTGTTGTTTAGCGAAGCTACCAACTGCTCGGTACACGTGCTTAACGACGCGGATGCTGCCGGGATTGCCGAAATGACCTTTGGCGCCGGTAAGGAATACAGCAAGGGCGTGGTGCTCCTGTTGACGATTGGCACTGGGGTTGGTTCGGCGATTTTTGTGGATGGCATTTTATTACCCAATACCGAATTTGGCCACCTCGAAATCCGCGGTAAGGATGCCGAATGGCGCTGCTCGGACGCTGCCCGACAGGCGAAAGACTATTCCTGGAAAGCGTGGGCCAAACGCTGGCAAGAATACCTGGATCACATGGAAAAACTGCTCTCACCGGATATTATCATCATCGGCGGCGGAATCAGTAAAGAGGCCGACAAATTCTTGCCATTGATCAAGACCCGCGCCAAGATTCTCACTGCCCAACTGCTCAACCAGGCCGGCATTGTTGGGGCAGCTTTGTACTCAGCTAATAAAAGCCAGTCGATCGGATAGCAAACGGTCGGGTTAATTCCCAGCCATAATCCCGCCTTCGGTCAGGCGGCGTAAATCCTGGAAGACCCGCTCTATCTCTTCGATGGAGACGGGTTTTCCGTCGCTGCGCTTGAAGAGCAAACCCTGGCGAGCTTTTTCTACCGCTACCTGTCGGATGGGCAGGTCCTGGCGAGCGGCTTCTTTGACCAGTTCGGCCCCAACCTGATAGCCGATCAGCGGGTTGAGCGCCGTGATCAGGATCGAATTGCGTGCCAACCAATTCTCGGCTTTACCGGAGTTGGCGGTGATCCCGGTCACACAGCCGCCCGTAAAGGCCCCAAGCGCTCCGATCATCACCTGCATCATGCCGAACAAGGTGTGGGCAATCACCGGCATCATTACGTTCAGTTCGAGCTGCCCCGCCTGCGAAGCCATGGCTACTGTCGTATCCCCGCCGATGATGTAATACATCGCCATATTGAGCATTTCAGGTAAAACCGGGTTGACTTTACCCGGCATGATGCTCGACCCTGGCTGCAGGGCAGGCAGGCGGATTTCGTCCAGCCCGGTCGCCGGGCCGGAAGCCAGCAGGCGCAAGTCGTTACTGATGCGCGTCAGCGTCAGGGCCAGGGTGCGCAGCGAGGCAGAAAAATCAACCATGTCGGCCATAGATTGCATCGATTCGAACAGGTTATCGGATGAAATCAGTTCCAGACCGGTCAGGTCGCACAGGCGCTCGACCATGCGAGCCTGGAATTGTGGGGGGGCGTTCAGGCCTGTCCCGGCGGCGGTGCCGCCAATACCCAGGCGGCGCAGGTTATCCCCGGCCCTTTCGATGCGTTCCTCGTCCAGGCTGACGGCTTTGGCATACGCCCCAAATTCCTGCCCCAGGCGGACGGGGACGGCATCCTGTAAATGTGTGCGCCCCGATTTGATGACCGTATCGAATTCTACTGCTTTCACCTGGAGGGCGGCTGCCAATGCGTGTACGTTGTTCAGCAACTCGTCCAGGCGCCACAAACAGCCCAGGCGGATGGCTGTAGGGATGACGTCGTTGGTGGACTGCGACATGTTGACGTGATCGTTGGGGTGTAGGTGATAGTCACCGGCCTGCCCGCCCAGAATTTGCGTGGCGCGGTTAGCTATCACTTCATTGGCGTTCATGTTGTGACTGGTGCCGGCTCCGGCCTGAAAAACATCCACGACGAACTGGCTGTCCCATAGTCCTTCGGCAACTTCACCGGCCGCCTGAATAATGCTGTCGGCGGTGGTCTTATCAAGCAAGCCCAGCTCCCCGTTGACCTGGGCCGCCGCCTGCTTGATCACGCCAATCGACCAGATAAAGGCTCTCCAGGGACGTAAACCCGAGATCGGGAAATTTTCAACGGCGCGCTGCGTCTGCGCTCCATACAACGCGTCGATGGGCACTTTCACTTCGCCCATAGAATCGGTTTCGATGCGGTAAGCCACCGGTGAATTATCCAAGATACATCTCCGATTATTCATCATTCTTTGTCAAAGTACTTAAAGGAAAAAGAGGAAGTCAAAAGACTTCCTCTTTACCAGTTTTTGTATGTGCGCTATTTGACTGCGCTGTAACCGGGACCTTTGGTGAAATAGTCTGCGTTGATGTCGTTGGCAGGAGTGAAATCGATGACTTCGCCAGCTTTCATTGTGCGTACGGCGTGCATGTGTACCTTTTTTCCGAAATGGTCTGTGCCGTCGAAGGTCTCCGTATACCCGGGTGTGCCAACTTTGCCGGCCAGTTTTTCGGTCCCTTTGGCTTTGTAGGCAGTCGGGACTTCTTCGAGCGGGAAAATGGCCAGGTAGGGGCATTCAGGGACGCAGGCGCCGCAGTCGATGCAGGTATCCGGGTCGATGTAAAACCAGGGCCACTCCTCGACGGGCTTACCGGGCACGATACATTCCACCGGGCAAACGGTCGAACAGCCGCCATCCCGCAAACACATATCGGTGATCGTATAAGTCATTTCTATCCTCCAGTGAACCGGCGTTCTACTTCCTCCCAGTTTACCACATTCCACCAATTTGTTAAGTAGTCTGCGCGGCGATTCTGATACTTTAAATAATAGGCGTGTTCCCAAACGTCGACACCCAGTACCGGGTATAACCCTTCGGAAAGAGGGTTGTCCTGGTTGGGAGTCGAATGCACGATCAGTGAGCCATCCGATTTCCTGCTCAACCAGGCCCACCCGCTGCCAAAACGGCCTAACCCGGCTTTTTCTACCTCACCTTTGAATGCCTGGAAGTTGCCGAACGTCGTTTCGAGCGCCTTCGCCAACCGGCCCTTGGGCTCTCCGCCTTTATTGGCGCCCATGATAGCCCAATACATGGTGTGATTCACATACCCGCCGGCGTTGTTGCGCACGGCCGTGCGGATATCTTCGGGGATTTTATTCAGGTCAGCCAGTATCTTTTCCACCGGCATATTGAAGAATTCGGGATGTTTCTCAATGGCAGTATTGAGGTTTTTTAAGTAGGTTGCATGATGCTTGGTATAATGGATCTCTACGGTCAAGGCATCAATCGACGGTTCCAGCGCATTGTACGCATAGGGTAGTGGTGCAAGTTCGAAAGCCATTTCATACTCCTTATCAATTGTTTTTGTGCGTAGGTTTATAAACCAAAGTAAATCCACCTAATCATATCTTTATTGTAGTAATTGAAAGCGGACTTGTCAATTAAACCTTTATTAGAAAGTTATGCAAAACCCAGTCTTCCTCCGGCCGCGGTACTGGCTTTAGGTATCCTGTCCGCCTCGACTGCCTCTTTGTTTATCCGTTTTGCCCAGCGGGATATCCCTTCAATTGTAATTGCCGCATACCGACTCGGCCTGGCTACGCTGCTCCTGACCCCGGTCGTGCTGACTCGCTACCGGAAAGAGCTGTTGAGCCTCACCCGCCGGCAGGTGCTGCTTCTGGCGATTTCGGGAATTTTCCTGGCGTTTCATTTCGCCGTCTGGATTACATCCTTGCAATACACCAGTGTGGCTGCTTCGGTCGTGCTGGTGACGACTACCCCGTTATGGGTGGCGATATTATCCCCGTTGATCCTCAAAGAACGTTCTGACAAAACCATCTGGATCGGCCTGCTGATCGCTTTGGTGGGGGGAACGGTAGTCACTGTCGGGCAAAGCTGTTCGGTGCCTTCCGGGCATTTTCAGTGCCCTCCGCTGGCCGAGTTTGTGGCCGCCAGGAACACCCTGGGGAACGTGCTGGCGCTGTTAGGCGCCTGGATGGCCACCGGCTACCTGATGATTGGACGGCGCTTGCGCTCGTCTCTGGCTTTGACCAGTTATATCTACGTGGTCTATGGGGCGGCCGCCCTGGTTTTACTGGGGATGGTCGCCATCAGCGGTGAGAAAATGTTGGGCTATTCACCCCAGTCTTACCTGTATTGCCTGGCCCTGGCCCTGATCCCACAGCTCTTCGGGCACACCGCCTACAACTGGGCTTTGAAATACCTGTCGGCGGTCTACGTATCGGTCAGCCTGCTGGGTGAACCCATCGGCTCGACCATCCTGGCCCTATTGATCCTCAGAGAGACGCCGACCATCCTGGAACTGGCCGGCGGGGTGTTGATCCTGGCTGGGATTTATCTGGCGTCCCTTAATAGATCATAATATCTTATGCGTTTACCCTGCACCCCTCCAGCCTGCGTCCGCGCAGGCGGTGCGGGAAAGAGCTTACGGGTGCGACACATCCCATAAAACCCGCTGTGTCCTCGCCGCGGGCAGAGGCGAGGGTGGAAACACACGTCCATGGGTAGATTCAAGACGCTTTAATCGTCGGATACGCAACCCCAATAAAAGGAAATGGTTAAACTCCAGGTACTATTTCTCCTTGGTACG
>VFSW01012665.1_pt1 | contig 11761 bp, 10 predicted proteins | sample 5358111 | NCBI WGS metagenome assembly VFSW01 (sample SAMN11554181, study PRJNA540505) | mine drainage metagenome | isolation source: sediment from site ElyBrook_90M | place: USA: Ely Copper Mine, Vershire, VT | collected 2017 | reverse complement strand
TCTCGCTTGTCTCCTCATCTTCTTTAGACATTTATGAGATGGGCTCTAGTTTCCCGGAATGCCGATTCGAACGAGTTTGCCATTTTCAAACCTAAAGTCGATTCCGGGAAACTGCAATCGTCCCGATTCCCCTTGAATGAAATCTGCAGAGGGATGGCCATATGCGTTTCGAACCTCTTCTACTGTCGAGTTCCAGTTGATTCCTTTGGTCGTCTGTCCGCAGAACACGCCGAACTGCCCACTCCCTTGTTGGTGGTTATAGAAATAGATTGCGTGGACTTTATCATCTGCACGGTTAAGTGAGATTTCGATACCTCGCGAACGATACTCAACGAAGTGAACATCCGAGAACTCCTCGCTGGGAGTTGCTTTTCCAAGGACGGCCTGTATCGACCGGAAGCTCGAGCCAACTTGAATAGGTCCCCACCCTGATCCTGCAGCTATTTTTGTCTCTGATTCAGTCGCATTGCATTTGTATGATTCGCTCTCAGGCAAGTTGTGAGCCAGAAGATCTTCACACCAGTTTCCTCCGCTCTGCGGCTGTTTCGTGGCAGCCGCCTTGATGTCCTGGAGTCTACATTCAAACTCAATTATCTTCTGCGGGTAAACGGGACCGTTCAGATTAAGGAATGGGTAGAAATGCTCGATGTGCACGTCCTGAGTGGCTCCAGATCGATCGATTTGGATCTTCTGGTCCCAAAAGAAGTCGACAGGCGCCGTCCTGGCTGCCACTTCTTTCGGCAGTTCGCGGATTTCGGGACGATCTAGGAGCTGCACAAGTGCGTTGACATCATCGGCCTTCATCATGAACGTATATGATTTGGTAGCTTTTGCCCGAACTGTGTACCTCACGCTGCCGTTAGCGAAGACCTTCAGATCTTCGATCGTATGTGCATCGCCTGTTGGCCCATCGATCACTTCATGAGATACGAGTATCGGTTGATCAGGCTGCTGGCCTTGGGAGGGTGGTACAAGCAACGCGATGGCGACAGTGCAGATCATCCGAAAGTGGCGACGTCCAAACGAAAGATGCATGTCTAAAAGATAGACCCCGCGATGCTGCAAATTGTTCCCAGATCCTCAGAATGTAACCTCTCGGAAGGGAACGACCCTTATTTGATAACGGATTCGCCAATGTCCTTATCGAACTGAATCAGCCTCGGCCGGGTTTCTCGACCACCACAGGGATTCAATTCACCGTGGCGATCCGATCGATGACGGAAAGCTGATGCTCTGGCGAGAGATGGCTGTAGCGCGCGGACATCGTGATTGTCTTGTGGCCGGCGAGTTCCTGAATCTCTTTGATCGATGCTCCGGCCATGGCTAGCCAGGAGCAGAATGTGTGCCGGTTTGAGTGCCAGACGTAGCTCGCGATCTTTGCCTCTTCGAGACAGGGTTGGAACCAGGAGCGCGTGTCGAATCGGCCCTGTGATCCCTCCCGTGGAAAGACCGGATCGGATGCCTTCTGAAGAGGTCGCTTCAGCGATCCAATTGCCTTCAGTGCGTCGGCATTTAGATGCACGGTTCGTGCTGAGCCATTCTTCGTCTTTGTGAGCTCGATTGTGCGCCGTTCCAAATCGACTTGCGACCACAGGCATGAGTACTGTTCAATCAGCCGCATCCCGGTGTGAACGCTCACGACAAACTCCGCCAAATGCTCTGGGAAACGCGCGGCAATCACCGAGGAGAGACGGTCGTATTCGTTGCGGCTAAGGAAGCGGAGACGGCCTGCTCCCTCCTTTCTCTGGCGAACCAATCGCGCCGGGTTAACGCTCACCTTACCGTTGCGGATGCCTTCGCGATAGCAAAGTGAGAAGAACGCCTTATAGCGGTTCGCTGTAGCTGGTGTTTTGCAGCGGGTTCTAAGCCACCGTTCCAGCTCCTGCGGAGTGAGGTCAGCAGCGGGCTTGGAGCCAAGCGCTTTCCTGACGATTTCGCCTTTGCTTGTGTAGCTCCGATTGTCCTTGTGATGTGCGACGAATTCGAGCACATCATCGATCAGTTCCGACAAGGTGACAACTTTGCTGTTGCGCAGCTCAGGAAGCTTCCTTCCGGCAGCTACGTCGGCCTTGCGCGACTGGTACAACTTGATCGCATCATTCTTCCGGTAAACCTGGTGAAGGGTCATCATCTCTGTGGACGAGGAGAGCCATGTTTTACTCATATGGGAGCGCGACACCAGGATGGAAGTCGAAGCAAAAACATATTTTGGCCACAAGGCTGAGTGCCCTAATCGAGGAGTTTACGACTAATGAAACTGGCGTTTCACGAGGGGCACCCCCATACGTGAAGGTCGATCCACAAAAGGATGTAGACTCCATTCGGCGGCTTACAAACCTTTCCAACAATCTGATCGACAAACTTACCTCACAGGCTGACGCGGTGTACAGGGAGGTCATGGACCTACGATCCTCGAAATCTAGTTTGCCTCAGAACCCAATCGGAACAAGCTAATCAGAAATCGAAACAGACTGGTGCGATCCGAGCAAGTATGAAATTCACCTGGAGTGCTCTCCAGGCGAGCAGTGTCCGTTTCGTGCGGCACACTCCCCGCACAACAGCCAGCGCGCGAAATAGCAAAACTCCCATTCCAATGGCTTGGCCGGCTGATGCCGGATCAGCATATCGGAGCTCAGACCGCCGGGGACCACCACTCTAGAATCAAGCGCTTACCCTTAAAATAGCCCGCACGGAAGCACCCTAGTCTATTCGCCTAAGACATTGATTTAACGCATCTGGGTACGCACGGGATAGCACAGTCTGCGGCACACCGGATTTAAAGCTATGTCGGCTCCTTTTGCGAACGATTTTCACGCATGCAAGTAGACTGCAAGCAAGTGTTGCGTCGACCGTTTGAGCTGGCATCCTTTATCGTTCACTCTTAGGTTCGGCGACCGTATTGGATCTCTGAATTATCTGTCCGAGCAGCCGGCTTTACTGGCAAGTGAATTGAAGAACCGGCCGAGCATTACAAGGATTGCTTACAAGGATAGAGCTGACGTCAACAAGAACGACGATGCTCTAGCACTCTCATTCGTGAGAGAAAGGACCGTAATGTCGTCCTCCTGGCCAAACTGTTTGGCAGCTTCCGCAATGGCATTCGCGGGTTGATTGCTGACAGCCTGAGTGCGCTCAAATCCTCGGAGCGTTGCTATGGATCTACATTGACCACCCAAGCAGATTCCATCCTCACGAGACTTCCGCAATGAAGTCGCCGATGCCGTGATGATCGGATAGATAACTCCCACGCGCCAACTCCTGTTCTCGTCAGTTGTCCGGGCTGTTGAAATTGCCGTTCCCTGCTGGGCAACATACGATGAGGTGTCCGGATGAATGTCGTGGCGCAGAAGCGAACTAAATGCATCAGGCCCACTCGGGCTGATACGAAATCACTTGAGACTTGATTTTGAGGAGACGTATGTTATGGCCAGGATCACTGCTCTTGGGTTCACCAATACGCCTTCAGGTGCACTCAAGGTGGGAACGCGCATTGGCCTTCTCATGGAAGGCCAGACCGTTCGTTGACAGCCGATTATGCGCGAGAGTCGGGATTGCTCCCGAAAAACACCCCAGCATCGGGACAAGCATGACTGCGTTGGCTGAGCAAAGCTTGCGCGATGCCGAAATATCGAGACTGATCGCGCTCAAGCCCGCGCGGATTCTGAAACTCGGACGTTGACTCATGCCTTTGCCGATGTCTGCCGCCAAGCGTCCGATTTTGAACACTCTTTCACGGTTTTGAACGCAAGTCCGCAATCTTTAGGTAACTAACCAATTGATTTAAAATGACTAGCGCAGAATTCCTGTGGTATGTGACTTGCTTTCTGTTGGTGCAAGTCGACGTGTGTGGAGGGTAGGTAATGAGAGTTCTGCTGCAGGATTTGGGTTATGCATTCCGCCAATTGCGCAAGACGCCGGGGTTTACCGTTACCGTGCTGCTCACGCTCGCGCTCGGCATCGGGGCCAACTCGGCTATCTTCACGCTGGTAAATGCCATCCTGCTTCATAACCTGCCGGTAATCGATCCCAAGACCCTCATCCGCATCGGCGACAAAGATGATTGCTGCGTCAACGGCGGCTGGAACGACGACGGGGACTACTCTCTCTTTGCCACCGACACCTATTACATGTTCAAGAAGAGCCTGCCGGAGTTCGAAGAGCTGGCCGCGATGGAGTCCGGCTACGCCTGGCGGCCCATCACCGTCCGCCGCGCTGGACCGCAGACCGTGGCGAAGTCCTTCGTGGGAACCTTCGTCTCCGGCAACTACTTCCGCGTCTTCGGCATTTCACCGGCTGCGGGCCGGCTCTTTATGGATGCCGACGACCAGAAGGGCGCACCCCTTGTCGCCGTGATGAGTTATGACGCATGGCAACAGGATTATGCCGGCGATCCGAGCGTGGTGGGAAGCGTGTTTTACATCAATACAAAGCCGGCCACCATCATTGGTGTTGCGCCCAAGGGGTTTTACGGGGACCGCATCGATACTAATCCGCCCAAATACTTCCTGCCCATGAATTCGATGGATGAAGTCAGCGGCGCACCCTACTTCAACGATCCCGACACGCAGTGGGCCTACATCATCGGTCGCATTAAGCCCGGAACTTCCCGGCCGGCCCTGCAGGCCAAGGCCAGCGCGCTGCTCAAGCAGCAGTATTCGACGCTCAAGACATTTACGGATCAGCGCGCCCAGAAGGTTCTCCCTCGGACCCACGTCGTGCTCAGTCCTGGCGGGGGCGGTATCCAGAACATGCAGGACGGTTACAAGGACCACCTGAAGCTGCTGCAGTGGATCGCCGCGCTGGTCCTTCTTGTCGCCTGCGCCAATATCGCCAACCTGTTGCTGGTGCGCGGCATGAGCCGACGCGCGGAGCTTTCCATCCGCTCAGCACTTGGCGCGCAGCGCAGCCGCATCGTGCGCCAACTTCTTACGGAAAGCGTTCTTCTCTCGGGTATGGGCGGCCTGCTCGGCCTTGCCATCTCCTATGTCGGAGCGCACGCCCTGCTGGCGCTCGCCTTTCCCGATCAGCAGAACATGCCGGTCGCAGCTTCGCCTTCGTTGCTGGTGATAGGCTTTGCCTTTGTGCTTTCACTCGTCACGGGCATCCTCTTTGGCCTTGCGCCGGCGCTGATGGCCGCGCGCACGCAGCCCGCTGAAGCACTGCGCTCCAACGCGCGTACCACCGCCCACGGAGCATCTTTGCTGCAGCGCGCACTGGTTGTCCTGCAGGCCGCGCTCTCCCTCGTGTTACTCGTTGCCGCGGGCCTTTTTGCGCAGAGCCTCAATAAGGCCGAGAACGTGAACATGAAACTGGATGCAACGAACCGCTACATCGCCCACATCAATCCGCAGGCGGCCGGCTACAAGAACACTGAGGTCGAGCCGCTCTACCAAACCATCGTAGAACGCTTCCACGCCATTCCCGGCGTTCTCAAAGTCGGCCTCGCCACCTACACGCCAATGGAGGAGAACAATTGGGGATCCGGCGTAAAGGTTCAGGGCGAGCCGGACCTGAACAAAGGCGCATCCTGGGTGAAAGGCACTCCGGAGTACTTCGACGCCGTCGGCACGCACGTCGTCATGGGCCGCGGTTTCAAGTCGCAGGACACGCAGAATGCGCCGCCCGTCGCCGTCGTCAATCAAGAGTTCGTCAAACTGTTCTTCGGCAACCGCAACCCCATCGGCCATCGCTTTGGTTTTTCCGGCCCGTCCAAAGTCGCTCAGGATGGAGCGCATGAAATTGTCGGCGTGGTGGAAGACACCACCTACACCAGCGTCTATTGGAAGAACCACGCCATGTACTTTCTGCCGCTCACGCAGCGTGCCGGAGTCGCCAACGACCCCGACAGCCCCATCGACAAAGACCAGTCCATGTATGCCGGCGCGCTGGTCATCCAGACCGCCCATCCCATGGCCGGATTTGAAAAGATCGTCGCCGACACCCTGGCCAGCATCAATCCCAATCTCACCATCGTGAAGTTCCAGACCTTCCAGCAGCAGATTGAAGATCGCTTCATCGAGGAGCGCCTCATCGCGCGTCTTACCTCGCTGTTCGGCCTGCTTGCTTTGCTGCTGGCCGCCATCGGCCTTTACGGCGTCACTGCTTACACCGTGGTCCGCCGCACGCCGGAGATCGGCATCTGCATGGCTTTGGGAGCAGCCCGCAGCCGCGTCATCGGAATGGTCATGCGCGGCGCCATGCTGCAGGCCGTTGCCGGCCTGGCAATCGGCATTCCGGTGGCAATCTTCTGCGTGCGGTACGTCAAGTCGCAGCTTTATGAGACCACCAGCGTGAATGCGTCGGTTATGACCATCGCCATTGGAGTACTGATACTTACTGCTGCCATCGCCGGTATCATTCCGGCGCGGCGTGCAGCCTCCATCGACCCCGTGCGTGCCTTGCGCATTGAATGAGCTGCGCCTTCGGAACAGCTTTTGGCAATGCACTTTGCAGCCCAGCAGACTCGTCGCTCATTCGAGGATTCTGGTGAGCCAATCGTCCAATTCGACTTGACTGTCCGGCATGACTGGAAACCAAAGTATCAGTAAACGCCGATGACGATGCGAATCTTTCGGGACGGGTAGCTTTCGGGATTCCAGTCGCCGTGCCGACATTCGGGTAGTAATCCGTGTAGGTAGCGACCTGGCAATTTACTACTTTTAAAGCGAAATGGAACGTCTCTGACCAACCATGCGCGTGAGAGTTCCGGAGGCTGCCGGCCGGATATATATATACAGATAAACTTTACAGACTACCTGTATATATGAAATATTGACCTTGTGAGTAATCGAAAGACTTCTATTCAAACCGAGCTTGCTCGAACGCTGGCTGCCGAGATGCGTACAGTTTTCCGCAAGCTCAAGCTGCGTGTGCGCGAGCATGGGGGCGGCAATGATCTGACATCATCGCAGTCCTCCATAGTTCTTCGACTCGAAAAGGACGGTCCGGCCACAGTTTCAAACCTGGCACGAGCCGAAGGCATGCGCCCGCAGTCCATGAGCGCTATCGTTGCGCCAATGCAGGAGTCTGGGCTAATCCGTGGTGCACCTGACCCGAGCGACGGGCGCCAGACTCTGATGTCTCTCACTCCGAAATGCCTGAAGTGGCTTCAGGAGGGTAGAGCCGCCAGGCAGGACTGGATCGCCACGACCATCTCTCAGAAGCTCTCTATTCAGGAGCAGGTGAAGCTTCAGGAAGCACTTAAGCTCCTTATGCGTCTTGTTGCGGATTAAATCCACTTTTGTCCCGCTTCTTAGCCGCGTCAATTCGAGGAATAGAACCCCATGCCGCTTACTAGTCTTGATTCCAAAACCGCGTTGATCCTCATTGACTTGCAGAAAGGCATCGTCGGCGGGAACTTCATTCATCCCATCGCCGACATCATTGACCGGGCGCGCGCGCTGATCGATTGTTTCCGTTCGAAGAACCTTCCAGTCGTGCTGGTCAACGTGGCTGGCCGCGCACCAGGCCGCACGGAGCAGGGGCCGCGCGCCAGCCAGACCTTTGCGGAAGGATGGGCCGACCTTCTGCCTCAGTTGGATCGGCAACCGAGTGATATTGCCGTCACCAAGCGGAGTTGGGGCGCATTCGCAACAACGGATCTTGAAGCCCAGCTCAAAACCCGAGGCGTTACCCAAGTTGTTGTGGCTGGTGTAACGACATCCGTCGGCGTTGAGGCAACCGCCCGCCAGGCCTACGAGCAGGGGTTCAACGTGACCCTCGCACTCGATGCAATGACCGATATCCGCGAAGAAGCGCACGAGTACAGCATTGGAAACGTGTTCCCTCGTGTCGGCGAGGCAGGGTCCACACAGGAAATCATTTCGCTGCTTGAAATAAGGAACCCCGCATTATGAATTGGCTTTGGCTTGTGTCGTACTTCTTCGCGGGCGCTTTTGCTGGAAACTCCATCCCTCACTTTGTCTCTGGCGCCATGGGACGCCCCTTTCAAAGTCCCTTTGCAAAGCCCCCAGGCCAGGGGCTTTCCTCTTCAACGGTCAACGTTGTTTGGGGATTCTTCAACGCGGTCGTCGCGTATTTGCTCATCGCGCGGGTCGGCGCTTTTGATCCGCGGAGCACATGCCATATCCTCGCCTTCGGCCTTGGCGCGCTTTTCATCAGCCTCTTTTCCGCACGGCACTTCGGCCAGTTTCATGGGGGCAACACGCCCCAGCACCCATGATCAACCCGGTAGCGGGCACCTTCCGCTCCCTGAGAAGTTACAACTTCCGCTTATGGACGGCCGGCGCACTGGTTTCAAACATCGGCACCTGGATGCAGCGCATCGCGCAGGACTGGCATGTCCTGACGCAACTTACCCATCACGATGCATCGGCGCTGGGCATTGTCATCGGCCTGCAGTTCGCCCCGCTACTTCTGCTCCTGCCCTGGACCGGATCGGCCGCCGACCGCCTCGATCAGCGCAAGTTGCTGATGGCTACCCAGGCGGCTATGGGTGCGCTTGCGCTCATCCTGGGGGCTCTCACGATCTCCGGAGTCGTCCAGCTCTGGCATGTGTACGTATTGGCCTTCCTATCCGGCGCTGTCCTGGCCCTGGATGCTCCCGTCCGACAGACCTTTGTGGCCGAGATGGTCGGCGATGACGATCTTCCCAATGCGGTCGCATTGAACTCAATGTCCTTCAATTCCGCGCAGATGATAGGGCCAGCCGTTGCCGGTCTGCTCATCGCGGGCGTTGGCCTCGGTTGGGCGTTCCTTCTTAATGGACTCTCCTTTGCCGCGGTGCTCATCTCGATATCTTTCTTTCGCCGCTCGGAACTGCACCCCAACCCCAGAGCCCATCGCACTTCAGGTGGATTTCTCGAGGGCCTTCGCTACGTATGGAAAAGGCCGGACCTCGGTGCAATCCTGCTCATGTTGTTTCTGATTGGAACGTTCGGTTTCAACTTTCCAATTTTTATTTCGACCATGGCCGTGAATGTATTCCACACCGATGCGCGAGGATTCGGCCTGCTCTCTTCCCTCATGGCCGTGGGCACTCTTGCGGGCTCGTTGTTCGCCGCCAGTCGGATGAAACCCAGCTTATCTTCCCTGTTGGTCGGTGCCGGTGTCTTCGGCCTGGGCTGTGGCCTGGCCGCACTGGCTCCCGGCTACTGGTGGTTTGCCTTAGCTCTCGTGGTTGTCGGCGCAGCCGCACTGACCTTTGTCAACGGCACCAACAGCATGATGCAGCTCTCCACCGAGCCGGCGATGCGTGGCAGGGTTATGGCCCTGCGAGTCTCCATCGCACTCGGAGGAACACCGATTGGCGCACCTATCGTCGGTTGGGTTGCCAACCACTTCGGTCCACGTTGGTCGCTAGCATTGGGTTCCGGGGCAGCCTTCACCGCTGCCCTGGTGGCAGCCTACGTTCTGGCCCGTCGAAAAGCGCCGATGCTCGCCCTGTAATCAGCTTTGAGGAACGGTGGACGACCTCGTCGAGCACGCTGCAGAGACGCTCGGTGAACCGAAAGCGAGCGTCGCTCTGACACGGGCCGAAGCTGCTCGGCCGCTTCCTCACAAGACCCATGTGAAGCTTCACGAGTGCTTTCGTCGTGACATGAGGCAAACGTTGTGGTCCAGCCGCCAATTACAAGCCTCTCCATTCGAGGATCGAGTAAGGGAATTCACTGAGTGGCTTCCCGGCGTCCTGCTCGAGCGAGACTCTGTATTCGTGGGACTCTGGAGGCGTCGGCTTGCGCCGGTTTTGGAGCGCTCTCCACTCCTGATCTCTATGAATGTTGACGGGCTTCAACCGGGACGCCAGCCAATAAAATCAGGCTGCCGCGGGTTCAGTCGCTGCCAACAGAGGAGGCCGATAAGACTCTCTCTTGGCCAGTACTGCCCATGCCATGCGAGCCAGTTCGACTACGCAGGGCCGACAAGGGACTCGCGATATCGTCCCTGCCATATTGCCTTCCGCCAAGTCAAAAGCGTCGGCGCCTGATTGCATCTTTTCGGAGCTCAATACTCAGCCCGCCTGTGCCCCTATTTACGCTTCGCCGTGTACCTCACGGTGCACAACGCAAAGCTCGGGGCCGAGTGGTTCGCTACTCCTTTGTCGTAGGACTCTTTCATTCCCTGCTTCATGCCGGTTTGACCCGGCGCACTGACTCGGCGACAACGCACTCGTCGCCATGGTCAATGGCGAAAGGACAATAGCATCAAAGGCTGGAGAACGCGAATGATTCGCCGCCAACGAATTCTTGCTGAGCACATTCCTCGTGGATTTCCATGAATTAGCTTGCTTGTCGCTTCCCACTCTCTATTCGTCCGAGGTTGTAAGCAGTAGGCAGCGAAGAGTCTTCATATTCCATTCGGCCTCAAGCCTGTTCACCGCTGAGCGCTGCGGCGCCACACAGCTGGGGAACTACCGACATTCCGCACAAAAACGCGCGTCAGATGGCTCTGATCGGCGAATCCGCATGCAATGGCAACCTCGTTAAGAGGTGTCCCGCTCTCGTAGATCAGACGCTGCGCGAGGGCGATTCGACGGCTCAGCACCCAGCGATGCGGCGAAACATTCAGTGCTGTTTTGAAGCCGCGCGTAAGCGAACTCACAGAAGTACTGGATGCATCTGCTACATCGGCGAGGCTTACATCATGGTTTAGGTTCGCCTCAATATATTCCAGGGCATGACGAAGTTGACGAGCAGTGAGGCCAAGCCTGTTGCTTGTAGCTCTGGTCGTGAAGCCGCCATATGTCTCGGCAATGTGGTCACGCACTGACAGAAACAGGGAATCCAGGTATAGCGCACTGACCTCGTGCGGCCGCTCCAGCGTAGGCAGCATCGCCTGCATCAGGTGCAGCATTACGGTGTCGTACCGTGTCTCCTGAATGTCAAAACGGAAATCAAGAAAGTTGCTACGGCGCTTCGTTGCAAAATCCTGGAAGCTGTTAATCGGCAGAAAGACTTGCAGGGTGTCAAAAGGATCTCGGATGTCTGCGCACCAGGACCGGCGCATATCGTACAGAGCCAATGCGCCGGGTTCAGTCGCGGGTTTCCGCTTGTGATGTCCGTCGCAAAATACATTGATCGGTCTGAAGGGACGTAGTTCCACCGACACGATGAGCTGATCCGCCAGTGGCGTTTGTTCGAGTAATCCAAGGTTAGGCCTGTCGTGCCGATACCTCGCGAAAAAGAGCGGCCGCTCCGAGCGGCCTGAAACCGAACGGACCTTCTCAAATTCCGGGCGATTTTCACTCACAAAACCAGGAACGTCGAATGATTCGGCTGGTATCCGATCGGTATTCATCTCTTGTCTCTGTCGGCTTGCGGGGAATTGGTCCTACTGTACGAATGATATACACCCATGTTTTTCGGTGCGCAACAATCCGGAAGGAAATGACCGGATTATCCCAAAGTTTCCTCCCATGTACAAGACCGCGAAGTGACGAACCAGATAAATCTATGGCAAACGGAGGTATGCATGTCAGACAAGCCATTGAGTCAACCATCGTTACCGTCTCATTACGGCATAACGCGCCGTCCCCTGCTGATTGCAGCAGGGGTTGCTGCGGGAGCCGCGGGGCTAATGGCAACCGGCTTCAGCATACCTGCCAAAGCTATATCAACTCGGAAGACACAAGTACAGGAGGGAAATATGGGAACGGGCACCTTGACTACGCATGACGGCGTCAAGATCTTCTACAAGGACTGGGGACCAAAGGAGGCGCAGCCTATCGTGTTTCACCACGGCTGGCCGCTCAGTTCCGACGACTGGGACAACCAGATGTTGTTCTTCCTTGCCAACGGCTATC
>VFSW01012664.1_pt1 | contig 11762 bp, 13 predicted proteins | sample 5358111 | NCBI WGS metagenome assembly VFSW01 (sample SAMN11554181, study PRJNA540505) | mine drainage metagenome | isolation source: sediment from site ElyBrook_90M | place: USA: Ely Copper Mine, Vershire, VT | collected 2017 | reverse complement strand
CCTTTTGAGAGCACATCCAACACCGTCAAAAACGTATGGTATATAAAAAGTCTAAAAATATACAAGAATTTAACAAAATGTTCTCTTTCTTGTTATTATTTTCATATTTTTTGACACTTCCTTCAAAATTATCTATATTTTCTGTAATGGCAAAAAGAGGCGAACAATTTACAAGAAATGATCTTCGCGACTGGGGAGACCCTAGAGAATGGACACCTTTTAGTCCGGCAATCCACCATCACGACCTGAGGCAGGGAGGAGTGGATGCCAGCAAACGACCAGCTCTCTGGCGACTCCTTAATGGTTTTTTAGAGGAAAAACAACAAGGAAGACGACGCAACACCAACACATAGCCTTTCTGCCACTTTATTTAACTCTTTTTTTTTCTAAATGCATATATGCTGCTTCTGTTGCCACACGTCCTCGTGAAGTTTTTTTAAGAAACCCTATTTGCATAAGAAATGGCTCTATCATATCTTCAATTGTATTACTATCTTCAGACAATGTAGATGCTAACGTCTCAACACCCACGGGTCCGCCATTGTGGTGCTTAATGATTGCCTGAAGAAAACGAATATCTGATTTATCTAGTCCTTTTGAATCAATCTCAAGCATCGTAAGCACTTCATGAATAATTCCTTCTGCAACCCTCCCCCTTCCTTTTACTTGAGCAAAATCTCGTGCACGCTTGAGTAGTCGGAGGGCAATTCGAGGTGTTCCACGAGACCTCTGGGAAATTTCTTTCAAGCTCTCTTTATCAATGTCCATCTCCATTTTTTCAGCAGCTCTTTTAACTATTCTTTCGAGATCTGCTGGCTGATAAAACTCAAGACGGTTAACCAACCCAAATCTATCCCGAAGTGGCGCAGAAAGAGAGCCTGCTTTGGTTGTTGCACCAATGATAGTAAACTGCGGTAAATCAAGTCGAAGAGTCCTTGCTGCAGGACCTTTCCCAATCACAATGTCTAGTGCATAATCTTCCATTGCCGGATATAATATTTCCTCAACCACTTTATTGAGTCTATGTATTTCATCTATAAAAAGGATGTCTCCTCTTTCTAGATTTGTCAGTATTGCAGCCAAATCTCCTGCTCGCTCAATTGCTGGACCTGATGTCACACGGATATTCCCGCCCATTGCCGTTGCAATAAGATGTGCGAGAGTTGTCTTACCAAGACCAGGCGGACCATATAATAAAACATGCTCCAATGCTTCATTTCTTTCTTTCGCAGCCTGAATTGCAATCAAAAGCGACTCTTTTACTGCATCTTGCCCAAAAAATTCGTCCCAATTATTAGCCCTCAGAGATGTGAGCAATTTTTCTTCCTCAGGAGTAGGACTTTCAAAAATATTTTCTTTTGTATCGTCGTTTTTCATAAACAGATCAATCTATCAAGTACAATCTCACTGCATGTGTACCGCAGTAAGACTATCGGAAACTACTTTCCTAGATATTTTAATGCCAATCTTACTCTTTCAGATGTTGTCTTTCCTTTATCTTCAATTTGTCGCAGTGCTCCTCTCACTTCCTGCTCGGTGAACCCAAACCCCATGAGAGCAAGCAACACCTCGTTTCCATCAGTAGATGCTCCCAGGTCTATATCCACAATGCCCCCTATCTTATTCTTTAGTTCAATTATCAATTTTTGCGCGTTCTTCTTCCCAAGTCGTGGAACACCTGTAAAAAAATCTACATCTGCTTTCTGGACTGCGCCAATAATGTCACTTGTTGAACCCCGTGCAAAGACATTAATAGCAGTTTTTGGACCAATGCCATTCACACTAATCAAGAGTTCAAAAATATCCAAACTTCCTTGGTCTAAAAATCCATATAGCTCAAATGCATCCTCTCTAATGTGGGAATGCACATAAACTTCTACTCTCTCGCCTACATGATACCGTGACAAAATATCCTGACTAGCATAGACATTATATCCAACACCATTGACATTAATAAGAAGAAATGGATCTCGTTTGGAAAGAAGTATACCCTGCAGATACCCAATCATAAAGTCAGTTGATTATAGCAGAAACGGAATGAGCATTTTTACCCTTCGCTGGTATGCCTGATATTGTAAACCAAAATGTTTCAGCAGGATTTTTTCTTCATTTCTCGCTTGTAAGTAAAACGGAATAAACAGGAAAAGTGCAGATACCCATAGCCAACTCCCAACGAGCATCTCTGCCCCAGCGTATGAGAGGACAACGCTGCTATAAATTGGATGGCGAACGTATGCAAATAGACCAAAGGTGAGAAGTTTTTGTGGATTTGCACTCTTTGCAGCTGCATATACCCACCCACTCGCCATTTGATGCTTTGCAGCAAAACTAGCACAAACCCCGACAAAGAGTAAGAAAAACCCAACAGTATTCCACATATCATTTTTTCCCATGGAAAGTACTGTAACATTGCCAAACATCTGTGCAAAAAGGAATAAAAGGAAAAGTCCTTCTGCTGTTTGAGCAAGTAAAACACGTTTCCATCTTTCCTCAATAAAAAGCGATGATCCTACCCAATAGAAAAATCGAAGAGATAATAGTAAAAAACCCAAAAATATAAGCACCTTAAGCATACTTTTTGCTCACTGCATGTGTCAGTGCAATTGCCAATGCATCTGCCGTATCGTCTGGCTTAGGAATTTCTTTTAATTTAAGTTGCAACTTAACCATTTGACCAACTTGTTTTTTGTCAGCTTTTCCATATCCTGTCACAGCTGATTTTACCTGGAGCGGTGTATACACAGCTGTTTGCATGTTTTTTTGAGATGCCGCCAAAAGCACAACGCCTCGCGCCTGCCCCACAGCAAATGCCGTTGAAACATTTTTTGCAAAAAATAAATCTTCTATTGCCAATATTTCAGGTCTATACTCATCAATGATCCGACTTACCTCATCATGCAATGCGAAAAGTCTTCCAGAAATTTCTGAGTTCGGCTCAGTCTCAATACACCCATATCCAAAGACCTCTAGATGTGACCCATGCGTCTCAATGACTCCCCACCCCATTCTTCCTAAACCCGGATCTATACCTAATATCTTCATCGTATCTACTATACCAGAGATTTTTTGAATTATCTTCAAATAGTGTCACCTTGCATGAGAAGCATGCTTCTTGGTATAATATAAATATGAAGAGATACTAACTCACAGTCGAAACTAGGAAAGTGTTTGGAAAACAAGTTAAAAAACTTCGTAAGGAAGGCTCACTTCCAGCCAACATCTACGGAAAGGCGTTTAAGTCAACAGCAATAACCCTCTCAACAAAAGATTTTCTCTCTGTTTTTTCAGAAGCAGGTCATTCTGGCGTTGTTGATCTTAAGTTAGGAAACGAGGCTATTCCAACACTCGTCCATGAAGTTACCTACAACCATATTTCCCGAGAGCCCCTCCATGTTGACTTCTATAAAGTGAATTTGAAAGAAAAAGTAAAAGCAGTGGTGCAAGTTGTCCTGACTGGTGAGTCCGCAGCCGTGACTGAAAAGCTTGGTATGCTTCTCCAAAACATTAATGAGGTCGAAGTTGAAGCACTTCCAACCGATTTACCTGAAAATGTTGAAGTTAATGTTGCCCATCTAGCACAGGTTGGCGACATGATTAGAGTGGGAGACATAAAGGTTGCAGCAGATGTAACCATCTTGAATGACCCTGAGCAAGAAGTTGCCAGAATAGCTGAACTTGTCAGTAAGGAAGCAGAGGAGCAAGCAAAAGCAGAAGAAGCAGCATCAGAAGCAGCAAGTGCTGAAGTTGCAGAAGTGCCTGAAGGAGAAACAACACCAGCCGAGAGTAGCGAAAAAACAGAAGCACCAGCTGGAGAATCCAAACAATAATCCTTTTCCAACGACTCCCTTTTACTACTGTAGACTTTGCAATTGTTTCGCAGGCTCATAATTAGGGTCTATAATAAAGACTTTCTGTAAAAATAGTACTTCTTTTTGCTTGTCTCCTAGTCGATATGCAAGTACTGCCGCTTGAAAATATGCATCCCGATATGTTGGGAATCTCCTCCCTATACTTTCCCATAATCCCATTTCCTCAACCATCTCTTGTCGTTGTAAAAAAATCCCAACCACTTTTTGCCCCACCTGGATAAGTAATATTGATTCAAAAAGAAAAATACTAAAAAAACAGATACCTAAGAGAACGGCAAGGAAAATGTGCAACGAAAGCAACTTTTTCCCAAAAATTCCTACTGCTTCCCTATCATTTTTCAATACCTCTTTTACATTCTTTTGTATTCTACTTTTCACATCGGTAATAAATCGGTAAATATTCGGTAAATCATTCCTCCCGTGGTCAGGTTCTTTTTGAAGATTAAGCGCCCTGGTTGGTACGTCCTTGTTTTGTGCTTTATTTTCCCGAATTATTCCCGAATTATTCCCGCTTTTCTTTTTTTTGTGTGTAAAAAAACGCTTCTTAAGAGGCATGAATCCTATTCTACCCTTTTACCCACGGAGTGACAATAAGAGGGGTTTTGCTTTTAGTCAGATTGCTGTATATTTCCTCTGTCACAAATGGCGTAAATGGATGCATGAGAATGAGGAGAGAGCAGAAAAGCGAGGCTGCGATGATATACGAGTTAGTATTAATACGATTTTTTACATCTTCTATGTATTTATCTGCAAATTCATGCCATATAAAGTCGTACAAATTTTCTGCAGCAAGATTGAACTGATATCTCTCAATAAATTGCGTGATGTCACGGGCAAATACTTTTGTTTTTTCAGCCATATCCTTATCCGCTTGCGATATCGCAAATGATACTATTTCATGAAGTGATAAGAATTCTATATCTCCTATTCCCTCTGGTTTTTTCATTTCTAAAAATCTTGCCAAGTTCCACAATTTATTCATAAACTTTCTTGCCGCATCAAGCTTTGAATAACTCATTGCCTGATCATTACCCAATCCTGTTCCATATACAAGCGCAAATCGGACTACATCTGCACCGTACTGGTCTACAACCTCTAGGGGATTGACTACATTCCCCTTTGACTTACTCATCTTCTTCCCCAACGGGTCATTGACCAACCCATGTAATACAACGTCTCTGAACGGAACTGTTTCTTTAAGTTTTTTTATATCTGTTTCGTGTTTGCCATTTGCAACATATAGTCCGAGCATCAACATGCGAGATACCCATGCTCTGAGAATGTCGTACCCCGTTTCCATAACAGATGTTGGGTAGAATTTTTCAAAGTCACCTGACTCTGCAGTCTTCAACGTCACATAGGGCCATTGGCCAGAAGAAAACCAAGTGTCAAATGTATCTGTTTCAGGAAGATAACGCGTTCTTTCTTCTTTTTGGTCTTCAAAAACAACTTTTGCAGTAATTGGAGCGACTACTTTCTGCAAACCCTCCAGTACTTCATCCCACGAATAGACGTGCAACAGTTTGTCCAACTGTCCTTGTTGATGCTCTTTTTTTGAAGTAATAAATGACACTATGAAATCTTTTTCGTTCACAACTTCATACCACACTGGTATTTGAATTCCCCATACGTTTTGCCTTGAGATATTCCAATCGCGAAGTCCTGCATACCATAGTTTCAATGTGTGAATAAAGTTTTGTGGGTAAATATTCACGAGTTTTTCGTCAATAGCCTTATTTGCATTCTCAATAAGTGGTTTTACCTTTACATACCATTGTTCCAGAGGAAGAGGCTCTAGGACTGTTTTGCACTTATAGCAGACTCCAATCCGCGAAACATAATTCTCGTCTACTCTGAGCAAGATTCCAAGTTTTTTCATTTTCTCAACAACTGCAGCTCTGGCCTGCTTGACATAGAGACCTGCAAATTCACCAGCATACTCATTCATTTTGCCATCAAAGCCAATTACCTGTTTTATAGGGAGGTTATGACGCCTCCCTGTTTCAAAATCTGCAAAATCGTGCGCGGGAGTAATTTTGACGACTCCCGTACCGAATGTTGGATCAACTGTGTCATCTGCAATCACCTTAATTTTCGCTTTTCCTAAAACGGTTTCAATTTCAATTTCTCTACCGACATATTGCTGATAGCGTTTATCGTCTGGATGTACGGCGACAGCTGTATCACCAAATTTTGTTTCCGGTCTTGTCGTTGCGAGTTCTAACGGACCATATTTTATGTAATACAAAGGGTTAACTCGCTCTTCATGAAGAACTTCCAAGTCAGAAAAAGACGTGCCATCTTTTGTGCAGTAATTCACCAATCGATAGTCCCTGTAAACTAATTTATCATCATACATTTTTCGAAACGTCTGTTTCACAATCTGCACAATAGCCGGATCTAGTGTAAACTTTTGTCGAGACCAATCAAGAGAAAATCCAAGACGCCGTAGTTGTTTTTCTATCCCTCCCTGGTTCTGCTCAACATACTTCCAAATCATGTCATATAATTCTTGCCTATTATAGTCAAAGCGAGATTTACCCTCTTGTTGAAGTTTTTTCTCAAAAACAAATTGTGTTTCAGTTCCCGCATGGTCTGTTCCCGGAAGCCACAATGCAGCATCTCCCAGCATTCGATGATAGCGAATCAAGATATCCTCAATGACAAACATTGCATGACCAAAGTGTAGATCACCATTTGCATTGGGTGGAGGCAGTACAATGGAATAGGGCCTTCCGTGAGGATTGATTTCTGGCTTAAAATAGCCAGCTTTTTCCCACTGTTGATAAATTCTTTCTTCCACTCTTGTGTGATCGTATATTTTATCCATAACTATAGTATATCGTAAAAAACAAAAAACCGCCTTTTTGGCGGATACGTTTGTCATGACGCTACCGCTCTCCTTAGAGAGAAACGACAACGACAACACTTTTTCTTTTTTGCATATTCACTCCGCCTATTATACTGCCGAGCAAACGACACTGTCAAACAATCTATTTTGTCAACAATTTATATCCTCTTGTTCGTACAGTGATAATTTCCATATTGCTCTTTTGCTTTCTAAGCTTCCCTCGCACTCTTGCTACCAACCGATCAACAGACCAGTCAGAGACTCCATATTCCCGATATTCAGGCCATACTAGTTCTACAATTTTTTCTCTCTCACACACCTGATTCACATACTTCTTGAGTAGCTCAAAAAGCATATGTTCTTTTCGACTAAACTCAACTGGCTGGTTGTCTACTGACCTCCTACTTCCCTGCTCAACAAAAGAGGAAAAAAGAGGGCTGAAAAGCCTATCGCCTTTACCTTCTTTTATCACAAATCCCGTATCCCATAGATACGCAGCTTGATCTTTTTTTTCCTGCGAGATAGGCTGCTCTTCGCATATATTCTTCGCAACTGATCGCTCTACCTGTGTTAAGGATTCCCACAACTCTTCTGATTGCAGAGTAATTCGCTCATCGGATTCAATTGCAGCAATGACATCGTCTTCTGAAAATTCTTTTCTTCTCTGAGAAACCTCGCTTGCAATAATTAGGGATAGTTGAAGGTACTGAGCATGACCTCCGGAAAGGTCAATTAAGAGCTCTTTAAGTGTTGGCGTAAGGGAAAGCGCATATTTACCTGCAATCGTTATGAAAAGTGTCTCCATATCTTTCTTTTCTGCAGGACGCACATACATTGTGCTTACAAATCCCACAACCGCTTGTCTTGAAAAAACCTCAGGGGCGAGCCTATCTAGCTCGCGATAGCTTGTAAAGACGTAGGACAATTTTTGATTCGTACTATCTTTGAGACTATGCAAGTTATTAAAAAATTCTGGTGTTACTGCATTTGCTAACCTGTCAAAACGAAGAAGAAAAATTGTTGGTGAAACTCCTGCCTTTATCAACTCTATCAATGATTCTCTCACCCCATCAAATGTAAGAAAAACATCTCCTGATTGAATGCTGGTATCAAAAAGATGCGCTATCTTTTCTTTCGTATGCTCATCGATAAGAGACACTTCAACTGCATCAACGATGCGCTTAAACATAAGTCTCCAAAAAGGAAAAATTTCCCGCTCAATGAGATTATTCAAATCAACAGGAATAAATAAGTCTTCGCCATTACGGGGAAAGTACTTTTGTTTAACGTCTTTGTTGTATAAAAAGAATCGAAGAAAATTGCTTATTCCTACTCGCTTCATGCCAACAAGCTCAACTGATCGTTGATGTTGCAAGTGTAGGCCAAGTGTTTTTGCATCCGCTTCACGAAACAACAACGGATAAGATGTTTCTGTTGTCGCAATATCCATTTTTGCTATTATAACGTTTTCTTTCTTGATTTACCAATTGTCCTAATTTTGTCTGAAAAAGAGTCTTCTTGCGTCAAGTTAGTTTTTTTTGTATGCTGTATCGTAGGTTTTTATGGACAACAACCCTTGGCTTCGAGCAAAAAGACAACTTACAAAAGCAACAGAGCATCTTTCGCTTTCACCCCTTTTCATTGCAAGGTTGTCAGGACATGACAGGATTGTTTCTGTCTCGCTCCCTCTTAAAATGGATGACGGGAGCATAAGACTTTTTGAGGGATACAGAGTGCAGCACAATAACGTTCTCGGGCCATACAAAGGAGGGTTGCGTTATCACCAGGATGTCAACATGGATGAGATAAAGGCACTTGCCTTCTGGATGAGCATGAAATGTGCTGTTGTAAATATTCCCATGGGTGGAGGAAAAGGTGGCATTGCCGTCAATCCGAAAGAGCTATCCACAAGAGAAATTGAGCAACTCAGTAGACTTTTCATTAAGCGTCTTGATGGTGTCATAGGACCAGACATAGACGTTCCCGCACCTGATGTTAATACTAACCCAACCATCATGAGTTGGATGGTTGATGAGTATATCAAGAACCAGAAAGATAAAACTTCCCACACAAAATCCCAACTCCTTGCGACATTTACAGGCAAACCTCTTGACAAGGGAGGATCTCAAGGGCGGACAGAGGCAACGGGGATTGGTGGATCATATGTGCTTCTAGAGACACTCAAAAAGCTTAAGAAAAACCCTAAAGATATGACCGTTGCCATACAAGGATTTTGAAATGTTGGCTACTACATAGCCGAGTTTCTTATGAAAGCAGGCATGAAAATTGTTGCAATTTCTGATTCTAAAGAAGGCATTTATGTTCCTCGTGGACTAAACCCCAAAGTAACTTTAGATTGCAAAAAGAAAAATGGGGCTCTTTCTTTATGCTATTGTGTTGGCAACATTTGTGATCATAAAAAGGGGGAAAAAATTTCAAATGACAAGCTTCTTGAATTAAATGTTGACGTGCTAGTTCCTGCAGCACTTGAAAATGTTATTACAAAGAAAAATGCTGAAAAAATTAAAGCAAAAGTTATACTTGAAATGGCAAATGGTCCCATAACAGATGATGCTGATGAGATTTTAGCAAAGAAAAAGACTATTATCATTCCTGATATTCTTGCCAATTCAGGAGGTGTTACCACGTCGTATTACGAATGGTATCAAAATATGCATAAACAAAAATGGACCAAAAAAGTGGTGTTTACAAAATTACAGAAACAGCTTGAAAAAGCAACAAACGAAGTGCTTGCTGTTGGGAAACAATATAACGTAACATTGCGTGAGGCTGCTTATATTGTTGCCGTTACCAGAATCTATCAGGCGTCGAAGAAAAGTAAAAGCTCTTATTAATTTGCTAAGCAACTCAAATAAGAATACAATAATTTTATGCACATAAATACACCTCTTGATGTTGCACTCGAACATAGAAAAACCTACGAAAAAAATATTAATCTCATTACTCAAGAGTCAGGAAGGCTTATGTTATTTGCAGGAGACCAAAAGGTTGAACACTTGAATAATGATTTTTTCGGAGAAAACATCTCATCAGATGACAACTCACCACAACATTTGTTTGAGATTGCAAGCAAGGGACGAATAGGCGTTTTCGCCACACAGATGGGGTTTATAAGTAAGTACGGCATGGATTACCCCAAAGTCCCTTACCTCATAAAGCTTAATTCCAAAACAAATCTTGTGCCGCCATCCCAAAAAGATCCCATGAGCAATGCGTGGTTTAATATAGGCGATGTTCTTGAGTTTCAAAAATCATCACGACTACATATTACTGGTATTGGGTATACCATTTACCTTGGTAGTGAATATGAATCCCAGATGCTTGAGGAGGCTGCCAAGTTAATCTACGCAGCGCACTGGCATGGCATGATTGCTGTCATTTGGGCATATCCCAGGGGCAAGGCAGTGCATGAGGAGAAAGACCCTCATCTTGTTGCGGGCGCAGCCGGCGTAGCGGCAGCACTCGGCGCAGACTTTGTAAAGGTCACCTATCCAAGAGCAATGACAACACCTGCAGAGGAAAGCCTCAAAGAGGCGGTTGCTGCTGCGGGTCGGACAAAACTCATCTGCGCAGGTGGATCACAAACAGACGTCTCTTCATTTTTACAAACACTTCATGACCAAATTCATATAAGCGGCGCTTCGGGGAATGCAACTGGACGAAATATTCATCAAAAAAGCCTCGGCGAAGCAGTTAAGTTTTGCAATGCAATCTCAGCGATTACCTTTGATAATAAATCAGCACAAGAAGCATTTATGGTCTATCAAGGAAAATAGTGCCCAATCTCCCCTGCAATATGGTACATCATGTAATGACATTTACTGACTACCTTCTTGAAGAGGAAGCAAAACACCCACATGCACGAGGTGGTCTTACGCTTCTTCTTGTACAGATGGAGAGTGCAGCGAAGATTATTGCAGCCCATGTGCGAGAATCAGGACTTATTGATATTTTAGGAAAAACAGGAAAAACTAACTCCTTCCAAGAAGAAGTGCAAAAGCTCGACGAGTTAAGTAACAACATTCTTATTGAGATGCTTTCAGCGAGTAGACAAACATACGCACTCGTCTCAGAAGAAGTAGAAAATCCTATTATCACACCTATAAACCAGAGCGGAGACTATATTGTGTACTTTGATCCACTAGATGGTTCATCAAATATTGATGTGAATGCTCCAATTGGAACCATCTTTTCCATTTATCACAAAAAGGACGGCTTACTTCAAAAGGGAAAACAACAAATTGCCTGCGGATACATTATTTATGGCTCATCAGTTATGCTTGTTTTTACAACAGGGAGAAATGTTGTTGGATTTACTCTTGATCCATCGATTGGCAGCTTCCTTTTATCCCATTTAAATATTGCCATCCCCCAGAGTGGAACAACATATTCCGTTAACGAAGCATACTCAAATAGATATGATGACTCTCTTAAGAAGTATCTTGAAAAAGTAAAAGAAAAACCAAAGACATCTCTTCGATATATCGGATCTTTGATTGCAGACGTTCACCGGACACTTCTAAAGGGCGGTATTTTTCTGTATCCTGCTGATACGCAGCATCCACAGGGCAAACTACGACTCATGCTTGAAGTTAATCCCATGGCACTTCTCGTACAAGTAGCGGGTGGTAAGGCAACAGTTGGCACGAAAAATCCACTTGATATTCTCCCACAATCTATTCATGACACATCCCCACTTATTTTGGGAAGCACTAAAAATGTTGTAGAATATGAAAGCTATCTATGATAAAAAACGGATTCAACATCCCAACTGTCCTTGACAGTAAGATTGAAAATAAGCGAGTCTTGGTACGAGAGGACTTTGACGTCTCCCTTTTTCACAATAAAATCGCAGACGATACAAGGCTGAGTCAATCTATGCCAACACTTATTTACTTACTCAAAAATCACAATAAGCTCATTCTGGTTTCTAAATTAAATAGGCCAAAAATGCGAGATAGCAAACACTCACTGAAACATATTTTGCCGGACTTGAGGAGACATCTTCCTCATCATAGGAT
>VFSW01012663.1_pt1 | contig 11763 bp, 11 predicted proteins | sample 5358111 | NCBI WGS metagenome assembly VFSW01 (sample SAMN11554181, study PRJNA540505) | mine drainage metagenome | isolation source: sediment from site ElyBrook_90M | place: USA: Ely Copper Mine, Vershire, VT | collected 2017 | reverse complement strand
GTCGCGCCGTTGCTGGCAGCCAGCGCCTTTTGAATCGCCACGCCGAGTTCGCCAGCGTCGCCGCGCTTGAAGACAATCGCGCCCGGCCCAGCCGCCTCAACCAAGCCGCCGCTATCGGCCACAACCAAACGGCAGCCGCAGGCCAATCCCTCCAGCGCCACAATGCCGAATGGCTCCTGCCAGCGTGAGGGAACCACTTGAACCTTGTGCTCGCGCAGCAACGAAGCCATCTCTTCGGGTTTTTGATTTCCCGTGAACGTCACAAAATTCGATAGGCCGAGTTTCGCCGCGGCTTGCTCCAGGATCGTCTTGTCCGAGCCGTCGCCAACAACCGTCAGTCGCGATGGATCACCGGCTTCATGAAGGCTTTTTAGCGCGGTCAATAATAAATCCACTCCCTTGTCGATCACGAGCCGCCCCGCGAATATCAAGTCTTTGCGGGTCTGATGTTCGTCCGCCGCATGGAATACTTCGTCATCGTATGGATTGCCGACAATTTCCGAGGGCACCGGGAGCCGTTCCGCAATCGCGGCGCTCACCGCCAGATTTTTCGCGAATTTCAACGAACCGCGCTTAAGTGTTCCTTGCCAGCGATTATCTTCCGCCAGCCAGACGTGATGCGCCACGACCCACGGGCGACGCGCGAACAAAAGCGGCCACGCGAAATTAACGGAGACGTTATTGTGAAAAACGACGTCCGCCCACAAATGCCATTTCAACAGTTTCACCCAACCCGGCCGGCGCGCGACTTCGTATGAGAATGCGTCCGCGGCCTCGGCCGCCTCCTGCGTGACCACCCGCACTTCATGTCCGGCGCGAACGAATTCCTCCGCCATCAAACGCGCCACCGTTTCAATCCCTCCCACGCCGGGGGGAAAAACGTAGGATACGAAAAGAATTCTCATGGCGCAGCCCGCTGGAGCAAACGGCAAAATTCGGCTGCCACACCCGGTCGGCGCGATTTCGTGGCGCAGCGCCCCGCTTGCGCCAACCGGCTCTCGAACTCTGCGTCAAGTAAAATAACTCGCGAGTCAGCGGATGGCGCCGTCAGAAACCCGAACTGCACTTCGTTTCGAGTCACGATGACGGGCAGCCCGTGATCGAGCATGGCGGCCGCCGCGCCGCTTTTGCCAAGCAAACTCCAAGGCACCGTGGCCACGCCGAAATCCACCGCGGCCAAGAATTGGGAAATCTGCTCTTCCGGCCGCGCTCCCAATGGCAATACTTGCGCGCGTCCACGAAAACGTTCCGCCGCATCCTTCAACGCGGACTCGCCTGATCCATGCCGCCCGATGGCAGCCAAAATCACTTTCTTATTCTTCTTGTCAGCAACGGGGAGCACGCGTTCGAGCAATTCGGTTGCGCTCCAAACCGGCGGGATGCCGCCGAAAATTCCGAAAATCCAGTATTCGCCGCGGTTCGCTTTGGACACGCCTGCGCCCGCCAATTCCTGCGCCATCCAACTTCCGTCGCCATTGGAAATCGGGATATTGCCAAACAACGGCAGTTCATCCGCCGCGATATTTTCGCGCGCCAGCAATTGGCGGTAAGCGGAATTGGAAGTGTGGACGACGCGCGGATTGACGGCCCGGAGCCATTCCAAAATATATCGCTTCTGCAAGCGGCCCGCGAGCTTGTGCCTGAGCGGCGAACCTTTGGCGGCGCCAATCCAAAGCTCGTGGCACATGACGTGGACTTTTCGGCCTTCAACGAGCGGCTGGCAAATTTGAGCGAAGCCGCGCGCCAAACCCTTTGGATGAATTCCATACGAAACAAATTGAAAGCTCAACCATTCCGCTTTCGTGGCGCTTAAAAATTTGGCCGTGATTGCGATTCGCGATTTCCAATCGGCTGTTTGCGGGAGGCGCAGCATGGGCAACGGCGATTCGATTAATTTTTCTGTGTCAACAAACGAGTCATTAAGCGCCACGATTCCGGCCTGATGCCCCAGCGCCACGAGTTCCTCCGCGAGGCCCCGGCAGTAATCTCCGACGCCATCACGGCCCGGCTCCAGGCAGGCGCAAACAAACACACAATTCACGGCGTGGATTCGGCCATCTTGTTTCGCCCAAGGCGTTGCAATCCTTCGCGGTAGGCGGCCATCGTTTCCACGGCAATGTTCTTCCATCGAAATCGTCCCGCCGCCGAAAGGCATTCTCCGGACACAGCGGCATACCGCGACGGCGGCAGTCGCAGCAAATTCGCAATCGCGGCGGCGAACTTTTTGGCATCGCCCGAGGGCGTCAACATCGTCTCACTCATTCCGCGCAGCATCGCCCGCGGCCCCGGCACGTCGTAGGCGGCCACTGGCATTCCGGATGCCAGCATTTCAAGCACGCTGAAACCAAATCCCTCAATGTAACTCGGCAGCGCGCCCACCGTCGCGGAAGACACGAGCGCGGGCAAATCGTCGCTGGCAAATTTCGGCGCGATTTGGATCCAATCGCACGCGGGCAATCCCAGGTCGCCAAGGACCGAGTCAACGCTCACGCTGACTCCCAGAAATTGGAATTTCGCGCCGGGGACACTTTCCCTCACTTGCCGAATGACGGCTCCCCAATCCAATGAACCTTTCCGGCGACTCCATGCGCCCACAAACGCCACCGTTTTATTCGCCAGGCGCTCGTTCGCCGGGCATCGGGCCGACGCAAAGGCTTCCATGCGCGCATCGCTCAGGCCGCCAGGAATGGCGCGGGCCTTTTCGCCGAAACCGAGCTTCTCATCGACGTATTGGCGTTCGTCGTCGTTCATCAGCGAAATCAAATCCGCCGCTTGAAAGCTTCGCAGCGGAAAATCGCGCGTGTGGCGCTGCGCGAGTTTTCCAATCGCGATATGAAACACGGATTTCCAATTGCGGGCTTGCGGCCACTTGCGCGCCGACTCCGCGTCAAATTCCGCGTAAAACGGGATCAAACCAATGGAGCGCGCCACCAGCAACCCATCAAAATTCATCTCGCGCTTGGACACCGGCAAATTCGATTCCAAGGCGTCGATGACATCGAAGCGTTTTGCGTTTTTTTTGACAAATTCGACAGCCCGGCCGCTAAAAAATTGCGCGCGAAATAATTCTGTGAGGCGGCACAGCGGCTTTTTTGGAAAGGCGTCAACGAAATCGAATTTCTCGACCTGGTGGCCCATCGCTTTGAATTCTTCGGCCAGCTCCATTTGAATTCGCGCGCCGCCCAGCTCCCGCCGCCACGGCGCATGGAGCAGCATGAGAATTCGCAGCGGGCGATCAGATTTATTCTCGCTCACTTCCGGATCCATTCGAAGCCGCAGAGATTTCTCGGAGAAATTCCCGCGCTTTTTTCCGCCCGGCCTTTTCCGAAAGAAACATTTTTTTGTCGAAGGCCGACATTCGGATGAATCGCGGGATCTGCCGCATTTTTTGAAAAAGCGTTTCCGGCGTCGAGCTTTGTTTGAAACGAATCGCTTTCAGCACTTCGTCCGAGAACGCCATGCCCTCCAACAATCGCAAAAAATATGGACGCGCCAGGCGCGCGGATGGAATCAGATGGCGAAGCTTCAGCCGGACGGTCTGCCCGACGCCAAATCCCATATCGCAGGCAGTCCAGGCAATATCGGTATCACCCGAGGATGACAGGCTTGAACCGCGCCGGTCGAGGGCCTGGCGGGCCGGCTCGCTGGCGACCAGCCTGGAGTATTCTTCGGCAACGGATTTCCTGACACACATTCCCGCACCGCAAGGGAGGCAGCGCGTGTCATAATTGTTCGACCACGCATCGCGCTCGAAACTTCGCGAGCCAAGCATCCACCAGTAGGCGCGCGTCCAATCCGCTGGGGGCGTTTCAAATTCCAGCGCCACTTCCCCGCCCCACGCGCCAATCATGGGCCATCGCTCCGCGATCTTCAGTGCCTCGGCCAGATAATCCGGCGCGAGCAAATTATCGTCATCAACAAAAACGACGAGATCGGAGGACGATTCCCGAATCCCGCGCACGCGAGCCCACGTCAAACCTAGTTTATCCTCGCGAATAACACGGCCCGCTCGGTGCCAGGAGACATCAATCTTGCCCGCGAGGGCCGGATTCGATCCGTTGTCGATGACGAGCAATTCCCATTGTGTCTGCGGCAGCGTTTGCTCTCGCACGAGCGCAATGACTTTCGTCAATCGCCCCAAATCCGGATTGTGCGCGCAGATGACAACCGAGACGTCAGGCTTCGCGCCCGCTGAAATACTCTCACGCATCGCGCCAAAAAAGATCTTTGGCCCCGGCGTAGTGGCGCACCAAACTTGTGACCTTTTCCTTCAACGAAAAATTATCTGACAGAGTCGTGGCCACTTCCGTCGTCTCAAATAATCGCCCGCCGGATTTTTGAAACGCATGGGCAATCAAGGTTTGTTCAATGTGCGTCGAAGCGTTTTTGGCAAATGGCTCGGCCGCGGCGTACAAATTCGCATCCAATGTCGCTGGCAGAATATTCCGCGAATAATACAAAAAACCGCAGTTCAGCGGGGGCGCTGAAAAAATTTCGCTGCGCAAGGCTTCGGCCACATTGCGATCATAGGAATAATCGTAATCGCGGCCAGCGAGAATGGCGGGATTGGATTTCAACATTCGCTCGAGATGGGAAAGAAAATCTCCCTTCCACAACACGTCAGCATCCGAAAGCAGAATGGCGGATTTTCGATTGGCCGCCACTGTGACGGCGAATTTCCTGGCGTAGCCGCCCCACGGCTTGGACTCCTTCCAGATTTCGACGAATCGTTTTTCAATCGGCCGCAATTCATCAAAAAAGGTTTTCCAGTGGAAAATTTTCAACGCCTCGGTATTGCATGCGACAACGGACTTCAACTTCTCCACGCACGCATCCGAATCGCCCGCCAGCCAGATCACCGGCGGCGTGGCGGTGAATTGGCGCATCGATTTCAGCGAATAGAGCAGGAGCGGAATGTCTTTTTCCATCGTCACAATCAGCAACGGCGGCACATCGCTCCGGAATTCCCCCTGCCAATCCAGCCGTGTCAGGCGCCTCTTTTTGGCAGCTTCCAAACTTCTGCAATATCCAAAAAACAGGCGATACTTGAGACTGTTTTTCAGTCGTTGAATCACAAGCGCGCATCCTTCAATCGAGCCGTTGGCATCATGCCGCCTGCGCCCGGCCTGGCGGAGAAATCGATTTGGCCCAGTTTTCGATGGCGGCGCCCATGTTCTTTGCGTCAAATACAAAATTATCGTCCGTTCGCGGTTCTTCGCTGCGATAAAAATAATAGTTCAGTTCCTTTTCGCAGGCCAAAGTCCAGAAACCATTGTTGTCCGCCTTGTAGGGGCAGATTTCGAGAATGCGCGCGCCGGGCGCGCAAAATGCCAAATCCGTCAATGCCGCTCCGTGAATGGCGACAATCATCTTCGCGCCGCGAAACCAATTGACCGTTTCCCGGAAGGATTTCTTCGATGGAACCAGCAGCTTGAATCCCAAATTCTCCAAAAAGCGCGAGAATTCATCATTGTTCAGCATGGTACGAACGGTTGAATCGCGGCGATCAATGTAGATGCGTTCCGGAGTCGCGGCCGATTCGCGCGGAACGAGGCTCTCGAGGTAATCAGTCATCCATCGGCGCGGGAAGCCGATGCGGTTCGGCATGCTTGGAACGTATAATTCGTCGCACGAAAAGTATTCCACTTTGTCGGTCTCGACGATTTTCTCGGCCGGAATGCCAGCGAGCTTGAGCGTTTCGATTTGATATGGCATCCGCGTTGAGTTGACGAAGAAATGATCGATTTCGCTTAGCGACAAACCCGCCATTTGGAACAGCCGAAGCTTCGGCATCACATCCATCATCCAATGATAATAGTTGCTGGACGAGAAAAGGGCGCTTAACAGAAGCCCCGTCCCTTTGAAATGCGCGCGCTTGGGAAAGAGAATTTGTTTCTGAACGCGGTTCTGGTCAAACGGCACGTTGAACGGCCAGGGCTGCGAAACATCTCCCAAAATCCAACCGTCATGCGTGATGACGGTGGCGTCCGTGCGAAAAAATTTCCCGCCCGGCAATTTGATGACAAAGGTCGGATTGTTGCGCCATTTTTTGCACCACTCGAATGCGGTCTGCGGCGGTGAGGTGATGGAAATGGGATCGCGCTTGGCAAACAGGGAGACGGGATGCAGCGCCCAAAATCGTTCCTGCCGCTCGACTGAGGGAAGCGCGCACGTATCGAGCCAGTTGCGCGAGCACGGATTCACCTTCAATGTTTGAAATGAGTCTTCGTTGAAGGCCCAGGGCGCTTGTTTTAGTAATCGTCGGAGGCGCTCCATAGAATCAGTGAATGCCAGCGGGAGCCGCAAGTGTTCGCGAGCGGAGGCAAAGCCATTTCATTTGCGCGCCGCGGCATTCCTGCACCAGGCGCTTTTTCATCCAGCGTTCCGCTCCGTCGAGCTCGGGATAATTATAGGTATCCACCTTGAATTCATCATCGACGGACAGCACCGCTTCAATGAAATGAGTCGCCGCAAATAGTTCGCGCAAATGATCCGACGTTCCCGGGCACGCGCGATCATGCGCTTCGATCAACAGGTTAAAATTCTTCAAAGCCAGCACGGTTTCGGAGGAAAACAAAAATCGCTCCGTTCCTTCGCAGTCGGAGATGACCAGGCCGGAAGTTCCACTCGTGAGTGAAGCCAGGCATGCCGCATCGCAAACCGAGCGCACTTCGACTCTCTCCCCAACCCCGTTCTTATGCGCCATGCGCTGGCACAATTCGCGAGCCTTGGCGTCAATGTCGAACGCAATCACCTTGGCGCCCTTGTTGCGCAGCGCGAAGCCAACCGCGTAATAGCCTTCAGCGCAGCCAATATCGATCACCAGCGGCAGCGGTTGCCGGCAAAATTCCTCAATCACCGGATGCAACTCGCGCTCATAGCAGCCCAGCAATTTCGGATATAGAAAACTGCCAACGGCCTCAAGGTCGGGATATTCCATGCCTTGAAACGGGCCGTGCCGCACTTTCTGGTCCGTGAAAATTTTAGCGGCGAATTCCTGAGTCGTCGTGTCCAGGGCCGCGGCGCGCTGGATGGAAACATATTCCGCCACCCGCACAACGCTGCCGTTGAGCGCGTTCCAGAACGCGGGCCGCCCGACGGCGGATCGAACCCATTTCTCAAGGCGTTTCATAACAACCTCAAGCTTTGCCTTCCCCGCCCGCCCGCGCCCGCCAGCCAGCGCCAAAATAACTGTAGGGCCAGCACGTCATGGCCGGAATTTGAACCGACGGATTTTTTATTCTTCGGATGGCGCGATATGCCTGTGTAAACAAGAAATATCCCGGGTTCCATGCGGTGTTCACCACCGCCGATGCCAGCGAGCGGGGCAAACCGTAATCCACGATCCAGCGCAGCTTGGTCGTTTCGCGCTGATAATGGAAGCCCTTGTCCCAATTTGAAAAAAAGTGCGCGACAAACGAATGATACGTTTTCTGGGGCGTCTCGCATCGGAAAACATGATGCGGCAAATCCCACGAAACCTTGCCTTCACCGAGTTGAACCGGCCCGATCTGGCGCCGGAGGTCGCAGTCCTCCACACATTCCAAATTGTGCTCGGACAGCGCTATGCAAAAACACAGTTCATCGCCCCCTTTCAAATACCATTCGCGCGACAATTTCAATTTTGGACCGAGGGTATCGACCTGTTGCAGCACTTCAACCGCGCGATTCGAGATCGATTGCGCCAGCGGACTGCGGTTGAAATAGTAAACGCCGCCATTGAAGCGGGGGATTTCCCTTTTTCCAGAGAGACGGCAATAGTGCGCGATATCAAACCACATGTCGCCTTCGCTCATCATGTGGCCAAGCACGCCGACTGGATGGACGCTGAGCGTTTTCCACAAATCATCAAGCGGTCGAAGCGCCAGGCAATCCGCGTCAAGAAAAAGCGTCTCCTCAAAGGGCGAGTAATCGTAAAGATAGACCTTCTGGCAAGTTCCGCCGCCGCGCTCTGGACGGCATTGCATAATATGCTGAAAGCAGCGGCGCAGCGCCGGATTCCCGGGCTGGTCCGTGACGATGGCCCGGGGCATGTCCGGGTTTGTCACGATTAGCGAGCGCGCTAGATTAAGGGCCTGGAGCAAATAGCGCGGCGGGCCAAAGGCCATCGTCAATATCCCGCGACCGGGAATGTAATTTGGCTTTTCCGGCACGGCTAATTCTTCGCAAGTTTTAACATCTGGCCGAAGCGGACAATTTTCTTTGGCGAAAATCCGTCCGTGATCAAAAATCGAAAGGCATAAAGCAGACCGGTATCGCGGTGCCCGCCCAAAAACGCCTTGCACGACCAATCCGCGTAGAGATCGCTCAAACTCACCGCGCCTCCCCCGGAAAATTCCACATCAGGCTGGCCGAGCTGCCGCTCGGAATAATACTCTGTCAGCAATTCGAGCCGCAGCCGTTGCTGCGTGGCAAAATGTTTGACGTTTGTGCCGGCGGGATGCTGCCGGTATTGATAGAGCGCCTCGGTAAAGTTCCCAAAATTCCCGTGCGGCGAAAGGCGCAAAAACAAATCCAGGTCTTCAATGGAGTTATACTTGTCGCGGTAGCCGACGGCCTTGCATGGCCCGGCTTGATAAATGCCAGTGGCGTGCGTGACCGCCATGCTGTGGCCGCGCAAGAATTCCGCCATGATTTCCTTGTGCGACGTCGATGGCTTCATTTCGTAGAGCGGACGGCAATGCGGGTCCATGTAAAGCAGCCCTGTGCCGGAAGCCACCAGCGCCGGATTTTGCCGCATGAAGGCGAATTGCTTTTCCAATCGCGTCGGATCACAGGTGTCGTCGCCGTCCATGCGCGCGATCAAATCGCCGCCGGACAGCGCCAGCGCGTCGTTCAGCGCCCCGCAAATGCCGGTGTTGGGCCGGCTCTTGAATCGGATCCTTTGATCGCGCTGCGCAAAGGACTTGATGATCTCCAGGGAATCGTCATTCGAACCATCGTCAATAATAATAAGTTCGAAATTCTTGAACGTCTGCGCCTGCATGCTCTCCAGTGACGCGGCAAGATACTTGCCGCAATTGAAGACGGGCATGATCACTGAGATTTCTGGATTCACGCGAATTGTCCGAAAAACTTTTGGAAGGCGCGTCCGCCTTCCGCCATCTGCGCATCCGCCGCTTTTTGCAAGCCAGCCGAAAATTGCCCGGCGTCGCGCCACATGGTTTTCGCCAGTTTCGCGAGCGTCACAGCGGCATCTGCCTTGGCCAGGTCAACGCCTTCCAATCCTTCTCCGAATTGCATCCGCAACCCGTAAAATTTATCGACGTAATATTCCGACGCGATCAGGGCGATGACGGGAATCCCCATCGCCAGGGCGAACACTCCGGCGTGATAACTTCCGGTAATCACGAGGCGGCATTTTGAGATTTCACTCATTACTTCCGCAGGTTCATTTGGCGCGAATCCAAAATTGCCGGCGATGTCTCGCGGAACCACGCGCTGCAGCGCGATCACGTCTGAATCCTGCGGTTTCGTTTCAATTGGAATGACAGCCACCGGCGCATTCAATTCCTTCGCCAGATCGCGAAGCGCGGCGGAAACGGAATCCATGCCGGAATCGGGAAAGCCGGAGTAACTCGCAACGCGAACATTGAATCCAATCGCATTTCCAAGTTTTCCCGGCGTCATTTTTCTTGCCAGCGGAATGGCGTCATCGCCCGTAACAAAGACATCGGTTTTGGTAACGCCGAGAGTTTTCAAAAAGTCCGGGCCCTTTCGCCCCTCGCGCAGGCTGATCAAGGACGCGCGATTGGCGACCGTCTTGAGTTTTTTTTTAATGCCGCCATTTGTGAGCGGGCCGAGGCCCTGGCCGAAAAGCGCGGTCGGCTTTCCCATTTTCTGCGCCAGGGCAAGCGTGTCAAGTATGCCGTCCGCCTGAATCGGAAATGAGTCGGTGAAATATCCTCCGCCAGCGGCGACCACGGCATCGCTGGATTCGACCTCGCTCCAGTATTCATCCAGGGCGCTTCCGCTGTTCGCCGCCGCCCGCGCGCTGAGGCGCATCAAATGGACGGCCGCGCGCGGAAATAGGAATCGAATTTCGGCATCGAGTTTTCGAAAGCGTTACTTGTTGGCTTCGCCCACGATGCGATACGAAACCGGCAGCACCTTCATCGAGCGCCATGAGGCAAAACTGGGCGCCTTGGCAGCATGGCAGCCGGGGCAGAATTTTTCCAGCCGCTCCGGCGCGTGCGTGACCACATGCAAATCCGCCTTGGGCAGAATTTCGCGGATTCGCTGCACCGCAGCTTGCAGCATCGCGACGTCTCCCATGTTGGAAAGCGCGTAGCCGCTGTTCTCTATTAAAATCTTCACATTGCCGCAGCTTCGGCGAATGTCCAGCGATGGGGAAAGGTCACGCTGCCGTAGCCGGGATTGTCCACAATCGGGCGGCCTCGCATGACACCCTCTTCAACGTCGAACACCGCGGCGGCTTCGATATGGTCCTGCATTTCGCCTTCGGCAATGATGGCGGCGTTGATCCGGTATCGCCCCGGCAGGAACAAAATCTCCTCAGTCTCCCACGAGAAAGCGGCTTCGCCCGGGCTTGTGGTCACGTCCTGCTCGCCGCGCCGCGCGCTCGAAAAATTCACCACCGCCTGGCCGCTCTGGTCGTAAACGGTGAAACCGAAGAGCATCCCTTTGGCAATTCTGTCAAAACGAAAAATCATTCTGGCGGGAGCGCCGACGCTGAGACGCCCCGATTGCGGCGCGGCCGGATTGAATATTTCGACGGAGCAAAGCCTCGCGCCGCCTTTGCCGCCGCGATCCTTGCGATCTTTCAAGTCTATTTTCTGCGTTTGCTCCAGCGCGTTGAGATACTGCGTGACCGTTTCGTTCGGCGTTCCGTCAAATACATAGCGCCCCGATTGCAGCAGCAGCGCGCGGCTGCACAGCGTTTGCACCACCGACATATTATGGCTGACGAAAAGAATGGTGCGCCCGCTGCGGCTCACTTCGCCCATTTTTCCAATGCATTTTCGCTGGAACGAGGCATCGCCCACCGCCAGAACTTCGTCCACGATCAAAATATCCGGCTCCAAATGGGCCGCGACGGCGAAGGCGAGCCGGACATACATGCCGCTCGAATACCGCTTCACCGGCGTGTCAATAAATTTTTCAATTTCCGCGAAAGCAATGATATCGTCCAGCGTCCGCTTGATATCGAGGCGCGGCATTCCGAGAATAGCGCCGTTGAGAAAAATATTTTCGCGGCCGGAAAGCTCCGCGTGAAAGCCCGTTCCCACTTCGAGCAGGCTCGCCACCCTTCCCGTGATTTCAACTTCTCCCTCAGTCGGTTCAGTGATGCGGCTGAGAATTTTTAAAAGCGTCGATTTGCCGGCGCCATTGCGCCCGACGATTCCCAGCGTTTCGCCGCGCCGGATTTCAAATGACAAATCGCGCAAGGCCCAGAATTCCGACAGGGAATCGCCAGCGTCCGCTTTTTTCGGCGAGGACCGCTTGAAGGGTTTCGTCACGAAATCGTTCAAAACGTGCCGCAGGCCGCGGCCGCCTTCAAAATTTTGGCCAAGGCGATATTTTTTGCCGAGTTTCTCGACGCGTAGAATGACTTCAGACATGAAAATCAACAGGCCGCGAAGGCGGACATCTCTTCGGCGAACTTATCGCCGCCCCAATCGCGGACAAAGAAGCGCGGCAGCTCGAACAAACTGGAATCGCGCCTGACGCAACCCGGCATGGCGGAAAACGCGCAGCGAAAATGCGCCTCTTGCAGAAGGAGTGTCGTCTCCTTGGTGTAAT
>VFSW01012662.1_pt1 | contig 11763 bp, 11 predicted proteins | sample 5358111 | NCBI WGS metagenome assembly VFSW01 (sample SAMN11554181, study PRJNA540505) | mine drainage metagenome | isolation source: sediment from site ElyBrook_90M | place: USA: Ely Copper Mine, Vershire, VT | collected 2017 | reverse complement strand
CCCCTCCCCCCGCCCGCAGCTGTACGCCTGTGTCGGCTACTTCGCGACCGGATAGCCGTTCTCGTCGAGGATCTCCTCGATCTGCTCCAGGCTCACCTGGCCCGCGTCAAACTTCAGATGCACCGTTTTGGTGGGGATGTCAGTGCTGACCTGCTCGACGCCCGCGACCACACCCAGCGCGCCGTTGATCGTCTTGACGCAATGCTCGCAGCTCACATCAGGAACCGAGAGAGTCGTTTCCACCATCGCCATCAGAGTCGCTCACTTTCTTTGTATGCAGCCCACTGTGGACTGCGCCTGCACATCGTCACTAGCTGTTTGCTATTTCCTGCTGCGCGCTGAAGCGCCGCAGCCGCAGTGAATTGCTGACCACCGTCACCGAGGAGAGCGCCATCGCCGCCGCCGCGAAGATCGGCGCCGTCTCGCGCAGCCAGGGAATCGCGGGCGACGCGATGGCGATGGGAATCAGCACTGTATTGTAGGCGAACGCCCAGAACAGGTTCTGGCGGATGATGGTCATCGTCGCATGCGAGAGCGTATGCGCCGTGACCAGGCTGCGCAGGTTGCCCTTCACCAGGGTCACACTCGCCGCCTCCATCGCCACATCCGTTCCCGCGCCCATCGCCACACCGATGTCAGCCTGCGCCAGCGCGGGCGCGTCATTGATTCCATCGCCAGCGAAAGCGACGACCTTGCCCGCAGCGCGCAGCTTCGCCACCTGCTCCGACTTCGCGCCAGGCAGCGCCTCCGCCAGCACATGCTCAGGCGCAATACCCACCTCCGCCGCGATACTGTTCGCCGTGCGGCGGTTGTCGCCTGTGATCATCCAGACCGTCACGCCTGCCGCCTGTAGGCGGGCAATCGCGTCCTGCGATCCAAACTTCACCGTATCAGCGACGGCCAGCGCGCCAGTCAGCGTCCCATCCACCGCCAGCAGCATCGCCGTCTTGCCAGCGGCCTCCATCCGCTCCAGCTCAGGCTCGAACGCGCTGATGCGCTCGGCGTCCACGCCACGCTCGCGCAGCAGGCGCCGCGAACCGACCAGTATCCGCTGGCCCGCCACACGCGCCTCCACACCGCCGCCGGGGATCGCCTGGAATCCGCTCACATCCGCTGCGGGCGCCACGCCACGCTTCTGCGCGCCTTCGACAATCGCCCGCGCTAGCGGATGCTCCGAAGCCGCCTCGGCGCCTGCCGCCAGCCGCAGCGCCTGCGCCTCGTCCAGCGTCGCGCCGGTGGCCAGCATGACCTCCGTCAACTGGGGCTTGCCACGGGTAATCGTGCCGGTCTTGTCGAGCAACAGATCAGTGACCTTCTCCAGCCGCTCCAGGCTCTCGCCATTCTTGATGAGGATACCCTGCTCCGCGCCCTGCCCCGTGCCAACCATGATCGCCGTCGGCGTCGCCAGGCCCAGCGCGCAGGGGCATGCCACCACCAGCACGGCGATGGCCGCGACCAGCGCCACGATCCACGGGCTGGTCGCCAGCATACCCGCGTGCGCCATGCTACCAGCGGGAACGAAGCCGAACAGATAGCCTGCGATATTCCAGCCGACGAAAGTCAGCAGCGCGATCACCAGCACCGCCGGGACGAAGATGCCCGCGACCGTATCGGCCAGCCGCTGGATGGGCGCCTTCGAGCCTTGCGCCTGCTCCACCATGCGGATGATGCCCGCCAGCGTCGTCTCGGCGCCAACGCGGGTCGCACGCATCCGTAGCATGCCCGTCTGGTTGACCGTCGCGCCGATGAGAGGGTCATCCGCGCGCTTCTCGACTGGCAGGCTCTCACCCGTCAGCATGGATTCATCCACCGTGGATTCGCCAGCGAGCGCCACACCATCGGTCGGAATCTTCTCGCCGGGGCGCACGATCAGCGTATCGCCGACGACGACCTGCTCCGCTGGCAGATCAACCTCGCGCCCGCTGCGGATGACGTGCGCGACCGTTGCGCGCAGGCCCATCAGCCGCTGGATCGCCTCGCTCGTCTGCCCCTTGGCGCGCGCCTCCAGGTACTTGCCCAGATAGATCAGCGTCACGATCAACGCGGTCGTGTCGTAGAAAGTCGTCTGCCCAACGACCTGCGGCCAGATGGTCGCGACGATGCTCATCAGGAAAGCTGCGGTCGAGCCAAGACTCACCAGGACATCCATGTTCGCGCCGAAGTGTCGCAGCACACGCGCCGAGGTCGTGTGGAAGTCCCAGCCAACGTAGCCCCAGACGGGCGCCGTCAGCGCCAGCAGCAGGATATTCTCACCGGGGAAGGCGTTCATGAAGAACATCGAGAGGAGAACGACCGGAATCGTCAGCGCGACGCCAATCGCCAGCTTGTTGCGCCGATGCAGCAGATCCGCGCGGCGCCGCTCGACAAGCTGCATGGTGGCCGATGTGATCGGCGCGCTGGGCGCAGCGACATCCGCAGCGATGGGCGTGGGTATGGCGGGCGCTGTCAGCTCAGCGCCATAGCCCACCTTCTCGACCGCCGCGATCAGCTCCGCCAGCGCCGTCTCATCGGGATGATAGGTCACGGTGGCGCGCTCGGTCGCCAGATTGACATTCGCCTCCGTCACACCCGCCGTCTTACTCAGCGCGCGTTCCACCCGCCGCACGCACGAAGCGCAGGTCATGCCACTGATATTCAGCTCGACGCCCACTGTTTCGTCGGGGCTGGCCGCGACGGGCGTGGGCGCGACAGGGGTGGACGCGACGATGGGTGAGGCGCTATAGCCAACCGCGCTCACCTTCTTCAGCATCTCCTCGACATCAACCTGAGAGGCGTCGTAGGTGACGGTGGCGCGCTCGGTCGCCAGATTCACATTCGCATCGCTGACGCCGGGCAGCTTCTTCAGACCTTTTTCGATGCGCAACGCGCACGAGGCGCACGTCATGCCCTCCAGCGCCAGCATCGCTGTCGCGCCTGGCTGCGGCGCCTGCCGCTCCTGCGCCACCGTCGTGGGCGGTGTCGTTCGATCTATCACATCAGCCATTTCGCGCCCTCCCCTACGTCAGACGTCTGGCGTGGCAAACGTCGGGCTTTAGCGGTTCCCCGCGAGATTATAGAGTTGCATAAGTTCATCAATGACCGCCTGCTCGCGACCTTCGCGGATACCCTCCGGCACACAGCCGTGCAGATGATCCTCCAGGATGACCGCTTCCAGCTTCTCGATGGCCTTGCGCACGGCGTAGGTCTGTTTCAGAATGTCCACACAATACTGATCCGACTCAACCATCTTGCGAATGCCGCCGAGGTGGCCTTCGATATAGCTCAGCCGTTTGAGCACATCGGTCTTATCCGCTCGCATCGCTCGCTCCTTTGCACCCATACCCCCTGGGAGGGGGTACAGCACTAGTATAGCATGTCGAACAGGTGGTCGCGCAAGATCGCGCAAGGTCGCGCTGGTGGTTGGCTGGCAGGTGTGATGGCATTGTGATGCGCTGTATTTCGCGAGGGAGGCGCTCAGCCAGCCGTGCGGCTCATCCGCATCTCATCATAGCGCTTGCCCTGGTATGTCGTCTGCGTAACAGGGCCGGGCAAGAACCCCGCGCGCTCGTAGACTGCGATGGCGCGGCGGTTGAAGGTGGCGACGTGCAGGCTGAAGGTGTGGGGATGGAAGCGTGCGCGCGCCAGTGTCAGCCCTTCGAGCAGAAACGGCAGGCCCAGCCCGCGCCCGTTGAGATCGGGACGCAGGCCGACACCAATCTCGACATCGCTGCCCCGACGAATCAGCGAGAAGACGCCTACCAGCGGCTCGGCGTCTGTCCCAGCGGTATAGAAGGCGACGCCGCCCAGCGCCGCAAGTGGCCCGCGCAGCAGCGTGGCGATCAGCAGCGGAGCGAGCGTCAGATTATAGATGGCGTATTCGTCGGGATAGCGCCACGAGTTGGCCTCCAGCGCATCGCGCAGGCGCAGCGGACGAAAATGGAACTGTTGAGCGACTGGCTCGGCGCCATCACCGCGCCACATAGGTCGTCCCTGTCCGCGCAGTCTCATCCCCATACGCCATCATTCGCCGCTATCGTGCGCGGCCCAGGGGTCATGCGCCGACGTATCGAAGGCGAGCGGTTGCGCCCACAGCAGGAAGTCGGGCTGCATGTCGAGCAGCAGGGTGAAGCGCTCCGTCACCCACGGATCGAAGGCTGTCCCGGCGCCTTCGAGGATACGCTCTCGCGCCGCCTCGACCGACATCGCCGTCTTGTAGGGACGTGGCGTCGTGATGACATCAAAGACATCCGCGACGCTGAGCAACCGCGCGCCCAGCGGAATCTCCTCGCCAGCGCGCCCCTCGGGATACCCCTTGCCATCCCAGCGCTCATGATGGCTCAGCACCGCATCGAGGATGATGTCTGGCATGTCGAAGGCCCAGAGCAATTGCGCCGCCGTCACCGGATGCTTCTCGATCATCTCGCGCTCGCTCTGTGAGAGCGCCGCTGGCTTCAGCAGCACCTCATTGGGCGCCCAAGTCTTGCCCAGGTCGTGCACCAGCCCCGCCAGCGCCAGCTCACGACCGACAGCGCGCGGCCAGCTACAGAAGCGCGCCAGCCGATTGACGTAGATCGCCACCCGCCGACAATGGTCGTAGGTCACGCGGTCGCGCTCGCGAATGCTCTCCGCCAGTTCATGGATGACCCGCTGCGTATGTCGTCGGGTACCAGGAGCCGCATCTGTGAAAATCGCCACGCTACCCTATCCTTTTAGCTTACGACAAATGCAACACCCAGAGCGCGCCTCACGCCTCTTCAATGAGGTAAACGCGCAAGGAGGGAAAATCGGCAGGCGCTCTCAATGCGCCAGCGCAGGTAACAGCGGCGCCAGAAACTGCCCGGTATAGCTCAATGGATGCGCCGCGATCTGCTCCGGCGTCCCCTCCGCGATGACCTCGCCGCCACGATCGCCCCCATCCTGCCCCAGATCTATGATCCAGTCAGCGGCTTTGATGATGTCGAGGTTGTGCTCGATCACCACGACCGTGTTGCCTGTATCCACCAACCGCTGCAAAACCGCGAGCAGACGCTCGACATCGGCGAAGTGCAAGCCAGTCGTCGGCTCATCGAGGATGTACATCGTGCGCCCCGTCGCCCGGCGCGACAGCTCTGACGCCAGCTTGATACGCTGCGCCTCGCCGCCAGAGAGTGTCGTGGCGGGTTGGCCGAGATGAATATAGCCCAGGCCGACATCTTCGAGCGTCGCCAGCTTGTTGCGCAGGCTCGGAATGGATGTGAAGTACTCCAGCGCTTCTGAGACCGTCATGTCGAGCACATCCGCGATGGTCTTGCCCTTGAAGCTGATATCGAGCGCCTCGCGATTGTACCGCTTGCCCTTGCAGGTCTCGCAGGTCACATACACATCTGGCAGGAAGTTCATCTCAATGGTCAGGACTCCCTCACCCTTGCATACCTCGCAGCGCCCACCCTTCACATTGAAGGAGAAGCGCCCCGGCTGGTAGCCGCGCAGTCGCGCCTCTGGCGTCTGGGCGAAGATCTCGCGAATCGTCGTGAACGCGCCTGTATACGTCGCGGGATTTGACCGTGGTGTACGACCAATCGGCGATTGATCAATGTCAATCACCTTGTCCAGCGCCTCCATGCCCTCGATGCCCCCATGCTGGCCGGGGCGGTCATGGGCGCGGTTCAGCGTCTGGGCGAGTCGCTTGTAGAGGATCTCGTTGATCAGCGTGCTCTTGCCAGAGCCAGAAACGCCCGTCACCACCACCAGTTTCCCCAGTGGGATGGCGACATCAATGCCCTTCAGGTTGTTCTCGCGCGCATCGCGGATCAGCAGCGACTTTCCATTGCCAGCGCGACGCTCTGATGGAACTTCGATACGCCGCTTGCCTGAAAGAAACTGCCCTGTCAGCGACGCCGGGTTCGCCTCGATCTCAGCCAGCGTTCCCTCTGCGACCACATAGCCACCGTGCTCGCCCGCGCCCGGCCCCATGTCAATGATGTGATCCGCCGCGCGCATCGTGTCGTCGTCGTGCTCCACCACCAGCACGGTATTGCCCAGATCGCGCAGCCGCGTCAAGGTTCGGATCAGGCGCGCGTTATCGCGCTGGTGCAGGCCGATGCTCGGCTCATCGAGGATGTAGAGCACACCCATCAGGCTGGAGCCAATCTGCGTCGCCAGGCGGATGCGCTGCGCCTCGCCGCCAGAGAGCGATGTGGCGCTGCGCCCCAGCGTCAGATAGTCGAGGCCGACATCCACGAGAAAGCCCAGCCGCGACTTGATCTCCTTGATGACCTGCCGCGCGATGGTCTGCTCACGCTCGCTCAGCGGGCGGGCGTCGCTAAAGTCGGGCGTATGGTCGTCACCCACAACCAGCCGCAGCCCATTGCGCTGCGCCGACCGCCTGCCATTGCCATTGCCATTGCCATTGCCATTACGCGCGCCGTTCGTCTGCGCGCTGGACGGCGTGTCACTCTCGATAGCCGTGACCGCCTCGAAGAAGCGCAGGGCATTGATGATCGAGAAGCCAGTGACCTCAGAGATAGTGCGCTCACCGACCGTCACCGCCAGGATCTCCGGCTTGAGCCGCGCGCCGTGGCAGGTCGGGCAGACGCGCGCTGACATATACTGTTCGATGTCCTCGCGGCTCGTCTCCGATGCGTCTTTGTAGCGCCGCTCCAGATTCGGAATGACACCCTCGAAGGTTGTGCGATGCGTCCGCCGCACGCCCTGCCGGTTCATGTAGGCAAACGCAATCTCGCCGGGAGCGCCGTACAGCACATACTGCTGCGCCTGCCCGGACAGCTCCTTCCAGGGCATATCAAGGGTGAAGCCATATCGGTCGGCCACCGCGCTCCGCTGCTTGGCGGACCATGCGCTCACGCCAGCCAGCCGAGTCCACGGCAGCACCGCGCCCTCATTGATGCTGAGATCAGGGTTCGTGACGACAAGCTCAGCGTCCACCTCCAGCTTCGTGCCGAGGCCAGTGCAGTCGGGGCAGGCGCCGTAGGGGCTGTTGAATGAGAAGCTGCGCGGCGCAATCTCCTCCAGGCTGATACCACAATAGACACAGGCGAAGCGCTCCGAGTACAACTGATCCTCGCCACCAATCACCGAGACGAGAATGATGCCACTCCCCAGCTTGAGCGTCGTCTCCACCGAATCGGCGATGCGCTGTCGCTGGCTCGCCTCTGTGTCAACGAACGTGGCGCTATGCGGCGTGTACGAGACGCTCGCCTCCGCCACGCGCAGCTGTGCGCCATCGGCGCTCTCACCGCTCGCTGCGGCCTCATGGCGAATGACGAGGCGATCCACCACGACTTCGATGGTGTGCTGCTTGTACTTGTCCAGCTCGATGGTGTCGGCGAGGTCACGCACTTCGCCATCCACCCGCACCCGCACATAGCCAGCGCGGCGCATCTCCTCGAAGACCTGGCGATATTCGCCCTTGCGTCCGCGCACCAGCGGCGCAAGCAGCAGTAGCCGCGCGCCGTCAGGCTTGCTGGTGATCGCATCCACGATCTGCTGCACGGTCTGCTGGCTCACCTCGCGCCCACAATTGGGGCAGTGCGGATGGCCCACGCGCGCGACCAGCAGGCGCAGGTAGTCGTAGCTCTCGGTGACGGTGCCGACAGTCGAGCGCGGCTTACGCGAGGTGCTCTTCTGGTCAATCGAGATGGCGGGCGAGAGGCCATCAATATGGTCGAGGTCGGGCTTTTCGAGCTGACCGAGGAACTGGCGCGCATACGACGACAGCGACTCGACGTAGCGGCGCTGCCCCTCGGCGAAGATCGTATCGAAGGCAAGGCTACTCTTGCCTGAGCCAGAGAGACCGGTGATGACGACCAGCTTGTCGCGAGGGATAGTGACATCAATATTCTTCAGATTGTGTTCACGCGCGCCACGCACGACGATACGATCAAGCGGCATGAATTCAGCCTTCCCCCGGTTACAGGCTCTCCAGAGACGCGCCTGGCATGCTGCGTCTGACCGGCCACACGAACGATTGCGCTAAGAAGAAATGTCTTCTCAGTATAGAACGTCTGTACGAGGTCGTCAAGCAAGCATGACATCCATTCGGGCATGCCAGAGACGTACAGCCGCGCTGCCAGATTGTACCGGAATCGGAGGAAGATGTAGCCAAATGTCCTGGCCAGAAAGGGGTATAGGCGCCCCTGCGGTGGGGTTAGGGATCCTCGTGCTCGCGCTGGGCGCGGCGGTACTGCTTGCGCAGGCGCATGACGCGGAAGCGCGTGACCAGCGCGCTGATGGGATTGCGACGCAGCGGCGTCACCTCCGCTGTGGTGGAACCCCGCCAGTGCGCTGACCGTTTGGGACGAAAGCGTCCCCTCCAGCCGACGACGAGCGCCACAACGAACAGAATCAGAGCGACCAGCCCGATGATTCCTGTGACAATATCAGCGACGCCATTGAAGTAAGCGATGCCCGTGGCGAGCAGAGTGAAGAAGATGCTGAGGAGGATGAGCGTCTCGACGAGGGAGATATGGAGCCTGGGGAGGGAGTGGGTGTGAGAAGGTGGGCGCTGCATAGGCCGGATGCGGTCGCCGAAGCCACGACGAGGCTCGGATTCTTCCATCCGATTCAGGATCTCTTCGATTTCTCGCTCATACCGACTGGGCATTGTCACGACCCCTCCCCGGAGCAGTCCACGCCAACGACCACGCCTGGGCGAAATCTACCGCCGTAACCGTAGTATAGTCCAGAGTTTCCACCAAGGGCAAGTAGCGTCACGCGCAGGTCATCACGTTTTCGTCACGAGCGGCCAGCAAGCTCCTTCATCGCCACCTGCCCGACCTGATTTCTGGCGGACGCGCGCCTGCGCAGGCTGGATCTCCGAGCGAACGAGAGTCGGCGTAGGCCGACTTCGCGGCGGCGGAAGCCGCTTTCCAGGCGCAGCCCTAGCCGCCAGCTCGCTAGCCCCAGTTTTTGATGGAACCGTGCGACAGGATGCTGTTGACAGGGTAATGTGTGATGTACAGTGTATAGGATGCGTTCGGCTAACGCATCACGGGCGGCTTCAGCGTGATGGACTGTTGTTTTCTGCGTGGGTAGGAGGCTGTATGAATCAGCGCGCACAATACGACGGACAACGACACATCCTCGAAGAAGAGATTCGTAAGCAGTACGCCGCACTCCAGAAACACCGGCCTAATATTCTCGTGGTTGGGCGGGCTGGAGTTGGCAAGAGTTCACTCATCAATACGATTCTTGGGGAAAAGGTGGCCGAGACGGGCGCAGGGCGACCGATCACTCAATTCTATTCAGTCTACCAGCACCTGCTCGTGACGATGATTGACTCGAAAGGGTGGGAAGGCGGGCATGAAGGCGAGAAGCAGTTTCGTGATGACACTGCGCGCCTGCTCAATGAGCGCCGCACGTCCAATCCCGACGACCACATCCATATCGTCTGGTATATCATCGCGGCGTCTGATGCGCGTTTCCAGGATTTCGACGCGCAATTAGTGCGCGAAGCGTTTGGTGGCATTCCTGTGCTGTTCGTGCTGACCAAATGCGACATCATCAGCGAAGATGCGCTCACACAAGTGGAGCAGGCGATCAAAACCGCCGCCGCGTCTATGGCCCAGCAGGCAACGAAGAGCGCGCCCGCGCCACGCATCGTCGGCATCATCCGCACCGCAGCCGATCCACTGCCGGTCTTGCGGCAGGAGCCGGGGGGGATGGACGCGGTCGGCGAGGCGACCCGCGCTGAGTTGCCCGCGCTCTATCGGGACGCCCTGGATGCCGCGCAGGCTGTTGACTTCTCGCTCAAAGCGCGCAAGGCGCAGGCGGTCATCCTCGCTGCGGCGGCGACCGCCGGGGGTATCGGCCTCATCCCCATCCCCTTCTCCGACTCGCTGCTATTGACCCCATTGCAAATCTCGATGGTCACATCCATCGGCCTGATCTATGGCTTCGGCGCCGACCCAGGCTCGCTTTCGACACTCATTACCAGCTCGATCTTGCCACTTGCCACAGAATCAATGGGTGTTTCCATCGCGACCAACCTGATCAAACTGGTTCCAGGAGCGGGTACAATCGTCGGTGGCGTGATCCAGGGAACCGTCGCATCGAGTCTCACCGCAACCATCGGCTACGCATTCCAGCAAGCCTTCCACCAGATGGCGCTGATGAAGGCCAAAGGCCAGCCGGTCACGATTGATGCGGCGGCGCAGTTCCTCAAGCAGGCGCTGCCACAGGTCTTGCAGCAGGTGCAGCTGCGCGGATTCAAGCATGTGCTCCCGGATGGAGGGGACGCATGACCACGCTGAGCGCGCCGAACATTGTGGTCATCGGACGTTCAGGAGTGGGGAAGAGTTCGCTGATCAATCGGGTGTTCGGCGCCAATCTGGCTGCGACCGGGGCTGGCAGACCCATCACTCGTTACTATCGCCGCTACACCGACCAGCATATCGTGCTGTTCGATACACCAGGGTGGGAGCCGGGCGCGGATGGCGAGGCCGCGTTCTATGCCGATACCCAGGCGTTCCTCCAGCGCTATCGCACCATCACACCTACCGATCATATTCACATGGTGTGGTATACCATTGATGCTCCCAGCGCCCGATTCACCGACTTCGACGCCTCGCTGATCACCAACCTGCTGCGAAACTATCCCGTCTTTCTCGTGCTAACAAAATGCGACATCGCCCGCGACGCGGAAAGGTCAGCGATCACCAAAGCAGTGGAAGACGCGCATCTGCCCAACGTCATCAATATCACCCAGGTAGCGGCGCAACCCGCCCGTGGTGAGCCTGTGGGAGTGGACCAACTGGTGAATAGCTCATTTGAGCGGCTCCCCTTGTTGGAGCGCCAGGCGTTTGAGTTGGTCGCCTCGGTCAAAACCGCGCTGCAGCAGGCGCTGCTCGCCAAAGAGAAAAGCGCCCGCAATCACATCCTCGTCGCTTCTGGCAAGGCGGCGGCGGCGGGGGCGATTCCGATTCCATTTATGGACATCCCTATCCTGCTTTCCGTCAGTAACAAGATGATCTACCATGTCGGCGCGGTGTATGGCCTGGACAATGCGGATGTGGATTCCATGATCCAGGAGAAGCAGATTCGCCGCTGGATCTACAGCTCGGTGATTGGGCGAAGCATGGTATTCGAGCTACTCAAGTTCATCCCAGGGATCGGGACAGTGAGCGGCGGCGCGATAGACGCTGTGACCTGCGCCACCGTCACAGGCGCCATCGGCTATTCCTTCAATCGCATCTTTCGTGAGATTACCTGGAGGAGATGGCGCGAGGAAGGCTTCAAGGTTGATGACGCATGGGTGCAGCGGCAACTGGATGCGACCTTCCAGCGCATCTGGACTGATCTGCGTCACGCGAAACCGGAAGACCTGGAAACTTACCAGGGGTAAGCGCTGGAGTTCCGCTCTCGCGCCACACTGCGGGAATGGATGTGTATGTGACTGACGCTTCTAAAGCATCGTCCTTGCTCGTGTAGGAACGACGGCGTACGGAAAGGCGTGATGCTCATGACCGAGGATACCCCCTCTTCCCAGGGTTCTGCGATGGCGACTCCCACTGGTCGAAGCGCTGAAGACCAGCCATGTGTCGCCCTGATCGGTCGAGCGGGCGCCGGAAAGACAGCGTTGGCGCGAGCGCTGTTTGGCGCGGAAAGCAAGCCCGAAACCTCCGGCGCGATTGCGCGCTATCAGGGCGCCACTACAGCGTTCATCGTGGATGATCTCCCCGGATGGGTCAATGGCTCGGAGAGCAGCCTGAGCGCGCTCTTTTCATATATGGAGGCGGCGCCCGCCGCCCATGCGCCTATCGCCGCCATCAGGTAAGCGCTGGCCGC
>VFSW01012661.1_pt1 | contig 11764 bp, 17 predicted proteins | sample 5358111 | NCBI WGS metagenome assembly VFSW01 (sample SAMN11554181, study PRJNA540505) | mine drainage metagenome | isolation source: sediment from site ElyBrook_90M | place: USA: Ely Copper Mine, Vershire, VT | collected 2017 | reverse complement strand
CTATTACATTCAATTCGTAGTATTGGACGGTTGTTGCATATCCATCGGATGCGGTGATACTCACGGTGTAGATTACAGAGTATCCGTTATCCACTAATCAGCTTACATTCCCCGTCGTCGCATTGATGGACAGGAATATCGCGGATGCGACCATGGTGTAGGTTATGGACTCTCCTTCTGGGTCTATCGCAATCGCGAGATAGTAGTATGCGTTTCCCTCGGTTATCTCGGTCCAGGGGGATGATAGGAATATCGGATTTGCGTTCTCAACGGTCAGCGTGAAGTTCACCCAGACGGTGTGGTTGTCGTCCGTCACGGACACAGCCACACTGAAAGTACCGTTGGCGAGAGGTCCGGACGCCGATACCACCCCGGTCCCTGCGACGATACCCAGGTCCGGGGAATCGGTCGTAAGGCCATAGGTGAGAGTATCCCCTTCCCTGTCAGTGGCGTTCATGTCGTATTCGTAATCGTCCTGCCAGTTGAGGGACATCATCGGAGTACCACTGGTGACGACAGGGGCCTGGTCGTTATTGACGGTCAGGGAATAAGCTCCTTCGGTGAGCGTCCCGTTATTGAAGAAATTCCAGGTCTTAGCGTTAGCTCCAAGTGTCAGACTCTTGGTAGAATTGATGCATAGATTGTTAGACACATTGAACTGTGAGGTACTACTATACGACCCTCCGACTATGAGGTTGTTGAACGATGCCCCAGGCGCGGTCTTGACGGTCTTGGCCGCCCCCGTGAGGTAGACGGTACTGGTGCCAGCGGTGAAGGTTCCGGCGCTGGAATCCCAATTGGACGATACCGTGATACCTATGTTGCCTGGGATAAATATGGCCCTAGCTGATATTGTCAATGCGTTGGCTGTAACGCTATAGTTGGCCCACACCTTCAAAGTTGCACCAGCATATACACAGGTCATTATGATGTTGCATGTTGCTATATCCGTGGTGCCTGTCAGGGTGATGCCTATAGATGCGGTGGAGCCACTATCCCCCGACCGTTGTAGGGTGATTGTAGCTGAATAAATTGAACCCAGACTGAATGATGCGGAATGATAATACCCTAGAGTTACGGAACCGGAGCCATAGACTTTTCCCAGATTAGTCCATCCTGCGGAAGGTGGCAGGAACATACACAATAATGATTTTCCGTTGAGCATGACTACAGCTCCAGTTTGGATTTTGACATTACATCCTCCGCCCACTACCGAGCTAGTGGCGGTGATATTTCCGACGACATTCAGGCGTCCGATGTAATGGATGCCGCTCTGTGATAAAGTTACACCAGTACCAGTCATATTCAAGGACAGTTGGTACGAAGTGGGTGCAACAGTCAAAGCTACATTCCCGCTAGCTACTATATATCGCGCTTGGATAGTCGCAAATCCTCCCGATGCAAGTGTCCAGTCATTGACACCAAGAGTTGTTACAGCTAGGGTTACTGTCCCTGAGTATCCTGTGAGCTGTTTCAGGTTTCCCAATGTAACCGTCGTATTCCAGTTACAGTTGAACACGCTAGTTGCGTCGAATGTAATGTTGTCCCCCGTCGCCGGCACCCCCGCTGGCGACCAATTCGCCGCGATGCCCGAGTAGCTGTTTCCCGTGGCCGCCCAGGTTCTCGAAACCCCAGAGTAGTACACCGAGGTATGCGCCGCCACCGGAGCGGAGGGAATGGGGGCTTCGGTGGAGGGGCACGAATACATGATGCCCATGCTCGAAATCAATAGCAACACTAGCATACCTATGGCTACGATTTTCTGGTTCATGCGGAACTCCCCTGGATATGTGTAGCGAAGCCTATGACGAACATGAGCGTCAGCATCATCCACACTAGCGTGAGGATGATATTGTCAAAGAGTAGTTCGGCTGAGATGATGGTCAGGCAGGTCCACATGCCCATGAATATCATCCCATTGAATATGAGGGACTGGCCTAGATTATCAAGTCCGGAACCCACGGCTTGAATGCTGGCGACGATACCCAGGGCTATGGCAGCGACCAGTAGGACCAGCATCCCTGTGACTCCCCAGATATCGAATGTCTGGCTCTCGGCTTCTGGAAGGGTGATTGTCCGGTTCGCATCATCTATCGTTATCCCGCTACTGTCGGAATAATTATCACTCGTGCCAGATGGCTGCACTGCGGTATCCAAGAATATGAATCCTGTGAGAAGGAACATGGTCGCTATCGGGAATATCAGAAGCTTATTCATCGTGCGTTTCACCTCTCCCACCGAACAATAGGACCATGACCATGAGGATAGTCACCGTAATCATATAGAACGGTATCATGTCCTGCCAGATAAGGATACCTATGCATACTATGAGGGCGCACAGGAATACATCGGACGCGAAGCCTTTCCTGGTGAACGCACAGGCTGCGCTGACTCCGATGGACGCCATTATGATGATTATGTACTGCATCATCTCGTTCATAGTCAACCTCTCCTGTATATGGCTACGCTGATGGCTGCTAGGGCTACACCCATGAACGGGATGAAGGAGGTATCTATGGCCGAAATCACCAAGACCATCATTATCATCCCACCCCAGAATCCGTATCGAGGGATGAAGTGAGCCATGACCATAGGCACTAGGAATATGATTAGGAGCCAGATAAGGGCATTGATATTCTCACCGATATCCACGATGGCACCATAGGGGAGAAGTGAGAAGTTATTACGGTATGGGAGCCATGGGCCATAATATGTCATGCTCCAGGTGGAAGTGGTTGTCGCCACATAGGTGAGATTTTCATCTATCGTGAGGGCATAGATGCCTGTGGGGATGACGGTCCAAGTCATCTGCATGTTAGGCCCGGTAACGACATTCTTTATGCTCCAGACAAATATGGAAGTCGTCTCTACTGTGACTGTTTTTGTTTCTGTCCCATCTAGGCGGAATGTGATAAAGATATCCGCATCCGATGCTGCATATGAGGTATGCCCTTCGATGACCAAATCAGTATCTGAGTAAGGAAGTCGAGCCATAGGCCCCAATTCCCACCGATGATGGAATTACCCTCGAATATGAATTTATCAATTGTGTGCAGATTGTACGGCATCAAAAAGACTCCGATTGCACCATAGACATCATAGTTCCAGAAGATGCAGTCCCTTATGTTTAGGTCCTCGATATAGCTAGGTGCTTCGAGCCATATGAGGGAATTAACGGTTTCCCCCACAGGTTGAACCTGGAAGAATGTGGATTCTATGAGAGACACATATCCGGAAGGACGCAATTTTCCTGTGTGACAGGCAACGATACTTCTGGCAAAGATGAAATTCAGATTTCCATCAGTCCCAACAGTACTCACTATACGCTGGAAAAAGTATGGGAATGCTCTATTGACTGGTTCTATGATACTGTCGTAGACCCTTATCTCCGCTGCGGTTTTATTCTGAATCATTATCCCAAATGCAGGTGCTGTGGAATTACTCATAGAATTGGTGAAATGATTGTTTCCGAAATCCACGATACAATACTCTATTATCAGTTGGTCGCTGATATTCAGAGTACCGTTGATTGTAACATGCTTGGATTCCCAATGTTCACTTGCATTGACATAGTAGTCCCCCTCGATATAGACATCCGTCAGCCCGAAAAACATGATACGATATTCTTGGTCTTTTTCGAGGATATACGATGCTGTCAGAGCTATCGGGTCGTAGTATGGGTACTGATAGCATCCATTCCTAAGGTTCCAGATTATGTAATCCGCTGTCACGGTCCCATGCACCGTTAGATTTTGAAGTGCTAAAGAAGTGAATATGAACCCATCCCTCGATATCAGGCTATGATAATCATCTATCCCTATGACCAGGTCATCCATGACAGGAGCACCATTTGCAGTAGATGTCACAGAAGCCGAACCCCAGGTCCAAGCTGAGGTGTAATCCATCTGATACTCATCATCGATGAAATCCCTTACGATGGCCGAAGTGACCGGATTATGCTGAATCCAGAAATTCTCCAGGATACTCAGACGCGTGGCCAGGCCTAGCTTCATGAGCTTACCAGCCACCGAAAGTTGCTCTAGGGTGAAATTGACCGGGTAATCTCCTATGTTATAGTAGTGTAGATAGATGCCGAGCCAGTACTCTTTGTCCGGGAGCCAGGAGTGCAAGGTTCTGAAATCATCCTCATAACCAGCAAGTCCTGGGTAAAGCAATGGATAGGAGAATGGATAGTACCACCAGTGTATGACATCGAAATACGGTTCTATGCTGGCCCACGAGTACGGCGACTGGATGAAGTAGTTTCGATTATAGACTATCAGGCCTAGCGTGAGGTCCACGAACGGTGAATGATGCGTGAGGTTCGCGTACAGTGCCGACATGTTAGCAGGACTCTGCCGTCCGACCTCGAAATCATCTATGTACGCTCCCTTGATGCGAGAGTCGGTGAGGGCTTTGTCCGCGACCGCTGCCGCATATGTGGGGTCGTAGCTTATCTGTATGTAGAGGTCGATGCCTAGTGGGAATAGGGCATGATTGTCGATATCTGTGAGGTTGTAGCTCCAGCTTACCTGGAGGCAATCCGTCCCGAAGTAGCTCATCCCCACTAAGGGAGAGACATTCGCACCTGGATACTCGAATCCCGGGTCGCTTCCGTCACGCCTGACCCATAGGGCTGCGATGTCAGAGTTAGAGTAGGTCGTTGTCGTAGATGTCTCGATAGGGAACGGGGCCTCTGCTGGTGCAGAATCTGGGAGTATCATGACTAAGAACGGGCATAGGACCATGATGCCCGCGGCCAGGACGGCCAGCAACTTGATGGGACTCATTCCATCCTATATAGACTCCGGTCTATAAAACACCTCGGTCCGGTTCATTAAGATTCATGAGGATATATATGGTAGGATTTATATATCGTACATGATTATACACCTGACATGGAACTCGTCAATAAGATTGTTGGCGTGTCCGTTGGCCTGGTCGTTGCCGGTACGCTCATACCGCTCGGCCTGGTCACTATCGCGAATGCGAACCTGACTGGCGTGGATGCCACGGTCGCGACGGTCGTAACCGTCCTTCTGCCCATCCTCGCGGCAATCGCTATCGCGATGGTGTTCCTCCGCGAGTAGGGGAGCCACGGGCGCGATTACGGGCCAGCCGAGAGGTGGCTCCAAACCCTTTCGATTTCATCCATCAGTTTTTATATCTGAGAGTAGATACTGCTACCGATGTTTCCGCAGTTGTTCAAGGATAAGCGTACGGTCAGATTCGTAAGACTCATGAACGGGATACCCACAGTGATATCATCAAAGACGATATCCCCGAGTGCTGATAAAATCACATTCAAGGGGATAACCTGGAACTTCGATGTCTCAGCCCCAGCCTATCGCACAGGACGGACATTCATCTATCTGGTGGACATCCGCAGCGGTCAGATGTCATTCAAGGAACCCATGAATCCGGTGTCCGCCGCGCTCATAGACCGGATATTGAACCGCGCGGTCATAGCACAACTGGTCTCAGGCCTGAAGAAACAGGATTTCCTATCTCTCCTGGTCTATGTCCTGGTGGGTGTGTGCATGGCTCTCCCGCTAGGGTATATCCTGGGCAACCTTCTCCCGTTCTAGGTGGTACGATGCCGAAGAACCGTAAGCTGTCGAACCTCGGGGATGCGAAGCCCATCAAGGCCACGCCTACATTCCTAGAGGGCCTGATGGCCTCCGACGATGAATCCATAGAGAAGATAGTCGGTAAGATGCTGTCTCCCGAGGATGTCGAAACAAAGACGGAGATACACCAGCCTCTCGCTCTCACACAGCTTGAGACGATGGCGACCTGGTGTCTGGATGAGAATTGCGTGGAATGCCATAGGTCCATCACCACATTCATACATGCATATCGCATAAACATGGTGTCTTTCGACCGTCAGTCCAGGAAGGAGGTCGAACGCATCCTAACCGAGGGCATGAAGACCGAGAGGGCACTAGCGGATAAGCTGGCTTCCAGGCCGGCAGGATGATTCACATGAAGCATTGCGAGGACTGCGGGAAGGAAGCTAAGAGATATCATGTAGTGAGGTTCAAGGTAAACAAAGTGATGAATACCGTGTTCATCTCAAAGGAGAAGGTCGAATCAAAGGTATGCATCGACTGCCTTTCTAGTGTGATAACTCTCTGGGTGGATTCTAAGCATCTGGTGAGGATTGAACTCGAATGCTCATCTCCGTAGAGGGGGATGTCGGCAGCGGTAAGACCCTCATTGAAACTTATGCTGCCGTGCTGGACTCTCGCCCGGTGTATTCTAACTACCGCATAGCCATCGATAGATATCATGAACTCAAGCCCGAGATGCTATTGAGGCTGCCTTACGGTGCTCTCATCTGTCTGGATGAAGCTTACGCTTGGATTGAGTCCAGGCTCTCGGGAAGAGCATCTAACCGGTACTTCTCTTATGTGGTGTTCCAGTCCCGAAAGAAAGGCCTGGATATCATCATGACAAACCAGTTGCTAGATACCGTCGATGTCAGGTTCAGGAAGATGGTGAGCGTAGATATCCAATGTGAAGCCGTCGATATAGGCTATGAGTATGTCATACAAAAGATGGCTCGGCGCAGAGTATACAAACCTAAGACCTGGACCATGCCACACTCGATAGCAGAGAAGCTATACCCACTCTATGATTCGTGGGAACCGATAGAATCACTGGAAGACGACCTCATGCTGAAAGTCACCAAGGATAAGACGGATGTCATGGCCGAGGTCGATAAGCACAGCGGGATACTCACCGACAAATACCCTATAAAGAATATCACCAAGGGCATCGTCGCAGACTATTGTCTCCGGGAAGAAGTCTCGAAATCCTATGTCGAACTCGTCTATAACGCCGTCCGTGCCCGCGCAGCTTTGCTCTCTGATGATTAATATCGTCGGATTGTATAAAATCGATTCTAGATGGGGTCCTTCCCTCAGAAGGTAAAGATACCACCCTCGGCCCGTTTTTTCGTCCTTGACGATAGTATTTATACTCTCTTTCTGTAAGTATATATAGATGGACACATCTGCACCGGAATGTACATGCTTGGGCATCGGTCGCAGATATATCCTGTCACTAATATATATGACCGCTAATGAGTAAACTCATGTACTCATAACCCCATGTCCCAGGTTGCCCTATGTCCCGGACCAGGTCCGCGCCCACGCCTATGCGCACGATTACGATTCCTCTTTCTCAAATCGAGTGGCTGAAAGAGCATAAGTTAGTGCCTCAGGAACCGTGGTATGGGGTCATGCAGCGATTGATAGACAGATTCGAAAAGGGTGGTAAGGATGGGAAGAACTGACATCTATGTGACCAGGGAAAAATGGAAGGACGGGTATCATGTTGTGGCCCGTTCTGAAGGTCGTTTCGTGGCTTCCAGGAAATGGAAAAGTGCTGAAGACACTAAGAAGATGTCCGACAGGATATGGAAGGACAATATCACCAAAGACCCGAATGTACATGCATTCCTTTTCCAGGCCCCGACGAACACCGGTGAGTACCGGTCGATGAAGGTTTTTTCAAGAAAGCGCGTCTTCATAGGAAACAAATCCTCCAGGAAATTGGATACTGGACCGATGCGGAAATATGCTAAGGACACGAAATACTGTCACTCGGAAATAGAAAGCCAGAAGGGTATCGAGTGGGAGAAGATGAGGGTCAAATCCATCTATCACTTCGGCGTGAAAGTGCATGGCCATTAAGCGGAGGGCACACTATCTCAAGACCAATGCACGGTCCGAATCACCGTCAAACCTACTCATAGTGGATACCGAGGCTCAGATAGAGAAACTGTCGAACGGTTCTCAGAGACAGACATTCCGTCTAGGCCATGCCATCCATATCATGAAGAAGGACGATGGATGGGTTTCAACACCTTACGAACTATGGTCGGTCGATGATTTCTGGGAACTACTGGACAGGGTCGCCTACTCCAAGAAACGATTATATGTCATAGCGCATAACATGGCCTACGACTACACCATACTGAAGATGGATACCTACATATCCTCTCGGGAACTGAAGCTGACGATGAGGATGATAGCTTCGGTGTTCATCATCAAAGCGGCTAACATCATGTTCATATCATCCACGAATTTCTACAAACAAAAGCTCGCGGATTTGGGTAAGATTTTCGGGTTGTCTAAGATGGAAACCCCTGATTTTGAGGATTGTACGGACGATGAACTCATGCCGTACTGTATCAGGGATACCGAAGTCATGGCTCATGTAATGAAAGCGCATATAGATTTCATCAAAGACAATGACCTGGGGTGTTTCAAGCCCACCGTGGCAGGTCAGGCACTCCAGACATACAGGCACGGTTTCATGCACCACAAACTACTGGTCCACGCTTACGATGAGATACTATCATTGGAGAGTGAATCGTACCGCGGCGGTAGATGCGAGGCGTTCCGGATGGGCACTTTCGAGGATATCACATATCTAGACATCAATTCCATGTATCCCTATGTGATGAAGTCATTCGAGTATCCGACGATAGTCGCGTCACATGATATCATGACCGATATAGATACGGACGGCCTCAAAGCTGCGCTAGATGCTGGATATTTCGTACTCGCGGAGTGCGACCTTGAGATGTACATGCCAGCAATCGGTGTCAAACAAGATGGGAAGCTCATATTCCCGACAGGACATTTGCGTCGGGTGATAACCTCGCCTGAGATAGAGTATCTCTTGCGGGAACCGGACATAGGCAGGATACTCCATGTCCAGCGCATGGTGCTTTACCATAAGGCTTCGATATTCTCAGAGTATGTGGACTACTTCTATCAATTCCGCATGACCACAACTAACGAGGCCTACAAACAGATGACCAAGATATTGCTCAATTCGTTGTATGGGAAGATGGCTCAAAGGTCATCGACCGATACGAAACAAGTGACGGACAAAGCTACCGTGGACCTGTATTTTCAGATGATGCTGGATGCGAGGACATTCGAGATATTCGGGGAGGATGGCAGCAAACATGTCCGTGTGGGAGACAATCTATTCCTGATAACGAAACAGGAGGGAGAGTTCTCCAGGGACTCTATGCCCATCATATCCAGCGCGGTCACGAGTTACGCGCGCATGCTACTCTATACGCTCATCTGTGAGGCATGGCCGGAGAATGTGGTCTACACGGACACGGACTCGCTGTTCGTGACCAGAGAGGGCCTGGAACGCTTACAGGGCTGGTTATCGGAGAAGGAGTTAGGTAAGCTCAAGGTCGAAAAGTCTGGGACCGTGGAGATACGGGGCGCGAAGGACTACACTTTCAACGGCGTCTTGAAGCTCAAGGGTGTGAAGAAAAACGCAGAGGATTTAGGGAACGGATGCTATCGTCAACTTAGCTTCGAGACGAAACATGTGCGATATCGGAAAGCCACGCCCGACGGTGTCGTCATGGTAGTGCCAGTGGTCAAGCATATCACACGCAATTACGATAAAGGAATCATCGTCGGCAGCTATGTAAAACCGTTCGTTTTGAATGAATGCGAATGACTAAATACTACTGAAGATATATCAGTCTTCATGGGTCGGATGATGGGCCAGGTGTACGCGGATAAATGTCCTTGTGGAAGATGCCGTCATAGGACGCTCATCCCCTGGTACTCGCCATGCCTCGAATGCTGGCCGAATAACTGGGAGCTATTCGTCAAGAATTCCTTCAACCTTCAGACACGATTCACATTCACAGGGGATAAGAAGCTGTGCCCGTACTGTAACTCGGACCTCGAGCCAGAACCCGAACTAGATAAGAAGATACCTCACCTATGGTTTTGGGACGGGTCAAAGGTATGGGGGTGTCCGAACTGCCAGAAACATGCTTGAGATGCAAGACGCAGCTAGTCGAAGTCTATTCCTGGAAGGGTGAAACTGTGGTACTGAAGTGCCCTCAGTGTGGATGGAAAAGTAAGAGGGTGAAGCCATGAAGTGCCCCAAGTGCGGCCACGAGGAGAAGGTGAACTGATGGTCGACCTTAATACTTGTCTTGGTGGCGACCCAAAAGCCAGACTGGTTCAAGCCCGTGCTTTCGTTATCCTCAGATTGACTCAGACTTTGATGGATTGTCCTTGGTATCGGTTAATAAGTAAATTCATACTTTGGCGAGGAGTGAAAGAGGAAATCGCATCATTTACCCGATGGGAGGAGAAGGTGAAGCCATGAAGTGCCTCGAATCATGCTACTGGTCGTGTGATGATTACTGTGCCCTCCTGGACCGTGTACCTCTCAAGGACGAATGCTCGCATTGCCCGACCTATGTAAGGGTCATGACATTCTTCAAGAGGTGCGGATGATGGAACCAAGTTGCTCACAATGCAAGACTGGAGACATACACCTAGCCAATTTCCGTGCATGGAAGAAGAAAGAAATATCCATGCTGGAATTCGCAAAGCGCGAGGGCGAGCTAGGCATCAAGTGCAATACCTGTATGTGGAACGGGATTGGTGGATTGAAAGCTAGGGCCTATAAGTTCAAGGACCCTATGTTTCAGACACTAGACCATTTCGAGGCAAAAGAATGACCCAACATAACTGCAACCTCTGCCAGCATCATCATAGGCGGCCTCACCTATGCAAGGAATGCCAGAGACACCCCGAGCAAAAACCCTTTTGGAAACTCAAGAGGATTGACTCTCCAGCGATGGATGAAAAGCCCATACCAAGGCAGGAACGGTGATACGAATGGGACAACTGAAGATAGACTCGAACGACTACGCGGAGAAGACACTCGCAGCATCTCAGATACCGGAGACTGGTGTCGTCGGTGTCTACGGAGGCATCGATGAGTACGAGACAAAGTACGGACCTGGCAAGAACTGCTTCGTCATAGCCATGACCTTCGAGGGGAAGACCGAGTCCGAGGGACTGATATTCTCTTCCAAGAGACTGGCGACCGCGCTACGCGCGAACCAGGAGAAGCTGCTTAACCAGAAGGTCAAGCTCTGTGGATTCGGGTCAGGGAAGGAGAGGCATTACACTGTCGAATTGCTTTGAACGCAATCCGAGAAACCTTTTCCCACAAACATTTTAATATCCAGAATGCCATACAATGACAGGAGAAAATCACATGACGGAGAGAAAGGTAAAGCAAAAGACCGAGAGAAGCCCAGAGGAACTCAAGGCCCTCTATGTCGCAAAGGTAGAGCATCAGGTCGCGAATGTGGATAAGTGGCTCGGGAAGCTCGCGAAGTCCTGCCACCACAGGAAGTACGACCTGGGCGACGATGTCAGGGACCGCATCACGGACCATATCACGGCCAAGACCGCAGCCGCCGCTAAGAAGATAGCAGGCGTCCCGGAAGAGGTCGAGAGGTTCAAACTGATAGAGTAGACCCACCACACAGTAGGGCATCGACCCACCCTCTCTCAGGTTCCCATCCACCTGGGAGAGGGCCACGATGGGGTGTAGTTCAACTAGGCAGAACGCTCCGCTATTGATGCTACCACAGCATCTGAATGCGGGGAGATGAAGGTTCGAGTCCTTACGCTCCCACTGAGGTAACACAATGGATAGAACCGAACTCGAAAACAGCATCAAGACCAGGCAAAAGACGAACGCCCGCATCATCTGGGGCGGTGGGTTCCTAGCGATAGTGCTAGGCGTGTTGCTCGCTACTGTGGGCATCATGCAGATATCCTGGAGTGAGGATATCACACAGGATGAGTACCTGACTGACCCCGACATCGCATACTCGGACCTAGAAAATGCGACCTACACCTATGACCAAGACGACATCCTTCTGATGCGCGCAGAGGGC
>VFSW01012660.1_pt1 | contig 11764 bp, 9 predicted proteins | sample 5358111 | NCBI WGS metagenome assembly VFSW01 (sample SAMN11554181, study PRJNA540505) | mine drainage metagenome | isolation source: sediment from site ElyBrook_90M | place: USA: Ely Copper Mine, Vershire, VT | collected 2017 | reverse complement strand
GAATTCCGGCTCCTTGCGGCCGAAGTGGCCGTAGGCGGCGGTCTTCTGATAGATCGGGCGCGCGAGATCCAGCATCTCGCGCAGCCCGAAGGGCGTGAGGTCGAAATGCGCGCGCACGATCTGCGTGAGCTTGGCGTCGGAGAGCTTGCCCGTCCCGAAGGTCTCCACCATGATCGAGGTGGGCTCGGCCACGCCGATGGCATAGGAGACCTGTACCTCGCAGCGCTCCGCGAGTCCCGCGGCAACCACGTTCTTCGCCACATAGCGAGCCGCGTAGGCCGCCGAGCGGTCGACCTTGGAGGGATCCTTGCCCGAGAAGGCGCCGCCGCCGTGGCGGGCGAAACCGCCGTAGGTGTCGACGATGATCTTGCGGCCGGTGAGCCCGCAATCGCCCACCGGACCGCCGATCACGAACCGGCCGGTGGGATTGATGTGAAACTTGGTGCGCTTGTCGATCCACTTGGCCGGCAGAATGGGCTTCAGGATCTCCTCCATAACCCCCTCGCGCAAGGTCCTGGTCGACACGTTCTTCGCGTGTTGCGTGGACAGCACGACCGCCTCGAGGCCCACCGGCTTGTCATCCTCGTAGCGCAGGGTCACCTGGCTCTTGGCATCCGGGCGCAGCCAGGGGAGCTTGCCGGTCTTGCGCACCTGGGCCTGGCGCTTGACCAGTCGATGCGCGAGCGTGATGGGCGCCGGCATCAGCACGTCGGTCTCGTTGGTCGCGTAGCCGAACATCAGCCCCTGATCCCCGGCGCCCTGCTTGCGCTCGTCCTTGCGATCCACGCCCTGGGCGATATCCGGGGACTGCTTGCCGATGATATTGAGCACGCCGCAGCTCGCCCCGTCGAAGCCCATGTCGGAGCTGTCGTAGCCGATCTCGAGCACGGTCTTGCGCACCAGCGCCTCGACGTCCACCCAGGCGCTGGTGGTCACCTCGCCGGCGACGATCACCACGCCGGTCTTGACCAGCGTCTCGCAGGCCACCCGGCCGCGCGGGTCGGCATCGAGAATGGCGTCGAGCACCGCGTCGGAGATCTGGTCGGCGACCTTGTCGGGATGCCCTTCGGACACCGACTCGGAGGTGAAGGAGAAGCTGCGGCTGCTTTTACTCATGGATCTTGATTCCTAGGAAGACGGTCAATGGGAAAGCGGTGCGCCGAAACTCTCGGCATAGCGTCGCTCGAGCTGCGCTCGGGTGAAGTGGTGGTTCTGCGGCCCGCGCGACTCGATCTTGAGCGCGCCGAGCAGCGAGGCGATGCGTCCGGTGACCGGCCAGTCGAGTCCGCGCAGCAGCCCGTGGATCAGGCCCGCGCGATACGCATCGCCGCAGCCCGTGGGATCGATGAGCGCGCGCGGCTTCGCGCAGGGGATGGCGAAGGTCCCGCTGCGCGTGAAGATCTCCGAACCCTCGGCGCCCCGGGTGACGATCAGTGCCTCGACCCGGGCCGCGATCTCGGCGGCGCCGAGCCCGGTCTTCCGCTGCAAAAGGCCCCATTCATAGTCGTTCACGGCCACCCAGGTGGCCTGCTCGATGAAGGCGTGCAGCTCCGGCCCGTCGAACATCGGCAGCCCCTGGCCGGGGTCGAAGATGAAGGGGATGCCGGCGGCGGCGAACTGGGCGGCGTGCTCGATCATGGCCTGGCGACCGTCGGGGGCGACGATGCCGAGGGAGATCTTCTCGCGCACGTCCGCCACCCGGTTGAGGTGCGCCTGCTGCATGGCGCCGGGATGGAAGGCGGTGATCTGGTTGTCGTCGAGGTCGGTGGTGATGAAGGCCTGTGCCGTATAGCTGTCCGCGAGCACCCGCACATGCTCGAGCGGGATCCCGAGCGCGCGCAGCCGTTCGCCGTAGGGTCCGAAGTCGCTGCCGGCGGCGGCCATGGGCAGGCCGCGGTCGCCGAGCAGATGCAGGCTGTAGGCGATATTGGCCGCGCAGCCGCCGAACTCGCGGCGCATCTCGGGCACGAGGAATGCTACGTTCAGCATGTGGAGCTTGTCCGGCATGATGTGGGTCTTGAACCGCTCGGGGAAGACCAGGATGGTGTCGTAGGCCACCGATCCGCAGATGAGAGCCGCACGCGCGTCGGCTGAAGGTACGGTCATCCTGGGATTTTAACGTCAAACCCGCCAAGGCCGGCGGACTTTAAGCCGAATTTAGACTTCATGTTGCGGCAAACACGGGGCCCCGGGCGGGTGCTATCGTATGGCCGATGAGTTCGACAAGGCTGGGTCGGTCGGTCTGCGGCGACTGGGAGGGCGCCCTCAAGCGAGAATGGCTGGTCACCAATGGCCTGGGCGGGTATGCCTGCGGGACGGTGGCGGGCGCCAACACCCGAAGGTACCACGGATTTCTGATCGCGAGCCTGAAGCCGCCCGTGGCGCGCACGCTCCTGGTCGCGAGGCTCGAGGTAAGCGTCGACTACCTCGGCTGCACGGTGCCGCTCTTCGCCAACGAGTTCGCCGACGGCACGGTCGAGCCGCGCGGCTACCGGCGGCTCGAATCCTTCACCGTGGAGCACGGCATCCCGACCTGGCGCTTCGCCGTCGCCGATGCGCTGCTGGTGCAGCGGGTGTTCATGGCGCCGGGCGCCAATACCAGCTACCTCACGCTGGAGCTCGAACGGGCTTCGGCGGAGCTGCGCGTGGCCTGCAAGGCCCTGGTCACGCACCGCGACCATCACGGCCAGGGGCGCGGCGCGCGGCCCTTCACTCTCGAGGCCTCGGCCGAGGGCTGCACGGTGCGCGCGGTCGAGGCCGCGGGAACCTGCCGGCTCGGCTCGCCCGAGGCGCGGTTCACGGCGGCGAACCTCTGGTACTGGAATTTCCGGCATCGCGAGGAGGCGGCCCGCGGCCTGGACGCGCTCGAGGATCTCCTGTGCGCGGGTGAGTTCGCGGCGCCGCTCGCGCCCGGGGCGGCGCTCTCGCTGTGGGCCACCGCCGAGTCCGGCGCGCCGCCGCCGGCCGCGGCCGTACGCGAGTCGCTCGAAGCCCGCGCGCGCGAGGCCGCCGCCGCCCTGCCCCGGGACGCGCCGCAGTGGATCAGGCGGCTGAGCCACGCGACGCTCGCCTTCCCCGTGCAACGCAGCGGCGGAGGCACCCCGGGCGCCAGCGTCATCGCCGGCTACCCGTGGTTCGCCGACTGGGGCCGCGACACCATGATCTCGCTCCCGGGGCTTGCGAGCGCGCTCGGCCGGCACACGCTCACCGCCGAGATCCTGCGCACCTATGCGGGCCACGTGGACCGCGGCATGCTGCCGAACCGCTTCCCCGACGACGGCGCGCCCGCGGAGTACAACACCGCCGATGCGACGCTCTGGCTGTTCGAGGCGCTTAGGGTGCATCTCGCGGCGGCGCCGGATGCGCCGCTGGTGCGCGACCTGTATCCGGTGCTGGTGCGCATCGTGCGCGCGCATGTCGCCGGCACGCGCTTCGGCATCGCCGTGGATCCGGCCGACGGGCTGCTGCGCGCCGGCGAGCCCGGCACCCAGGTCACCTGGATGGACGCCAAGCACGGCGGGCGCGTGTTCACCCCGCGCATCGGCAAACCGGTGGAGATCAACGGCCTGTGGATCAACGCGCTGGCGCTCACCCTGCGGCTCGCGAGCGAGCGCGGCGACGGCGAAGCGCAGGGCGCCTGCCGCGGCCTGCTCGAGCGGGCGAGCGGCTCGTTCGCACGCTTCTGGAACGCGCGGCGCGCCTGCCTTTACGATGTGCTCGATACCGCCGCGGGCGGCGTGCACGATGAGAGCATCCGGCCGAACCAGGTGCTGGCGCTCTCCCTGCCGCTCTGTCCGCTGCCGCTCGAACAGCGGCGCGCCGCGCTCGACACCTGCGCGCGCGAATTGCTAACCAGTTACGGCCTGCGCTCCTTGAGTCCGAAGGACCCGGCCTACCTCGGCCGCTACGGCGGCGATGCGCTGCACCGGGACTCGGCCTACCACCAGGGCACGGTGTGGTCCTGGCTGCTGGGGCCGTTCGCGCGCGCCCATGCGCGCGTGCACGGCGATGCGCGTGCCGCGCTCGCGCTGCTCGCGCCCATGGCCGAGCATCTGGACGATGCCTGCGTCGGCTCGGTGAGCGAGATCTTCGACGGCGACCCGCCGCATGCGCCGCGCGGCGCCTTTGCCCAGGCCTGGGGGGTGGCCGAGATCCTGCGCTACTGGGTGGAACTTGCGCGCGAGGCGAACGGCCCATGAATCCCGAGCGCGCCCGGCATCATTCCCACACCCCGGGCCAGAGCGGCTGGAAGCACTGGGGCCCGTACCTGAGCGAGCGCCAGTGGGGCACGGTGCGCGAGGATTACAGCCCGGACGGCACCGCCTGGGAGTACCTGCCGCACGACCACGCACGCAGCCGTGCCTACCGCTGGGGCGAGGACGGCATCGCCGGGTTCTCCGACGCCGAGCAGCGCGTGTGCCTGTCGCTCGCGCTGTGGAACGGGCGCGACACGATCCTGAAGGAGCGCCTGTTCGGGCTCACGAACTCCCAGGGCAATCACGGCGAGGACGTGAAGGAGTATTACTACTACCTCGACGCCACGCCCTCGCACTCCTACCTGAAGATGCTCTACAAGTACCCGCAGGCGCCCTTCCCTTACGACGACCTGGTCGCCGAGAACGGACGCCGCGGCACCGATGCGCCGGAATACGAGCTCTGGGACACCGGCGTGTTCGCCGAGAACCGCTACTTCGACGTGTTCGTCGAGTACGCCCAGGCCGACCCCGGCGACATTCTCATGCAGATCACCGCCTGGAATCGCGGTCCCGAGGCCGCCGCGCTGCATATCATTCCGCAGCTCGTGCTGCGCAACACCTGGAGCTGGGACCACGAGGCGGTGAAGCCCGGGCTGCGCGCGCTCGACGCGCACAGCATCGCGTTGGAACCGGCGACCCTCGGTGCGCGCCGCCTGTACGTCGAGGACGGCGCGCAGCTGCTGTTCACCGAGAACGAATCGAACGGCGTGCGCCTGTGGGGCTACGGCGAACAGGGCTTTTTCAAGGACGGCTTCCACGAACGCATCGTCGACGGGCTGATCGACCGGGTGAACCCGGAGCGGACCGGCACCAAGGCCGCCGTGTGGCGGCAGGCGCACATCGGGCCCGGCCAGAGCGCCACCGTCCGCCTGCGGCTCACCCGCCGCCTGCTCGACGACGCCTTCGCGGATTTCAACTCTACGATGATCGATCGGCGCGCCGAGGCGGACATCTACTACACGGACCTGCAGCAATCGCTCGCCGGCCCGGCGGAGCGCGCCGTGCAGCGCCAGGCCTTCGCCGGGCTGATCTGGAGCAAGCAGTTCTACCACTTCGACATCCCGCGCTGGCTGGACGGCGATCCGCAGCAGATGCCGCCGCCGGCCGGGCGGCGCGAGGGGCGCAATCACGAGTGGCGCAATCTCAACAACGCCGAGATCATCTCGATGCCCGACAAGTGGGAATACCCGTGGTACGCCGCCTGGGATCTCGCGTTTCACTGCATTCCGTTCGCGCTGATCGACGCGGAGTTCGCGAAGCGGCAGCTTGTGCTGCTCACGCGCGAGTGGTTCATGCACCCGAACGGCCAGATTCCGGCCTACGAGTGGGCCTTCGGCGACGTCAACCCGCCGGTGCACGCCTGGGCCGCGTGGCGGGTGTACCAGATCGACCGCAAGCAGCACGGCGGGCATGGCGGGCACGGCGACCTGGAGTTCCTCGAGCGCGTGTTCCACAAGCTGATGCTGAACTTCACCTGGTGGGTCAACCGCAAGGACGTCGCCGGGCGCAACGTCTTTCAGGGCGGCTTCCTCGGACTCGACAACATCGGCGTGTTCGACCGCAGCGCCCGCCTGCCCACCGGCGGCTATCTCGACCAGGCCGACGGCACCAGCTGGATGGCGATGTACGCCCTCAATCTGATGCGCATCGCGCTCGAGCTCGCCCTGCACAACCATGTCTACGAGGACATCGCCAGCAAGTTCTTCGAGCATTTCCTGTCGATCGCCGAGGCGATCGACAGCCGCTTCCACAACGGGCTCGGCCTGTGGGACGAGCAGGATCAGTTCTTCTACGACGTGTTGAATCTGCCGAACCAGGAGCAGCTGCGCCTGCGGATCCGCTCGATGGTCGGGCTGATTCCGCTGTTCGCGGTGGAGACCCTGGAGCCGGAGCTGCTCGAGCGCCTGCCGGGATTTCGCCGCCGGCTCGAGTGGCTGCTCACCCACCGGCCCGGCCTCGCCGCGCGCGTCTCGCACTGGGTGGTGCCCGGCCGCGGCGAGCGGCGGCTGCTGTCGCTGCTGCGCGGCCACCGGCTCACCATGCTGCTGAAGCGCATGCTCGATGAGACCGAGTTCCTCTCCGCGTACGGCGTGCGCTCGCTGTCGCGCGCCCACAAGGACGCGCCTTACGTGTTGCGCACCGACGGCCAGGAGTTCACGGTGCGCTACACCCCGGCCGAATCCGATTCACGGCAATTCGGCGGCAACTCGAACTGGCGGGGACCGGTGTGGTTTCCGCTCAATTTTCTCATCATCGAGTCGCTGCAGAAGGCGCATCACTACTACGGCGATGACTTCAAGGTCGAGTGCCCCACGGGCTCGGGCAAGCTGTGCTCGCTCGAGGAGGTCGCCCACGAGCTCGCCCTGCGGCTGTCGCGCATCTTCCTGCCGGATGCGTCCGGCCGCCGGCCGGTGCTCGGTGCCTGCCCGGCGCAGCAGAGCGATGAGCACTTTCGCGACTACATCCCCTTTCACGAGTACTTCGACGGGGACATCGGTCGCGGCGTGGGCGCCTCGCATCAGACCGGCTGGACGGCGCTCATCGCCAAGCTGCTGGTACCGCGCGCTGCGCTACACTGATATCCCTCGAGCCACCGGGAGAGCGCCATGACCGACCCCAAATCCACTCCGCCGAGCGAGCGCCCCGAGGCCGAGTGGCGCGAAACACTGCCGCCCGAGACCTTCGAGGTCATGCGCCGGCACGGCACCGAACGGGCCGGCACCAGCCCCTTGAACCGCGAACACCGCCCCGGCACCTATGCCTGCGCCGCCTGCGGGCTGGCGCTGTTCGAGTCGGAGACGAAATTCGACAGCGGCACGGGCTGGCCGAGCTTCTTCGCGCCGCTGCCGAAGGCGGTGGACACGAGCGCGGATCGCACGCTCGGCATGGCGCGGGTGGAGGTGCATTGCGCGCGCTGCGGCGGGCATCTCGGGCATGTGTTTCCGGACGGACCCGAGCCCACCGGCGAGCGCTATTGCATGAACGGCGTGGCGCTGAAATTCGCGCCCAAGTGAGCGCGCCGCTCAGCTCTTGTGCTCGGCCCGCCACTTCGCGACGGCCGCCAGCGTGTTCTCGACGTGCTTGTCGGGATTGAGCGCGGTGTACTCGTAGATGATCTTGCCGGTGGGCGCGATCACGTAGGAGGTCCGGTTCGCGTACTGCGGCTTCATCAACAGCACCGCGTCGTAGGCCTTGGTGATCTTCTGGTCCGCATCGGAGGCCACCGCGAACTTGTTGCGGCACTCGGAGACGGAGAACTTGTTGAGCACGTCGATGGGATCGTGCGACACGCCGATCACCGTCGCACCCATGGCCTTGAACTTGTCGGTGGCCTCGGCGAACTCATGGGCCTCGACCGTGCAGCCCGGAGTGAAGGCCGCGGGATAGAAATAGAGCACCACCGGGCCTTTTTTCAGGGCATCGGCGAGGGAGAAGGTGAACTGCCGGCCGGCGAGGGTCGCCTCCGTGGTGAAGGTCGTCGCGTCGGCGCCGGGCGCGAGCGCGGCATGGACGGGAAGCGCCAGCACGCAGGCGCCGAGTACGAAGGTCATCAGAGATTTCATGGCGACTCCTGGAGAAACGAGAGGGTCATCCGCGGCGATCACGCAGTTTGAGTTTGCGCCCGAACGGATGTGCCGGGCAAGACGCCGGGCAATACGCCCCACGGCCATGAAGTACGGTGACAATCCGTTGTACATATGTTATAACTCCCTTCGGCACAGGAGAACGCCCATGGCAGCGGTAGTCAAGGTACGCAAGGTCGGAAACTCTCTGGGAGTCATCTTGACCAAGGACGTCATCGAATCTCTCGGGGTAGCGGAAGGAGATGAGCTATTCGCCGTCCGGACCGCGGACGGCATTCGACTTACCCCCTTCGATCCGGATTTTGCGACCGCGATTTCCTCCACCCGCGATTACATGCGCCGCCATCGCGACGCTCTGCACGAACTGTCCAAGCGGTGAAGTCGCCCAGATGGATTACCGTCGCCATTGCGACGGCGATTCACGACGAAGCCATTTATGAATTCGGGGGGCTCTCCGGCCTGCGCGATCGAGGGTTGCTGGAGAGCGCGCTCGACCGGCCGCGCAACCTCCTGGCCCACGAGCCATCGTGCTCTCTTTTCCGGCTTGCCGCGGCACTGTGCTTCGGCATCGCGAAAAACAACGCCTTCAATGACGGCAACAAACGCACGGCGCTCCTGGCCACCAGAGCATTTTTGTACCTCAATGGCCACGAGTTCGAACCACGACAGGAGGATGAGGTCATGACGCTGGTGGCGGTGGCCGACGGCTCGCTGAACGAGCAACAACTCGCCGCGTGGCTGGAAGAGAATTCAACGCGCCGCCGCCGCTAGCAGCGCAGCGCCCCGCGCCCCGCGCCCCGCTCAGCCGAGCACCGCGCGCAGCTCCCGGCACACCCGCGACACGTCCTCGTCCCGCATCCCCGGATAGAGCGGCAGGGTGACCGTCTCGCGGCCGATGCGCGCCGCGACCGGTGTGGCCTCGGGGTCGTACCCTTTGGCCCGGTAGTAGGTGAACCCCGGGATGCAGGGGTAGTGCACGCCGGTGCCGATGCCGCGCTCGCCCATGGCCTTCTGGAACTGCGGACGGCTGAAGCCCTGCGCGCGAAAATCGATCAGCACCGTGAACATGTGCCAGCTGTGCCCCTCGTCGCCGCGGGCCGGCAGCGTGAGGCGCGCATAACCCTCGAGCTCGTCGAAATAGCGGTACGCGAGCGCCCGGCGCCGCGCATTGAACGCATCGAGACGGCGTAGCTGATCGAGGCCCACCTGCGCCGCGACGTCGGTGAGATTGCTCTTCGCCCCCGGGAAGAGCACGTCGAGCTCGCCCTCGGCGTTGCGCACGATGCCGTGAAAACGGTGGCGCTCGAAGGCGGCCGCGGCCTCGGGGTCGGCGGTGGCGATGGCGCCGCCCTCGATGCTGGTCATGTTCTTGTTCGGATGAAAGCTGAACACCACCAGATCGCCGAAGCTGCCGATGAGACGGCCGCGGTAACGCGAGCCGATCGCGTGCGCGGCGTCCTCCACCACCCGCAGCCGGTGCTCCTCGGCAAGCTGGTACAGCGGGTCGAGATCCGCCGGCAGCCCCGAGAAATGCACCGGCATGAGCGCGCGGGTGCGGGCGGTGATGGCCGCGCGCACCTGGTCGACGAGCAGGTTGCGGCTCGCGAGCTCCACATCGACGAATATCGGCCGCGCGCCGACCCGGGCGATCACGTTCGCGCTCGCCGCGAAGCTCATCGCGGGCAGAATCACCTCGTGCCCCGGGCCGACGCCGGCGACCTCGAGCGCCATCTCCAGGCCGGCGGTGGCCGAGGTCATCGCACGCACCTGCCGGCCGCCGCCGACGTAGGCGGCTAGCGCGGCCTCGAAGGCCAGCACCTTGGGGCCGCTGGCGAGCTGGCCGGAGCGAAACACCTCGCCCACCGCGGCGATGCTGTCGGCGTCGATGGCCGGACGGGTGAAGGGCAGGAACGGCGGCGCGGGATTTTTCATGTCGAACTCCGGGAAACGAACACCACGCCCAGGCAGATGAGGGCGATGCCGAGCATCTTAAGCGGCGAGAGACTCTCACCCAACCAGAGCACCGACACGGCCGCGACCACGATGTAGCCGAGCGACAGCATCGGGTACGCCGTGCTCACCGGCGCCTTGGCGAGCGCGGCCAGCCAGACGCACACGCTCGCGCCGTAGCAACCCATGCCCAGCCAGAACCAGGGGCTCGCAGCCAGCACCCGGATGCTGCCGGCCAGCACGGCGGCCGAGAATCCCGACATCTGCGAAAGCGGCCGCGTCGCCACCTTGAGCGAGAGCTGCGCCGCGGCATTGAGGCCGACTCCCGAGAGGATCAGGATCCAGGTGAGCGCGCTCATCGGCGCGCCACCAGCACATCGCGCGCATTGCGGGTCAGTTCACGCATGGGCAGGCCCTGCGATCTAAGTCGTCCGTACATCGCGATCTCCATCACCGCGTAGGCCTGAGCGGCGCCGGCCCAGCGGTCTGCAAATTCCCCCAGGGTCGGGATGCCCGCGCCCGGCACCTTGCCGAGGCCGTAGTCGAGCTCGCCCCGGTAGGCGACCGGTGTCACCGTCCGGCGCAGATAAAAGGGCAGGGTCTGATCGTAGGTGGCGACGCTGTACACCTCGACCCCGGCGGCGACCGGCAGCCGCTCGAGGGCCGCGGCGAGCGCCACCCCCGAATACACCGGCGCCATCACCGCCGCGGCCCGCATCAGCAACAGCCAGGCGAGACACCAGCTCGCGCCCAGGAACACCGCGTCGCGGGTCGAGTTACGGCCGCGCTGCGCGAGCACCAGGGCGCCGGTCGCGGCCAGCAGCGCGCCGACCTCGAGGACCGGCCGGCCGAGCGGCAGGAAGTAGGCGCCGCGCTCGCTACCGGCCAGCAGCTCGGGAAGCCGGGTGCTCGCGACGGCCAGCGCGAGACCGGCGAGCAGGCTCAACGCCGCGGTGATTTGCAGATCCAGGCGCAGCGCCTGCGGCGGCGCCACCGCGATCAGCAGGGCCACGGCCGGAAAGGCGGGCAGCAGGTAGGGGATGAGCTGCGAATCGGAGCAGGAAAAGAACACGCCGATGAACACCGCCCACAGCCAGAGAAAGCGCGCGGCGTTGAACTCCCCCGCAGGCAGGCGGTGCCGCAGGCCGGACAGCAGCGCGCGCAGCGCCGAGACCGTGAAGGGCAGCGAGCCCAGCAGAAACACCGCGCCGAAGAACCACCACGCCTGCTCGCGATCGGCGCTCGGCGTGAAGTAGCGCGCCAGGTGCTCGTGCACGAAGAAAAACTCGAGAAAATCCGGCAGGCGGCGCGCGGCGAGCACATGCCAGGGCAGCGCGATGACCAGGAACAGGGCGAGACCCCGCACGAGATTCAGACGGCGCAGCACCCGCGCATCGCGTTCGAGCAGCGAGTAAAGGCCGAGCACCGCGGCGGGGATGGCGAGCGCCACCAGGCCCTTGGTGAGCACACCGAGCGCGCACGCCGCCCAGGCTATGAGCATCCAGCGCCCCGCCGTGCGCGCTTCGACCGGCGGCATCGATTGCGCCCGCAGGAAGGCGCCGAGCGCCGCGGTGAGATAAAAGCACAGGCTCATATCCAGCGTGAGCAGCTGCGCGAGCACCAGGTAGAGCCCCATTCCCGCGAGCACCGCGGCCGCCCGCCACGCGGTCTGAGCATTGCCGAGCCGGCGCGCCGTGAGCCACACCACGAGCAGGGTGGCGAGCCCGCAGAGCGAGGAATACAGGCGCGCGGCAAAGGGCGTGGCCCCGAACGCCCCGAGACACAGCGCCGTCATCCAGTACGTGAGCGGCGGCTTCTCGAGGTACGGCAGGCCGTCGAGATGCGGCACCACCCAGTCTCCGCCCGCGAGCATCTCGCGCGGAATTTCCGCATAGCGGCCCTCATCGGGGTTGAACAGCGGCCGGCTCGCGAGCGCGGTGCACCAGAGCACCGCCAGGCAGAGCGCGAGAGCCG
>VFSW01012659.1_pt1 | contig 11764 bp, 9 predicted proteins | sample 5358111 | NCBI WGS metagenome assembly VFSW01 (sample SAMN11554181, study PRJNA540505) | mine drainage metagenome | isolation source: sediment from site ElyBrook_90M | place: USA: Ely Copper Mine, Vershire, VT | collected 2017 | reverse complement strand
TCGACGCCGCCGTCATAGCTGCGCCGTTGCGGCTTGCCGTATTTTTCGATCGCCCACTTCGAGAAGTCGACTTCCCTGTAGTTGATCGTCTCGTCGGCGCCCATCGCCTTGAGCTTTTCCATTTTCTCCGCGCTGCCGGCGCAGGCAATGACCTCGGCGCCGAGCAGCTTGCTGAGGATGACGCAGCCGGTCCCGACGCCGCCGCTGGCGCCCAGGATGAGGACGCGATCGCCCTTGCGGACCGTGTTGTGGGTAATCAGCATGCGGTGCGCGGTACCGTAGGCCACCGGCAACGAGGCCGCCTGCTCGAAGCTGACGCCGTCGGGCATGGCGATGAGCTGGTCGGCTTCGACAAGGCAGTATTCCGCCATGCCGCCATCGAGCATCTCGCCCATCAGGCCTTTCTTTTTGTTGAGCGGATTGACGAGCACGCGACTGCCGATCTTCCAGCCGGCAACGCCCTCGCCGATTTCGACGATCTCGCCGGCCATATCGAGGCCGATCACGACGGGCAGCGGGACCTTGATGCCCGGCATGCCCTGTACCGTAAACACGTCATGATAGTTGAACGACGAGGCGCGCACGCGGATGACGACCGCGCCGGCCTTCGCTTTTGGCTTTGGATGATCCTTCGCCAACTCCAGATTTTCCAACCCGCCATGTCGGCGCAGGACCAGCGCCCTCATCGTTTCCGACATCTTGTTTTCCTGTTCAATTACAACTTTGCTTCAAGCGCATGGGGCGCGAGCCAAAGCGACCTTTGCCGAGCGGTCCAGCAATATCAAGGTAGTTCCTCGCAACCCACCCATTCGGAGACATATCGCAGTTAGCGCGCGTCTTGCATCGCCGCTTCGACGATCTCGTTGATCGACGAAAGCGGGTCAGCGACAGGCTCGCTGCCGCGCCTTTCAACAAAGAGCGAAACGACCTTGCGGAGAACCGAACGAAGCTCTTCCGGAGCTACGGCTTCCCGCTCGGGCGAGTTGAGCGGCAGGCGCTCTGCCAGGATATGATTTTGCAGCCGTTCGGCCCCAAGTTCGACGGCCTTTATCCTGGAACGGAATTCTTCGGTCTCGCTATTGGGTGCCGGCGCGGGGCCGGTCTTCAAACATGAGCGGATGGCGCGGAGCGGCCAAACAATCTGCTCACGCCAGGGACGACAAGCCTCATCCAGTTCCCGGATCTCGGCAGCGGTCAGCAAGATGCGATACCTGACGGCCGCAAAGGCGATGACGAGAAGCATCATGACGTCGACGCCCGCCTCGTGTTGCAGCGTCAGGCAAGCATCCGCGACTCCGGGCCGGGCGTAAATTTCAAGGGCGAATGCCCAGCCGTCAGCCTCCAGCTCAGGCCGCGACAGTTTCATGGATCGGCATTCTTGGTCGAATTCAAACCGCCCCAACGGCTGACGGTCTTGGTCTCGATATCGAACAAGTCGAGCACCCGCCCAAGCGTATGGTCGACCATTTGTTCAAGGTTTTCCGGGCGGGCATAGAACGCCGGCACCGGTGGATAGACGACCGCGCCCATTTCGGTAGCCGCGGTCATGGAGCGCAGATGACCAAGATGGAGCGGAGCTTCGCGCACGAGCAGAACGAGACGTCGTCGTTCCTTCAGGACAACATCGGCCGCGCGTGTCAGCAACGACGAGGTCACCCCCGAGGCGATCTCGGCGAGGCTGCGCATCGAGCAGGGCGCGATCACCATGCCCATCGTCCTGAACGATCCTGATGAAACCGATGCGCCGACATTGTCGACCTGGTGAACGACATCCGCCAGCGCCGAAACGTCAGTCATATTGATATCGAGCTCCTGGGTCAGCGTTATTTTCGCCGACCGGCTCATGACCAGATGTGTTTCGATGTCGGTTGGTTCCAGCAAACGCAGCAGCCGAACGCCGTAGACGATCCCGGAAGCGCCGGTTATTCCGACGATCAATCGCCGCGGATGTGAATTCATGCAGAACCAGTGTTCGACCAAACGACCGAGCGTCGCGTTGGCGGGAATAGCACAAAATCGCTGTCCCGTTCAATGAACTGGCGCCTCCCGGCGGATCAGCCGACCTTCGGATGTTTCTCGCCGCGGCCCCCGAGCCGCGGCACGGCCGGCGACGAACAGGGCATCGTCAACGGAAGGCTGACTGGCCGCCTTGCTCACCGCCTCACGAGCCGCGCGGCGGATGCTGCGGCTTCGGTCAGATCCTCGGCGATAATGTCCATCACCGCTTTCATCGCCGCCGTCATGTTGCGCCTTGGATTTGTCACCGAGGCCACCGAGCGGATGATGGAGGGATCGCGCAGGCGGCGGGCTTTGATCCGCCCCTCGGTCAGCGCCGAATGCAGCACGATGCCGGGCAACACGGTCACGAGATCCGTGGTCGCGACGACTTCGCAGATCGCAGATAAGGTGTCGATCTCAAGCCGGGGTTTCAGGTTGAAACCCGCCTCCGCTGCGGCATCGTCCAATATGCGCCGCAGCCCGTGGCGTCGCGACGGAATGACGAGGTCGAGGCCTTCGAGCCGGTCGAACGCGACCACCTTCGGCAGCGCAAGCTTGTTGCCCGTGCCGTGGGCGAGCAACATCTCTTCATCCAGGATATGCCGCGAGGCCGGCGTTAGCCGCGGCGCGGGGGCATTGACGATGGCGATGTCGAGTTGGCCGGCGGTGACCCATTCCAGCATGGCGTCCGAGTAGCCTTCGCAGACCATGAGGCGGATTTCCGGATATTTGGCGGTGATCGCCGCCGATGACCCCGGCAGCGTGCTCTGCGCCACCGACGTGATCATGCCGATAGAGACCCGGCCCGAAACCTTGCCGTCGATCTCTGCGATCTCGTCGCGAATGCGATCGATGTCCGCCATGATCGGCGCGATCCGCTCCGCCAGCGCCTCTCCCGCAGGGGTCAGCGACATGCCGCGGGCCGCGCGATAGAACAATTGCTTGCCGAGCGACTTCTCGAGCTTGGCGATCTGCATGCTGAGTGCGGGCTGAACCAGATTGAGCTGACGAGCGGCGCGCGTGACATTTCCCTCCTGCGCGAGGCAGAGGAAATATTGCATCTGCTTGAGGTCCATGCCCTATCCCGTCATCTCGTCCGCGCGTCATCATTATCAATGATGGTTGGAATAAAAATCAATTATTTGTTCTGATCGAACTGACCGCCTAGTTTTTGCTTCCGCCGATTGCCTGTTGCAGTGCAGCAGAATGCGACATGGAGGCGGATGAGCCGTCCGAAATGGCGAGGCCGTCCGGCCAGACATGATGGGTTTGCTGGCGGAGCAAGCGATGGATGCAACAGGTACCAACACGGATACGGCCGCCCGGAGCGCGCATCCGGATTTGCGGGGCTGGCTGCAGTGGCTCGCCGCCACCGACCGGCTTGCGGTCGCGCGCAAGGGCCTTTCGCTGATCGATGAATTGGCGGCGGTCGCCAAGAAACTCGAAAACGAGCGGGCCGTGCTGTTTCCTTCACCCGGCCAGCATTCGATTCCGGTGGTGGCAAACCTGTTTGCCGACCGTAGCTGGATCGCGGATTCCCTCGGCGTTCCTACAGGCGAATTGCTTGCCCGGTTCCAGGACGCAGTTCGCCATCCGCTGCCATGGGTCGAGGTCAAGGCGGCGCCGGTGCAGGACGTCGTGCATCACGAGGTCGATCTGAACCGGCAATTGCCGATCCCCAAGCACAACGAGCACGACAGCGGGCCCTACATCACGGCGGCGCTATTGATCGCGCGCAATCCGAAGACGGGAATTCAGAACGTTTCGATTCACCGCTGTCAGGTGAGCGGTCCCGACCGCATCGGTGTGTTGCTGTTGCCCCGGCACACCCTGCATTATTTTCGCATGGCCGAGGAAGCCGGCGAGGCACTGGAGATCGCGCTCGTGATCGGCGTGCATCCGGCCTGCATTCTCGCCTCGCAAGCGATCGCAGCCCTTGACCAGGACGAAATGGAAATCGCCGGCGCCCTGCTCGGCCGCCCCGTCGAAATGGTCAAATGCCGAACCAACCGGGTCCGCGTGCCGGCACACGCGGAAATCGTCATCGAAGGTCGCATCCTGCCGAAGGTCCGCGAGCCTGAAGGGCCGTTCGGTGAGTTCCCGCAATATTACGGTCCGCGCGCCGACCGCGAAGTGATCCAGGTCGATGCGATCACGCACCGCAGGAATCCGATATTTCACACCATTGTCGGTGGCGGCGTGGAGCATCTTCTGCTCGGCGGCATTCCGCGGGAAGCGACGCTGCTGGACCATTTACAACGCAGTTTTTCCTCGGTGCGCGACGTGCGTCTCACCCGCGGCGGCACCTGCCGCTATCATCTCGCCGTCAAAATCGACAAAGTCAGCGAGGGCGAGCCGAAGAACATCATCATGGGCGCCTTCGGCGGACACTATGACATCAAGCAGGTGGTCGTGGTCGACATGGACGTGAATATTGACGACGAAATCGAAATCGAATGGGCTGTCGCGACCCGCTTTCAGGCCGACCGTGACCTCATCATCGTCGCCGGCGCTCAAGGCTCGAAGCTCGATCCGTCTTCGGATAACGGCATCAGCGCCAAAATGGGAATCGACGCGACGAAACCGCTTGCGACCGAACCGATGGTGTTCAAGCGCATTCACGTCAAGGGCGTCGAAAACGTCGATCTCGATCAGGCGCTTCAGGACGACCCCAAGGCCGCCTTTGCGCGGATCATCGCCGGCTGAGACGATTTGACGAAACAAGAACAACTGGTCCAAGCCAGGGGAATGCAGGGAAACGGGCCGGCCGGCCGTTCGGCATAACTGCCGGCGCGAGTCGCTATCTGGGAGAGATTGCCATGTCGACGGCGCTGCGAATCGCGCACGGAGCCTTTGGCCGGGTCGCGCTACTGGATATGGACCGGTCGCTGGTGCGACACGCCCACCCGCATTGCCATGTCCTTCTGAAGGTCGAGGGAGCGGACACCCGGTTCGTCGTCGGCGACAGGGTCTATCCACTTACCGGCGAGACCGCCGTGCTGGTGAACGGCTGGCAGCCGCATTCCTATGTCCACCATCCGGAACGGCCGCGCACCGTCATCCTCGCACTCTATATTGAACCGGAATGGCTGATGGCGTTCCGGCCGGGCTGGGCCGCGAGCGGCGCGCCCGGCTTCTTCAGCGATCCTTCCGGCGATGTCTCGCCGCGCATCCGCGGCCTCGCCATGAATCTCGCCGCCGACATGATGACCCGCCCCGAGGCCCGAAACGTCCATGAAGCGCTGCTGTCGGACTTGATGGTCTCGGTGATCGAGCGTTTTACGCCGTGGCGAAGCTTCCCGGCGTCGATCAGGGAGATGAACGCTCGCTCGGGCGATTGGCGTATCCGCAAAGTGGCGGCATCGATGCGGTCGGAAACCAGGCGCGGGACCGCGCTCGATACCTTCGCCAGGGAAGCCGGATTGTCGCGCGCGCATTTCTTCCGATTGTTCGAGGCCTCGACCGGCGTGCCGCCCAAGGTCTATCTGAATGTCGTGCGGATGGAGAAGGCGGTCGATTCCGTACTGAATCAGTCCGCCAGCGTCTGCGACATCAGCAACCAGCTCGGCTTTGCGGCGCCTGCGCATTTCACGCGCTTCTTCCGCAACCATATTGGCGTGAGCCCGCGCGAGTTTCGCAACGTCTCCCGGCTGGCAAGTTGATGCTGCGCCGCACAAGCGGCGCGAAATGAGACGGGATGGTAAGTTTCGAGATTGGCCGGCATAGCCAGGTCGGCGGCGCCGTTGGATACTCTCTCCCCGCATTCAAATACGCAGGAGAGCGGTCGGGATGGCAGAAGCCGCCAGCCACGTCATTGCCAATAGCGAGCCCGGCGCGCCATGGGTCGGCCGGTCGATACCGCGCGTCGAAGATTCGGCGCTGCTGACCGGCCGCGGCCGTTTCATCGACGATCTCGGCGTTCGCCCCGGCACCCTCCATGCGGCGATCCTGCGTTCGCCGCACGCTCACGCGGATATCGTCTCGATCGACCTGTCATCGGCCGAGCAGGCGCCCGGCGTGGTCGCTGTTCTGCGCGGCGAGGATATCAAGGCGCTGACGACGAGCCTCGTCGTCGGCGTCAAGGCGCCCGTCGAGTGCTGGCCGATCGCGGTCGGGCGGGTCCGCTTTGTCGGCGAACCGATAGCGATTGTCGTTGCGACCGATCGCTATCTGGCCGAAGACGCGGTTGATCTGATCGACGTGCGGTACCAGGCGCGGCCGGCCGTGGTCGATCCGCTCGCGGCGCTCGGCGGCGATGCGCCCGTGCTGCACGACGGCTTTGCGGGCAATGTCGCCAGCGACCGGACCTTTCGCTACGGCGATCCGGAGCAGGCATTTGCAACGGCTTCGCACCGGATCGGCATCGACGTCCGCTATCCCCGCAATTCCTGCACCCCGATCGAAACCTATGGCGTGGTCGCCGAATATGACCCGGGCGAGGACGCCTACGACGTGCTCGCCAATTTCCAGGGACCGTTCAGCATCCATGCGGTGATCTCGCGGGCGCTGAAAGTGCCGGGCAATCGCCTGCGGCTGCGCACGCCGCCGGATTCCGGCGGCAGCTTTGGCGTCAAACAGGGGGTTTTTCCCTACATTGTCCTGATCGCCGCGGCCGCGCGCGCGGCGGGGCGTCCGGTCAAGTGGATCGAAGACCGGCTCGAGCATCTGGCCGCATCGGTTTCCGCCACCAACCGGGCCATTACGCTCGCCGCAGCGGTCACCAGGGAAGGCCGCATCCTCGCGCTCGACTGGGATCAGGTCGAGGATTGCGGCGCGCATCTGCGCGCCCCGGAGCCGGCGACGCTCTATCGCATGCATGGCAATCTGACCGGCGCTTACGACATCCGTCACCTCAAGGTCCGCAACCGCGTCGTCGTCACCAACAAGACGCCGACGGGATTGAATCGCGGCTTCGGCGGCCCGCAGGTGTATTTCGCGCTCGAGCGCCTGGTGCAGCGCATCGCGATCGAGCTCGGTCTTGATCCGCTCGATGTCATCACGCGCAATCTCGTTCCAGCCGATTCCTTTCCATACAAGACCGCGAGCGGCGCGCTGCTCGATTCCGGAAATTATCAGGAGGCGATCCGGCGTGGCGTCGACGAGGGCGCGCTCACCGAACTGAAATCGCGCCGCGATGCGGCACGCGCACAAGGCAAACTATACGGCATCGGCTATACCGCCGTGGTCGAGCCCAGCGTCTCCAACATGGGCTACATCACGACCGTGCTGACGCCGGCCGAGCGCCGCAAGGCCGGGCCGAAGAACGGCGCCCAGGCTACGGCTACGGTCGCGATCGATCCGGTCGGCAGCGTCGCGGTTCACGTTGCTTCGGTACCGCAAGGACAGGGCCATCGCACCGTTCTCTCGCAGGTCGTGGCCGACGTCTTTGGCCTGAAGCCTGCCGACATCAAGGTCAACACCGAGATCGATACGGCCAAGGACGCCTGGTCGATCGCGTCCGGCAACTACGCCAGCCGTTTCGCGCCGGCCGTTGCCGGCACCGCTAAGCTCGCCGCGCAACGCATCGCGCAACGGCTGGCGCGGATCGCCGCGAGCCAGTTGAACACCGAGATCGAGGATATCGCATTTGCCGGCGGCCATGTCGGATCGAAGCGCAATCCAGACAACAGGATATCGTTCTCCCGTATCGCCGCCTTAAGCCATTGGTCGCCCGCCGCGCTGCCCGACGGCATCGGGCAGACGATCCGCGAAACCGCGTTCTGGAGCCCGCCGGAACTGACCGCGCCGGACGAAGAAGATCACATCAACTCCTCGCTCTGCCACGGATTCATTTTTGATTTTTGCGGCGTCGAGGTCGACCGGACCACCTTGCAAACGCGGATCGACCGCTACGTCACCATGCATGACTGCGGCACGATCCTGCATCCGGCCATGGTCGACGGACAAATACGCGGCGGCTTCGCGCAAGCCCTGGGTGCCGCGCTCTATGAGGAATATGCCTATGCCGCCGACGGCAGCTTTCTGACCGGAACTTTTGCGGACTACCTGCTGCCGACGACGGCCGAGGTGCCGGATCCGGTCATTCTCCATATGCAAACGCCGTCACCCTTCACGCCGCTCGGCTCAAAAGGCGTCGGCGAAGGCAATTGCATGTCGACCCCGGTCTGCATTGCCAACGCCGTTGCCGATGCACTCGGGGCAACGGATCTCGAATTGCCGCTGGTGCCGGCGAAACTCGCGCAGATCGTGCGCGGCGCCGAGCCCGCGCCGCCGGCGGGCGGCGCCTCCGCGGGAATCGAGCGGCGCGGCGGTGACCGTCGTCTGCGCGGCGAAGGTGAGGCGACGGTGGGTGCGCCGGCCCGGCGCATCTGGGACATGCTGCTCGACCCGGCCACGCTTGCGGCGGTGATCCCCGGCTGCCATGCCATCGAAAAGCTTTCGGACACGCATTTCCGCGCCGACGTAACGCTCGGCATCGGTCCTGTGAAAGGACGATACCGCGCCGAGGTCAAACTATCCGATCTCGATCCGCCGCATGCGGTGACGCTCGGCGGAGCCGCGGACGGCGCGCTCGGTTTTGGCCGCGGCGAAGGACGCATCACGCTGGTCCCGGCCGAAAATGGCGGAACCACCGTCCGCTACGTCTACGAGGCGGCGATCGGCGGCAAGGTAGCGAGCATCGGCGGCCGGCTGCTCGACGGCGCCGCGCGCGTCATTATCGGCCAGTTCTTCGCAGCACTCGCCCGGAAGGCCGGCGGAGGCGCGGCCGGTCAGCCCCGGCTCTCTCCGATTGCAAGGTTGCGCCGTTTGTTCGGAGGAAGCCGATGAAGCCCGCCGCGTTCGATTATGTTCGTGCCGAGCACCTCGACGAGGCGCTCGACGTGCTTGGCCGGGAAGGCGGCGACGCGCGCATCATTGCCGGCGGGCAATCGCTGATGGCCATGCTCAACATGCGCCTGGCAAAACCCAGGACGCTGATCGATATCATGCGCGTTGGCGAGCTTTCCCGCATCGAGCGCAAGGCGGGGACGGTGACGGTCGGGGCGGCGGTTCGCCAGGCGTCGCTGCTGGAGTGGCCGGAGCTGGTCCAGAGCCTGCGGCTCGCTGCATTGGCACTGCCGTGGACCGGTCATGTGCAGACGAGAAGCAGGGGCACCGTGTGCGGATCGATCGCGCACGCCGATCCCAGCGCCGAATTGCCGCTGGTGCTGCGGGCGCTCGGCGGCGAAGTGCACTTGCGCAGCGCCAGGCGGCGCCGGCGCGTAGCGGCAAAGGATTTCTTCGCCGGGATGATGGCGACGACCCGCGCCGATGATGAATTGATCGAAGCCGTGTCCTTTCCCGCCGATCAAACGCGTTGCGCGTTTCGTGAAGTGGCCCGCCGTCACGGCGATTTTGCCATCGTCGCCTGCGCGGCGGTGGCAACGGTTGACGGCGTTCGCCTCGCCGTCGGCGGCGTCGCGGACATGCCGGCGGCGCGGGATTTGCCGCGGCTCGAGGCCGGCGCGCTTGACGATGCGTTGAACGCGTTCGCCTGGGAACTCGATGCCCGCGACGATGTCCACGCCACGGCGCGCTACCGGCGTGATCTGGTGCGCATGATCGGCCGCGATCTGGTGCGGGAGGTGCTGCAATGAGCCGACTGCAGGCCGGCCGGCGGCATTCCCTCCGCTTCACGCTCAACGGCAAGCCATGCGCCGGGGAAGCCGAGCCGCGGACGCTGCTGACCGATTTCCTGCGGCATCAGATCGGGGTCACAGGCACCCATGTCGGCTGCGAACACGGCGTGTGCGGCGCCTGCACCGTCGACGTCGACGGCAAGCCGGCGCGCGCCTGCCTCACGCTCGCCGTTCAGATCGATGGCTGCACGGTGCGGACGGTCGAAAGCCTCGCGCCCTCGGCGGATCGCCTCGGCGTCCTGCAAGCAGCCTTCAAGCGGAACCACGCGCTGCAGTGCGGCTTCTGCACGGCCGGCATTCTAATGTCGCTCGATTGTTTCCTGCGGGACAATCCGCGGCCGGACGAAGCGGCCGTTCGCGATCTGCTGACGGGGCATTTGTGCCGTTGCACGGGCTACACGCCGATCGTGCGCGCGGCGCTTGAGGCGGCTGCGGAAATGAGGGGCGATTTGAGCCGAGAGAAATCCGATGCTTGATCTTGGAACCAGTTTTGTCGCCAGTGTCGCGCGCGATCCCGACGCTTTGGCGGTCGTCGATGACGGCATTCGCCTGACCTACGCGCAATGGTATGCGCGCATCTCTTCCCTCGTGGCTGCCTTTGACCGAATCGGCCTGAAGCCCGGCGATCACGTCGTCACGGTGCTTCAGAATTGCGAGGCCGCCGCCACGCTGCATTGGGCCTGTCAGCTCGCCGGCATTGTGATCACGCCGGTCAACTGGCGCGTCAAGGAGGACGAACTCGACTTCTGTATCGAAAACTCCGAAGCCTGCGCTGTCGTATACCAGGATGTTTCCGCGCAGGCCGTCGACAAATCGAAGCGCGCGCCGGCCCTGGCGACGGTTTACGTTGGCAGCGACGATGCCGCCGGCAACTTCGATTTCCACCGCATGATCGCCGAGCGCGCAGCCGACGCAACGCCGCGCGTCAGCGCCGAAGCCTGGTCGATCATGCTCTATACCTCCGGCACCACCTCGCGGCCGAAGGGCGTGCCGCGGCGTCACCGCGCGGAGCGGGCCGCGGGCATCGCCCATGTCGCCCAAAATCTCTATCGGCGCGGCGAGCGAACGCTCGGCGTGATGCCGCTCTATCACACCATGGGCGTCCGCTCGCTGATCGCGATGTCGCTGATCGGCGGCACATTCGTCTGCCTTCCGCGCTACGACACCGGGCGGGCGCTGGCGCTGATCGAGGCGGAAAGGATCACCAATCTGTATCTGGTGCCGACGCTGTACCACGATCTGGTTCACGCGCGGGAATTTGCCTCCGCCGACGTCTCGAGCGTGCGAAAACTCGGCTTCGCCGGCGCGTCGATGACGGACGGGCTGCTGAAGACGCTGAACGAGGCGTTTCGGCCCAATCTGTTCGTCAACCACTACGGCAGTTCGGAGATCTACACCTTCACGATCGATCAGAACGCGCCTGCCAAGCCAGGTTCGGCGGGCAAGGCCGGCATCAATCAGGAAGTAAGGGTCGTCAAGCTGAAGGCGAGGTCGGCGGCGGATCTCGCGGCACCCAATGAGGAAGGCGAGATCATAGCCTTGCTGGCCGGCGACGAATCCTTCGAGGGTTACTGGCGCCGGCCCGACGCGGACGCAAAAGCGCTGCGGGATGGCTGGTACTTTACCGGCGACACCGGCTTCTTCGACCGCGATGGCGATCTGTTCGTGACCGGCCGCGTCGACGATATGATCATCACCGGCGGCGAAAACGTCTCGCCGGTCGAGATCGAAAACTGCCTTTCGCTTCACCCGGCCGTGCTCGAAGTCGCGGTCGTCGGCCTTGCCGATGAAAGATGGGGCAAGGTCGTCACCGCCTTTGTGAAGCGCAAGGGACCGGTGACCGAGCAGGAACTCGAGCAGTTCTGCCGGACGTCGGGACTGGCAAATTTCAAGCGCCCCCGGCGCTTCGTCTTCGTCGATGCCTTGCCGAAATCTCCGGTCGGAAAATTGCTGCGCCGCCTGCTTGTCGACGGCGACTACCAGCTCGAACACACCACGCCCTCGAGCGCGGCCTGATACAACAGAAAGGAAGCAACATGTCTTCTCCCTACGCATTCGCGGACGCGAGGCTCGCCAAGCTCGACGGTTTCCAGGTCGAAATCGACGAGGGCCGCGAGCGCGCCGAT
>VFSW01012658.1_pt1 | contig 11764 bp, 11 predicted proteins | sample 5358111 | NCBI WGS metagenome assembly VFSW01 (sample SAMN11554181, study PRJNA540505) | mine drainage metagenome | isolation source: sediment from site ElyBrook_90M | place: USA: Ely Copper Mine, Vershire, VT | collected 2017 | reverse complement strand
ACGTGACATGAGCATGACTCCTTAGGTTGATGTGTATCGATCGTAAACAGCGCCGGGTTTCGAAATTCCCAATCACGATTCCACGATATGAGTTTCAACCTAAGGGATGAATACGCTTTCTTACTTATGCATACGCATGGGTATGACAGCTGACAGCAGCGCGCTGTTGCATCGATGGTGAACTCCGCAATTTTACGTACGCGTTTTGTTGCGCAATGACTCGAATTCGTAATTGTGCGTATTCAACGCAATCTTTGTTACACATAACCTCATCTCAACACAACTCGTTCGAGAGCATTTGATGATCACTCAATTTTTTAATAAGGAGACTGGCATGAAACAACAACGTAACTCTCGATTCTTCTCTCGCAGCGCCGTAGTCATGGCATGCATGAGCGCGATTGCCGCTCATGCAGGAGCAACCATTAACTTTGGTGATGACCAGTCCGCTTCCATCGGGCTTGGATTGAGAACTTCTTATGACAGCAATAGCGGCAATAACCAACCCAGCAGTCAGTCCTTCAACGTGGACAATCTTCGCCTCTATACCAACTTCAGTTTCTCCAAGGAGCTCAAAGCCACGTTCAACACGGAATACAACAGCAGCCTGAATTCCGTCAGTCTCCTCGATGCCTATGCTCAATTTGAACCCTCCCAGAGTTTCAACGTCTGGCTGGGTCGCCTGCTGCCCGGTGCGGACCGTGCCGACATGGAAGGTCCGTTCTACATCACGTCATGGAGCTATCCTGGCGTGGCTTCTGTGTACAAGGAGCAGTATCTGGATGGCCGCGATCAGGGGGTTACCGTATGGGGTGTGGTGGCTAATGACCGCCTGACCTACGCTGTCGGCGGCTATCAGGGTCGGGGCCACAATTCTGGATTCAGTAACCAATACCAGGGTGGAGGAGGCAGTTCTGACCTCATGTACACCGGCCGCCTCAACTACAACTTCTGGGATACCAAGGTGGATCCCGCCTACTTTGCAAGCAGCAGTTACTACGGCACCAAGGACGTACTGGCACTGGGCCTCGCCGGAATGACGCAGAAGAATGGCGTGACCTCAGCCACCGGCGTCACGGCCGACTACTCGGCGTGGAACATCGACTTGCTGATGGAAAAGAAGGTTCTGGATGGTGGCGCTTTTACGCTCAGCGGCGCTTACTACAAGGTTGATACCCACGGTGTTCTGGATAGTTTCTGCCAGGCTGGCTCGCCCGGTTGCTGGGGAGGCCCCGCCTATCAGGGCACGTCCTATATGGGTACGGTGGCTTTCCTGTTTCCACAGAAAATGGGCTACGGCAAGTTCCAGCCCTACTACCAGCATCAGGACTTCCGTCCGGATAGCTTGGACAATGGCATCTTGGCAGGCCAAACTGTAGAAACTAAGAAAGATGATTTTGGCTTGAACTACATCGTCAAGGGGTTTGACGCCAAATTCACCGCCGCCTACGAGCGCGTCAGCATCGTCAACGCACCATCCGCCAACAGCTTCATCTTGGGCGCGCAGTTGCAGTTCTAGGTTTAACTGACGCTGTTATCCGGTGGATGGTCCATGATCTCCCTCACGGCCATCTGCCGGATGTCAGTTACCGTCAAGGGGACAGACCCTAAAAAAGGGACAGACCCCAAATTGGGGTCTGTCCCTTTTTTAGGGTCTGTCCCCATTTTTTTCTCTATTCGTCTGTCACCGCACCGCGGCTGGCCGTGCTCACCAGCTTCAGGTATTTGGCCAGGACGCCGCGCGTCACGCGCGGCGCGGGCTGCTTCCATGCCGCGCGCCGGTGCGCCAGTTCCTCGTCGGAAATATTGAGCTGCAGCAGGCGTGCGGGCGCATCGATGGTGATGGAATCGCCTTCATGCACCAGCGCAATGGCGCCACCCACATAGGCTTCGGGCGCCACGTGGCCCACCACCATGCCATAAGTGCCGCCAGAAAAGCGCCCATCGGTGATCAATCCCACCGAATCACCCAGCCCGGCACCGATGATGGCCGACGTGGGCGAGAGCATTTCGCGCATGCCGGGGCCACCCTTGGGCCCTTCAAAGCGAATGACCAAGATGTCGCCGGCGCGGATCTGCCCCTTGAGGATGGCATCCATGGCCGCTTCTTCCGAATCGAACACGCGCGCGGGGCCCGTGATCTGCGGATTCTTGACGCCCGTGATCTTGGCCACGGCGCCTTCAGTGGCGAGGTTGCCCTTGAGGATGGCCAGGTGACCCTGGGCATACACGGGGTTGTCCCACTGGCGGATGACGTCCTGATCCCTGGGTGGATCGGCCGGAATGTCCTTGAGGTTTTCCGCCACCGTCTTGCCGGTGATGGTCATGCACTCGCCGTGCAGCAGGCCGCGGGCCAGCAGCATCTTCATGACCTGCGGAATACCGCCCACGCGGTGCAGGTCGGTGGCCACATAGCGGCCCGAAGGCTTGAGGTCGCACAGCACCGGAATCTTGCCGCGGATTTCTTCAAAGTCTTCCAGGCGCAGCGGCACTTCGGCAGCGTGGGCGATGGCGAGCAGGTGCAACACGGCATTGGTGGATCCACCCACCGCCATGGTCACGGCAATGGCGTTTTCGAAAGCCTTGCGCGTCATGATCTGGCGTGGCAGCAACTGGTTGTGAATGGCCTGCACCAGGGCGCGCGCGCTCTCCTCGGCACTCACTGCCTTCTCTTCATCTTCGGCGGCCTGTGTGGAGGAATAAGGCAGTGCCATGCCCATAACCTCGATGGCCGCGGACATGGTGTTGGCGGTGTACATGCCGCCGCAGGAACCTTTGCCGGGACAGGCGCGTTTTTCGATTTCGATGAAATCGGTTTCAGACATCTTGCCTGCCGTGAACTGGCCCACCGCTTCGAACGGGCTGACCACCGTCAGGTCCTGGCCATGGTAATGGCCGGGCTTGATGGTGCCACCATACACATAAATGCTGGGGATGTTCATGCGCGCAATGGCGATCATGCCGCCGGGCATGTTCTTGTCGCAGCCCCCCACCACCAGCACGCCATCCATGCTCTGGGCGCTGGTGGCCGTTTCGATGGCATCAGCGATCACCTCGCGCGACACCAGCGAAAACTTCATCCCCTGGGTGCCCATGGAAATGCCGTCGGACACGGTGATGGTGCCGAAGGTTTGCGGCATGGCGCCGGCATCATGCAGCGCAATCTCGGCACGTGCGGACAGTTCGCCCAACCCGGCATTGCAGGGTGTGATGGTGCTATGGCCGTTGGCGATACCCACGATGGGCTTGTTGAAGTCGCCATCTCCAAAGCCAACGGCGCGCAACATGGCACGGTTGGGTGAGCGTTGAACGCCTTCGGTGATGGTCCGGCTGCGGCGGTTGTCTGCCATGGGAAATCTCCTGCAACATGGGGTCGGTATAATCCTCCATTTTATCCCAAGGCAACGCTTCCATGCTGATTCATCCCGATTTCGACCCCGTGGCCATCCACCTGGGCCCGCTTGCCGTGCGCTGGTACGGCCTCATGTACCTCCTGGGGTTTCTCGCCGGCTCCTGGGCTGCTCGCTGGCGCATCCGCACCCAACCCTGGCTGAAATGGACCGTGGAGGAGGCCGACAACTTTCTCACCTATGTGGTGCTGGGGGTGATCCTGGGGGGACGCCTGGGGTATGTGCTGTTCTACAAGCCGGACTATTATCTGGCGCATCCCTTCGACATCATCGCCGTATGGCAGGGCGGCATGTCCTTTCACGGCGGATTTCTGGGGGTGATCCTGGGTGGCTGGCTGTTTGCCCGTCGCCATGGCCGGCGCTGGCTGGACGTCACCGACTTTGTGGCTCCCCTCGTCACCTTCGGCCTGGGTTTTGGCCGCATCGGCAACTTCATCAATGGGGAACTGCCAGGGCGGGTCACCAGTGTCCCCTGGGGCATGGTCTTTCCCCATGTGGACGCCCTGCCTCGCCACCCCTCGCAATTGTATGAGGCGCTGCTGGAAGGCCTGGTCCTGGGCGCCATCCTGCTGGGTTTCAGCCGCAAGCCACGCCCCACCGGACAGATTTCCGCGCTCTTCCTGATGGGCTATGGCAGTTTTCGCTTCCTGGTGGAATTCACCCGCGAACCCGATGATTTCCTGGGCCTGCTGACCTTTGGCATGAGCATGGGACAGTGGCTGAGCCTTCCCATGATCCTGCTCGGGCTGTACTTGTGGAGGTGGTCTAAAAAATCCGCTATCATGCTCAGTGAAAAATCATGAGGGCATAGCCCCAGGTTGCAAAGTGGGGACAGACCCCATTCTGCGAATTCAGGAGACAGCGGCAACAGATGTAACAAAACGATGGGGGTCTGTCCCCTGACGGTTCGTCATTCCCTACATTTGGAGAAATTGCACATGAAATCCCTGAAAATCGCCTTGGTCGCTGCCAGCCTGCTGACCGTGGGTTCCACCGTCATGGCTGAAGATGGCCTGGCGCTTGCCAAGAAAAATGGCTGCCTTGCCTGCCACGCCGTGGACAAGAAAGTGCTCGGCCCCGCCTACAAGGATGTTGCGGCCAAGTACAAAGGCCAGGCTGATGCTGAAGCCAAGCTCGTGGCCAAGGTGAAACACGGTGGTGGTGGCGTCTGGGGCCCCATGCCGATGCCCGCCAATACAAAGGTTTCTGATGCGGACGTGCATGCCCTGGTCCAGTGGGTACTGGCCCAATAAGGCATCATGCGCCTCTCTCACGTGCTGAAAGGGGTGCATGCCCCATGGCTGGTGGCGGCACTGCTGCTGGCAGGATGCGGCAAGGCGCCGCCCCCTGCCTCCAGCAGTGATGTACTGACCGTCCGGATCGGTTCGGTTGCGCCGCTCACCGGCCCCCAATCCCATCTGGGTCACGATAACGAAAATGGCGCGCGGCTGGCCATTGCCGACGCCAATGCACAGAACATCGTCATCGGCGGCAAGAAGGTCCACTTCGAACTGGTCGGCGAAGACGACGCGGCGGATCCCAAAACCGGAACCATCGTGGCGCAGAAGCTGGCGGACGCCAAAGTCAACGGCGTCGTGGGTCACCTCAATTCCGGCACCACCATACCCGCGTCCAAGGTTTATGCCGACGCCGGCATCGTGCAGGTCTCCCCTTCGGCCACCAACCCCAAATACACGCATCAGGGTTTCAAGACGGCGTTTCGCGTCATGGCCAATGATGAGCAGCAGGGCCATGTGCTGGGACAGTTCGTTACGGGCACGCTCAAGGCCAAAACCGTGGCCGTCATCGACGACGCCACAGCCTACGGCCAGGGCCTGGCTGACGAGTTTGAAAAGGCGGTCACCGCGGCAGGCGGCAAGGTGGTGGCCCGCGAACATACCGACGATCACAGCACGGATTTTTCCTCCATCCTCACCCGCATCAAATCCCGCGCACCCGACCTGATTTTTTATGGTGGCATGGACGCCCAGAGCGGCCCCATGGCCAAACAGATCAAGTCGCTCAAGATGACCTCGGCTTTCCTGACCGGTGATGGTGGCTGCTCACACGAGTTTGCCCAGCTGGCGGGAGATGCTGCGGAAGGGGTGTACTGCAGCCTGCCGGGCGTTCCCCTGGAAAAGATGCCCAAAGGCGCCGACTTCAAGAAGCGCTTCAACGCCCAGTACGGCGAAATCCAGGACTATGCGCCTTACAGCTACGATGCCGTGGGCGTCATCATTGCCGCCATGAAGTCCGCCGACTCGACGGATCCTGCCAAATACGTGACCGCCATGGGCAGCCTCAATTACCCGGGGGTCACCGCCAACATCCAGTTTGATGCCAATGGCGATCTCAAGGGTGGCGAAGTCACGCTCTATCAGTGGAAGCAAGGCGTCAAGACGCCGATTTAAACCAATGGGGACAGACCCCAAGGTGACCTTGGGGTCTGTCCCCAAATTGGGGTCTGTCCCCTATCCCAGATACGCCGCGCGCACCAAGGGGTTGTCGAGACACCGAGCCGCACTGTCGCTCAACACGATGCGCCCGGACTCCATGACATAGGCGCGATCGCACATTTCCAGCGCCAGGCGCGCATTCTGTTCCACCAGCAACAGCGTCACGCCCTCAGCCACAATGTTGCGGATCACCTCAAACACCTTTTCCACCATCAACGGCGCCAAACCCATGCTGGGTTCGTCCAGCATCAGCAGGCGCGGTCTCGCCATCAATGCGCGACCAATGGCCAGCATCTGCTGTTCGCCCCCGGAAAGCGTTCCCGCAGCCTGGTGGCGGCGCTCGTGCAAGCGCGGCAGCAGGCCATAAATGTGGTCCAGTTCCCGGGAAAGCTGCGGCACGCTGCCCCGGTGGTAAGCACCCATCAGGAGGTTTTCCTCGATCGTGAGGCGGCTGAACACGCCGCGTCCTTCCGGCACGAGGCACAGGCCCCGCCCCACCCGCTGCCAGGCTGGCAATGCGCGCATATCAGTGCCGTCATACCGAATCGAACCGGCACTGGCCGCCACCAACCCGGCTAGCGCCTTGAGCGTGCTGCTTTTTCCCGCACCGTTAGCGCCGATGAGCGTGACCCGTTCGCCCTGTTGCACTTCCAGGTCAAGACGGGCCACCGCCTCGATGCCCCCATAATGCACACCAAGCCCCTCAACCTGCAGCAACGCCGTCATCGGGCTGCTCCCATGCCGAGGTACGCCTCGATCACCTTGGGATCACGCTGCACTTCCTGCGGCGTGCCTTCGGCAATGCATTCGCCATAGTCCAGTACCGACACCCGGTCGCACAGCTGCATGACCCATTTGACGTCATGCTCGATCAACAACACGGCCGTACCATCCGCCCGAATCTGCCGAATGAGCTCGCCCAGGCGTGCGCGCTCGCTGGCGTTCATGCCGGCCGCAGGCTCGTCCAGCGCCAGCAGGCGCGGGTCCGTGGCCAGCGCACGGGCAATTTCGAGACGCCGCTGATCGCCGTAAGACAAGGTGCTGGCAATGCGCCCGGCCTGCGCGCCGATGCCGACATACTCCAGCAATGCCAGAGCCCGACTGGCGATGGCTGCCTCTTCGCGACGCGTCGCGGCCGTTTTCAACAAGGCCCCCAACACGCCCGCGTGCGTGCGCACGTGCCGTCCCACCATGACGTTTTCCAAAACGCTCATGTTGGCAAACAGGCGGATGTTCTGGAAAGTGCGCGCAATGCCACAGGCCGCAACGGCGTGGGGCCGGCCTGCCGGCAGTGCCTGTCCGTCGAATTGCAGCGTGCCCTCGTCCGGACTGTAGATGCCGGTCAAGACGTTGAAAAAGGTGGTCTTGCCAGCCCCGTTGGGGCCAATCAAGCCGGTTATGGAGCCGGGAGCGAGGCGCAGCGACACGCCATTCAGCGCGCGCAAACCGCCAAAGCGCTTGCCGATGCCGGTGGCCTGCAGCAATGGGGAAATTGGGGACAGACCCCGATTTGGGGTCTGTCCCCAATTTCCCCGATGTCCCCGATTCTCCCTATCCATGAAGCTCACGCTGTCGCGCCCGCGCCGGCAGCAGGCCTTCCGGACGCAGCAACATCATCAGCACCAGCGCCAGACCAAACAGCAGCATGCGCAGGTTGGAAGGATCCACCCACACCTGGCCCAAGAGCTCCTGTTGCAGGCTTCCTGCGGCGCGCAGGGCTTCGGGCAGTACGGACAGCAGGACCGCTCCCAGAACCACACCAGCGATGTTGCCCATCCCCCCCAGCACCACCATGCACAGGATCATCACGGATTCCTGCAGGGTAAAGCTTTCCGGACTGACAAACCCCTGAAAGCCGGCAAAGAGCCCCCCGGACAAGCCGCCAAAGCTTGCCCCCATAGCAAAGGCCAGCAGCTTGAGGTTGCGCGTATGCAAGCCCATGCTGGCCGCAGCAATCTCATCTTCACGAATTGCGGCCCAGGCCCGGCCAATGCGCGAATGCTCCAGGCGACGCGACAACAGTATGGCAAACAGCACGCCCAGCAAAAACAGGAAATAGATGTTCACGACGATGGGGATGTCAAAACCCGCCAGGTGATGCACCTGCCCCAGCGACCAGGGGCCGATGCGCAAGGGGTCGATCAGGCTCACGCCCTGGGGGCCATTGGTGATGTTGACGGGCGTGTTGAGGTTGTTGAGAAAGATGCGAATGATCTCGCCAAACCCCAGGGTGACGATGGCAAGGTAGTCGCCGCGCAGCCCCAGCGTGGGCGTGCCCAGCAATACGCCGAAGCTTGCGGCGAGCATGGCGCCCATGGGCAGCAACACCCACAGGGGCCAGTGCAGGTCAAAGTGCGGGGAAGCCAGCAGGCCATAGCAATACGCCCCCACCGCAAAAAAAGCCACATAGCCCAGGTCCAGCAAGCCGGCATAGCCCACCACGATGTTGAGCCCCAGGGCCAGCAGCACATAGAGCAGCGCAAAATCGAGAATCCGCACCCAGCCGTGTCCCAGGGTGGCGTCGGTGATGAAGGGTAACGCCAGCAGCAAGGCAGCCGCGGCAGCCAGCCCCAGCATACGCAATCGATTCATCACACCTTCTCCTGGGCCCGGCTGCCCAGAAGCCCGTTGGGGTGAAACACCAGGACCCCGATCAGCACCATGAAGGCGAACACATCCTTGTAGTTGCTGCCGAAGAAACCGCCCGTCAGATCCCCGATGTAGCCCGCGCCCAGCGATTCCACCACGCCCAGCAACAGGCCACCCAACATGGCCCCGGGCAGGTTGCCGATGCCGCCCAGCACGGCTGCCGTGAAGGCCTTGAGCCCCAGCATGAAGCCCATGGTGTAGTTGCCCACGTTGTAATAGGCCACCACCATCACTCCTGCCACTGCCGCCAGCGCCGAACCCAGCACAAAAGTGAGTGCGATGACGCGGTCGGTATTCACCCCCATGAGTTGCGCCACGGCCGGATTCTGTGCCGTGGCCCGCATGGCGCGTCCCAGCGCGGTTTTCTGCACCAAAACCAGCAGGCCGGCCATGATGAGGCCCGCCAGCGCCACGATGACGCCCTGGATGGCGGTGATGATGACGCCGCCCCAGGCCACGCTGACCGGCGGCAGTACCGCGGGAAAGGAGAGGTAACCGCGTCCCCAGATCAGGGCAGCGAGCTGTTGCAACACGATGGACAGGCCGATGGCCGTAATCAGCGGGGCCAGCTTGGGCGCGCGACGCAACGGACGATACGCCACGCGCTCGATGACGAGCCCCAGCACCATGCAGACCACCATCGCCGCCAGCACGCCTGCCAGCACGGCCAGCGGCACCGGCCAGCCGTGACCACTCAACGCCTGGATGACCGTGAGCGCCACCAGCGCGCCCACCATCACCACTTCACCATGGGCAAAGTTGATGAGCTCCATGATGCCGTACACCATGGTATACCCCAGGGCGACCAGCGCGTAGATGCTTCCCAGGGTGAGGCCGTTGACGAGCTGCTGCAGGAAAATATCCATTACACCCAGTCGCGGCCGTTGATGAACTCCTTGAGCAGGCCCTCTTCCCGACTGCCCGGCTCGGGGTGCCAGTCATAACGCCAGCGCACGATGGGAGGCAGGGACATCAGGATGGATTCGGTGCGCCCTCCGGACTGCAGCCCAAACAGGGTGCCCCGGTCATACACCAGATTGAATTCCACATAGCGTCCGCGCCGGTAGGCCTGGAAATCCCGTTCGCGCTCGCCGTAGGGCATGCCGCGCCGGCGCTCCATCAGGGGCATGTAGGCCGGGAGGAAATGATCGCCCACGCTCTGCCACAGGGCCTGGGCCTGCGCCAGGGGCAAGGCGTTGAAATCGTCGAAGAAGATGCCGCCCACACCCCGAGGCTCCTGGCGATGCTTGAGAAAGAAATACTCATCGCACCACCTCTTGAAGCGCGGATAGTACCCGGCACCGAAGGGATCGAGCGCCTGTTTGCAGGTGCGATGAAAGTGTTGCGCATCTTCCACGAAACCGTAGTAGGGCGTGAGGTCCATGCCCCCGCCAAACCACCAGATGGGTTCCCGGCCTTCATCAAAGGCTGCGAAGAAGCGCACGTTCATGTGCACTGTGGGCGCATAGGGGTTGCGCGGGTGCAATACCAGCGATACGCCCAGCGCCTCATAGTTGCGCCCGGCCAGCTCCGGACGATGCGCCGTGGCGGAAGGCGGCAGGCCGCTGCCCATCACATGGGAAAAGTTGACGCCGCCGCGTTCAAACAGGTTGCCCTCTTCCACCAGGGCGCTGATGCCTCCACCACCGCCGGGTCGCTCCCAGGTGTCGCGACGAAAGGTCTTGCCGTCCAGGGCCTCGAGTGCGGCAACGATGCGGTTTTGCAGGTCGAGCAGATAGGCTTTGATTTCAGAGGTGTTCATGAAAGACCCTGACTCAGGCTTTTTGGGCAGCGTGGTGAATGGCCGCACGGATGCGGTTGTAGGTGCCGCAGCGGCACAGGTTGCCGCTCATCGCCGCATCGATGTCGGCGTCGGTGGGATGCGGATTGTGCGCCAGCAGGGCGGCCGCACTCATGATCTGTCCGGACTGGCAGTAGCCGCACTGGGCCACTTCCAGAGCCACCCAGGCCTTCTGCACCGGGTGTTCGCCGTTCAGGGACAGGCCTTCGATGGTGGTGATTTTTTTGCCCGCGGCACTGGCCAGTGGCGTGATGCAGGAACGCACCGGCTCGCCTTCCAGATGCACGGTACAAGCGCCGCACAGGCCGGCACCACAGGAAAACTTGGTGCCGCTCAACCCCACCTCATCGCGAATCACCCAGAGCAGGGGCGTGTCCGGGTCGGCCTTGATTTCCAGTTTCTTTCCGTTGAGCGTGATCGTCGTGGTCATGATGTTTCGGTGGTTTCCTCAAGTTCTGCCATAATTGCGCGCATGACTGATCGTTCGCAAAAACTGCTGCTGCTGGTGGACGGTTCGTCCTACCTGTATCGCGCCTTTCACGCCCTGCCCGACTTGCGCAACCGTCTGGGAGAACCTACGGGCGCCATTTTTGGCGTGCTCAACATGCTGCGCAGGCTGATGGCGGATTATAAGCCGGATTATGCGGCCTGCGTGTTCGATGCCAAAGGGCCCACCTTTCGGGACGAATGGTATCCGGCGTACAAGGCCCACCGCTCACCCATGCCCCCTGATCTGGTGGTCCAGGTGGAACCCCTGCAACAGGCCGTGCGCGCCCTGGGCTGGCCGTTGCTGGTGGTGGGCGGCGTCGAGGCTGATGACGTCATCGGGACACTGGCGCGGCAGGCGCACCAGGCCCATATCCGCACGGTCATTTCCACCGGTGACAAAGACATGGTGCAACTGCTCGACGAAGCCGTCAGCCTGGTCAACACGCTCAGCAACGAGAAACTGGACGCGGCTTCAGCCACCGAAAAATACGGTATCCGTCCCGAGCAGTTCATCGATTACCTGACGCTGATCGGGGACGCCGTGGACAACGTGCCGGGTGTGGCTAAGGTGGGCCCCAAGACCGCCGTCAAATGGCTGCAGCAGTACAGCACGCTCGATGCACTTCTGGCACATGCCGACGAAATCCCCGGCGTGGTGGGCAACAACCTGCGCGCAGTGCGCGACTGGTTGCCCCAGGCGCGTCGCCTGCTGACCATCCGCTGCGACGTGCCGTTGCCGCAAGGGCCCGAACAGTTGCGCGTCACGCCCGTGGACCAGGACACGCTGAAAACCCTGGCCGAACGCTACGATCTACGCAGCTGGATGACCGCCCCAAGCGGTGACGCTGCGGCATTGGCGACGGGGGGGAGGGGGGGGGGGCCCCCCCAAAGGGGGGGTGGGGGGGGACCGCCCCCCCCCCCCCCCCCCCCCCCCCCCCCCCGACCAGCGCCGGGGGCCG
>VFSW01012657.1_pt1 | contig 11765 bp, 9 predicted proteins | sample 5358111 | NCBI WGS metagenome assembly VFSW01 (sample SAMN11554181, study PRJNA540505) | mine drainage metagenome | isolation source: sediment from site ElyBrook_90M | place: USA: Ely Copper Mine, Vershire, VT | collected 2017 | reverse complement strand
CGTGGCTTCAATGAGGCCGGGACTAATTAGTCCCGGAAATTCCGTCCGATTGCAACCGTTTGTCTATCAGGGGGTTGCTTCAATGAGGCCGGGACTAATTAGTCCCGGAAATGTGTTTCTGCTGCGAAATTTCCAAAGGATAAACATGGCTTCAATGAGGCCGGGACTAATTAGTCCCGGAAATCGCTCATAAACCAGCAGCCCGAGACAGCGGGCAACACGCTTCAATGAGGCCGGGACTAATTAGTCCCGGAAATAGCCGCTGCGCTTGCTATGCCCTGTGCTACCTGGTAGCTTCAATGAGGCCGGGACTAATTAGTCCCGGAAATTGCCTTGCTGAAGGTGCTGGATCCGAGGGACTACCCGCTTCAATGAGGCCGGGACTAATTAGTCCCGGAAATAACGCACCGTTTCGCGCCCTACGTTCCAGATCTTCGCTTCAATGAGGCCGGGACTAATTAGTCCCGGAAATAAGACTGAGGGAATGGCTGAACTCGCCAGCACATCGCTTCAATGAGGCCGGGACTAATTAGTCCCGGAAATGTCATTCTCTCTCGTTCGATTTCAGGTGCTCAGTTAAGCTTCAATGAGGCCGGGACTAATTAGTCCCGGAAATAAGGACAAAGGAAATGATAAATGTGGATCGTAATACCTTGCTTCAATGAGGCCGGGACTAATTAGTCCCGGAAATCGCGAACCGTGTCCGGGTCCGACACCGCCCAACTCGGCTTCAATGAGGCCGGGACTAATTAGTCCCGGAAATAAGGCGATCGATTCGGCGATAGGCGAATTCATTTCGCTTCAATGAGGCCGGGACTAATTAGTCCCGGAAATGCAAAAGCGCATCCGGGGACGCTGGACGATTACCTGCTTCAATGAGGCCGGGACTAATTAGTCCCGGAAATACCCATGGCGATGTATCCGTGCCGGGAATGCAATTCGCTTCAATGAGGCCGGGACTAATTAGTCCCGGAAATGGAGCCACACAGAAAGACCAGAAAGAGGATTCGCCAGCTTCAATGAGGCCGGGACTAATTAGTCCCGGAAATGGCACATCGCCTAAACTATTCTGTTTTCAACGACCTGTGCGCCCGATCGCGAGTGCCTCGGCCGCGCCCCGCGACTTCAATTCTCAAATAACTTCTGCGACGTTCGATCTCCATATTATCCAACAACTTGCACCCCGCGAGCGGTCCCCGGCTTTTTCGCGCCGCCTGACCGCTCGCGGCGCTCACCTCGTCACAAAAACGGTATAAACCGGGATCTCTCCCTCAATCACGCGCGCCAGCAGCCGCGCCTGAATTTCCAGCAGCCGCCGGTAGCTCACCCGATATTCAAACAGCGGGTGCGTCACCAGCGAATCCATCCGCAATTCGTAAGCGCGGAAGAACCCTTTCCTTCCCGCCGGCGTCAGCGCCACCGACGCGCCGGCGCGCACGAAATCCCTCTCCGTCACCATCTTCGTATTCACCGCGCTCAGCACCGCCGAATCCGCAATCAGCGGACGGAACGGCTCCATCAAATCCAGCGCCAAAGCCGGACGCCCATGCCGCATCTGGTGATAAAACCCCATATACGGATCGAATCCCACCGCATAACACGCAATCGTCAGGTCCTTCGCCAGCATGCTGTACGCCAGCGACAGCAGCGCATTCACCGGATCGCGCGGCGGACGCCGGTTCCGCCCCTCAAAGTCGAACGAGAATCCACCCGCCGCCGCCTCCGTCTCGTCCCCCGGCTTGATCATCCCCGCAAACTCTTCGAAATACAGCCGTGCCGCCGCTCCCTCGAACCCCAGCAGCGATTCCAGACTCTCCGCCCTCTCGGCCCGCTCCGCCAGCGCCTTCATCCCGCCCAGCGACAGTTTCTTCGGCTCAATATGGTTCCTCTGCAGCATCGTTCGCTGATTGCGAATCTTGCCCGACACCAGCGTCCGCGCCAGCGAGAGCGGAAACCACTCCGAATCCGCCAGCCGGAACTGCGACCTCCGCAGCACCACGTTCTTCGTGTTCAGCCCGGTCGTGATTCCGTAAAAATACCCGCCCATCGAGAAATACGTGACCGGCACCCCCGCCTCGCACAGCGACTGCACCGCCTGCGTCGAAATCTGGATATTGCCCAGCAAATTCACCTGGCAGACCTCGCCAATCCGTACCTCCTGCACCGTCTTGTCCTTGTCCTTCACCTGCAGCACTTCGCCCGATTTACCCACTCTGAACCCCTGCGTATTCAGATACAGAGGCTTCAGATCGTCGCGCGGCGTCATCAACTGGCGTACCGGTCCCACCGCCGCCGGCTGCTTCCCCTCGCTCGCGGGCGGCTTCCGAATCGGTGCATTCGCGGAATCCTCGAACAGGCCCAACTGCACCGCCCCGCTCGGATCCCGGTCACTGAAACCCGTCAGACGATTTGTCTCATCCGGCAGACAGATCGAATTGAGCGAGCAGCCGGGGCACTTCGGCGAATCGACCAGCGGCGCGGGGATATCGCCGTACGTCGCAAGATCCCACGCGCGGGCCACCGCCTCCTCCGCCTCTGCCACCAGCGCGGCGTCCACCGGTACGCGCACCCTCTGCCGTGTCTTCTGATAAAAGACGACCGCCTCGTCGCAGTCGTACCCGTTTTCACGCAGCACAATGGCCTGCAGCGCAAGTTGGACGCGATCGGCCGGCCACATCTCGATGCCGTCCTTTCCTTCGCGCGGCGCGCCATGTTTGTAATCGACCGGAGTCGCCGCGGTCCCCTCCGCTTCCACCAGATCGAGCTTCGCGATCACGCGCAGCCGTTCGCTCGAAAGCGTGACCGACCGCGCGTGAATCTTCTCAGGCTTGCCCGTCTCGGACTTGCCGGCGGCTGCATTCGGCTCCGGCAACTCCGACGGACGCGCATCCACGCGCTTGTGCTGCGCCGACCCCTCAAGCGTGTCGGCGCTCTCCCGAAACACGCCTTCGACCCATTCATAAAAGAACAGACGCGGGCAATAGACAAACTCATTGACCATGCGCGCCGGCAGGTAATCGGGCGCGCCGTCTCGCTGCGAAGGCGGACGCGGCTCTCGCCGCAGAGGATCGGGAAACGGAATCGGTTGAGCGCTCATGATCTCCCTTTCGCCGGTTGACTCAGTCCGGCAGAACTTCCAGATCGGCCGGCCCGCAACCCGTCACCCACTGCCAGCGGATGGTCCGGTCGAAGGTGACGAGCCGGCCACCGGACGCGGCGGCGAGCCGCAGCAGATAGAGATCCGTGACTTGCTTCGCGCCTGCCGCCGCAAGATCGAACCGGTTCTCTTCCAGCAGGCTGACCGAGTCGGGCCAGAACCGATGTCCTTCCGCCCTCGCCAGTTCGGCCAGTATGTCCCGGACCCGCGGCGCCGTGAGGCCAGGAAACGGATACCCGGGTTTGCTGAGGATGCGCAGACAGCCGTTTTCCGTAATGGGGCACGTAGCCCACCCGTACCCCCGATTGCGCTGGAACCAGAGATGCGCCTGTGCGTGGAATTCGTGCGCGGGATCTATGAGCGCAATCAGGACGTTGACGTCCGGCAGGCCCGATTTCCGGGGACCCGGCTTATGTAAAGCGCGCGTCATTCGTCTTCGTCAAGCAGCCGGTTCACCAGTTCCGTCGTGACCGCCGGACCGTTGGGCCTTCGCGGCAGCACTGGAACGCCGTTACGGTATTCCAGTTGGAAACTCTTCGGCTGCAGGGATTCACGCAAGAGACTGGAAACCACGCTGCCGGCCGTCGTCTTCCGCTGCTGCGCGATCTCCTTGACCGTAAGGAGAAGCTCGTCATCGATGTCCAGGGTGGTTCTCATAAATTTCAGCATACAGCATCTGATGCGTGATGCAACCCAGCCGCCCCCGTTCCGAACTCGGCATTCGCGCGGCCTTGCCGCGTCACTTTTGCCCCGTCCCGAACTCGGCATTCGGGCGTGCCATTCGTTATCGAAAACGTGCCGTTCCCGTTCCGAGCCGCGCGTGTCAACAAGCGGTGCTCCAGTCCTCAGGCGAAAACCTCAGACAATGAAACAAGGTGCATCGATGGCGGTGTAAGCCAGCCCGAGCGCAGTAATCACGCGATCGCCGCGCCCTTCGGACGGCCCGAGATGGACGAACAAAACCTGGTCCTCGTCATGGTTGATGATGCCCGCCAGTTCCGTCCGGCAGCGAACCAGGTCGCGCGAATTGAACTGGCATTCGAACACCGAGTACTGGAGATGATCGCCATACCCTCGCATGGTCTTGAAGACTTTGCGCAGGCGCTTGTCGTCGCAGATGTCGTAACAAACCAGGTAGGACTGTCGCATGAAGCCGACTCCTTGTATCACTGTATTGTCCAATAAATCAGTGAGGGTGCCAAAAAAGACTTCGGGTGACATCGAACGCTTGCCGCGGCACGACCGTGAGACAGTGGTTGAATTGTCAGCCGGTGCATGAGTTCGTGTCCCTGCCACCTTCACGCGTTTGTGCCTATCGGGTTTCAACCAGGCTGAAAGATACGATCACAACCGATGGATGCGGTTTGCCCACGTGACCGTTGCCGCCAGCCGCTGTCCAGATCTCCCCACGTTTCATTTTGCCTCGGGAAAGCGGCCGGAAACGGCGTCGGCGAAATCCTGGTTCTCACGCTATCCGGCACTCATCGCAACCGCGAGCGATTGCCGGTGGCCCTCGGCGCGAAAGCTGTATGAATCGCAGTCTGCCTCTTCAAAGAAGCGCCCGGGCCGGACTGAAGTTCCTGTATTTTCCTTCTGTGAAACGCCTCGCTCGATATACCTGAACGATTCCCCGGCGGTCGAACCGTTTCCTGTTCTCCTCGTTTATCTCCATCCACTGCAACTCATCCAGAGCCAGCGCGGAAGCCACGCTGCCAACCGCGATCGGTTCGTTCCAGATTGGCCACGTCACTTCCGGTTAACGGTTTCGATCTTCAAACCCGATCGTCCGAAGCTGCCTGCCATTCGGGACCGTCGGAAACAAAGGCAGCGCTTCTACGGCCAGACGGTTCGCCCCTCGCATCGTCTTTATCGGATCCCCGGAAGGATCCTCCGCGCGAAGTGCGTGGGGGCGATAGTCGGCAGGGTCCCATCGCAATGAGGGCCGCTCGTCGGCATAATCCCACTGTTCGAAGAGCGCTCGCTGTAAATGTTCCCGACTTGTCGATTCCGCAAGTTCCTTCATGAAACCCAAAAAATGCTGGTGGCCGGCTCCGCTCATCGTGCGGAATTCCGTGTCAGACATCTGCTCCCTTTTTGGACCCGATCCAATTGCCTCCGAACCGAAGGCCGCGAGGAAATCCACAGTCGCTCGCTGCGTTTTCGAACACTCGGCCAGGAACTTAAGAAGGCACTGCCGAAACTCCCCAGTCCGCAGAGTAAGATCGCTCCCGATGCTCCATGCGGGATTGAGCGAATCCCCGCCGCAAACCCTCTTCTCCAGAACCTTCAGCAAACCATCTGCAGTTGGAGTCGTAGAGTGCTGAACCACCGGCGTCCAGGCCCCGCTCTGGCTCCAGCCCATGCGTACTTCGGCTCCGTCCTGCCCCATGCTTAACACCCGCAGCGTTCCCAGCGCCGCCAGATATCCCAGGAGGTTACTCCCGTCGAGTCCGCTCAACCTGATTTCATGCATTCAGCGCGTTCTCCTTTCTCCTCTTCTTCGCTTCGCCTGTGATCTGCCAGTCTGACCAACGCTTCAAGGTAAGCCAGCCCGTACCACCCGTAGCGCCGTGTCAACAGCCAGAATCGTTCGCTGATTCCGGACGCCAGGTTCTCCAGTTTGTGGTCGCTGCTTGTGACTCTCCCTCCATAACTCACTTCAGCGGGTCTGCTGTCTTCCACCACGGGAGCGAACGGCCTGCACCGCCCATGGTGGCTGCCAACCAGGTGAAGCAGAAGATCGCAATCGACGTCGGAAAACTCGCCGGTGTCACCGATCAGTAAGGCCACGGACATAAGTTCATGTCGTCCTCCTTTTGGATAGCCCGACAAACGGCGCGCCCGTTCGATTGCAGCGCCGTCCATGCCAGACCTTTTCGATTTCGCCAGTAACTCGTTCCGCTTTATCGGATTCCCTCCCCTCAGCCAGGCCTGGAACCGCGGATCGGCTTTGCCTATGTCATGCGTCATCGCCGCCCGCACCACCGTCTTTCGGAGTTGATCGGGTAAATCGGACGCAAAACCTTCAGCCCATCGTGCGCAGCCGCAAAGATGCTCCCGGAGTGACACTTCTGACGTAACCACCGAGCGGCTGCTTTCTTGCTCGAAAACGCCGCGCCCACTGATTGCCGCCCACCCGCCCATCCGTTCATCGGGCGACTCCACCAGCTTCGTTCTTCCCTCCAGAAGCGCACCGACTGTCTTGGCGACCCAACCCGCGCAGCCTGCCCCGGAAAAGGATCCGAGCAGGTCCTTTTCCTGGCCGGGCTCACACGTTCTTAAACCCAACGCAAGCTCAGCATACTTCCAACTTTCGGCTACCTGCGGATCGAGCCGCAGGAGAGGCCGCCCCATCGCCAGCTTGACGGCATCTCCGACATCGCAAACGGGGTCTTTGAACTCCGGGCTCCATCCCCACTCGTCGCATCCGCCATAACCGGAAGGCACTACCAGCATCATGCCAGGGCGAATGTCTTCCCATTTCTGCATAAGCCTGCTGTCGTCGGGCCCCAGCCAACAAAGAGCCGGCCTGCTCTCGCCCTTGATTCGTGTGTCTTCGGCAAAGGCGGGCATGCCCTCCATGTCGCCGGTGTCCATGGGACTCTGGCGGCATAGCCATTTCCGTACTACCCAGAGAGGAAGCGATATCGCTTCCGCCACGCTGGGCGGGCAGATCGACACTGTCTCACACCAGAGTTTCCAGTCCTCCTCCCGAAGGTCCGCCCGCCAGACGACCTGCAGATCGGCTGGCTCTGTTTCAGGCCCATGCAGAAAGAACGAAGGGTCCGGGCTCACGGCCGGTTCTGGTGAAGTCTGGCTCAACAGATCCACGTGCGCCGGCATCAGCACGGCTGAGTTCTTGCGATCCGCAGCGAGGATGGCCCTGTCCGGCGTTTCGGTGAGCGCCCGTCGTAGCACCAGAACACCCATTTCGACGAACTCGATCTTTTCTTTCTTTATCTTTGGCTTCTTTTTTCCTTCGGCTGGTAACACCACCACTCGCTCTTCTTTCGACACATGACCCTTAAGCCATCGCCACGTTGCCGCCAGCGCCTTGCCATAAATCCGATCCTCGGCTCTGGCCCCGGTTTGATCCTTTTGCGCCACAATCGCCGCATGCGAAACCGTATCGCGCCCCGCGCGATTCAGCCTTCCGAAGCGCTGTTCCAGCGCGTCGATACTGGCCGCTTCAGTGACCAGGGCATCGAAGTCGATATTCGCGCCCACTTCGATACACTGAGTCGCCACCACGAATACCGGTCTTGACGCCTCCCCCCTGCCAATACCTATCGATGCCCGCCATTTGTCCCACAACTGGTCCCTGTCATAAGGCCGGGCGCGCCCTGTCATCAGAATTGCGTCTGCCGACTCGTCCTTGCTCAGCGCGTCATAAACCGAACGCGCAGTCCCAACGCGATTCGCGATCACGCCAATAACGCAGGCACCATGCTTCTCTCTCATGGCTTGTGCTTCCCTCACAAGTGCCCTCACCAACGCATCGAAGCCGCTATCCCCGGACTCGTCTTCCGATATCTTGCCCTCTTCAACCAGGCGGGCTTGCTTGGAAGCGGTCCACCTCCCCTTCAGCACGGCATTCTCACAGTCCTCTCGTTCTTCGCGGAAAACCTCCTCATCTCTCGGTGTCGCGGACATCTCGACGACCGTCAGGCCGCTCGGAACTGGTTCCTCCGCCCATTTCCGGTACTCGCCGACCCTTTGCAGAGTCTCCGCAAACGGCTGGCTGATATGCGCCTCGTCCAGGATGATAAGCGAATCGTGAGCCGCCAGCGCTGCCCGAATCGGCCAGTTGTAGCAATTGGTTCCATATGCCCGGAATAACAGGCTGGAGCCCAACTGGTCAACGGTCGAACACACCACAACAGGTTGGCGCGGCGATTTCGTCCATGAGTTGTCCCGTGCTATCCCGCCCCGCAGCATGGCGGTCGCCAGAGGAATGGCGTCAAGCCCATCCCCGATCTCGCGGAGGGATCGAGCGATCTGTCCGAGATCGGATTCAGGATCGGCTATGCACAGTTTATCCGCAAGGTCCGCAGCACGCTTCGCGGCCTCATCCACGATGATTCGTCTATCGACCACGAAGAAAATCCGCCGCGCCGATCCCGGCGCCCTCATTGCCAACGCATAGACGGCAATGTCGATCAAGGCAGTTTTTCCCGCTGCCGTCGGAAGCCCGATTGAAGCAGGCCACTTACCGGCTAAAGCGAGCTCGGCCAATCGCTCTTGCCATGGAAAAGGGTTCTGATCCTCGCCCCATGCCGCCCGGAAAAATGTCGCAAACGTCATTTCACGGTTTCCTGCGAGTGAAGGGGCAGAAACAAACCATATCCGTAATATCTCCCTGCCCCCGCGAGGATCGGACCCTGAATATTCTCTTCGAATCGCGCCCACACGTGACAGTGATAGCGCTGAGGCTTGCCCGGCCTCGCGGGAACCGGCGGATACGCCGAGGCCTTGAAAGCGCCAGTGTGCCAGGGGTTGTAATGCAGATCGATTTCGACCGGTTCGGGAAGTCCAACCCTCTGGAATGAATCCCTTACGGTCTGTTCCGCGTCCACCCCAAACGGATTCTTCGGATACCGGTCAAACACGAACGGAGTAACCGTGGACCAGATCTTGCCGCGCCCAGCCCACTTCTTCTGGCGAAGCCCTTTAGTTGGCTCTTCCGCATCTGTAATAGAAACGAGCCAGTTGCCCCATGGCATCTGCAACTCTCCGATTTCCTCGAAGACCTCCCAACATGTCGCTTGCTCCTCATGCGTAAGCGATCGCGGCAGCACGGCTGCAACGCCTAAAAGGTCGCCCGTCGCGTGGGGTTCGCTCACGTTGGCAAGGGGGACCAACGCGACGTGCGGTTTTTCACTTCGAACAGGGTTGTCCGGAGTGCTTTCGGGCGCATGCCCGCTGAGATATTCCGGAAACGGCTTCGGTGCTCGGCTCATCATCGCACCTCGCAGGGCGGTGGTAACCGAAAGCGAGGATCTGAGAGATGCGCGCGTCCCATGATCGCGTCGCAACACGATCATGGGACCGAACGCACTTTGCACTGCGCCAGCCATCGGCTCAGCCGCCTCCCCGTACAATACGGTCTGGCCGGTATTGGGACGAAATACTTTGCTCCCATCTTTTTCAAACCGTGTGTAGCTCGCAATCAAATCGTCCAGCCGTCCTGCATGCGGCACCCGCATTCTTGCTCCGTGCCTCGCAAAGGGCCTCCAGACTCTCCGTCCCGGCTCTGGCGCCAGGTCCGCAATCTCCGCTTCCACCAGGCTCGCCGAATGGCCAAGAGAACTCACGCGCTGCAGGATCTGCCGCAACGCTATCAATACATCCTCCGGCGGGGACTCAGCCCACTCAAAATAGACCTCGGGGTGTGTAAGCGTGGCTGACGGAAACGCGCGCGCCTTCCGCGCCCGGTCTTCAGGGGGTAACGAGCTGTCATTTACCGGGACAAAAGCCTGCACCAGTCTTCGTTCGCTGCATTCGCCCGCATGAACAATAGGCGGCGGTTGCCGCTCAAGCCATTCGAGCGCGGCGCGCAACGAGCCCTCAGCCCCGCTGTCTCCCCACGCCGAAACCAGCGCTGAGAAAAACCGCGACGGGTGAGGGGGCCACTCAGGTTCTGTTTTGCTGTCGCCGTCCTCGAAGACAGCCGAGTACACTCGCCCCATCAGGTAGGTTACGCGGATAATGAACACGCTAGCTCCCGGCGCTCTCGCCAACCATTGAGCGCCGTCGGCTCTCTGAAACCAATCGCGCCAGATTTGCCGAAGGTTGCAGAGTAACCAGCTCCTCGGACCATGGCAACCCGAGGGCTTTCGCAGAACTGGCCGCTTCCGCCAGCAGCCCTGACGCAGCGTTCGCATCGAGACTGAACTCCTTCGTCACACCCCGTCCGACAAACTCGAAGACTCCCGGCTTGCCGTCCAGCAGACACCGCGAACGCAGGTCGTACCCGTCCTCATCGAGCAGGCATATCGCAGTCAACCCCAGAGCCGCAAGCACCGTACGCGCCGCACTATCGGATTGCGGTAAAGCCGCGCCATTCAGGGGGAAGCGAAGGCGTCTAAGCGCGGCGAGAGAAAGGACAATATTCTGAATGGCGTAATCGAGCGTTACACCGCCATGATTCAGGACCTTATTCTTGTCCCTGAACGAAGGCGTAATGTTCCCGTGATTGATCTCCGAAGGTTTTTTCTTCTCCGGCTCACCCTTCGTATTCCGTACCGCCTCCGATTCATCAAATGTCCACCCGCCACCCTCTCTTTTGAAAATGTCGACGTTATTGCTGATTTCCAGCGGATCGATTCGGCTGGAAGGGCGCTTTCCGACAATCTTCTGCGTGCCCTGATACCCAACGATTTCCGAAACCAGCGCGCGCTGCACCTTCGCGCCCAATCCGCCACGTGGTCCCGTGGAGTCCCAAAAACCAAAGAGCAGTGCTGTGGGGCACAGCGCAAAAACCGGGGTCGCGTTTGCAGACTTCGCATTGTTGAGGCTCGCCCCGGCTCCCGCTTCACGAAACGGCCTGCCGGCATAAGTAGAATCCCGAAAGATTGCATCGCACATCCGGTGTGGAGCTTCCAACGCGGTGATCCGTCCAACCTCCTGCGCAATCGGATCATCCGTGCCTGCTTTAAAATCCACCTGCAGCATCGGCAGACGCACCAGTCCGCTATCGTAAGCGTGCAGGAGCGCCAACTCCAGTCTGTTTGCCTGAGACTGCACGGAGTCAAGTAAGACGGTCTCGACCGCTTCGAGTCTCTCTTTTCCCTCATCATCCTTAACCCGTACGAGTCGCCGCTCGTCCGCATACTCGCCGCCCTCATAAGTCGGCGGAAACACTTTGCCGCCCTGCGGCTCAAGACGGGTAATCCGCCTGATGGCGGCAAACTCGCCATCGACTGCCTTCTTCAATAGTTCAAGATTCAATACATTCATGACCGCTCCTCAGTGACTGGGTTGGCTGTGCTTCAGCAAAAATGATGACAAGTTCCGAACAGGCTACTGAAATATATCAGTCCGCACCGTGGAATCAATGGCAGAATTTGCAATCCCGGTTCGTTATTGGACGATCTCGCCCTGTCTGTCTGCATTGATCCGGGGTTCGGATGCAATTCGCATCGGCGCGTGAGATTGTGTCCGCAACGGGCGCAGTCTCAAATTCTGTGAGCATCCAGACACATAGGGTGCCGGCCTAATTCTTGGACGGAATCGATTACAGGGCATATGGGGTCGCTCCTCATTTTTCAGGTGACCGCCACTAAAGAAGCGTTATTATGGAGATGTCTACCTCCTGACGCTTCCAATAGTGGCGGGGTTTTCCGGGCCAGAACGAGCTCGAACTCATTCTGGCCCTTGTTCGCATTGTACGATGATTTTTTGGATTCTGCAAGAGACAAAAGCTTCTTACGCATAACATTCCGCTTTAGCCAGCCCCATTGAAGTTGCGTAAGTAGTTTTTGCTTCAATATTTTACCGCTCCATTCCACGGCGAGGTTGCCGTGGCCCCATTTTGCCAGAGGGGCCGGTAGACCGAAAATTCTAAGCGGGGGCGAGCCTCCCCGAACGCCATCCAGATCTTTCATCC
>VFSW01012656.1_pt1 | contig 11765 bp, 20 predicted proteins | sample 5358111 | NCBI WGS metagenome assembly VFSW01 (sample SAMN11554181, study PRJNA540505) | mine drainage metagenome | isolation source: sediment from site ElyBrook_90M | place: USA: Ely Copper Mine, Vershire, VT | collected 2017 | reverse complement strand
TCTAAGTCCCGGCGTAGCGTGTGTCAATGGCTAGTAGCATCGCAGGATGGCCCCGTAGGACCATCCGGCCGTGCGACTAGAGGGAGTTGAGGCGATTTCTCCCGTAGAGTGATCCCATCGCCTCGCAAAAGTGGGCGAAGTTAAGCAGGCAGGACATGCAAAGAGGCTCATTCTTCCCATCCACGCCGGTCAATAGGGTGCGGGGGACAAGCGCGAGGTTGATGCTGCACGAATGGCACACGGTGGGATCTTTGCGGATGGCGGCAAGCGCCCGCCGTCCCTCTTCTTCGGTGGCGAATTGGTATGTGTGCCACGGTGTCCCAATCTCGAAGTGGTCCCCAACCTCGTGGAGTTCGGACAGAATGGGCGGGGTTGAGTCCGTCTGGTGGGCCGAGATAAACCGTTTGTTCATTGTATTCTCCCTTACCTGTAGCGTACCACGTTCCCAAGCTTACACGGTTGCGGCTTCAATTCCCGTTCAGCCTGGCGCAGTGCATCCTCAAAGGCAAGGATGGCGGCGCAGTTAGCCTCGTGTCTGATTGAGTGATCGCCGGCCCCGCACGAGCACGGTACAGGATGCAGGCGGGTAATCAGGGCGGCGCGGTCGTAGGTGCGGAGCATGGTCATTTCCCTTCTGCGGCGTCAATTGCCGCCTCAAGTTGCTGGGTTAGCGGAGAGGGGATTGCTTCTAGAGGAGTAAAATACCCGTCTAGGTTGCGCGAGGTTTCTAGCGCCCGCCTACAGGCGGCGAGTAGCGCTGGGGCAGATGCCACGAGGTTGGCATTATCGGTGTCCAGCGGGGTCTGCTGATTGACTTTCCCAACGGTGGCGATGACGTTGGGGAAGCCTCCCGGCCCCTCAATTTGCCCCCCGTTGTTTTTCCACGGTCCCGGTGTGTGAGCCATTGTCTTTAATCCTCCTAGGGTGAATTTAAACTCCAAAATGGGGTCTGTCAAGGGGCCAAAATGGCACTATCAGAGGAAGAGGCCAGACTGCGCAGGCTGGCGCGGATGAAGGCTTGGCGGGCGTCTCACGCCAAAGAGAAGCGGGAATATCAAAGGGCCTGGAATGCCGCCCACCGCAAGGAGAAGCAGGAATACAACCGGCGCTGGTATGCTTCCCACGGCCCCGTGGTGGGCCAAGAGTGCAACGGGGAGCGGGCGAGGCGGTACCACGTTGAGAACAAAGAAAAAAAGAACGCGGCCTCTCGCGCACACTACTACGCCAACCGAGAAAAGATGATGGAGCAGTCTCGTCAATGGAAGCTGGAACACCCGGAGGAGTGGAGGGCAATGTCGCGGGATGCCTCTAGGCTTCGCAGGGCACGGAGACGGGCCGTGGGGTGGGAGCGCATTAAAGCGGCAGACATCTTTGAACGTGACGGCTGGCGTTGCCAAATCTGCGGATGCGAAACGCTCAGGGAATGGGAAGCTGACAACGTGTGGAGTCCAGAGCTTGACCACATCATCCCACTAGCCAGGGGCGGCCCACACACGCGAGCGAATACGCAGCTTCTTTGTCGCCGTTGTAATGCTCACAAGGCGGCGAAACTGCCATACAAACATACCAGCTGGGTAGAGAACGTCGAACGTGGACGAAGCTAGCCCGCGTCAAAATGGCACAATGGCTAGAATGCGCGTGAGAGCTTGTAGGCAAAGAAAAAGCCCGCACGAGGCGGGCCGGATAGAGTAGCGCGTGAGAGACTAGACCATCTCGGGCTTGATGCTGAGGTCGTACACCTTGCTACCGTCTGATAGCACAACCTCGACCAACCTAACGGCGGTGGGGTTGAGGAGTACGACATCAGCGGGCGCGTGAGATGCGGCAGCGTCACTGATGAGGTTGGTGATGGCAACCCCTAACTCGTGAAGGTTGGTGACGCGGTAGGATAAAATGACCTTGCTCATTTTCTTTCTCCTTTGTCCGTGTAGCGTTAGAGGCTGGCGAAAAAGCTATTCGGGATCGCCGGGACGGACAATCTCGCCCATCTGAGCATCATTGGCGCACCAGAGAGAATAAACAAACATTGTGACGCCATACTGCTTAACCTTGCGCAGCATGACGGGGAGATTCACCTCTGAGGCGTAGCGGGCCGCTCCCCGGTGGGACGCTTTCCAGCTTGGACACGCTTCAAACGGGGACGGAGTAAACTCTGCTTGGCCGTTAGACTCTTCTTCCCATTGTGCCGGTGTCGTATTCATTGTTCGTTTCCTCCTGTAACCAGCATGGAGCCTAGAAAGGCCGCTGTCAAGAGCATGGGTGCAATGAATGAAGAAGGGCGGATATGGGTGATGCTGGGGCGCATTAGTGTATGAGTGGGATAGTACAGTGACATGGGGAAGGGAGGCTGTAACGGGGAGATAGGATACAACCTAGTCGGCGAGTGTTGCATTCTGCATCACCTATCTCGCCCCGATTATCTCCCCGCCTTACCCGGTAGGCCCCATCTCACCCGCACCCACCCCATCCTGGGCACACAACAGAGCCTAACCTTACCCTTGCCTGGGTAAGTCTGCTGCACACAATCCAACTAAGTGGATAGTGTGCAAGTGCTTGCGTGTGGTGGGTGAGGTGATAGGGTATCACGGTATCGGGGGTTCTCGTGCTGGTGTGCATCCCGGCCCCGAGCCGAGACCCGGACCCCGGCCGTCGCCCCCCGCGCAGTCGGATCAATAAACACCTTACACCCTCACCATTCGGCACCATTTTTCAAACCTTCGGATGGCGCGCCTAGAATGGTTTAAGAAAGGACCGTTACGTGGATCGTCTTCTGCTTGTAGAGTGGCACGATGGGAATGTGGTGGCGAGCATTGACGTAGAGAAGACCACGAATGGGGGCGCCTTGCTTACTACTCACCCCAATGGTGAGAAGTACTGCATTTATATAACCGGGGAGTAGCTTGGCAGAATGATTGAGTACCTAAGTTCTGAGGACGATTAAAGATCGGCACGACGGCGAAGGCATTCAGTAGAAAGACAGGTGAAGGTATTTTCCTTGTCTCTGAGAGGCTCATATAAGAGACTCTCGTCTTTGTTATTTGTCTCTCCCCTGGCGATATAGTCTCTTGGTATTTGAAACTGTCTTAAGGGCGCAAGAAGCGTGCCAATATTGGCCCCGCTCCAAGGCCGATTTAAGCCTGTGCCAAAATGGCAGCGCAAGAATCATGCCAACTTCTGATTGGGTGGGACCGTAGAAGTTAGTGGCACTATCATAACCTTTCGTCCTTCTGTGACAAACAAGAATCGTGCCAAGTTTGGATGCGGCGCGAGCGTGCTGTAGAGATGTTAAGACCACTAACTTCTTAAGAAAGGACATTCCATGTTCACTCCCCTTGTTGGTCACAAAGGAATCTATCCGATCACGGAAGACGACTGGCTTGGTGGCGAGGCGTGGAGTTTTGGTGTCCCCACCACTTCTACCACCATTTCTGCCCCGACCGCAAAGACCCAACTGGCCAAGGAACTGCTTCTCCTTGCCGTCCGTCTTGAGGACTTGTCGAAAGACCTGGATGCGATCCGGAAGAGGCTGGAGAGATTGTGAGGAGTCTTCATGGCCCGAGAGGTATATGAGAACCCGCTTTTTCTTGCCATGTCTGACAAGGCGCGGGGGCGAGTCCTGACTGCGGATCAAGAGGCCCTTATTGCCAAGGCCAAGGAAACGAAGGACAAGAAGTGGCTGATTAAGTCCAGGGACAGGGCCGCGAGGCTTGTTCAGTTGGAGTGGGAAGGGAAGACCAGCGCCCAGATTGCAGAGGAGTTGGGACTTCGCCCGAGTGGGTTAAGCGCATTCAAGACCAAGTGTCGTGACCTGATTGCTCTTGAGTGGGAGATTTGGGAAAAGACCCTTGAGCAAGAGCGGAGCATGACCCGCCTTCGGGTGAAAGACCAGATCCACAAGAAGGCCGAGGCCGCGTTGAGTGCGGTTGATTCCTGCCTTACGGCTAAGAGTGAGGCGGTTAGAGAGCGGGCTGCGTTCAAGGTATTGGATAGGATTGACCCGATCAAGAAGGGGGACACGAGTGCCCCGGTGGGGGTCTTCTCCAATAAGACGGCCGGACTGCTTCAGGCTGCATTGCCGATTGAGGCAGAGGTTGAGTTGATTGACTCGAAAGAGGAAGCGTTGCAAGGAGAACCGATCAATGATGAAGCTGGGTGACTTTATCAGTGTTTTCAAGTTGGGGGACAGCCCAGCGAACGATGTCCCCGCTGCGATGGCTGGGATGAATGGGAAGCCCGTTCGGGTTGGTCGTGGGGTCAAGGACAAGGCCAGTCAGATGATGGGTCACATGACCCCTCAGATGTTCCGGATGATGGCTCCTGGGCCTGGGAACACCGGCTCGGGGAGGTACTAATGCCCGCAGTTTCTGATGCCCAGAGGAAGTTCTTCTTCTCCGTTCTGGCCGGCAAGGCTAAGGCACCCGGGATCCCGAAGAAGCAAGCCTCTGACTTTGCTCACACTCCGGGGAAACTCCCGGAGAGAAAGAAGGGAAAGAGTGGTAAAGATTGAAGTGTATGTGCAGGATGGGGATGAGCCGGGGTGGGTCTGGAAGGCGAATGTCTCGGGGAATATCGTGGCGGTTGCCCGAGCCTCTAAGAACCCAGCGATCTTCAAAGACCTGACCGAGATGATGCTGAATAGTGCGGTTGGGGTTTGCATGAACCCGGATGCCGTTCCCCCAGGTGCTGCTTCTGCTCCTTTGGACATTCTTTAAAACGACCTTCCTGGTAGGGCGGCTGCTCCGCAGAACCCTCCGGGATAGGAGGGTTTGTGGCTTGTGAGCGGTGTGTTGCTGCGGGTGTAGATCACGACAAAGCAAGGGATGCATTCAAGAAGTCCCTGTATGCAACTGAGGTTGGCCTGTGCGGGTGGGAGCGGATGGTTGGCTCGGTCATCCACAGGTCGGTCTGTAACTGGATTCAGAGGGCGTTCGAGAGCGACGAGAAGAACATCCTTCTGATGATGGCAAGAGACTTCCTCAAGACTTCCACTCTGGCCGGTATCGTCATCTGGCAATGGATCAACAACCCGGAACTCCGGTTCCTCCTGGTGCATGCCTCTGGCAAGATGAGCGCCAAGTTAATTCCAGTTCTTCAGAGGATTGTCGAAGGTGAGGCGTTCAGTCACTTCTTCCCCGACCTCGTCCCAAACAAAAAGGACGTGACCTGGAACGCGGATGAGATGACCATTTGTCGCCAGGGGAACTTCAAGGAGGCGTCCATTGAGGCCCGAGGAATTACCTCCACTGTCACCGGAGGCCACTACGACATCCTCCTATTTGATGACGTGGTCGATGAGAACATCGCCAGATCGCCAGTGGAAATTCTCCGGGTCATCGACTTCTACGAGAACTCTCCCTCCCTATTCGACAACGACAAGACCGAAAGGCTCTTGGTGGCTGGCACGTTTTGGGAAGGAGGTTTCTACGAAAAGCTGATCGGATCTGGGCTGTTTAGCCAATGTGTATTCGGGGCAGAGTCTGACGAGAGATTCAGGGAATTCATGGTGAGGACGGGGAATCCCGAACTTGCCGGACTTCCCGATGGTTCTCCCGTCTGGCCCGACCACTTCCCGAAGGATAGACTTGAGCGGCTAAAGCGGAAGATGGGGCCGGTTAAGTACGCAAGGCAGATGCTCAACCGTCCGATCACGGACGCCGAGGTTAGGTTCAAGCGAGAGGACTTCCGGTACTACAACTGGGGTGGGGATCAAGACGCGGCCATTGTGGAGGCAAGGAAGGACGCATTCGGGATGGAAACCGAATCGGCCTTCGTCTGCAAGTTCAAAGACCTGCAAATCTACATGACCGTTGACCCTGCTACTGGTGAAAACCTCAAAACCGACGAGAGTGCCATTGTCGTTGCGGGGTACCACCCGCTGACAGGCCGGGTCTTCGTTCTCGAATCGTGGGCGTCGAGGGTGCTTCCTGACGTTCTTATTGACAAGATCATCGCCCTTGGTGACAAGTGGAAGCAACACGGTCTGCTGAAGATAGGAATTGAAGAAGTCGGTTTCCAGGTGACTCTCAAGCGATTCTTGCAGAACGAAATGTCGAGAAGGGGTAAGTACTTCTCCATTAAGCCGATCAAGTTGGGCAATCGGGGCAAGGCCGAGCGGGCCATTGACGGTCTTCAGCCGTTTGTCGCCAACCATCAGGTGTACTTCCTGCGGAACCAGTCGGAATTGCTGAGGGAGTTGGCTGGACTTCAGATCGTACAGGGTCGAGTCGTCGGAAAGTCTCCCAACCTTGTTGATGCCCTTGGGTTTCACCGGGAATTCTGGCGCATCCACCTTGACCGGGACTCTGAGGAGATCCCCGAGGGTGATGAGGCCGCTCCCCGCGCGGTGTTTTCGGGTGGGTACTCGACTTCGTGCGAGACATAGAAAGGCGAACATGATCCCTCGTCACCGTTACTGTGTCATCACCGTTCTCCCCAGAGAGCAGAGCATCATCGTCCTCAGAAAGTACATGGGTTCGATTGGATCGATTGGCTACCTAAAGGCCAAGGTGGATGCTGTTGGCCCAGAGGTAACTGATGTGAAGGTTGGGGATACCGTTCTTGTTGGGCGCTTCTGTGGCCTCGACATTGAGTCGGATAATGATGTTCGCTGTGTAAGGGATTCCGAGATCCAGGCCGTTATAGAGGACTAAACCATGCAGCACTACGATCAACCCGTGGCCCTCCCGGTAATCCCTGTTGAGTTGGGGACTGACGAGCGGAAGGCTCTTGAAGACCACATCCACAGAGAAGTTGAGCAGGCGCTTGCCGACCGGAAGGGGCTTGAGAAGTCCTGGGAAATCTGGACGAAGCTGTTCAACGCCAGAGATTCCAAGAAAAATGAGGGCGGGGACGCCGATCTTGACATGCCCTCGATCTTCAAGATGTTCCGGCAGGAAGCGGCCAAGGTCATCGCCCCGCTCTTTAAGGACAAAGACCTGTTCGTTTGCAAGCCCAAGGGGCCGGGGGCGAACCTCATCTACCGTGGGTATCAGAAGATCAGCGACTATGTCACCGACAAGGGAGACATTCTCAACACCTGCATGACGTGGTACCGCCAGGCACGGGTCATGTCGCATGGCGTTATCAAGGTTGGGTGGACGGTCGAGAAGGAAACGGCGCTCTCCTGGGAGGATGTCGTTGACCCGATGGCTGAGCCGACCGGGATTGCCACGGCACCAGGGAAACAGCTTGTCGAGAAGGAGGTGACTGTCAGGATTGGGTCGTTCCCCGAGGTTGTCCCGATTGAGGACTTCATCTACCCGTGGTACGCGACTGACATCTATCGCGCCCCCTGGATTTGTCATCGGACATGGCCGACCAGGGATGAGATTCAGGACAAGATCGACGCCGGGCATCTCCCGGCGAATACGCTGCAAATCATTGGCGACCCGCAGGAAACCCGCCCCAAGATGTTCGCTCTTGAGCAAATGAACCAGAACGAGTCGAAGGGCGATACCAAACAATACCAGTTGTGCGAAGTCTACATGGACTGGAGGGTACAGGGGAAGAAGCGTTCGATCATCGCCTATTACGAGCACAAGTCCGGGAAGCTCATCCACGTTGTTCATAACTGGCTGAAGGAATATCGCCGCCCGTTCGTTGACTGGACTGGTGAGGAGCGGGACGATGGTGTCCCTGGCGTGTCGTTGTCTTTCAGGCTTGAGCCGCTTCACCGGGCGAAGTCAACCTCGGTCAGACAGCGCCTTGACGCCGCGACCCTTGCGAATCAAGTTCTCATCTTTGTCAACTCCGCGTCCGATCTAGCCAAGCAGTTCCCTGGTGGGAAGATTAAGGGCGGGATGTACTTCACCTCCTCTGAGGTTGAGAAGGACATCAAGCAGTTGAAGTTGTCGGCCCCAGAGTTTCAGCAGATGGCCAACTTTGAGCAGGTGTTTGACAACGACATGATGCTCGTCTCTGGCCTGGCCGATCCTGACTTTGGGCAAGAGGGTGTAGATCGTCCCACGGCAACCTCAACCCTGAAGGTTGTGGAGTTGGGTGGCCTCCCGGCCGACCTAATGCGGGAGTCGTTCCGTAAGAAGCTCGCCTTGATGCAGAAGATGCGCCTTGCTCGGTATCGTCAATTCTACCCCGATGGGATGGAAACCATTCTTCTGTCCGGGGACAAGGACGTTGCCGAGGCCGCATCCGAGCTTGTGCAATGGCCCGATGGGTTCATTGAGGACAACATCATCGTCGAGACTGCCGTTACCTCGGCCAATCTGAACAAGACGCTCAGGAAGCAGGAGAAGTTGGCCCTTGCCGACAAACTCCCGCAGGTCTACCAGTTCATGTTGACCTTGGCACAGGCCGCATCAACACCCGGTCCGCTTTCGTTCTTTGCTCAGAAGCTGCTGGTTGGCTACGCGGCGGCGGTCAAGGATTGGTTGATCGAGTTTGAGATAGAGAACGTAGACGAAATTATGGGCAACCTGGAAGGGGCGTTGAATGCTGGTCAGGTATTTACGCAAGCTTTGGCTCAGGCTCAGCAGCAGATGGCGCAACTCCAGTCAGACAATACTGCCCTGGCGCAGTCCAATGCCCAATTGGGTGGAACCATTGGGATGGTCCCGCCAAGACCTACTCATGCTCCTGGAGTCGAACCGTTCCCAGGAAATCCTGAAGCTAATACAAACCTATAGAGATCAAGTGTTGCGGGAAATGGTGTCGCCCCAACCGAAAGCAAGCAGGGATGAGCTTGCGGCGGAAGTCCGGGCATATGACAAGTTGCACCGGGAATTCTGGCAACTCATTCAGGACGCCAAAACCAACTAGGAAGGAACATAACAGATGACAGACGTAGAGCAGCCGGTGACGGCTGCGCCGGAAACCGTGTCCTCCGGTGGCGAAGGGAACGATACCCCCGCCACTCCCGACTACACCGTACCGGACTGGGTAGATTCCGTACCCACCATCCCGATGCCAGAGGCACAGCCTCAACCTCGGAGTGATGCCCCCGTGTACGCGCCACCGCCAGCGCAATGGCGACCGCCCCAGTACGATGCTCAGGCCCTCTCGGAAAAGGGAAGCGAGGTTGTTGACGGCCACATTCGTGAGTATGTCAACCCCATCGTGAACGCTCTCATGGAGGAGCGCCAAAAGAGAGAGGCCATTGAGAAGCGGTTTGAGGAGATGGCTGGGAAGGTTGGCAGGCCCCCCGAATATGTGATTGAGCGGGCCTACTCCGAGGCACAAGTCGCAGTCAAGGACGCCCTTCAGCGGTTTTCTCGGGAGTCCGCGTTCGGGAATGCGAGAGTCAAGGCGATGACCGAGTCGTTTCTGAAGAACAGCGCCGAGGAAGCTTATCGGAACGCCGTTCAGAAGGGGGACTTCTCGGGCATCAAGGCTCTCTCGAAGAAGAGTTTCTTGAATTCGATCTGGGCGTATTGCAAGGAAGAGGCCGGGTACGTAGACGGCCAGCCTCCCCAGCCGGTCTCGGCACCGGGAGCGGTTCTGGAGCAGACGAGAAGCAAGCCTGCTGGTGGTAAGCGACCGCCCCTGGATGCAGATACCAGGGCCATGCTGAAGAAAACCCACACGAGCGAAGAGGATTACTACAAAGCCCTCGATGCTGCCGCTGAGTGGGACGCGAAGGCGGGGGAGTAAGCCATGCCACTCATTGACAACATCAAGTGGGACGAAATCACCGACGTTACCTCTGCCGCCGTCTCTGGATTTGATGCGAGAACGGCCCTTGTGCAGAGGCTTGTACAAGAGGACGGCAATCTAGTCTACGGGTTCTGTGGGCTTGACTACCTCCCCGAGTGGCATGCCGATCACTGGCATCACCTTACAGTGGATCACTTCGGTTCCAAGTCGTTGAAGCAGTTCAACGAAAGCGTTGCACTTCGCATGAACATTTCGCCCGATGCGACGGGCAAGTTGATGTACAGAAAAGAGTACATCATGTACAAGTCCCGCTCCCTCGCGGAGAAGCAACAGAAGTACCGTGAGGACTTTGCAGAGCGGCATCACGACACCATGAAACAGGAGACGAGCCGAGCTGTTGAGCGGCCCTACTCCACAGAAACCCCGGGCATTGACTCTGCTCTCGAAGAGAAGCAGATGCCCGCCTCCAAGTTTTCCGGAGGTTAGGAGATAGAAAATGGCTTTTAGTGGCAATCCGCGCATTGTCCGGAAGGGCAATGGGGCTGCGGAACTTCGCAAGATCCCGCTGGGTGAGGCTGCTGGGCAGACTTACAAGGCGGGCGAGTTTCTTTATACGGTGGCTGGTGCCGCAACCGTTTGTGCCGCCGACGCGGTTTCCATTGCTGGGATCGCGCAGAAAGATGCTACCGGCACGACCGGGGCCGAGGTGTGGATCGAACCGATCTACCCTGATGACGAGGTTGAGATTGTTTGCTCCACGACTGTTGCCGGGGAGAATGTGGGCGTTGGCTACGGTCTGACTGTTGCCTCGAACGTCTGGACTCTCGACCTCGCGGAAACGACTGCTGATGCGGCTGTCATCATCAACCCGGTCTACAGCGTGGGTGGGGCGTATACCACCAAGGCCATTGTGAAGTTCCTGCCTGCTGTCTGCCAGTCGCAGACGGGCGCGTAAGGAGGATATGACCAATGGCTAACACACTGACGATGGCCCGTACCGTTTCCTTGACCGACTACCAGCCCGCTGCCCGCAACAAGGCGGATAAGCGGACCTGGGCGTGGGACAAGATTTATACCGTCGGCACCACGAACCGAGGCCAGGAGAAGTATTTCTACTACTCCGGTCTGCCGCTGGCCCAGTTGAAGGGTCAGCTGGAAGCCGTTCCGTACTACGACCCGCAGGAGTTGGGTGAGGTCACGCTGACCGTTGTCAAGTATCTGCTCGGCACTCGTTTCTCCTATGAGCTGATCGAGGACAACCAGCACATCAAGGGCCTGATGGCCGACGTTGGCGAGATGATCGGTGAGTCGCACGGGCAGGTTGTTGATGCCTACGCGAACCTTCCGTTTGATCGCGCTTTCGACACGACCTATCAGACTTCGTATGACGGCAAGGCGATTTGCGCGTCCGATCACCCGTGCGGTGACGGCACGACCTACAGCAACCTTGCGACTGCTGCTACTCCTGGGTATGACACGCTGATTTCGATGCTGAATACCTACGAGTGGAGCCGCAAGAACGACGCCGGTCTGATTGCCAAGGACAAGCCGAAGATGCTGGTTGTGTCCAAGGACAAGTATACCGACTGGCGGAAGATCGTCAAGAACTCGGTCGAGCCGGATACCACTGACCGCAACGACACCTTCCTGTCCGACTATGGGCTGGACATCGTCGTTGACCCGTTCCTGACGACCAACACCAACTTCTTCCTGCTCGGCGCTCAGGCCAAGAAGGACTTCGTGTTCCTCTGGCGGAAGCGGATGAAGCAGGATGAGCCGTGGGATGACAAGGATTTCCGGGCCATCAAGATCCCGTCCGAGACTCGTTTCGGTGCGGTTCTGAAGGGCCACCTTGGCATCATCGGGAACGTTGGAATCTAACTCAACGGGGGGCTGGGAAACCGGCCCCCCCTCTCCCGATCCGACTCAGAGCGGATGGGCATAAGTGGAGGTTTCGTTGTCCAACATCATGCATCACAATGGGCCGTATAGCTGGAAGTACAACTATCTTAGTTCGACCGCCGCGACCACGGCGCTTCTCATGGGGCATGGTTCCTCGGCGTCTCCCGCTACCACGGCGACGGCGAGCAAGAACTTCGCCCAGTTCTATACCCAGTCTACCGATGCCACCGGGGCTGATTCCCGTGGCGTCTACT
>VFSW01012655.1_pt1 | contig 11766 bp, 9 predicted proteins | sample 5358111 | NCBI WGS metagenome assembly VFSW01 (sample SAMN11554181, study PRJNA540505) | mine drainage metagenome | isolation source: sediment from site ElyBrook_90M | place: USA: Ely Copper Mine, Vershire, VT | collected 2017 | reverse complement strand
ATATGAACCCTATATTCTGGAAGGAAATTCCTGGTATCTTGAAGGGGATCTACGCATTCTTAACCTGCGAAGAGAAATTATTATCTCTCTTCCAGGGTCGAACCCAAGATCCATGGGAAATGGCCGAAGCATTGGCGAATTATGGATGTGAGATCATCGTGATCAACCGCGGCTTGCGCGGCCAACTCCTCTACGACCAAACCACCCACACCCGGTGGAGCATTCCGGTTTATCCGGGCCGCGTCACTGACCCAACCGGCGCTGCCGACGCGTTTTGCGGAGGCTTTTTGGCCGGTTACCACTCCACGTATAACGCCCTGGAAGGCGCTTTAACCGGCAACATTTCTGCCTCCCTCGCAATGGAGGGAAGCGGTCCGTTCTACGCGCTGGACACACTGCCCGGATTAGCAAAAGCCCGCCTGGAAGTGCTGCGCGGGATGGTTCACAAAGCTTGAATATTCGGATCGGTCAGCGCCGCAATCTGCGTACAAACGCCCGCATCGCGGTCAGCCACACTTCCCGGTTAGCCTTGCGCGCCTTTTCCATATCATACGGATATGGGCTATATTCCGCCCGTTGATATTCCGCCAGGAATTCTGCGAGCGGCTGCCTGGCGTCTGGCAAAACCTTGGCGAGCTGATTGATCCGTTCCGCCGGAGTATGCCCGGCACCCGCCTGATGACCCATCAGGGGCAACGTCCAGCCGAGACGGGCGTACATGCGTTCGATAGGCGTCAACTCTTCCAGCCTGGCCCACTGGCTCACCCAGACCGGCACAACCCATCCCCGTTTCTGAATATTATTTTCGATCATCACCGGTAAAGGGTGTTTGAATATTTTGATCTGTACCCGGTTCTGGAACCAGGCTAGAAATACCACGAGACCGACAACCAGTACCAGTGGGATTACCAGGAACCAGCGGGAAGGAGTTGGGGTTGGGTTCGATGAATCTAAGCCACTGAGATCTCCCGTGCGCGGAAGGTCTGACTGGCCATCTGCTTGAGCTACAGGGGTCTTTTCGGGGGGTACCACACTATCGTTCGTAATCAACCCTGAAAATGTCTTCACTGGCTGCGAAGCGGTTGGCTCAAACTCAACCCAACCATACCCGTAAAAATACACCTCTGGCCAGGCGTGGCTGTCGCGCCTGCGGTTTGTGAATGTGTTTGTGTCCTGGTTACACCCCCCTTCCGCATACCCCACAGCAATCCGCGCCGGGATTCCCAGCGAACGCAGCAATAATACTTCTGAAGTTGCATAATAATTGCAGAATCCCTTTTTATACGTGAAAAGGAACCATTCGATTGGGTCGACACCATTCGGCGGCGGTGGAACAGTATCCTGGTACGTGATATTGTTGCGCAGCCAATTCGTAATTGCATCGACCTTATCATACTGCGTCACTTTGCCCTTCGTGATCTCTTCAGCCAGTGCGCGGATACGCGCACTAAAATCCTTGGGGAGTTGGAGATAAAGTGCGGCTATGTCCGGCGGAATGGTCTTTGATGCATTCATCAACTGGAAGATGGTCGGCGCAGTCACCCAGGAACGCGCATTAAACGTTTCGCCACTTCTCAAGATGGGGTCTGCCATCACGCCTGTCAAATCAAGCGTCCCGTCTGTGCCTACCTGCCCGATAACATCTGCCCCGTGCCCAATTGAAAGGGGAAAGGCTGGCAAATAAAGATTCCGTATGCCGTCTGTGGCAGCGGTGAATGTCAGATCAATAATCTTTCGGCCCTGCCAATCTGGATATAAAAACGGCCACTGGTTGGCGCTGACCGTCGTGGTTTTGTTTATCGTACTCTCCCAAGATCCGTTGAATTGATCGTAACTGTGAGCCTTCCAATAGAAACGGATTCCAATCGGTATTGTGCCTGTAACCTTCACGGTAAAAACGACTTCGTCATCGCGCGGTCCGCCCGCGCCCAGCACCAGTGAATTACCAAAAAAATCGCTGGTAGCAGTGGCAGGACTGGTCAGGCTGGCTGTAAGGTTCTGAAGCTTCTCGCGCCAGGTATCCCACTGTGAGGCAATCGATTTCTGTAAATCTGTACCAAGTGTCAGTGAAGGGGAGATCGGGAGGTTCCAGACCACAAATACCAGCACCAATCCGAATATCGCCACTGTCTTCCCGATATCGGTGCCTATTTCAGGGTCGATTGTAGCCCCTTTTTCTACCCAATCTCGACGCGAGCGGACCAGGTACAGGCGCGCAATCAAAACCAGCATCAGGAAGACAAAAATGGCGCTGTAAACATTCCGATTTTCACTTAATGAGGCATAAAAATCAATAATCAACAGCCCCAGGCCAGATACAATCAGCGGTCCCCACGGTTTTCCATGGCGCGTGAGCTGGTATGCTGCCAGAAAGCTGATCAGCCAGAAAAAAATGGCCATGACCGTCAGAAATAATAATGGGTCAGTGACCGGCTTGCTGTGAAGTAAGTCTGAGATAGAGAAATACAGGCGGGCATACAGGTCGTTGAGCTTATCACTCCATTCCGGAGTGTTGGGTTCCATTTGTATCCCCAGCACCAGGGGAATGAAAAATACTGTAAAAACCAGCCCGAAAATGCGCACAATCCAGGCGCGAAAGGTGGCATACCCCAACGCCAATCCCAGAATCGCCGCCAGGAAGGTCAGCGACTGAACGATTGGCAGGTTTGGATTCCACTCAGTGATACGGAGCCTGAATGCAGTAACTTCTAATGCGGCAATTAAGAGAATGGCGGAGGGGAAATCCCACCACCGAAAAACTTTCTTATCCATAGGTATGAGTATACAATTTTACCAATAATTATTCAACGCTCAAGGAGAGCAGCGTCGCCAATGGATACGATACACCAGTTTGAGATAATAATCAATATCTTTTTCCAAAATCTGGGAAATTGGCTGGTTTTACCCATGAAACTTTTCAGCGCAATGGGTGAAGAACAGTTCTTTTTGCTCTTTTTACCTGCCATCTACTGGTGTATCAGCGCAAGCTGGGGTATTCGAATGGGCTTTATGCTCATTTCCGCCACCAGCCTGCACTCCTGGTTGAAGCTGGTCTTTGCCCAACCGCGTCCCTACTGGATCGACCCACGCGTCAAAGGTCTTGTTGATGAAGCCTCCTTTGGCCTGCCTTCAGGTCACGCCACAAGCTCTGCAGGGCTTTTTGGATTGGTGACCCGGATCATAAAAAAATCCTGGTTTACCATCCTGGCGATCATCATCGTTTTTATGGTCGGCCTCTCGCGGATTGCTCTGGGAGCCCATTTCACCACCGACGTGCTGGCCGGCTGGCTGCTGGGCGGACTGCTGGTATGGGCATTCGTTCGCTTTGACAAACCCGTTTCAAGCTGGATCACGCGGATGGGCATGGGAAGTCAGTTGCTTGTGGCTATTTCCTCATCCCTGCTCATGCTGATCATCACGTTTGCTTTGACTGCATTGCGCAGTTCGTTCGTCATTCCGGCCGAATGGCTGGCCAACTCACCTACGATCAATCCCCTCGATCCGACCGGTATGGTCTCGCTGGCAGGTACCTGGCTGGGCCTGACCACCAGTGCGATCTGGTGGAATCACCGTAGCGGTCCTTTAACCGGAGCCAAAACCTGGAAACTGAATGTGATCCGGTACCTGGTTGGCGTCGCCGGGCTGTTCATCATCTGGTACGGCCTCGGAGCGATCTTCCCGCGCACTCTTGATTTGCTGGCATATACTTTGCGCTACATACGCTATGCCATCGTCGGCGGCTGGGTTGGCCTGGCCGCCCCGCTGATATTCATGAAATTAAAAGTATAATGGAAGTGTCTTCTCAATAAAAAGTGGTAGGAGGTGTTTTCCTCAGCCCACTTTAGTAAGAAGTTACAAATTAAAAGCGATCTGGGAAAATAACAGGAGGAATTATGGCTCGAATTGTACGTTTCTTGTTAGGAGCAATTGCCGGAGGCCTTTTTGCAGCAGCTCTGGTTATCCTGCTGACTCCCGCGCCTGGCGGTGAGATGCGCCAGAAAATTACCGGTCGAATCGATAGCATCCGAGATGAAGTTCGCCAGGCTTCCGAAACGCGCCGCAAAGAGCTTGAGCTGGAGCTCGACAAGATGCAGCACCCCCCCAAATAAAGTCTATTCCTGGCTGCTATTTCAAGCTGATTAAATAGTCCGCCAGCTGGCGCGTGTAGCGGGCTGTACCACTGACAATCAGAACCATATCGTTTTCAAGATGAAGGGGAAGACTCATCCCCTGGCTGCTGTTCAGCGCCAGAGTTTGCACGGATTTCTGAGACCCTAAATCGATCAAAGTCAGGCGGTAAGTTTGCGGCAGGAAATTTTGAATCCGCACGAACCCCTGACCAATCCACCCCCCGGAATCCTTCTCAAAATCAGCCTGATAACCGATCTGAGGGATCGAAATATCGTCCAGTAAAAATCCCTCACCATAAGTCTCAGCGTCGGTGATGTATTCAAAGCGCAGCTGAACCCTTTTACCGGCAAAACTCGATAGATCAACAGTCTCCCTGGTCCAATTTCCGCTGTCGCCAGTATACCCAATCCCCAGGTTATTTTTTCCAGGGTTATCCGAAGTGCCGGTTGTAGTTCTTAACGTTTGCCATATGCGCCCATCAACCGAAGCCTCCAGGTAAACGTAATCATAGTTTTTCTCGATTTCGTACCAGGTCCAGTAGTTCATACTGATGGCCCCACTGGCAGTCGAAAAGTCAAAGGAGTGAGTCAGGGTTGTGTCGGCATTATCCCCTTTATTCGAATAAAAATCATAATTGCCTGAGTGGGGATCGACTGGCAATACTGGCACACTTGACTGTCCCTGGAAAGTCAAAGTAAAATCTCCCCGGCAGGAAATCCGGATATAGTCCGCCCCATACTGGTGAACAGTCTCATTCATAGCAGCCGCCGGGCATCTCGAGATATTGGTTGTATCCCCCATCTTTGGTGCAGACGGGAAATTGCGATAAGCATAACGCCCGTCATCCACAGCCGGGTCGCCCAGGTAATTGGCCACAGTCCAATCGGCAAACATATCGTCCGCCGAGATTGGTTTTCCACTGGACCCATCTTTGGTCCAAATTTGCTTTAATGAGGCATCCACCGCATCCAGACCGTCCGCTGGTTCTTTTGCAAGCTGGCTGGTGGCATCTTCGCCGAAGCGGTTTAAAAAATAATCCAGAAACATAAAGGACGCCCCGTAATGAGGCAGAACGCTGTTCCTGTCGATTGGGAAATCATTCAACTGGATATCCGGCTGCGGGAAAAAAAATTTTTCATAATTATCTGAACCGTAGCCATTAATGTAGGTCGCCAGTACCGAGAATCCCTCGTCCATCCAACCTTCCATATTACGGTGCTGGTTATATTCAATCATGTGTTGGAATTCGTGGGCCAGCACCCCATAAACCGCTGTGCCCGCACCGGGATAAATTCCAGCATTCACCACGAATAATTCGTGCCCGTTCGAATATGGATCAATTGCCGGATTCACCTCATCTTCTGCTGAAAAATAAGCGCCTACCCGGGCTGACAGGCCGCCTGCAAATACAATATACAGGTGTGGATCATTATCAACACCGGGCGTCCACTCGCTGCCAAAAAAGGCGCGGTCGGTGGGATAAATTTTAGTCTCAAAAGTATCCCCAAGGGCTTTTGCCGCAGCCGGAGTAACGTTCTGCCCGTCATCGACCCAAAAATAGAGATGGTCGGTGATGTAAACCAGCTGGGTCTGGACTTTAAAATGCTCGCTGGTGCTGTCATTCAGAAGCCAGAATTCCTGGCGCGCACCAATTTCGTAATGAGGCGGAGATTCTGAGATGGAATTTGGGATATTCGGCTTTCCTTGTAGCCTGCCAGCGATATCACCGGGTAAAGCGATTGGGACGGCAGCCTGCTGCAGGGATTGGAGGGTTTCACTGGTATTCAGCCCAACTGCAGGGGTACTCGGCGGAGCGGTCGCAGCGGGTACTGCCTGGCGGACTGCCTGAATCAGGAGCAGAGCTGTGCCGGTTACCAGAGCGGAAACTATCAATCCGACCAGGATCAGGAGAAGGAAGGTATTTCTTGCTGGCGAGCCGGGACCTTGGGGATAATTCATTGGACGGCCGGGCTAATAAGCCCCTTTACCCCGCATAACTACCCAAAGCGTCTTGAACAGGATTTGAAGGTCCAGCCATATCGAATAATGCTGGACATAGTACAGGTCTTCCTCAGTATGGAGGTGCATTGGCTTGTCGCTGCGCCCGTGAATCTGCCACCATCCGGTCAGGCCCTGTGGAACTGCAAAACGCTGGCGCTGCCAGGGCTGGTAATTTTCCACAAGCTCGGGTATTTCGGGGCGCGGGCCAACCAGGCTCATGTCGCCGCGCAGGACGTTCAACACCTGGGGAAGCTCATCCATGCTGGACCGGCGCAATATGCGTCCAACCCTGGTCACACGCGGATCGTTCCTGTCTTTGTAGATCAGGTTGCCGTTTTCATCCGTGTGCTCAACCAGATGCCGCAGGTTATCCGCATTGACGACCATCGTGCGGAACTTGATCATCCGGAATATCCTGCCGTTTTCGCCGACCCGCCGGGCATAATAGAAAATCGGTCCGGTACTATCCAAATGAATCGCAATTGCACACAATCCACCCAAAACGAAAAGGAAGGGCATGCCCAGTACACATAAGATCAGATCAAAAGTGCGTTTGATGATGCGTTGATACTCGCTGAGAGCCGGGGCGCGCAAGTCCAGCATGGGTATGCCGGCAAATTCCTCCACGGTTGCCCGGTGCAATGCCAGGGAAAAATAATCCGGGATGATCCAAACCTTGACCGGCAGGTCGTGCAGCTCACCGACCACCCAGGATAGACGCTCGTGTGCAGACCTGGGCAAGGCTACCACCACATCGTCAACCTTTTCATGAGCAATTACCTGGCGAACCGCCTCCAGCCCCCCCAGTACACGCTTTTCAATTTTTTGTTTATTGAGGTCGTCATCCAAAAATCCGACCATTTCCAGGGCGAATTGAGGCTGATCCACAATCAAAGCCTGAAGGCGGCGGCCTGTTTCCCCTGCCCCCAGAATCAGCACGCGGCGTTTAACCTGATAGCGCTGAAGACGCCAGCGGAATATCATCCGTGCAATCCCCCGCCAGCCGATCAGCAAAATGTAAGTCAAACCGCAAAAGAAGATGAACAGGGCTCGCGAAACGTCGCGATACGTCAGGTATAACACCCCGGCCATGACCACACCTGCCAGAATCGAGCTGCCTGTCAGGTTGCTGAACTCATCGACCACACGCAAATTCTTACGCCCATCGTAGACTGAGAATAAAAGCAGCATCCCTACCCAGATAACCGGCAGCAGGTAATACAGCGAGTTGTCCAGGTCAACCGGATGGGGAACCGTTTCAACAAACGACAGGCCGTTAAGCAGCGGCCTGACGGCAGCCGAAATGCGCAGCGTCAGGCCGACCAGGATGCCGTCCATGAACATGGAGTAAATTGCGAAGGTGATCGAAAATCGCCTGAACATAGCCTTCCTATGAGATCTGGTTTATCCCTTCTCTGGAAGCCAGCGATCCTGATTGATGGTGTAAATCTCATTCAGAATGGCCGGTACGTCATAATGCATCTGCCAGGCCGGGTAATGTGCTTTGAACTTATCGAGGTCGCTGATGTACCATATGTGGTCGCCAATCCGGTTCTTGTCGGTATAGGTCCAATTCAACGGCCGGCCGGTGATCTCTTCGCACAGTTGGATGGCTTCGAGCATCGAGCAGTTGCTGAATCGCCCGCCGCCCATATTGTAGACCTCTCCGGAGCGCGGCTGCTTGTAGAACTCAAAAAAGGCATTGATCAAATCGGCGCTGTGGATGTTATCTCGCACCTGCTTGCCCTTGTAACCAAACACGGTGTAGGGCTTGCCGCTGGCGGCACATTTCATCAGGTAAGCCAGGAAGCCGTGCAGCATGGTGCCGGAATGGTTGGGGCCGGTCAGGCAACCGCCGCGGAAACAGGCCGTGTACATGCCAAAATAGCGCCCATATTCCTGCACCAGCAGGTCTGCAGCCGCTTTCGAAGCTCCGAACAGGCTGTGCAGGGTCTGATCAATCGACATTGACTCATCGATGCCCTTGACAAACGGGTGTGAAGGGTCGATTTCCCAGCGGGTCTCATTCTCGATCAGCGGCAGGCGGTTGGGGGTATCGCCATATACTTTATTGGTGGAAGTGTAAATAAAAACAGCCCTGGGGGCGTACAGGCGGGTTGCATTCAGCAGATTCAACGTGCCGTTGGCATTTACCCCGAAATCGGTCTGCGGATCGCTGGCGGCCCAATCGTGCGAAGGCTGGGCGGCGGTGTGAATCACCAGCTCAATCTGTCCCTCATACTGCTTGAAAATGCGGTTCATGCTCTCCGCATTGCGGATATCCTCGCTAAAATGGACGTACTTTTTACCTAGCGTCTGCTGCAGGTGATCGAGCTGCCAATGGGTGGAAGCCTCGGGGCCAAAAAAAACACTGCGCATGTCATTATCGATTCCGACCACATCGAACCCCTGGGTGGCAAAAAAGGTTACGGCTTCCGACCCCACCAACCCGGCCGATCCTGTTATGAGCGCTACTGACATAAGTTTCCTCCGATGGATTTTTGTTTATGGAATTATACAGTGATCCATTCAATCACTGGGTTATTCAAATTTTAAGATTCCGACAGTTTGCAGAAGCAACAGCCATAAAAAGCGTGGGTTCCCCAGTAAGTAGCGCCGCCACAACCGGCCTGGTTCTGAAGCCAACCGAAATACCCATTCCAGCCCATTGCGCCGCATCCAGACCGGCGCCTGAGGCTTGCAGCCCGACAGAAAATCAAATGCGGCGCCCACCCCCACCAGTACTGGCACACCCAACTGTTCGATGTGGCTTGCCATCCAGCGGTCCTGGCGAGGCGCTCCCAATCCGATCCACACAATATCCGGCTTTGCAGCCCGGATTCGCTCCACAGCCTCAGCATCTTCCTGTGGTGTGAGTGGGCGGAAAGGAGGCGCATCAGCCCCTACCACCTGTAACCCGGGGAACCGATGGGTCAATTCATCCTGCAAACAATCGATCACGTGCTGCGTTCCGCCGTAAAAATAGTGCCGCCAGCCGTTTTCCACCGAACAGGCACAGGCTGCCAGCATGAAATCGGGACCGTAAACCCTCTCGACGTTTTTATACCCTTTCCAGCCCAATATCCAGGTGACCGGCGCCCCATCCGGAGTGGTTAGCCCGCTGGTGTTATAAATCCGCCGCAGCTCGAGATCATCGTGACCCTGCAACACTGAGAAAGCCGGTGTTACACACACGTAATGCGGCTTACGGGTCGAAATCCACATTTTCAACGCATCCAGCGCGTCCTGCATACTGATTGCATTCACGTGGACACCGATGATGTTGCCGCGGGGGAAAGTAACAGGAATAGTCATTTATTCGCGATTAACAGTTAGATTATCAATAAACCAGCCTTGAATTTCGCTGTCTTGAACCTTTACTCGTTTCCAAATTTCATTCCTCCACTCTTTCAGGTGAGGCCAATCCTTTTTCAAATAGCTGATCGCTTTAAACGATGATCTTTCCTTTAGTAGGATGTAACCCCAAATCATCAGGTCATACAGGAGGATATGAGCCCAATCTCGCTTCCAGGTTCCCTTTGCTTCGTTTTTAAGAAGCAGATAATATCGATTCTTGACTGCATGGAGACGGGTATCGGATTTCACCCGGTCCCGTGTGCCCGGCCGGAAACTGCGTACGTGGTAAGCCACGGCCTTAGGATTATAAGCTGCTTTCCATCCCAGCAGGCGGCTACGCCAGGCCAAATCCACATCCTCTTTATGAGCAAAAAAGGCTTCATCAAAGTATTGACCATCAATGCACACATCTTCCAACATTTGGCGGCGATATAGAGGTGCAGCTCCGTCGATTCCAAAGACCTCTTGTGGTTGATCGAATTGGCCGCGATCTTCCTGCCCATACCCGCGCAAGTACTGCCGGCGTTTGCGGTCAATGAAAAGACCGCACGAATCGATCAAAGCTTTTTTTTGAATATCATCCTTGAGCAATAACTTTCCACCTGCCATGCCATATTCTGGTGATTTTCTCAATAATTCAACCAGGTAGGCGATATACCCGGGCATTAATGTTATATCCGGATTTAATGGAAGATAAAATTCCCCCTGAGATAAGCGTATGCCTTGGTTGTGAGCATGACAAAAGCCTGTATTGAATTTATTCTTTACAAATTTCGCATTAGGAAAATGATTTTTAGCGATATTAAGCGATTCATCTTTTGAAGCATTATCAATTATGACCAAATCAAAATCAACCGATTCTTGAAAAGATAATGAGTCCAGGCAAATATTTAGAGTTGATGCGCTATTCCAGGTAACAATGCCGATAGAGACTAGGTTATTATTCATCGGAACTTTAAATATGCACTCTTGAAAGGAAGTGGCTATCTGCCGATTGGCCAGAGAAAAGGCTCCGAAGCATCCAAAACCATCGAAGCAATAATCTGGTGAGTGGTCGGCCAAGTATGATCAGCCCTTGTAATATCAACACTTTGGGATGCCTCGAATTTAAACAACGAGATGATTCAAAATAGGAAATTGCCAATTTTTTTTCTCCAAAAGCCCATTGGCGCAAACAATAATGGAAAAAGAGATCAATTTTCTGATCCTTAGAGATTTTGAAAAAAGATTGACTGGAAATGATTAATTTTTGTACTTCGGCATCCCCCGATAGTTGTCGTTGATAATTAAAAGTCATATTTTTACTATGAAGTCTATACGTCCCTAGGGGTTGATCCAGGAATCTAAATTCCGTAAATTCTGACGCTCTCACAAGACATTCCCAATCCTCTGCTCCGGACCGAATTGGAAAACAGCTAGCCTTTAGAAGAACAGATTTCTTCCAGAGTAAGGCATGTACCGGGATAAAATTTCTTCTCATTAATGAATCAAATATTTGACCTTCCGGAAGGGGGCGTTTATATTTGGCGTAATACCGGCCAGATTGTTCACCATTTTCCTGAGCCAGGAATAAATCCGAATACACGGCGCCGCAATTCTTGTGCTCAGAAAATATCTCCATTTTATTGGCAATTGAACTCGGCTCAAGCCAATCATCATCGTCTAAAAATTGAATGAATTCGCCACTAGATTGGTTAATTCCCGTATTGCGTGCTCCCCCTAATCCCTGGTTAGCCTGCCGGATATATTTTACTCGCGGAAAACGGTTGCAAATTTGTTGTGCGGAATTATTATTCGATCCATCATCAATGACAATAATTTCCAGATTTAGATAAGTTTGTTCGAGACAGCTTTGTAGTGACTTCTCTAGCCAGGTTGCTCTGTTATAAGTCGTAATAATTGCGCTAACCAAAGGATCCAATCGGTCACCTCGTATAATTATTTTATCGCTGAATTGTTGGGCTTATCGGATTTTCAAACTCGATATTTGCGTTATAAATCTTTCAATGAATTTGCACTGAGAAAAAGAATTTAGGCGCGCTGTTAGTGGAGAGAAAAACATGACCGGAATTTTTTCCATCAAGTGTTCGACTTGATAAGATTTGTAAACATTTTTCGTTGGACGTCATCCTAATAGCCTTGTTATAATATTGAAAGCCAAATAATCTAGGATGTGAATAAATGAAAAGAGAGATCCAAATTCTTTATAATGAAATTAAATATTTTATATTTCCAAATGGATCAAAAAGAGAAAAATATGTGAAACCGATATTTAGG
>VFSW01012654.1_pt1 | contig 11766 bp, 6 predicted proteins | sample 5358111 | NCBI WGS metagenome assembly VFSW01 (sample SAMN11554181, study PRJNA540505) | mine drainage metagenome | isolation source: sediment from site ElyBrook_90M | place: USA: Ely Copper Mine, Vershire, VT | collected 2017 | reverse complement strand
CGCGCGGACCATGCGGGCGACGGCCTGGACGTTTGCGACTGGAGTATTCGGTACGATTCCGTGTCCCAGGTTGAAGATGTGGCCGGGACGCCCCGCTGCGGAGCGCAGAATCTCCCGGACGCGCTGTTCGATAATCTCCAGGGGAGCAAAGAGGGTGATGGGGTCCAGATTTCCCTGCACCGCATGACCGTAGCCGACCGAGCGCCAGCCTTCGTCAAGGGGCTGCCGCCAGTCAAGTCCGATCACATCGGCGCCGGTAGAAGCCATTTGACCGAGGAGCCCGGCCGTTTCCACACCGAAGTAGATAACGGGCACGCCCATGGCCTGCACCGAGCGCACCAGGCGTTTTGAAGCTTCAAAGGCATAGTCACGATAATCGGACAGGGACAGCGCACCCACCCAGCTATCGAATATCTGGATAACGTCAGCCCCCGCCTGCACCTGCTGACGGCAATACTGTTCGAGGACTATGACAATCTTGTCGAGGAGCAGGCGCCAGGCGAGCGAGTCGCCATACATCATCTTTTTCGTATGAATATAGTTGCGGGAACCGCCGCCCTCGATCATGTAACTGGCCAGGGTGAATGGGGCGCCGCAGAAGCCGATAATGCCCAGGCGGTCGCGGAAATGGGTGGCCACTTTCTGAATCGCCCGGGCCACGTAGCCAAGCTGATCCGCGCGGTCGGTGCGAAGCAGGCGCACATCTTCCAGGGTGCGCACGGGATGGTGGACGACGGGACCTTCTCCCGCCTGAAACTCGAAGTCCAGTCCCATAGGCTCAAGAGGCAGCAGCAGGTCGGCGAAGATAATGGCCGCGTCTACGCCGAGTTTTTCAGCAGCCGTAATGGTAACTTCGGCCGCGATGTCGGGCTGCTTGCAGATCTCGACCAGGGTGTGATGCTTGCGAACGTCGCGGTACTCCTGCATGTAGCGGCCGGCCTGGCGCAGAAACCAGACGGGAGTGCGGTCAACAGGGCGGCGCAGGCAGGCGCGAACAAAGCGGCTGCCGTCGAGGATCGTCTCCACGACGGCGGGGTTCTCTTTCGATGTCTCCATACTGGATTGATTTTAACGGGACGTTCGCCGGATTGGCACACCTGCCGGAAACCCGTGTGAGTTTCGTCACTCAAAATCGCCGGGGTGTTCGCTTCGCGCAAAGGCCGTCGCGACTCAGCAGGGTCCCCGGACGTCGCGCCATGCGACGGCCGGGGTCTTTGGTAGTTGACCGCTACTGCTGCCGATCGTTGCGGATCTGCCGGATGTTCGACTGGATTTGAGCTGCGACATCCGGATTACTGGTCATGTAACCGTCAGTGAGCGTTCGCATGAAGGCCACGATGTCGTCTTCATCGGCGTCAGAGAGCCCGAGATTGCCAACAACCGTGTCCTCGTTGGCGGATACTTCAGGTGCCGGCCAGCAGGTTTTTCCGGCGTTAGGATCGTTGGGCATAGAGCACTGGTGATCACGCGTGTTATAGAAGTGAACCACCGCCTTGAGGCTCTTTAGATAGCCGTTGTGCATGTACGCCTTGACGAATCCCGGATAGGGGCGTTGATCGACATTGCGCAGGGTTGGGACCTGAATCTTGCCGTCGAACTTCGGGGCAAGCTGCATCCATTCGTGATCGGGCACAGGCGAGCCCTGCGCTCCGCTGAGAAAGCCGCCGACCCCGAGGTCGACGAACGCTGTTCCCTGCGGGTTCGGCACCAGGCCGTATTGATCGGGCTTGTTCTCGTAGTAATAAGGGATGCTGGTATTCTTCGGCAGACCAAGATTAGACGAAGTGAAGTCAGTGAATAGAGGGGCTGCATCGACGACGGAACCGCCGGTCGCCCCATTGGCATTCCCACTGAGGTGGCAGGTATTGCATTTGCCCTGGCCGTTGAAGAGCCGGTAGCCGTGCATCTCCTGCGGTGTGAGTGTGACTGAACCGGCCAGGTATCCGTCGAACTTGGATGTGAACGCATTCACCTCGGGCGAGCCTTCATACGCGGCAATCGAGAGACCGAACTGGTCGTAAACCGTGTTCGCTCGGGTGCGGTCTTCGCTGCTTAGACTCAACTGCGGCGCGGCGCCTCCTTTGCCGGCCGGCGTAGTGCAGACGCGTTCGGTGTCGGCCGGCCACTCGATCGCCTCAAGACCGCTGCCCCAGACCTTGACGAACAAGTGCGCATAATGGCCTTTGGCGATGCGATAGGCAACGCACGCCGAGTCCGGCAGTCCCATCTCGACAGGATTGGTTGGCGGTCCCTGCGCCTGCTCCGCCGCCGGGCTTTGCAGACGGGACCCTGTAGCACGCATGTCCCAGAAGTTGCCTCCGTAGAAGTCGTGCTGGGTGTGGTTGTAGTGCAGCACCGGAGCAAGAGTCGCGTAGTTGTAACTCATCGGCTTACGGCCACTGAAACGTCCGATGACCGAGCCGGGATAGGCGACCGTAGTGAGGTTAAGAATTTGGCTGGCGCCGGTAAAGCCGGTCTGCTGGGCATGGCACGTGCTGCATGCCTCGTTCTTCCCGACCGACAGCGAGCGGTCATAAAGCTCGAGTTTGCCGAGCGTCTGGATTTCGTCCATCGAGCTCATCTCGTTGCCAAGCATCTTGAGGGTTCGTGCTTCGGTGTCGTCAACCTGGTCGTTGATCTGGCGAAGCTCAGCCAGGGCTCCGGGAGGCAGCGGGTAGCCGGTGTAGTAATTTCCCTGGCCCTGCGAATCACTGGCCGCCACCGGATGCGAACGGAGAAGTAGAAAAACTGCGGCTGTCAGCCCGAGTGCCACCAAAATACAAAGACACTTCGCTGCCACGGTAGAACGATACATTTTGGCCGCGGTACAACGGTAATCATCATGACGCATAGGATCCTCCAAACAGCAATTGCACAGGCGCACGAAAGCGCATAGGTGACGGTTCGGCTATGTGGGCCGATAAAGTTGGTTGGGTGCCGCAGGAAGCGGGGGATAGCCGTGCAGTTTCGGGTTTGAAGAAGTTTGGCGCTCTCTCTTCTTCTGGTCGGTTGGATGCGCAACCGACTATGGGGTTTCCAGCGGCAGGGGGAATTCATCTGGGCGACATGATCGCCATATTGAAGCGGGATTCAACGCTAATGATTTAAATAAATGAGGGGCGATATCCAGAGGGCGTTTAGGGGTTGCCTGGGCCGCGCTACACCTTTGGTGGTATAGCCGATCAAACATCGCATGCCGTTAGAATGACGAAAGTTCAAAAAAAACGGCCCCCGTTTTCGGCGGGGGCCAAGTTGCCTTGGTTCTCTCTGTTACGAGAGCTTGATTGGCGGCCAGACGGCGGGGTAGCCGTCGGCGCGGAAAGAGCCTCGGGGGAGTGGCTGCGCGGTCTTAGGGCCGCTCCGCACCGGTCGTGGATGCAGCACCCTGGGGTGATGCGGCATCCCGGGCCGCCAAACTGTTTTCCATCAACCGCACGTGAACGCTGCTGGTCTTCAGGGGCTTTGCCTCATCATCAGCACCAGCGTTAGCGGCCATCTGGGCGTTGCCCAAAGCCACCGCGTGCACCCGGTAGACGGGAATGTCGTGTTCGACCAGGTAACGCTTCACTGAATCAGCGAGGCGCTCCGAGTTCTGTAATCCTAAGGTTCCACGGGCAGGAGAGTGAGCTTCGACTTCGACTATATACCCCTTGTGACCCTTGACGCTATCGGCCAGATCGTCGAGTTGCTTCTTGGCGTCATCAGAGAGGACGGTCGTTCCGCGTTTGAACGGAACGTCGAGCTCGTTGATGGGTTTGTATGCATCGATGCCGTTGACCGTGGTGTGAAGTTGATCGACATGGCCTGAAGCACCCTGCGCTACGGTGTTGGCATTTTGCGCCTGCGTGCCGGCTGCGGTTGCTGCCTGGTTGGCTGCATCGGCGGTGCTCTGCGCCTGCTTGATACCTGCCTGCGCCCGGCTATCGACATCCTGAATGTCGCGTGAGTTTTTCGCGTTCACTTCATCCAGTTCGGTCAATCTGTCGTTGATGGGGTCCGTCTGTCTCTTTACCCACTTCTTGCGAGCCATGGGATTGACACGTCCCCAAAAACCCTCCTTCGACCCATTATTTAACGGCTTTGCCGCTGGGGAGGGCTGCTGTTGAGAGGTCGAAGGAGGGTTACCTTGGGAGCCTGAAGAGGGCTGCGACTGCTGCGCGCCCGCGGGGATCGCGATTGCAGATGCCAGCGCTAAAACTGCCAACTGGCCCGGGAACAAGTTCCTAACTGCATTGGATCTCATTAGAAGTTTGCCTCTTTGGTAGTTCCGAAATCCCCCGCACATGATGCAGCAGGGTTAAAGCGTTCGTACATGCTCGCCCCGTAAATAGCAATGCCCGTGCCAAACTCGGCGCGCCGGAGGGTAATAATCTAAATACTTCTTTTTAAATAACTTACACACAGCGAGAAGCATGCTTATTGAAACCCTGGCCGGGTTCGGGTTCAGGCGGATGCGTAGTTTTTACCGGCGAGGGTAAGTTCTACCGTGTAGTAGCGAGAATTGCCTATTGCCCTTGCACATGCAGAATGCGAAGTTGCGGGTAGGCGCCGTCCCAGTCCGGAGTGACCGCGTCAAAGATCAGGCGGAAGTCGCGCTCGTCGCCTGGCTTGAGTGGTGACATCGACAGGGGCTCGACATCGACATACGGGTCGCGCGTACGGATGATTTTGAGTTGCTGCGTCTCGTTCTGGGCGACCTCCTGAGCGGCGTTGCGAAAAAGTATCTGTACGCTCACACCACTGACAGTTCGATTGCCCTTGTTGACGATGTGCCCGTCAAGGTAAGTGACCTTGCCGCCCGCGAGATTACCCGATTCGCTCATTTGGAGATTGGACAGAGGAAGGCTCACTGCATAAGGATCCGGGGCTGCCGAAACCGGGGCCACGGTCGCTGCGGTTCTGCCGTGTTCCATTGCGACGATGACGACGCCAACCACCACCAGAACGACAGCGGCAGCGATAACCAGTGGCAGCCAATTGCGTTCGCGCGGCGCCGCAGGCGAGATGAGTTCAGGACCATTGCTCACGAGCGGATTTTACACCCGTTATCAATGAAATACCTCGCCCCTGCTTTCCGAATGGAAACAGACTGCGTTGCGTCTACTCCCTTGACCCAAGAAATCGGACGGGCGCGAATTACGAAATGTTCACATTTGATTTTGGAATCTGGGATACGCAAGAGGCGTCTAAGAGAATGAGCAGCAACTGAGTCGGTGTCATTCAAATAAACCCGGACGGAAAAGAACCAAAAGCAGCTCAATTTCGTACTTCACCCGTAACGATCTGATCGTTGCCGACACCAAAGAGTGAATTCCCAATACAGGTTCTCTTAAATGGGGACAGGAAAGGCAGGCGCAGGATGCAGACAACTCAAACCACCGCATCGCAGCCGCTTCCCGCATCGTGCAACGGATCGACCCGCAGTCCCGCTGAAGACGTCGTCTACAAGCTTGTGACGGTGGCCGCCATATTGCTACTGCTGGGCAGTGTCTGGCTCTTTTGAATTTTCCCCTCGGCGGGGTTCGCGCATAGCCGGTTCCCCGGATTATCTGTATGTACACTCTTGCAGTTTGTACGCAAACTTGCCTATCGGATAACGTTGTACCCAATGGCGGCATTCGATTGTCACCGGCGCGTTCCGGGTTGGCTCGCAAGACGCCGAAGTAGCTTTGGGACAGGTAGGAATTGTGCCTGGCCAGTCACACAGTGGCCAATCCACACCTGGCGGTGGTAGTGTACCTGCGTGCAATCAACGGCACGGCCCGATCCGGATTCCTTCCTCTGGTTCCCTTACTTCCGGAAAGTTTCGGGATCCCCACGGCGCCACTGACGGCGCTGCCGCCCGTGACCGAGTGCACCCGAGGTCTGAATCATGGCAACTGTTACCATCGACCCCCGCGGCAGCGGCCGCACCGCCGACTTCGTTTTGACCGATCACCGCATGCTCATCGATGGCCGCTTCGTCGGAGCGGCCTCCGGCAAGACTCTTCCGGTCTACAATCCCGCGACCGGCGAGGTTATCACCCATGTTCCCGAGGCTGAAGAAGAAGACGTCAATCGCGCCGTTCTGGCGGCACGCCGCGCCTTTGACGAGGGCCCCTGGCCACGCATGACCCCGTCGCAGCGCGGCCGCCTGCTGTGGAAGCTGGCCGACCTCCTCGAACAGAATCTCGAGGAATTCGCCGAGTTGGAATCAATCGACAACGGCAAGCCTTTTGCCGTCGCGCGCGTCGCTGACGTTCCCCTGGCCGTCGATATGTTCCGCTACATGGCGGGATGGGCCACCAAGATTCCCGGCAAGACTCTGCCGCTGTCGGCGGGATTTGACTTTCATTCCTACACCATGCGCGAACCCATCGGCGTGGTGGCCCAGATCATTCCATGGAACTTCCCCCGGTTGCTGGCCGCCTGGAAGATTGCCCCCGCCCTGGCCTGCGGATGCACGATTGTGCTGAAGCTGGCGGAGCAGACCCCGCTGTCGGGACTTAGACTGGCTCAGCTCATCGACGAAGCCGGGTTCCCCAAAGGCGTCGTCAACGTCATCACCGGCTACGGCGAGGGTGCGGGCGCTCCGCTCTCGGCCCATGACCTGGTCGACAAGGTGGCCTTCACCGGCTCCACCGAGGTCGGCAAGCTGATCGTCAAGGCCGCTGCCGGCAATCTGAAAAAAGTCACGCTGGAGCTGGGCGGCAAATCGCCCGCCATCGTCTTCCCCGATGCCAACATCAAGCAGGCGATCTCGGGAACTTCGAGCGCCATCTTCTTCAACCACGGGCAGTGCTGCTGCGCTGGATCGCGGCTTTACATTCACGAGAAGATATTTGACGAGGTCGTTGAGGGCGTGAGTAACGTGGCCTCCGACATCAACCTGGCCCCCGGCATGGATCCCAGTTGCAACATGGGCCCGCTGGTATCGGACGAACAGTATCGCAAGGTGGTGGGATACATCGAGTCCGGCATATCCGAGGGCGCAAAAGTTACTGCGGGTGGGCCTGTTTCGGGCGTGGAACGCGGCTACTTTGTACGCCCCACGGTTCTCACCAATACCAACCCGCGCATGAAGGTGGTGCAGGAAGAGATCTTCGGGCCCGTGGTCTGCGCCGTTCCCTTCAATGACGACGATATCGAACGCATTATCAAGCGTGCGAACGACTCCATCTACGGACTGGCCGCTTCGGTCTGGACCCAGAACCTCAGTCTCGCCCACAAGGTAGCTCGCGGCATCCGCGCGGGAACCGTCTGGGTCAACTGCCATAACGTATTCGACGCTTCCCTGCCCTTCGGCGGATATAAGCAGTCGGGCTGGGGCCGCGAGATGGGCGAAGAAGTCCTTCACAACTACACCGAAACCAAGGCCGTCACCATCGCCCTCTGAACCCCAAGTCGATTCCTGGTCACTGGCAAGCCACCCGGTGACCAGGAATCACTTTTCAAAAGCACGCTTCCTCCTCCGAAGGCCATCCTTTCCAGCCGCAAGCCTCTCGCCTCCTTCGTCGCAATTGCCGGACGATAGTCCCATGACAACTCATTCATCCCGGTGCTGATCAGTTCCAACCTGCGCCTCGCTTAGACAGCCCTCGCGTGCTGAGACGCGGGTCGCTGGTTTAGCCTCTCAGTGCGGCATTTTGAAGACCTGGCGGTGAACTCTATCGTTGCGGATGACACGGGACCCTTACTTTCCGCGACTTTTACTTTCCAGGATGAGCCGCCCCAAAGCGCCGGTAAGCCTGCGTTTATCGCAGGAGAGAGAGCAGGATGAAAAGACGCGAGGTAATGAAGGGATTGGGCCTGGTAGCGGGGGGTGCGCTCTGTACGCGCTCCGCATGGCCGTTTTTGAGCAGCAACGACAAGAATTCTGCAACCGTCCAGTTAGCCGTCCCCATTCGCGGACTGGTGAGAAAGAACGGCGAGTTGGTTCAGCCCATCCGGATAAACATACCCGAAGGAAGTGCCGGAGCCGGCGTCATTACCAAGGTGGATGGTCGCGAGGCGGACCGCCGCACTCTGTCCGCCGGCACGCAGAACTTCGACGTATACACGGCAGCGGTCAGTGCCCCACGTCAGGCCGATGTTGAAGTGGAAATCGCGGGAAAGGCGAGCACTGCCACGGTGACTCTGCAGCCCGTACGCAAAGTCCAGGTATACATTCTTCCGCACTCGCACCACGATCTCGGCTATACCGACCTGCAGGCCAACGTCGAAGAAAAGCAGATGCTCAACATCACGAAAGGGATCGATCTGGCGCGCCGCACCGCGAACTACGGCGAGGGCGCGCGCTTTATATGGAACCTTGAAGTGCTGTGGGGCGCTGATCTCTACATGCGGCGCAGATCGCAGGCGGAAAAAGACGAGTTCATCGATGCCGTGAAAAAAGGATGGATCGGGCTGAATGGGATGTACGCCAACGAATTGACCGGCCTGTGCCGCCCCGAAGAGCTGGTCCAACTGTTTCGCTACTCCACTGAGTTGGGCGGCTTGTGCGGCGTGCCGGTCGATTCCGCGATGTTGAGCGATGTGCCGGGGTTCACATGGGGAACCGTCACCGCCATGGCGCAGGCGGGGATTCGCTACTTTTCAGCCGCACCCAATTTCTTCGATCGCATCGGCAGCTTTATGGTCGAGTGGCAGGACAAGCCCTTCTGGTGGATCTCGCCTTCAGGCAAAGAGAAGCTGCTGGTGTGGGTTCCGTGGACCGGCTACGCCATGTCGCACGTGATGAAGCTAAGTGCGGAATGGGTGGGCAAATATCAGGACCGCCTCGACGAAGTGAAGTTTCCTTACGATGTGTCCTGCATACGGTGGTCAGGGCATGGGGACAACGCCGAGCCTGATCCTGAGCTTCCCGAGTTTATCAATCGATGGAATACGGAGTACGAATGGCCGCGCTTCACGATCTCCACGACCAGTAATGCCTTCTCCGCATTTGAAAAACGCCATGGCAGCCAACTGCCGGAGTTCAAGGGCGACCTGACTCCTTACTGGGAGGACGGAGCCGGATCTTCGGCGCTTGAACCGCGCATGAGTCGCGGCGCCGCGGACAGGCTGACGCAGGCCGAGACGATGGCGGCCATGCTGGCTCCTGCGTCTTATCGTGCTTCGGACTTCAACGAGGCATGGAGAAATGTCCTGCTTTACTCGGAACATACGTGGGGCGCGTGGAACAGCGTTTCAGACTCCGAAAACCCCTTTGTGACGAAGCAGTGGGAATTCAAGCGCAACTTCGCGGTCGCTGCCGAAAACCGATCGAAGGCGCTTCTCGACCAGGTGCTGCGCTCCTATTCGACCGGCAAAGATCGATCGATCCTGGACGTGCATAACTCCAGTTCATGGCCCCGCACCGAGGTCGTGGTGCTCTCCAGGGAGATGTCGGCGGCCGGCGACCACGTAAAGAACGAGCACGGTGTTTCCGTTCCCTCGCAGCGCCTCACCAGCGGTGAATTGGCATTTCTCGCTCAGGAAATTCCAGCGCTGGGGAGTGCGCGCTTCCATCTCTCTTCGGCCAGGCCGCTGGCGCCCGAGACACGCGTCTCCGTCAACGACGGCGTACTGGATAACGGCATCGTGCGAGTAAAAGTCGACGCCGCCAGCGGAAACATCGTGGAGCTTCAACTGCATGGAAGTCCCGAAAATCTGGTCGATGCGAGCCGGGGCGAGGCCGTGAATGAGTACCTGTTTCTGGAGGGGAAAGACGTCTCCCAGATACAAAGAAGCGGACCAGCGCGACTCGTCGTTCAAGAGCACGGTCCGCTGGTGGCTTCGATCCGTGTCGAATCGGCCGCGCCAGGGTGCGTACCGGGAAGCGCAAGCCTTGTGCGCACCGTGCGGCTTTCGGCTGGCGCTGACTGGGTTGAGCTGACCAACCGAGTCGACAAGAAGCAGGCGCCGCTGAACCCTCATCCCGGCAGCGGCAACCAGGGCGGCGAGTTTGCGCAGCATGAGGCCAAGGAGAGCCTGCAGTTCGCGTTTCCCTTCGCCGTACCCGGCGGACAGATACGCATGGACGTTCCCTTGGCGGTCATGCGGCCGGAACTGGATCAGCTCGCGGGGTCTTGCAAAAACTGGCTGCCTGTCGGTCGCTGGATCGATGTGGCCAATGCCCAGCGCGGTGTGACCTGGGTGACGCTGGACGCTCCCCTGGTCGAGATCGGAGACATGACGGCAATCATGCTCGGGTCGCAGACCAAACCCGATATCTGGCGCAAGCAGATTGAGCCGACACAGCGCTTCTATTCATGGGTGATGAACAATCACTGGGGAACGAACTATCGCGCGTACCAGCAGGGAGTGGTCGAGTTCCGCTATGCGCTGCGCCCGCACTCCGGGTATGATCCGGCGGCCGCTGCGCGCCTCGCGACCGGCCTGTCGCAGCCGCTGCTCGCTTCACCCGGCGGTCAAAGCACTCCCTTCACCTCGCTGTTCCGCATCGAGCCTGCCGATGTCGTGGCTGTGGGATGTAAACCCAGTGCGGATGGCAAAGCTTGGATCGTGCAGCTTTTTGGAGCCTCTGGAGAGAATCGGCGAGCCAAGCTTAGTTGGGCGGGTAAGACAGCCCCGCGCATGTGGCACAGTAATCTGACTGAGCAGCCTCTCGCCCCCGCTGGGCCGGCAGTCGATGTGGCGGCGTGGGACCTGGTGACGCTGCGTATCGATCGCGGCAACAGATAAGCGCTTCGAATATCGAAGGCCGCAGTGAGAAACGTATTCCTTAACGCGTATTCGGAACGTCACTAATCGAAGACGACGGTCTTGTTTCCGTAACACAGAATGCGGCGGTCAAGATGCCAGCGGACAGCGCGTGAAAGAACCATCCGCTCCAGGTCGCGTCCCCGAGCGACCAGGTCTTCCACCTGGTCTCGGTGCGAGATGCGCGCCACATCCTGCTCGATGATCGGTCCATCATCGAGCACTTCGGTGACGTAATGGCTGGTGGCGCCGATGAGCTTTACCCCGCGCGCATGCGCCGCATGATAGGGCCGCGCGCCCACAAACGCCGGCAGGAAGGAATGGTGCACGTTGATGATAGCCCTGGGAAAGCGGGCTATAAACGACGGCGTCAGGATCTGCATGTAGCGTGCAAGCACCACCAGGTCGATGCCGCGGGCCGACAGAAGCGCGAGTTGCATGGTCTCGGACTCAGCCCGAGTCTCAGCCGTGACCGGCACGTATTCAAAGGGCACGCCGTAGAAACCCGCCAGCTTCTCGACTTCGTGATGGTTGGAAACGATGACGGGAATCTCGCAATCCAGTTCGCGAGTATGCCAGCGATGCAGCAGGTCAGCCACGCAGTGCAGGTATTGCGAGCAGAACAACGCCACCCGCGGACGGCGCGCGCTCGACGTCAATTGCCAGTTCATCTCCAGTTCCGATGCCATGGAGGCGAAGGCTTGCTCGAATCCCTGAAGATCGAAGCTCGGGCCGTGTGCTGACGCCTCTCGTGAATCGCCCAGCGCCCACTCCACGCGCATGAAGAAAAGTCCGAGTTCCTGATCCCGATGCTGGTCGGCGTGCAGAATATTGGCGCCGCACTCGTAGAGCAGCGAGGACACGCGCGCCACCAATCCCCGTCGATCGGGGCAGTCAATCAGCAGGACAGCAGAATCTTTCATCTGTTACCCAGATTACGCGAATCACCGTGGCTTTCCGCCCATTCCTCTCAACCGTCCGACAGCCGGGCCGGACACCTGTGCGCCCACCGCGTTTATGTCACGGTGCCGCTGCGCGTTTCCGCGCCCCCGTTCAGCTGCCGGCGCAGATCGCCAATCAGGC
>VFSW01012653.1_pt1 | contig 11766 bp, 15 predicted proteins | sample 5358111 | NCBI WGS metagenome assembly VFSW01 (sample SAMN11554181, study PRJNA540505) | mine drainage metagenome | isolation source: sediment from site ElyBrook_90M | place: USA: Ely Copper Mine, Vershire, VT | collected 2017 | reverse complement strand
TACGTCGCGGTGATAGTAGCTGCGATAGTAGGAATGGTTGTCGGCTTTGTCTGGTACTCTCCGAAGCTTTTCGGGAATATCTGGTCAAAGCAGACAGGAGTGAAGATGGGAGGAGGAAAGGGAATGGGAGGAGCGATGGTGGTTGCATTCGTTGCAACGCTGCTAACTGCGCTTGCCCTGGACGTGCTTATCGTAAATGTTGGCACTGTCACAATAACCCACGGGATAGAGGTCGCGCTTGTAGTGTGGCTTGGATTCTTCGTGTCCTACCAGCTGGTCAGGATGGTATTCGAGAAGACGTCTATGGCGTTCTTCATCGAGGAGATTCTCCACCCTCTGGTGGTGCTGGTGCTGATGAGCATAGTGATAGCGCTCATATAGCAAGCATCAGAAGATTTGCCGCTCTTCCCTTCTTGCGGCTCTTTCTCTTTTTTTATTATTCGTCAGGCAGCTCAGTTAGCGTCAGCGCGGTCTTGTCCCTGTAGTCGAACCTTGGCACCAGCTTCTCAGATTCTAGGTGCTTGTACTGCCTTGTGTGCCTCATGTCGAAGTTCCTCACTCCAAGGTTGCCGAGCAGTGTCTTTGTCATCATGAAGTACTTGAACTCCACGCCCTTTAGCGTTCTTCGTATGTTGCTGAAGAACTCCTCGACTCCATCGCTGTCCTCGAAACTGAGGAACAGGAGTATTCCAAGGGGGTTTGAGACGTCGCATGCGAACACGTACTCGTTGTGCTTCTCGGCGTATCCCTTGACCATGTCGAGCAGCCATTTGTGTCTGCTCTTCATGAAGTCGTTCTGGTTCACTACCTTGATCTGCACTATCGTGTTGACAACGTTCCTTGGCTTTGCCTCGTAGTATGTTATCCTTGCGAGTATGTCTGTCCTCTTCAGCCTCTCGAACGCATATATGAGCCGCATCTGGTTGCTCTTGGTCTTGCGGGCAAGGTCGCCTATCTGCACCCTGCCATCGCCGTTGAGCCCGAGCAGCAGGTCCTTGTAGTTGTCGGATATGTTGAACTTCTTTATCAGCTCATTTCTAAGCGGGAAGAACCCGAACCCCCTCATGAGCTTGTTTATCTCAGAGGTTATGACGTAGTTCTTGAGGTTGAGCGTGAACTTGATCGCGAAATCGTCAACCTCCGGGAAGTTGCTTGCGACTGCGTACATTATTATGTCGTAGTCCCCGTGGACCCTTGCAACGAACTGCGGCACGTGAGAGGTGCCTATCGCCTTTGCTATCTCCTCGTCGCTTGGAATGTTGCTCGAGAACTTGAATAATATTATGAACTCCTCGAACCCCATCTCAGGGAGTTTCTCGATCGTCCTATGGAGCATCTCCTTCTTAGAGTGCGTCTTGGAGAGCTTTATGAACTCGTATCTCCACACGTTCTCTATGTTTATCTCGGGAATGAAGCGTAGGTCGAACTCCTTCACAGTCTCGTTGAGCAGATTGTAGGCAGTAGGCTTTGGGATCTTTAGCTTCGTTGCGATCTCATTTACGCTTGCCCTGGAGTTCACGCTGAGTATCTTGAGAAGCTCGTGCTTCATCTCAGTCCTCTTCTCCTGGCTGATGATCTTCGGCATTTGAAACGCTTAAATATAACGTATATCAGGTATTTAATCCTAACGTCGTGGTGTGTTATTTTTTTATACGCATTATCGAAAAGTGCGAATTAAAACCTTTTTCGTATATCTAGAATCGGATAATCTGCGTTTTTCATATACGAATTTGGAACAACGGTTATAGACTTGGTTCCTGCATAATCAAGCGATGGGCATGGGAGAGAATAGTTCTGGCGGGCTTCAGAAGTTTAAGAAAAACGCTAGCATAGTTGCGTTGGTAGGGCTTGCGGGACTGACAGGCTTTGGACTGCTGCAGAGCGCCCAGAGGAATAGGCCGCAGGAATCCACCCAGTCTCAGCCATCAAGTTACGTACCTACAACCCCGGAGCAAAAGGAGATGTTTGAAAGATACAAGTTGCTGGTCAGGAGCAGGGGCGTGGAGGAACTTTCAAGCGCGCTGCGCAGAACAGAGCATGAACCTGAGAGTTCGCTCCCGGATAGGATAGAGAGATTTGTCGAGGATATGATGATCGTGAAGGAGGCTCAAAGAGAGGCTCTCTCTAAATCTAGAAGGCATCCCGGAGATAGCGCGATGGCGCTTGAGGGCGTTTCGGCCGATGCCGTTGCAGATTCCATAGGAGTAGTGGCACATTCTCCTACAGGTGGATTTGCAGAGGGATTTTTGGCTCTCGTGGGCCTAATAACTACGGGAAAGTTTGCATACAAGAAACTGGCGGGCTTCATAAAGCATGTAAGCTCGCTGTGATTATAATAAAATAAATCAGCGAATGCGCATGGCTACATTTAACCATATCCTGGAGCGCATCGCCCATTCATAATTCCAAGATCAACCGAACAGACTTGCAAGTCCTCCAGCAGCCTCTTCCTCGCTCTTCTTCTCCTCTTCATGGTGCTCTTCCTTCTTTGCACCGTGTCCCTGAGAAGGCGCTGCTTGCGCGGCAACAGCTACAGGCGCGACGTTCTGCGCGTTCTTTATGACCTCCTTTATGTTCACTCCCTTGAGCGAAGTCACAATCGCCTTGGCCCTTGCCTCGTCAGGCTGCATTCCCGCAGCCTTGACTACGCTTTCCAGATTCTGTTCGTTTATCTCCTTTCCTGCTGCATCAAGCAAAAGTGCAGCGTAGATGTATTCCATTTTTTCACCTTAAGTATGATCATTCCTTTTTCTCATCTTCCTTCTTCTCTTCCTCTTTCTTCTCTTCTTCTTTTGGCGCTTCCTTCTCTTCTTTTTTGAGCGATAGGGCTTGCATTATTGCTTCCGCGAGCAATTTGTCCACTATCTGAGGTTCGTATATCCTTGCGCTCAGCCCGAGCCCCAGCGCGCCTAGATATCCTTTCTTTAGGAGAACGGGCGCGTTGTATGTGGTCACATATCCGACTTCTATTGTGAGGTTGTATGCGCCGCTGAAAGCCCTTGCGACATCGTTTGTCACGACCTCCGCATTTATTCCAAGTACCTCTTCTGTGAACATTATCCCTCCGGACGTTATTGCCGACATTCTAGTGCCGGTCTCGAAAGGCATTATGCCAAGAGTCTTTAGCGCCTTAGCTGCTGGAAGCGAGATCTTTGCGCCTTTTGGAACAAGGACCTTTGTCTTTGCGATGACGACTTTTCCCTTGTCTATCTTTACGTCTATTCCTCCGGCCTTTAGTTCGGTTACCGCCTGGCCTGGAGGAATTGAAGTTTCTCCAGCCTCGATTACTATATCGCTAGGGGATATCTGTCCAGGTTTTGCCTGTAATTTGAGCTTGTTTGCTTCTATGATCCGGTTGAGCTCGAAAGGATTGTCTCCCTTTGACAGAAGAAGCGCGACATTTCCTGTAACGTACTGCGCGAGGAGCTTTGTGTTCTCATTGTCTTCCATTATCTTCTGCAGAAGGTTCTTCCTTGCGATCACAAGTTTTGAGTCTGGCTTGAGCTGGTTTCTTACTTTCTGAACCAGAGTGTCAGGCACGCCGTCAAGAGGCATTATTCCGTAGAGTTTGTAGCCCTTTAGCTCGCTCTTTATCTGCTTGACAAACTTTACTTTCTCTGCTTTCAACATAAATATCACATAATTTTCAAGGGCTTTGACATGCTCAGCTTCACGTATATCGACCTTATCTTGTTGTTCCCCACTTTCTTCACTATGCTGCTTACCACTTCGCTTACGTTCTCGTACAATTTGTTTGCGTCCATGTCCTCGCTGCCGACCATGCAGTGTATAGTTGGCAGGTACTTGCCCCTGTTTTTGAGAACTATCTTTCTGCTCGACTGGTTTATTATGTCCTCGAAATTCACGTTTCCCAGCAGCGGCTTTGGCATGTTGTTCCTAGGTCCGAGGAACTGACCCATGCTCTTTGCTATGTTTGGCATGAGATTTGGCTGAGCATAAAGATCGTAATCCAAAAGTGCATTGAGTTTTGCATTGTCCTTTCCTATCGAATCAAGTTCGTCTCCGTGGAATATGGTGATGTTGTTCTTCTCTGCCTTTGCAATAAGGTCTTTGTCGCTTGCAAACACCGCAAGTTTCTTCGTCTTCCCTTTTCCATGGGGGAGGATAACTTCAAGGTTTAGTCTGTTGTCCTGCTTGCTGAAGTCTATGGACTTGAAGTTTATCGCAAGCTCAAGGCTCTGCTTGAACTTCCTTTTGCCCTTCTGCTCGGCTATGAACTTCTCAAACTCCTCTTTGTTAACTTCTGCCATCTCTATCCCTCCTGCAAACTGCAGTGATCACGGGAAAATAAGTGGAATTATATTGGAAAAATACCTATAAAAACATTTGTTCTATTGATGCTAGAGCTTCTTTTCGTATTTCTTGATGTCCTTTGATATTATGTGCTCCTCGCGTTCAATGTCCTCTGCCCCCATCCTGAACAGCTTTCCCAGAAACGGGCCAAAGAGGAAGGCGAGTGCAAATATCACAGAACCGACGGATATGAAAGCGTATAGCGATTCGAGCAATTTGCCCAGCGTTGTCACAGGAACAAGCTGCGGACCCTGGGCCGTCGCGATCATGCTCATGAAATAGAATGCGTATACATAGGAATATCCCTCGACGTAGTGGAACAGTATGGTTCCGGATATCAGCACAGATCCGACAAGCACCAATGCGTACATGGCCCTTTTGTAGGGCGAATGATACCTCGAATGCATCTGGCTCCTTGCATACAAAACTTCTGCTTTTCCCATATAGATCAATCATATATGCAGATCGATTTAATATAACGCGTTCTGATCAGGGCTTTAGGAGGAATATGACTTCTAGTATTACCTCTATCACTATTAGCGCTATCACGATTAGCTCGAGCAGGTCAGATCTCCTGTTTCGCATCATCTCTGTCACGAACTCCCATCTCTTGTCTATTATGTCGAGGTCATCCTCGACAGACTGCTTCCACTTTGTTATCTTGAACACGTCATCGTAGAGGTTGTAGAGTTTTAGTATGTACCATTCCCCGAATCCGGATATTGTATCGTCCACATAATTGACTTTGTCCCTGGTCTCGTCGTAGAACTGCCCAAGCTGCAGATCAAGCTCCTTGAGCGTCTTGCCCGGGCCCTTCTTCTCTGCGAGTATGGTAATCATCCTGTCCTCTGTCTCTGATATCTTGCTGGATGTCTCGCTGTGAGATATGCGCATCTGGAGCAGTTGCACGTTGGATATCTCCCCGACCAGCAGCTCGTGCTCGTATGCCTTCGACTTGTCTATCATGACGGCGCTCTCCCAGCCGATGAATACGACGTCAGAGGAACTATACGACATGTTTCTGCTCAAAACCTCTTGCATGTATTCATCCGAGAGTGACTGCGAGTTCGACTCGTCTATGAGGAGGCCTGCTATTAGCTTCTTATTTTTCTCGACTATCTTCTGCTTGTCCCCCTCTATGTAGTATATCCTGTACGTCTCTGTGAATTCGCTGGGGCGTATCAAAGTTATCTTTGAAAGGGCCTTCTCCACTTTCGCCCTCTCTTTCGCAGATGCATCCCTCAAAAAGTCGTTTATCTTCTTGTCGAAGGTTATCTCGGATATCCTTGAAAGGTCCGAATTTAGTATCTGGCACCTGAATCTGAGCGAGAAGGATCCGTTGTTGTATATCGCGACCTGGACCTTGAACTTCAGCAGCACCTCCTGGTCGGTGTAGGTGTCCCCCTTGAGGTTGAATATAGAAGGCATGTTGAAGGATGCTATCTCCTCTGGCTTTGGCCTTGCGTATTCGTACTTAGAGAAGTTCTCCGGGTTCTTCAAAAGGCCCCTGAGCTGCTCGTCGGTGAACTTCGCGCCGGTGTTGTATACGAAAAGATAGATTATTTCTCCGTTCATCTAAGCACCCTGATTTATTGCAGAAAATAGACATCTTAATATGGGATTTGAGGACTATAAACCCATAGGTGGTGGGGCGTTATGTTTTAATACTGGTCGCTTATGCCAGACCGAACGACCTTTTTTTGGCATCGTACATCAGTTCCAATAATTTGTTCCTTTGCTCTTCTGTGAAATATTGTGAAAAGTCGTGGTTTAGATGCGACATCACGAGGTTTAGCACATCGAGTTCCTTTTCTACAAGGCCCTTCCCTTTCAAATCTGCTGCGCTGGAGAGCGCAAGATTGTACATTATGTCTATAGCCAGCTTGAAAGCGCTGTTGCCCAGCATGAAGCCGTCTGCCATGTCGAGTGCTTCATCCATGAATTTCATAGCCCGGATTGGGTCCTTTGCGGATATCGCACACGAGCTTGCGAGCAGAGAGGAGAATTTCTGTTTTGCAGTGTCTCCGATTTTTTCCCTGCTTATGTCTTTTGCGCACATTATCGCGTTGTTGAAGAATTCCTGAGCTTCATTAAGTTTCGCTATGTCCCCAGTTACGACTCCCTCCCCAAGAGATTTTTGTGCGCAGCGTATGAGATTGTCATATCTTCTCTCTGCCTCTGCCGGTTCTTTAGCCGGCTTTGTTCCAAAAGAATTTTCTCCCATCCCATCGCCCCAGAATATTATAATCTTGTGGACAGCGTTTTTTCCCTTCTCTCATGCTCCGAGAGCATTCCTTGGAGGGTCTTTTTGTCGGTTTCGCTGAAGAATTTGCCTAATTTTGGATCTGCCATGCAGTTTTTCAGAAACAAGAGGACCTCTCGCCCAAGTTCGGGGTTTTGGTTGCGGAAGCATATGCTGTAGTGGCGGGTGCAGTGGCTAAATAGCTGCGAGGCGTGCTCTTGGCCGTATCCGAAAACGGCAGTAGCTTCGTACGTTGCGTATTCCAATGTTTTTTTGTGAGCTCCAAGCATTGCCATGACTAAGTTGTGCTGGTCACGTTGTAATTCGTATCTTTGTCTTTCGCTTATGGTATTTGTCGTTGTCATATTTTCACCTTTTGTACCGCTTAGTATAAACCTTTTGTTCAGCGTTTTGCTAAAGAGAAGCTCTGTGTTGCCCTGCTTATCATCTCTTTGACGGCATCCGCCTCGCTCTTCTGGAAGCATTCGGGATATTTTGCCATTATGTCATAGAGGCTGCTTAGTATCGCTATCTCGTGGGCGTGGCGTTTGGATTTCCTTTCGCTGCTCGCAAGCTCCAAAGCGATTATCCTTGCCCTGCGCCCAAGCAGTTCCCTTTGCGACATTGATTTTGCATCGCTTTGTCCGTATATCCTTGATATTTGTGACGAGATGTTTCCCATCCAGCTTAGGGATTTGGAAAATTGGGAGTCTGCAGGCTTTAGCTCGTATAAGGCTTCCATGTTAGCGCAGTATTGCTGGTTTTAACCTATATATGCTTTACTGAAAATTCGTCTATAAAAAATAGGAGCGCTATATGCTGAACTCCTGGCGAAGTTTTGGCACATGCGACCTATACTTGTTCTTCATAGCCTCGTTGAGCTCTTTTGATTTCCTCTCCTCGCCGTGGATTATGAACAGGTTCTGCAGGCCCTTCACCTTGCCTATCAGCTTTTCGAGCTGCGGCCGATCCGCGTGGGCCGACAGATGGAACTTCTCTACCTTCATGTTGATGGCAACCTTCTTCCCGTTGAGCTCTATCTCCCTTGCCCCCTCGTCCATTCTCCTTCCCAAGGTGCCTTCTGCCTGGTATCCCACGAGTATCATCTTGTTCGCATTGTATCTCGCAAGTTTTTCTATGTACTTGAGAACAGGCCCACCGGTGAGCATCCCGCTCGTGGTCACTATTATGCTCGCCTCGTCTTCGCTCATGACCTTGCTGCGCATCTGCTTTGTGGTCACGGGGAAGAAATTGTCTGACTTGAAAGGATCGTCTTCGCTCATGAGTATTCGCTTTTGCAGCTCGTCCCTGCAGTATATCACGTTGTGCCGATGTATGCGCATCGCCTTGTTTATCATCCCGTCTATGTATATCGGCGCCTTCGGTAGCGCGCCAGAATGCATGTAGTCGTCGAGCATGAGCAGCACCTCCTGGGCCCTTCCCACGCCGAAGCTCGGGATTATCGTCTTTCCTCCCTGGTCTACAGTGTCCTTTATGCTCTTTGCCATCTCCGAAGAAACCGCTTTCTCAGACTCAAATGCATCTGCGTTTCCCCCGTATGTGCTCTCCGTTATCAATGTTGTTGCGTTCAGATTCTCGGTGTATGCGCCATCGAAAAGCTTTGTCTGCCTCACATTGACGTCCCCGGTGTAGAGGACTTTCTCTCTGGTTCCGTCGCTTATATGTATCATCGCGCTTCCAAGTATGTGGCCTGCGGGATACATCTTAACGGAGAGGTCCTTTATCCGAAACTCCTTGAAGTACTCCACGCTCTTCATGTGCTTTGGCATCTTCGCAAGCCCGTCCTTTGTTATCCCTTCCGGCTTTGACAATCTCAGGTAGTCGCTGACCAGGACGTTCGCAAGCTCGTTGGTGGGCTTGAGCGCGTATATGTTCCCGTTCCATCCCTTCGAATAGAGGTGCGGAATGTATCCGCAGTGGTCTAGGTGCGCATGGCTCAGCACCATGGCGTCTACGCTTCTTATCTCGCTGTCATCCATTAGTGGATATTCCGTCTTCTCTCCAAGTTTGACGCCGCAGTCCATTATTATGCGTGTCCCTTTGCTCTCTAGCATTATGCAGCTCCTGCCAACTTCGCTGGCAGCGCCCAAAAATCTTAAAATCAATTAATCACCTGTTGTTTTTTCTTCTTCTGTAGAATCAGATTGGCTGTTACCGTTCTTTTTCTTCTTTATTACCGCTATATCCTCCAGACTTATGTTCATCGCCTTCGGCTCCTTTTGGTGCTCGTGCTCCCTTCTCTCCGGTCTTCTTGTCGGCCTCTTGAACTCCGTGAGGCTCCTTAGCTCGCCGTATAGCTCGTCGAGCTTCTTGTTGCTCTCTTCTATCTTCTTGTCGTACTCGTCTATCTCCTTCTTGAGCTGGGCTATGTCGCCCACTATGAAGTTGAGCTTCTTCTTCATCTTGAAGATCTTTATCGCCTTCCCCAGATCCTCCTCTATGGCGTTTAGCTTGCGTATCAGGTCTTTCTCGGAGTTGAGCGTGTGCGCCTCTGTAGAAATCTTGAACTCTAGAGATTCTTTCATCCTCCTTAGCCTTCCTATGTTCACGCTCTCCGTGTTCATCGATGAGAGTTTGGATAGCGCCTCGTACTCCACCTGCTTGTAGCCCAGCTTGTTCCTCTTCCTCTTGATCTCGTTTATTATGTCCGTGCGTCTCTTCTTCTCCTCGTCTATGCCCTTCCTTAGCTGATCTACCCTCTCGTCCTTCTTGCTCGCAGGCTTTGTCTCTTGAAGCGTGGCTGTAGTGGGTTTGTCTTGTCCTGCATTTTCTTTTTGGTCCAGTAAATCGCCTTGTCTTACCTTGAGATTACTAAATTGTAAACATCAAGCATCTTGTCCGTAACTTTGTCTATCGAGAACTCTTTTGCAGTATCTACCGCGTTTTGAGTATATATCTCAGTGTTATTTAAAATCTTTTCTATCTTCTTAGAACAGTCTACATAGTTGCCTGGCCTGAACTTCTCTCCGTTCTTTCCATTTTTTATAAGCTCCCTTAATGCTAAATAGTCTGCGCCAACCACCGGTTTTCCGCATGCCATTGCCTCCAGCGCAACCAGGCCCTGGGTCTCGAATGTTGATGGAATGCAGAACGCGTCGCATGCGGCGTAGCACTTTGCAAGCATGTCGCCAGTCACAAATCCGGTGAATATCACGTTCTGTAGCCGGAGCCTGTTCCTCATCCTCTTGTAGTATGAGAATGCCGGACCGTTTCCGCAGATGACGAATTTTATGTCGCTTCTTTTCTTGGAGAGGTGCTTTGCGGCATGCAGCATTGTCTCGAGCCTCTTCTCCCTGCTTGTCCTCCCGACATAGAGCACCATCTTCTCCTTGTCCTTTATTCTGAGGGCCCTTCTTATCTTCGCCCCGCTTATCTTCGGGTTGAACCTCTTTATGTCCACGCTGTTTGGAACCACGTTTATTTTCCTTTTGTCAAGGCCGAGCTTGGAGAGGTATTGGTATATCGTGTTGCTGGGGGCTATTGTAGCATCGCACCTGTTGTAGAAGAACTTCGTGTACTCTCTCACAGACCGGCTCGCTATCTCCTTGAGCCTCTTGTCCTTTGGATAGTAGTGCTCGACTATCGCCTTGTTGTTTATCATCGTGTGGTACGATCCGATCAGGGGCTTGCTTGATATCTTTGACATCAGCATTGCGGAGAATCCCATGGAAAACGGGGTCTGCGCATGCACAAGATCGACTTTGAGTCTTGACAATTTCACTATAGAAGCGTATGGAAATAGGGCCACCTTGTACTGAGGGTACGGCTTGAAACTTACTCCCTGGGTTATGAATACGTTCCTGCTCGAATACATCTTCTTTGTCTTCCGATCGCCGCTTGCGAATATGTAGACTTCGTGCCCCCTGTTTTCAAGCTCGCTTTTGAAATTTAGCATCGAGGTTACAACGCCATCGACTGCAGGCAGATAAGAATCAGAAAAAAACGCTATCTTAAGAGAATCCATGAATACACTTGAAACTTTATGGCGATTAGAACTTGTGCGCCTCGCCGCCTGCGCTCTTTATCTTCTCTTCTGCGGATTTTGAGAACGCGCTTGCCTTGACGACTGCGGGCTTTGCAAGCGATCCATTGCCAAGCACCTTGAATCCGCGAAGCTCTATCGTAGGCTTTGCATCCTTGCTGTTCCTGGCAAGCTTTGATACCTTGTCAAGGTTTATCTCCTTGAATACTTTCTTGTTCCAGCTAGAAAATCCCTTCTGCCTTATCCTCTCGGGGGCGTATTTTACTATGTAGGTGAACCAGTGCTTCTTTCCAGACTTTCCGACTCCTCCCCTGCTTCCCTTTCCTCTCCTGTTCTTTATGTTACCTGCTCCCCATCTCCTTGATCCCAAGTATCTCCTGTTCTTACTTTCCTTTCTTACTACCATTAACATCACATCATTTTCTTTATCAATTTGTTTATCTCCTCTCCCCTGTATCCCAGATCTCCGCCGCTCAAGTAGTTCTTCTTTGTGTTCCGATATCCATGCTTCGGGGGTTTCATCCTTATGGGCACTTTTATGTTGCTCGCCTTTAGGCTTTTCTTGCCGCTTGTTATATCGCTTATCGCGCCTGCGTCTGCCTTTATCTCCTTCTTCTCGAAGAGTTGTGTTAGCGTCTCCGGAGTGATCTCGCCGTATGTAACATAGTCGTTGCACACGTAGAGCATTCCGATGTTCGACTTGCTGCCGTAGAGTATAGCAAGATTGTTTATCCTCTTCAGGTTCAATCTGTTCAATGTCTCCTCTATGCTTGTGCGTATGTTGGCACGTCCCCTGACTCTTACAACTGCAAGTAGTTTATTCTCAAGCTTGTTTTTTGCCATCTAAAACACGACAAAAGTTAGAACTGTCAATTCTTATGATATTAGTTTGAAAAGGTTTTTAACCTGTTCGGTGAATTTGCAACATGTGAAAATTCGTCTGTTTTTGCCTGCCTATCTATGACTTTGAGTTTGTCTTTAAATAATTCGTTGAAGCGATTGACAATCTTTATCCTGAATTTGTAGGTGTTTGAGAATTCTGCATATGCCAGCCATCCTTTAAGGCTTAATCTGGCATTTTCCGTAGTTATCTCTCTATTATCATGCATCTGTTTTAGCCTTTTGAGGCGACTCCATATTCTTTTGGCATTGCTTTTCTTAAGAAGCCTGTAACGATAGAAAACTCTGAATCCTAACATGATTATTC
>VFSW01012652.1_pt1 | contig 11766 bp, 10 predicted proteins | sample 5358111 | NCBI WGS metagenome assembly VFSW01 (sample SAMN11554181, study PRJNA540505) | mine drainage metagenome | isolation source: sediment from site ElyBrook_90M | place: USA: Ely Copper Mine, Vershire, VT | collected 2017 | reverse complement strand
ATGAACCCTTCATGATCATGGCCCGGACCCGCGCCCTTGAGGCCGGACCCGCGCCTCTTGAGGCGGGTGGTGCCCGAGATGCTCGCTGCGCGGCGTTCCTGGCGCCTCGCCGCGTCGCCCCGCCCGTGGCGCTCGTCTGGGGCCGCTCAGGGTGGTGAACTTGGTGGCGGGCGCCCGTCCTTTGGGGCGGTGAAGCAACGCTCAAGGGCGGGGGCCTCATCGGGGTCGGCGAGGATCAGCACGTCGTCGCCGGCGCGCAGGGCGAGGTCACTGGTGACGCTCAGCAGCGCGCCGTCCCTGATGACCAGGCTGATCCAGGCATTCTCGCCGCACGGCAGGTCGCTTACCGTGCCGCCGTCCGCGGCGGAGCCGTGGGCAACATGGTAGCGGTGCAGCCCTTCAGGTTCCTCGCTGAACCGGACGCCGAGCGACCACGGCTCCGGCTCGATGCTCCGCAGCGGGATGCGGAGGCGGCGGGCCAGAGCGGGCACCAGCCCGCCCTGGACCGTGACGGAGAACCCGACGATGACGAAGATGACACGGTAGGCGAACACGGCGCCGGCGGTGCCGGACTCGACGATCGCCATGCCGAGCAGGATCGGTACCGCGCCCTTGAGGCCGGTCCACAGGAAGAACGTCCGTTCCCGCACGGTCAGGCTGACCGGCAGGGACACCAGGCCGCCGAGGACCGGCCGGATCACGAACGCGAGCAGCGCCGCCAGGGCCAGGCCGTAGGCCCAGGCCGACCCGGTCGCGAGATCGGACAGCCGCACGGTCAGCCCGAGCATGACGAAGGCGACGATCTCCGACTGCGCCGCGAGGGAGGAGTGGAAGCGGGCGATCTCCTGCTTGTAGGGGGCGGGCTCGTCGCCGATGATGATGCCGGCCACCAGGACCGCGAGGAAGCCTGACCCGTGAGCGACGGTGGCCGCGCCGAAGATGACGAGGACGCCCGCCAGCACCCGGGGGGAGTAGAGGCCCTCGCTCGGCAGCGGCACCCGGCGCATGAACGCGAGCAGCGCCAGCCCGCCGCCGGCGCCCACCGCCACCCCGACCGTCATCTGCAGCAGGAACTCGGCCACCACGTGCCACGCCACGCTCGCCGCGCTGCCGTGCGCCGCGAGCAGCGCCGCCAGCAGCGCGATCCCCACCGGGGCGTTCGCGCCCGACTCTCCCTCCAGCAGTACCCCGGTACGTCCCGCGATCTCCCGCCGGCCGAACACGGAGAAGACCACCGCCGGGTCGGTCGCGGCCACCGCCGTGCCGCCGAGCAGGGCCAGGTGCCAGTTCATTCCGGCCACGTAGCGCGCGGCCGCCGCGGTTCCCGCCGCGGTGACCAGCGTGCCCGCGGTCCCGGTCCAGACGATCGCCGCCGCCGCGGTGCGGAACCGCCGGCGGCCGATGTGCATGCCGCCGTCGAACAAGATGACCGCGAGGGCCACCGTGACGACCCGCTCCACGGTGGTCACCGGCAGAGTCGTGGCGCCCGGCCAGAGTTGCGCCGCGATGGACGCCGCGACGAGGAAGAACGCCGGCGCGGGCACCCGGAGCCTGGCGCTGAGCCGGTTGGAGAGCACGGCCACGCTCGCGGCCAGGCCGAGCACCAGGATGATGAGGCCGAACTGCGCTTGCCCGCTCATCGGGCACGATCGGGTGGCGCGCTCACGCGCCGCTCACCGGGAGGCGCCTGACGCGGCGCATGCGAGAAGTCGGCCCACCTCACGCACTGTACCCGCTCGGGCATGCGGGTCCCAGCTAGGCGCTAGGAGCTAGACGAGGCGAACCGGGCGAAGTTGAAGAACGACGACGGCAGCAGCATGCTCGACACGTTGAACCGCGTCTTGAGCACGCCGAACTGGTACATGACGTCCGCGACGCGCTGGATCCGGGTCGCGTCCACGCCGATCGGGTAGTTGTCGAGCGCCATCACCGACGCGATGCCTGCCGTGACCTGGCCGTTCTGCGGCCCGTTGATCGCTTCGAAGGCCTGCTCGACGGCGCCGCGGTCGGAGTCGGAGATCTCCTGGCCGATCTCAAGCGCGGCGAGGAAGCGCTTGAGCGTGTTCGGGTTCTGCGCCGCCCACTGCTTGGTGACCACGTACCCCTCGATCGGGAAGTCCGCGGTGGCGCCCTGGTTCAGGTCGGCGAGCGGGACGGCGCCGTACTGCTGCTCGGCCTGGCTGGCGAACGGCTCGGGCATGATGGCGGCGGCGATCTTGCCGGAGGCGAGGTCGCCGGCCATCAGCGGGAACGGGATGGCCCCGCCGGTCGCGGCGAAATCCTTCATCGTGGCGCTGGGGAACTCGACGCTGCCTGGGTTGACGCCGTTCTCCTGGAGCACAGAGACGCCGAGCAGGTAGTCGATGTTGCCCGGCGCGTTCACGCCGACCAGGTGGCCCTTGAGCTGCGACAGGGTGGTGATCTTGGAGCTCGGCATGGTGAAGATCGTCTGCGCGCCTTGCTGCATGATCGAGCCCTCGGCGATGACCTCGATCGGCGCGTGGTTGACCGCCGCCTCGTTGACGTACGAGACGTAGTTTCCGCCGGTGATGTCGAGCTGGCCCTTGAGCTGCTGCGCCACCGCGGTCTCCGAGCTGATCGCGGGGGAGTAGTTGATCGTCAGCCCCTCCTTGGCGAACAGCCCGTCGTGGAGCGCGATGACGAACCCGGCGGAGTCCATGGCGGGCACCACGGCGACGTTCAGCGTGGTTTTCTCCGGCGGGCCGAAGTTGGTGGGCAGCGAGCTTCCCAGCGAGGCCGTGGAGATCACGCTGCCGGTTCCGCTGCCCGACGAGCAGCCGGCCACGAGCCCGGCTACCGCCGTCAGCGCCGCCGCGCACGCCGCCGCGCGTCCCCATATACGCCTGCCGGTCACTGGAACACCTCACTGAGCTAGCCGCAGATCACCCGTGCCCAGGAAGGATAAACCAGCATCTAATTCTGAGTTGGAGGTTTACGAAAAATTCGGACCAGTTGCGCGTTCCGGACAAACGCCGCTAGCCGCCGGCGAGCCCCGGCTCCGGCTCGATCATGCGGGCGACCTGATACGGGGCCTTCGCGCCCGGCGTGAGGCCGCAGGCGTACATCGAGTCGGCGACTCGCTGCAACTGCGGCACGTCCATCTCCAGCGGGTAGCTGTCGATCGCCATCGTGTCGGCGATGACCGGCGGGACGCCGGTGTACTGCTCCAGCGCGCTCTCTACCGCGGCGCGGTCGGTGTCGGCGAGTTCCTGGCCCTCGTGCAGCGCCCGCAGGAAGTCGGCCACCGTCTCCGGGTTGGCGCGCACCCACTGCGTGCTCCCCAGGTAGCCGGCGAGCGGGAAGTCCTGCAGCGAGCCCTGATCGAAATCGGCGACTGGCAGCGCGCCGTACCGCTGCTCGGCGCTCTCGCCGAGCGGCTGCGGCAGCCACGCCGCGTCGACCCGCCCGGACGACAGCAGGCCGGACAGCGCGCCGAAGCCCGCCGTGGTGATGACCGGCCTGATGTCGCCGAGCCGGTAGCCGGCCTGGGCGAGCAGCGCGCCGACCAGCACGTCGCCGGCGTCGTCCGCCGCGCCGAGGCCGATCCGCGCGTGGGCCCGGGCCAGTTCGGCGAGGGTCTGGAACCTGGAGTGCGGCATCACGTAGAGCGCCTCGCTGCCCGGCTGGATCTCGGACCCGGCGGCGATGATCCGCACGCTGACCGGCTTGCGGTCGAATTGGCCCGCCAGCTGCGCCATGATGAACGGTACGTAATTGCCCGCCACCAGCTGCGCGCGACCCGACTGAAGATCGGGGATGCCGCTCTCGGCGCCGGTAATGCCAGTGATTTTGACGGTAAGCCCGGATTGCGCGAAAAAGCCCTGGGCTTGGGCGACGAAAAGGCCGCCCTCCTCCACCGAGGGCACCGCATCAACGGTAATGGCGCGCTGTTCCGGCGGGCTGGCCGCCGCGTCCGGGGTCCGGCCGGACGACGAACAGCCCGCGAGCGTTCCCGCGATCACGATGCCCGCGCCCACTATGCCGATAACAGTGCCGGCCCAAGAAAGCGATCTTCCGGTCAACATTGGCGGCCCCCTCATGCCTCAGGTGACCGACCTTAATGCAGTTGCACACGGCGTTCATCGCACTTAATCCTTTGCGCGAGAAGTCTGGATTGCACTTAATGTGATCGGGGCGGGCGGGCCATCGTAATAACCTCAAAAATCATGGTAAATGGGGCTAATAAAACGGCAGCGCCCGGTTCCGTGGCGGAACCGGGCGCGGCCGTGCGGTAGTAGCAGGCCGGCGCGTGCTAGCCGCTGATCATGCCGGGCTCCGCCTGGATCATCTTGTTGATGCTGTACGGCTTGCTGATGAGGCCGAACTGGTACATCGCGTCGGCCACCCGCTGCATCACCGGGACGTCCATAACGAGCGGGTAGTTGTCAAGCGTCATGGTGGCGGCGATCTCCGCGGTCGGCGCGACCTTGTTCTTCACCAGAGCCGCCTCCACCGCGGCGCGGTTGGTGTCCGCGATCTGCTGGCCCTCGGCGTAGGCGCGCAGGAACGCGGCGATGGTGTTCGGGTGCGTCTGCACCCAGGAGTCGCTCCCGGCGATCGTGCCGATCGGGAAGCTCTGCAGCGAGCCCTGGTCGAAGTCGGCCAGCTGCACCGCGCCGTACTGCTGCTGCGCCTCGGTGGCGAAGGGCTCGGGCAGCCAGGCGGCGGAGATCTTGTGCTGGGCGAGCAGCATCGGCATGAGCGGCAGGATCTGCGGCGACTGCTGGAGCGCGCTCTCCTTGTACCCGTTGGAGGCGAGCAGCGAGCCGAGCAGCACCGAGCCGATGTTGTGCAGCGTGTTGACGCCGACCTCCACGTGATGCTGCACCAGTTGCTGCACGGTCTTGTACGGCGAGCTCGGTAGCACGTACAGCCCCTGGTTCCCCGGCTGCATCTGCGACGAGTCGGCGATGAGGCGCATGTTGATGGGCGCCGCGGGCTCGGCCTGCTTGGGGTTGGTCGGGTTAGGCGCCGCGAATGTGCCCGCGATCTGGGCGAGGATGAACGAGACGTAGTTTCCCTCGATGAGCTGCGCCTTGCCGGTCTGCAGGTCGCCGATGCCGTACTCGCCGCCGTTGATCGGGACGATCTTGATGGTCAGCCCCTGCTGCGCGAAATACCCGTCGTCCTGCGCGATGTAGACGCCGGCCGCGTCCGCCGTGGGCACCATGTCGATCGTGATGGTGGATTGCTCGGGCGGCGGGCCGGACGCGACGCCGCTTGAGCCGCCACTTGAGCCGCCGCTGGAACAGGCCGCGAGCGTGACCACGGGAATGCCTGCCGCCAGGCAATATAGGAGTTTGTTAATGAGCCGCATGGTTCTCCCTCATTACTGAGCCCGTTTCGTCCTGCCTTCGTCCTTGGGGAGTGGACGAGCCGCAAGGGCAAGGATGGAAGGGATCGCTGGCATGAGGGTAATTGGCCAGCCCGGTGAAACGAGGTGGTTTGTCGCTAACTGGGCAAATCAATCTTGAGACGGACTAGCGTCCGGCATTGTCAACGAAACGTTTGCGGGCCTTCGGGGCCCGTTGAATAGAGGAATGTGACTACAGGCGCGTGAAAAGAATCAACTGCTGGCAGCCCTGCGAGACACAGTGCTAGCCCGGACGGGATGCGACCCTCCGGGCTAGTACAGTACGAACATGGCTGAGACCGACATCGAGGCGAGCGGCGGAGCGCCGGACGACCTTGCGCCTGGCGCGCTGGTCGATGAGATCGAGCGCACCCGGGCCGACCTCGCACGGACGATCGACGAGATCGCTGACCGGGTGTCCCCGGCCAACGTCGCGCGGCGCACCCTGGACCAGGCCAAGGAGCGCCTCAGCCAGGTCGACCCCCTCATCGGCGGCGCGGTCGCCCTGGCGGTCGCCAGCGTCACCTGCTACGTGATCTGGCGCAAGCTCCGCAAGTAACGCGCTCTTGGTCAGCGTGTCGTATTCGGTGGGGGAGAGCAGTCCGGCCGCGGGCACCTGCCCGTCGGCGACCTGGACCCGGAACATCCAGCCCAGCCCGTAGGGCTCCGCGTTGATCAGCCCCGGGTCGTCGTTAAGCTCCTCGTTGACCTCGGTGACCTCGCCGTCCACCGGGGAGTACAAGTCGCTCACCGACTTGGTCGACTCCACCTCGCCGCAGGGCTCGCCGGCCGTCACGGCGGCCCCGACCTCGGGCAGCGACACGTACACGACATCGCCAAGCGCCTGCGTCGCGTAGTCGGTGATCCCGATCGTGGCGGTGCCGCCCTCGATCGCGACCCACTCGTGCTCCTGGGTGTACAGCAGTTCAGCGGGAACGCTCATCGTCCTTTTCTCCTGTCGTAAAACGGCAGCGCGGTCACCTCGGCCGGCTCGGTCGTGCCCCTGACGTCGATGCCGAACGGCCCGTTCGCGTCCGGCTCGACATATGCCATCGCTATCGGCCGGCCAAGCGTCGGCGACGGGGCGCCGCTGGTGACGACCCCGACTGCGGCGGCGCTGGACAACACGGGGCCGGACAGCACGGCGTAGCCGTGCCGCGGCACCCGCCGCGCCCCGGAGCGCCGGCCGACGAGTTCTCGCCGTGGCCCGGCTTGCGCCCGTGCGGCCAGCGCGTCCCGGCCGACGAAGTCGCCTGGCTTGTCGAGCCGCACCACCCGGCCGAGCCCCGCCACGTACGGCGTGACGTCCGGGCCGAGCTCGTTGCCATACAGCGGCATGCCGGCCTCGAGCCGGAGCGTATCGCGGGCGGCCAGCCCGGCCGGCGGCACGCCGCCGGGCGCCGCGGCGGACAGTGCGTCCCACAGCGGCTCGCAGTCGGCCGGCGCGCAGAAGATCTCGAAGCCGTCCTCGCCGGTGTACCCGGTCCTGGCGACCCACGCCTCGCGTCCCGCCACCGTGCCGTACGCGCCCGCGTAGTACTTCATGTCCGCCAGCGGGATGTCGGTGACGGAGGAGAGCACCCCGCACCCGTTCGGGCCCTGGATGGAGACGAGCCCGGTGGCCGCGGACTCGTCGGTGACCAGCGCGGCACCGGAGCACCGCGCGATGAGCTCGGCGAGGACCACGGCGGTGTTGGACGCGTTGGCCACGACGAGGAAGCGCTCGCCGGCCTGACGGTAGATGATCAGGTCATCGAGGACGCCGCCGTCCGGTGCGCACAGCATCGTGTACCTGGCGCGGCCGACGGCGAGGGCCGACGGCCAGCCGCAGACCGCGTAGTCCAGCGCGGCGCCCGCGCCCGGCCCGGTCACCGCGATCTCGCCCATGTGGCTCAGGTCGAACAGCGCGGCGTCGGTCCTGACCGCGGTGTGCTCAGCGGTCTCGCTCCGGTAGCGCAGCGGCATGAGCCAGCCGGCGAACTCCGTCATAGTGGCGCCGAGCCGTTCGTGCACGGCCCGAAGGGGCGTGTCCTTGGTGGAGGTCACCTGCCTGATCCTAGCGGTGCCGGGTACGGTCGTTGACATGGCGACTCTTACTTCCGAGCAGGTAGCCTCCGAACTCGCGGCAACCCCCGGCTGGACCATCAGCGACGGTCAGCTCACCCGCACGGTGACTCGCACGGACTTCCGTGACGCGCTGCTGTTCCTGGGCGCGGTCGGTTTCCTCGCCGAGCGGGCCAACCATCACCCGGACGTCCAGGTTTCCTGGAACAAGGTGACACTGAACCTGATCTCCCACTCGGCGGGCGGGCTGACCGAGAAGGACTTCGCGCTGGCCCGCGAGATCAGCGAGCTGGCCTGAGGGCCCGCTGGTAGAGGGCCCGCGCCTGCGGGCCGAGCACCGCGCCGTAAAGCACCGCGAGGTCGCCGGACATCTTGTAGGTGGTGACCGCGGTCACCAGGCCGCTGCCCCGCCGCGGGCGGAACCCGGCCAGCCACGGCCCGCCGCTGTCCCCGGCGGTCATGCCGCACGGCATCCCCACCCGGCCGCCCGACGCGGTGACCCGGCCCGCGCAGAAGGCCGGGTAGAGGCCCGTGTAGGGCGGCTCGGCCGGGTAGCCGAATACGTACGACCGGGTGAGCGCGGCCATGTCCTGGCTGCTTGCGAACGCGAGGGAGAGTCCGGGCGGCGGCTTGGCCGCGCCCGGCCCCTCGCCCGTCGTCGCCGGGGTGACCTGGACGAACGCGAAATCATCCGCCTCACCGCCACCGGGCGCCGTCCAGCCCGGCGAGACGAGGAAGCGGTGCACGGTGTACTCGCCGTAGGGCAGCCGCCCGTCGGTGAAGCCGGGTACGAACACCCAGTTCGTCGCCCACTGGGTGGCGCGGCCCCGCCCGGGCCCGCCGGTGACGCAGTGCGCGGCGGTGAGCACCACGTCCGGGTGGGCGCCACCCACCAGCGCACCGGAGCACACGTAGTCAGTGCCGCCGAGGCTGAAGAAGATCCGGCCGACCGCGGCGGCCACCGTGCCGCCGTGCGTCCAGCGCAGCCCGGCCCCCGCGGTGTTACCGGAAAGCCAGGCCAGCCGCGGGCCCCGCGGCGGCTGCCGGATCAGGTCCCTGGTCATGCGGCTGGTGGTCCAGTACCGGACGGCGGCGGCCTGCGCGGCGGCGCCGACGGCCTGCTGGCTCACCCCGGCACCGGAAGCGCTGGCGGCCGGGCGGCCGGCCAGCGTCGGCACGACGACAGTGATCGCGAGCCCGGCGACGATCGCGACCAGCCGGCTACTGAACGTGGCTCTCATCGGTACGGGATGGTACCGAATACGGAGAGCAATTGAATGGTGACTCACCGAAGTCATCCGGCGCGATATCCGCCGCGCCGGGTTCGCGCCGCGTCGTCTCCTGGCGCAGAATGAGCGGGTGACTGAGACGCAGCTGTCTTCCGGGGGGACGACCCCCCGTACCCCCCGGCTGCGCGCCGGTGGGCTCCGCCTTGGTAGGGGCGGCGCCGTCCCCTGGGGGGACGGAAGCACCTGCGGGCCGCCGGCGCGACGTGGTGATCCTCGGCTCGACCGGGTCGATCGGCACCCAGGCGCTCGATATCGCCCGCCGCAACCCGGAGCGCTTCCGGGTGACCGCGCTCGCCGCGGGCGGCGGCAGTCCCGCGCTGCTCGCCCGGCAGGCGGTGGAGTTCGGCGTGCCGGTGGTCGCGGTGGCCGACGAGGCCGCCGCCCCGGCCGTGACGGCTGCGATCAAGGAGGAGTCAGCCAGAACGAGGGCAGGCTCCGCCGCACCCGCCGCGGAGATCACCGTCCTCGCGGGCACGGAGTCGGTGTGCCACCTGGCGGGCATGCCCTGCGATGTCGTGCTCAACGGCGTGACCGGTGCGGCCGGGCTGCGGGCGACGCTCGCCGCGCTTGAGGCCGGCCGGACCCTGGCGCTCGCCAACAAGGAGTCGCTGATCATCGGCGGCCCGCTGGTGACCAGCCGGGCCAAGCCCGGGCAGATCGTGCCGGTGGATTCCGAGCACTCGACGATCGCCCAGTGCCTGCGCGCCGGGGCGAACTCCGAGGTCAAGCGGCTGGTACTGACCGCGAGCGGCGGTCCGTTCCGTGGCTGGCCGCGCGAGCGGCTTGAGGCGGTCACCCCGGAGCAGGCGCTCGCGCACCCGACGTGGCGGATGGGGCCGCTCGTCACCACGAACTCGGCCACGCTGGTGAACAAGGGCCTCGAGGTGATCGAGGCGCACCTGCTGTTCGGCTTCGGGCTCGACCAGATCGACGTGGTGGTGCACCCTCAGTCGATCGTGCACTCGATGGTCGAGTTCGCCGACGGCGCGACGATCATCCAGGCCAGCCCGCCGGACATGCGGATACCGATCGCGCTCGGCCTGGCGTGGCCGCACCGGGTGGCGGACGCGGCACCGGGCCTCGACTGGACGACGGCCGCGACCTGGACGTTCGAGCCGCTCGACGACGCGGCGTTCCCGGCGGTGGCGCTGGCCCGCGAGGCCGCCAGGCTCGGCGGCACCGCGCCCGCCGTGTACAACGCGGCCAACGAGGCCTGCGTGGCCGACTTCCTCGCGGGAAGTATCTCGTTCACCCGGATCGTTGACACCGTGGCTCGCGTAGTCTCGGAGCACGACACGTCGCGTACCGGGGCGACCACGCTTGAGGATGTCCTCGGCGTGGACGCCTGGGCGCGGTCCCGAGCCAGGGAACTGACCAGGAAGTGAGGGACGACTAGGTGGACGCGCTTGGCTGGCTGATCTTCCTTGTTGCCCTGCTCTTCTCGGTGATGCTGCACGAGACCGGGCACTTCGTGGCGGCCAAGCGGTTCGGCATGAAGTGCACGCGCTACTTCGTGGGCTTCGGGCCCACGATCTGGTCCTTCTGGCGCGGTGAGACGGAGTACGGCATCAAGGCGCTCCCGGTCGGCGGGTTCGTCAAGATCGAAGGCATGACGTCGATGGACGACGTGGACCCGGAGGACGAGGAGCGGTCCTTCCGCCGGGCGCCCGGCTGGCAGCGGCTGATCGTGCTCGCGGCCGGCTCGTTCATGCATTTCGTCCTCGCCGCCGTGCTGATCTTCGGGCTCGCGCTCGCGATCGGCATCGCGAACGACAACACCACGCAGCTCGGCACGGTGGCGACCTGCGTGCCCGCGAACCAGCAGGCGATCGCCAACGGGACCGCGTGCCCAAGCGGCGCGGCAAAGTCGCCCGCGCTGCTGGCCGGCCTGCGGGTGGGCGACCAGGTGACCTCGTTCAACGGGACCGCGGTGGCCAACTGGACGGAGCTCTCCAACGCGATCTTGCAGGTCAAGCCGGGCACTCCGGTCACGCTGACCGTCTCAAGGAACGGGCACCCGGTCACGCTGCATACCGCCCTGACGAACGTGCCCAAGCACGGCAGCTACTTCGGCATCGCGCCCGCCACCGTGTTCCAGCCGCAGAGCCCGCTCGCCGCGGTCAGGTACGTGGGCAGCGGCTTCTCGCAGGTGGTCTCCGGCTCGGTGAGCGCGCTCGCGCAACTGCCTGCCGCGGTGCCGCACCTGTTCTCACAGAACCGCTCCTCGACCGCGGCCGGGAACGTGACGAGCGTGGTCGGCGCGGCCCAGATGACGGGCCAGGCGGTCGCCGCGGACGTGGGCTGGAAGTACAAGGTCAGCTTCGTGCTGCTGCTGGTCGCGTCGCTCAACATTTTCGTCGGCCTGTTCAACCTGCTGCCGCTGCTGCCGATGGACGGCGGGCACATCGCGGTGGTGATCTGGGAGCGGATCAAGGCTCTCTTCGCCCGGCTGCGCCACCGGCCGGATCCCGGCCTGGTGGACTACCGTAAACTCGTCCCGTTGAGCTTCAGCATCTTCCTCGTGCTCGTCGTCTTCGGCATGATGCTCATCCTCGCGGACATCGTTAACCCGGTGAACATCGGGTGATCACCCGGTGACATTTAGGTATTAGGCTGACGCGAGGGTCAGGGTAGGCGGGCAAGGGCGCGAGTCGCTGGGCGAGAATGGACTGTAGTCCCTCGGGGGGAGAGCCACGCAGCCCCCCGAAGTTGGCCGAGCACCCGACGGGATGGAAACCAATGAGCGTTGACCTTGGCATGCCAGCTACTCCTCCGGCACCGCTCGCCGAGCGGCGCAAGTCGCGTCAGCTGATGGTGGGGAACGTCCCGGTCGGCGGGGGCGCCCCGGTGAGCGTCCAGTCGATGTGCACCACGCTGACCGCGGACGTGAACGCGACCCTGCAGCAGATCGCCGAGCTGACCGCCTCCGGCTGCCAGATCGTCCGGGTCGCGGTGCCGTCGCAGGACGACGCGGAGGCATTGGGCGCGATCGCGAGGAAGTCGCAGATCCCGGTGATCGCCGACATCCACTTCCAGCCG
>VFSW01012651.1_pt1 | contig 11766 bp, 14 predicted proteins | sample 5358111 | NCBI WGS metagenome assembly VFSW01 (sample SAMN11554181, study PRJNA540505) | mine drainage metagenome | isolation source: sediment from site ElyBrook_90M | place: USA: Ely Copper Mine, Vershire, VT | collected 2017 | reverse complement strand
TCCTGGTAACCGGGTGGCCGGGTTAGGGTGCGTCCTACTTCCCTGGACCCCCCAGGCCCGCCCGGGCGGGACGCGGGTGTCGCCCCGGCATGGACGCCCATGTCCCGGCTCAGATCATTGCCGGTGTCGTCGGTGAGGCATAGCCTATCGATAATTCGACAACATTGGGACCGGACTTATGAGCGATAAAGAAACTGTGACCACACCTTCCAACGTTGTGCCCCTCAGGGCACCGAAGGCGGCAAAACGTCATTCTGAGAAGAAGTGGGGCGCCACCGTCATCAGCCAGGGTTTTTGCATTGTGCCGGCGCTGCTGCTGAGAGCGCAGGGCCGGCTCGGGCTCTCCGCTACCCAGCTGGCGCTCATCCTTCAGCTGTCAGAGTTCTGGTGGGAAGACGGGAAATTGCCGTGGCCCAAGAAGGAGACGGTCGCCAAGCGGTTGGGCATCACTGAAAAACAGGTCCAGCGGTTGGCGCGCGAACTCGAACAACGTGGGTACATCAAGCGCGTGACCCGCATGACGCGCCACGGGCAGACTTCAAACGCTTATGACTTGTCGGGTCTAGTCAGCAAGCTGCAGGCGCTGGCGCCGGAGTTCGCGGCTGCGGCCGAAGCCAAGCGAAAAGTAGAACGCCGGGGTGGCCTTAAGAGCAAACCGGCCTAAGACGACGTGTTCCGCGGTGTAGCTCAATGGACAGAGCGCCCGGCTTTCTACAATCCATGTTCCTCGCACGTTCATGGTATGGCCCGGGGGGATGCGGGTTCAAGTCCCGCCACCGCTTCCAATTCGTGTTCGGAGTGCCCTGAGGCGCCGTGGGGCTCTGGTGCCCTGAATTCTAGAACGGTATGTCGTCATCCCATCCATCTTCGGATGGCTTTTGCACCGGGGTGATGTCCGGCGCGGGTTGGCGGGCAGTCTGGGCTGCGTGTACCTTGGCGTTCACGTAATGCATCAGTGTCTTGACCGCGTTGATGTACAACGCCGCCTCGGCGGCATCGAGAAGGTGTTCGTTCGCATGCGCGAGAGTGCCGTGGTTTCGTAGCGGATCGACGGCGTCGACCACTGCGGCGAGCGAATTCAGAATTTTCGTGATCTGATCCGCATGCCGTCCTTGTGGGCCCAGCTCGGGGCATGCACCCCGTAGAAGCTTAAAGAGCTTGGTGATGGGCGGATCATTGCCGGTATCGATTTGTCGGTCCGCCGCGATGCCTGCCAGAAAGCCGGCAAGAGCGGTATGAATGCGATCCACTGCCGCAAGAGCAGCTCCTGCCTTCAGGCGGTCCTCGACCTCCCGAAGGGCCTGCTCCACGACCACTCGGCCCGTCGTGGGCTTGACCGCGCCGATCGGGACGCCGCCCTCGCAGCGGGCGATTAGATCCTGCATCCGTTGTCGGTGCTCGGCCTCACGTGCTTTATCCGCAGGGTCTGGGAATTTTTTCAGCACACCACGGAGAATCAACGCTTGGCGCACAGGAGTTTCGGACTTAAGAATGTGCTCGAAGCGTATGCGGGTCGTTCCTTCAATCTTGTACGGATCGATGTCTTCGATCTCGCAGTAGTCAGGATAGAACTCGTGATGTGTTCTGTAGCTGAAATCGCCCAGGTATCCGCCGGAGACGCCAATCCACTTCCGCGTGACGAATTCCACTTCTCTTGGGCTCAGTAGTTCCACAAAACGCCGCTCCGTCGTCATTTAGGTGAGAGGCAAGGCATTTTAGCAGCGGCGCGCCCTGGCGCATTCTGTGAAGCGGCGGCGCGAAGGCGAAAACGTAGCGGTGCAACGCCGGAGTAACGATTGGGCTGTCGACGGCCCCCAAATTGTCTCAGAGCGGCCAATTTTTTGACCGCCTCGAAAAGCCGACCGTCTACGCCGCGATTACAGGGGCGACCGGCACCCAACCCTTAGGTCTGGATACCCCCCAAAATCCGGCCCTTGGGCGGCTTCGACGAAGAGTGGGGGCTTGCCTGTGATCCATGACGGTACCACGCCGGTCAGCGCGGCCAAGGCGCTCCGTTGCGCACAGCCGTCCGGCTGTTCCTCTACTCGCCGCGTCGCCGGCGGCGAGCCTATGACCGCGCCGCTGCGGCGTGACCTCCGAGGTCTCGGGCAAACCCGCCCGAGGTCAAGGAGAGCGCCGATGTCGAACCATAACCTCTTTATCCACGGCGCCGACGGCGCCGCCGCGCCGGCCACAGCCGAGCAGATTCTGGCCGCTGCGCGTCAGGTGCTGGCTCCCCGGGTTCGTCGCGGAGCGACGCTCACCTCGCCGCAGAAAGTCCGGGAATACCTCTCGATGCGGCTCGGACACCTAGACTATGAGGTGTTCGGATTCATCCTGGTCGATAGCCACCATCGGGTGATTGGGTACGTTGAGCTGTTTCGCGGCACTATAGATGGCCAGCGTGCACCCGCGCGAAGTGGTGAAGCTGGTTCTGGTCAAGCAGGCGGCGGCGTGCCTGCTGGTTCATAATCATCCCAGCCAAGTGAGCGAGTTCAGCCACGCGGATGAGCTCATCACCCGGAGGCTGAAAGAGGTGCTGCAGGGAATCGACGCGCGCATTCTGGACCACTGCTCGTGGCGGGTGGCACCGTCGTCAGCATGGCCGAGCTGGGGCGACTCTAGCCCAGACGCCACGCGGCGCTGCTTCGTGGCGCCGCGTGGCGTTCCCTTCGCCAGCCGGCTTGTCCTATTTTTCAGTTGAGTAGGCCGAGCCGGCCTTTGCGTTTTGCTCTTGGCTCGCAACGTGCAGACTCCACACTGCAAGGCCGGTGGAAATGACCAAGAGCACAATGCCAGCGCGCACCCACCATTTCGATATGTGCCCGGCGGACTCAAGGCGTTGTTCCAATCCGGTGAATACGTAAATATTGCCTTTGCTAGCAATCGATTCAACAGACGTTGATAGGGCATTTATCGCGATACCTACTTCGGACAGTACGCGGTCAAGGCTGAACGCAAGGATGATGCTGCCGCTTAGACCAATGATTACGGACCACAGTGCCAAAGATTGGGAGCTCATGCGTCTGTCCTCAGTGATTTACCAGCAGCCAATAGTACCGGGGACCGGAGTCAGCCAGCGCGCCAAGTAGCGCAGGTCCGTGCCGATGGCTTTAGTAGGCGCCACGAATCGCGATCGGCGAAGGGTGGCGTCGGGAGGAAATTGGGCCCCGTAACACGAGACCTTGCGCATCTCGGAAGTGTGGCCGACATTAGCCGTCAGAGATATGGCTATACGCGTGGCGACGGAGATCCAAAAGGCTGCGTGGGGGTGTAAGGATCATGTGTTGTGGCCCTGTTTGCATCGCGCTTGTTCAGGGAATACCTGCCGGGCTTGTTACGTTGACAGTAGGCATTCTTGCTTGGCTTATTGCTCGACGCCAAGCCGCTGTCGCCGAAGCCAAATTCAAACTCGATCTATTTGAAAAGCGCTTGCCGATCTTCCAACAGACGTGGGAGATCATGTCTGAAGTGGTCATGAAGGGGACACGAGAAAAAAACTACGGCCTTGGCAATCCCTTTTCAAACTTTATACCGCACGCGCGGTTTCTCTTTGGTCCTGAGGTGGAAGCGTACTTTTTTGACGCCGTGAAAAAGTGGACTGACTTATGGGCCTACGAGGGTGAAAGCACGGACCCGGCCACCAGAGCCCAGAACGCCGCGAAAGTGGCACAGCTCAAGCAATGGTTTCATGAGCAGGCCTCGACGGGCGTTAAAGAGCTGTTTGCGCCCTACCTGGCGTTTGAAAAATGGCGGTCATAGCGCCCGCCCGGATCAAATCAGAATCCGCTCGACCTCATCGTGGCTGACCTGGTCGTTGCGTCGGTCGTAGAGGCCGGTGGTGCGGGCGCTCTCGTGGTTGGCCATCTGCTGCGCGATTTCCAGCTTGCCACCGTTGCGCAGGTACTCGGTAATGCCGGTGGCGCGGAAGGTATGGCAGCCGATCGCGGTCCGGATGCCGGCGGCTAGCGCGCGGCGGCGGATCATTCGCCACACGTCCACCGGCTTCATCGGCTGCTCGGTGAATTCCCCGGTACGCCCTGCTAGGCTGGGGAAGAGCCATGTCTTGCGATCGGCGCGGCGGTGCTCGAGGAAGGCTTCGAGGTAGCCGTCGAGCGTGTGATGGCAGGGCATGTCGTGCCGCTTGCCGCCTTTTTCATGCAGACGCACCCAGGTGCGTTTGCCTTGCGGGTAAACGTCCTCGAGCCGCATCTTCACGGCCGCGCCGACGCGGGCGAAGGTATAGACGAGGAGCGCAATGAGCGCGCGATCGCGAAGGCCGGCTGGGGTGTCGGTGTCGATGCTATCGAGAAGCTCACGAGTTTCTTCGGCAGAAAGGACCGGCGTTTTGCCTTTGCGGACCACGTGTTTGGGGCCGCGGACAGCGCTCGCCGGGTTTGTCGGCACGATCTGGCCGACGACCAGCGAGTCGAAGAGCATGCGAATGGCGGAAAGCTGCAGCTTCACGGACGGCGCGGCGCGCGTCTCCTGCAGTTCCTAGATGTAGGTGGCGATGTGCGTGGGCCGCACGGCGCGCAACTCAGAGATTCCATGACGCTCGCACCAGCGAGCGAAACTGGCTACCGAACGTGCGTAGGCCTTGCGGGTGTTCGGATTTCGGATATTGGCGGAGAAGAAATCGAGGACGCGCTCGGCGGTGCTTTGATCACGACTGAAAAGCAATGGAAGTAACGGTGCCGAACCCACCTGAAGGCTCGCTTCAGCGCGGCGGAGTATCTCCGTCGTCATTTTCGCTCAATCAATCTTTCTTGCGATATAAGGGGTTCCTTCCCCGGATTTAGTCCCTTGAGAGCCGCGATGACGTTCGTCTTCAACTCGCTGATGCCGGCCAGGGTTGATACATGCCAATGGCGATGTCCCGCCACATCTTGGGGTACGGGCGTATTTGCGTTGTGAACGACGACGGTAGCCACGTAGAGAGAGCCGGTACCGATAGATCGAGAGGCGAACACGTCATATCGCAATGGAAGCCCTTCCGCCGAGTCCGGCGAGAAGGTAACAACATAGGCTTCCACTGGGCTTGGGTTTTCCATCTTGGCCTATCCTTAAGCGTAATATAACGTCCTTTATCTTGCGTGACTAGGGGATATTAATTTGTTGATGCGAGGGTGACTTCAGGCGGTCGGCTCCTTTGGAAAATACGCCGCCATCATCGCCTGAACAACGAAAACCCATGGAATAACATTCGCGCAGAGGTCGTCGCACAGCTCCGGGCGATTGAGAATCTTCGACACCGCATGCCCAAGCCCATTTTCTCCGATGGACACGAGGTTCCAAGGCGCTGAGTCTGGCTTCGCGTGCATCAAGCTATTCATAGAGGCCGTAAGGTCACGTCCGCGAACGGCTGAGTCACGCTGCTGCCGCGCCTGGATGGCGTCAAACATCTTTGCCAAGCCCGGCGCGTCTTGCTGGTGCCAACCCCGGTTTCAGCGCTCGATATCCTCGGGGGTAAAAGTGAAGGTAGAGAAGGATTGTCGCCCGCTCGACGAGTGCCCTCACGAGAACATGGGCGCCAAACAGATAACCCTGGCGGATCAACTCTCGAATGGACAAGGCGATGCTGAGCGACTGCGGGATGACTTGGCAAGCCATCCGTTGGCGATCGCTCAGCGCTCGACCGTGCGTCGTGGGTGCCGTAGCGGCATTTTGCTCCATCGTCGAGCTGATGAGCTGGTCAAAGGCAAAAAGCAGCTTCCGCCCCAGATAGGGCTCATTGTCCGGAGTGAATACCACCGGCATCGGCTTTGAGTCCATTGCCCTCTCCATCGGCGAAGCATCCCTGCCACAGACTCACCCGAGTCGCGCTACTTCGGAGCCCTTAAGAGCCACATAGTTCGACGATTCCAAAGAATGCGTCACGCTCCAAACACGCCCGCCAGCAACGATCGAACCGTCTGTGCCGCTGCTGCGCTCGCACGAATCTGTAGCGACCCAAGATCATGCGCATCGATTACCAAGTTCGCAAATTGCTGTTGACGCCGAATTGGAGGCACTTCAATAGGCAGACCAGCCAGACGTTCCTTCGATATGTTCGGCATCGACGCCGCCGCTCCGCTTGCAAGCCCTCTAAGTTGTCGGCGTTTTGACTCGGTACTCAGCAACGCCCAAAGGTACACCGCGTCGAGTACGCTGGCATCAGCGATATTGAGGCGGAATATGAGGTCCGGTAGAAGTACCCGGCCGCCGGTACGCCAGACATACGCCGCCGCGCCGACAAGCTCGTATGTGTTCTTTCTCGACAGGAGGACGTCGCCGACATGCACCTCGCTGGATGGGAACGCGGGAACGTCAGGCGGCAACGTCTTGTGTTGGGTCTCGTCGTAGTCACCCCAGGTCACTGAGCCAAGTTTCAGCACAGCCCATTCGTCTGATTGACGCGACTGATCCAAGCACCGCGGGCTCTTCCCACTGTCGATCGAACCCACGACTTGCCTCAACGGCTTGACGTCCCATCCCCGCAGATTCGTCGCCGGATCCCCGAACATATCCAGAAACAGCGCCGGAATGATCTCCTTGGCCTTCTGCTCCGCCTCCCGCCGCATCCGGACGATGTTCTCGGCTCGCGATAGCAAATCAACAACGCGCTGCTGTTCCTTAAGAGCCAGTATCGGAATCGGCAGCGACATGACAAAGGACATGTCCGCCCTCGGCATCCGCGCCCCGGCAACCTTCTGCGAGATCGCCTCTACGGTCCCCGGTGAGCGCAGGAAATAGGCCAGATACCGTCTGTCGAGCCGCTCGTTTGGTAGGAGAGGCACAAGCTCTGTGGAGCACTTCCCCCCGAAATCTGGCGCAAAGACTTTGTTCAGATACGGCCGCAGCTTCCCGTACAGCACATGGCCTGGGGTGAAGCGGAAAGAGTTAGCCTCTGGCGCTTCGGGTGTCTTGGCGAGTTCCCCTTGCGCAAGCTGCCCGGTACCTGACTCGATGGACTCCATGCCGAGATACCGAAGCTGCGTCAGCTCACCGGGACGAACAGAGCCCCTGTCTTGCCTACACACTTCCGAAAGAGGGACGCGCTCGGGTGCACTCATTCGTCTGCCAGCGCCTCCCGCAGTGTCGCCACCTCCGCCTGAATCTCCCTCTCCAGCTCCGCCAGCTCATCCAACAGCTCCCGCGGATCCCGGTGCACGGCGGTCGACGCGTTCACTGGGCGATATCGGCCGGCGGACAAATTGAATTCGTTGGCACGAACTTCGGCCGCATCTGCGAACCACCACTTTTCGTTCCAAGGCGCCTTCGGGTCGCGCTTCGCCCATTCCGCCACCTTTCTGTCCCTGGCCGCGTACGCACCGACAAGTTCCCGTAGATCGTCGGCCTCGATGGGCGTGTCGTGATTAGCGTCGAGCTTGTAGCCGTCATTGTCGACGTGCAGGAACAGTACACGCTCGGTGCTGCCACCTTTTCTAAAGAGGAGCACCGAAGTCTTGACGCCAGAATACGGCTGGAACACGCCGCCCGGCAGCGACATGACCGCCTCCACGCGATTGTTCTCGATGAGCTGACGGCGGATTTCCCTGTGGGCGCCGGTGGACCCGAACAGCAGCCCTTCCGGCACGATGACGCCGCAACGGCCGCCTGATCGGAGCGACTCCATCATGTACTTGAGGAACAGCACCTCGGTCGCCTTCGAGTTGCCGATCTTCACATCGTCGACGACCCGGTCCGAATCAATTTTGCCGGCGAATGGCGGATTTGCCAGCACAACGTGATAGCCCTCTTCCGGGAGCTGCAGCGCTTCGCGCTTCTCGGGGTCGAGCGTGCTGGTCAGGACGTTTCGGAGCAGGATCCTGACGTTCGGAAGCCCCCGGAGCGTCAGGTTCATCGTCGCCAGGCGCACCATCTGCGGGTCTACGTCATTGCCGTAAAAGGTCTTCGATTGCAGGGTCGAGAGTTGCGCCGACGAGAGCCGGTCCCCGAGCCCGCGTCGCTGCGTCTTTCCGTCGAGGTCCGTCTCGGTGATCCCGGCCGGTGAGGAATTTGCGAGCCGGATGTGGTTGTAGGCCGCCACCAGAAACCCGGCGGTGCCGGCGGCGGGGTCGTAGATCCTCTCGCCGATCTTCGGATCCACCATTTCCACAATTGCGCGGATGACGTGCCGGGGGGTTCGGAACTGCCCGAGCTCGCCCGCCTGCTTGATCTGCTTCAGCACATGCTCGAACAAATCTCCCTTGGTGTCCGAGTCCGCCTGATAGAGATTAAGCCCATCGCCGAGGGTGACAACTTGAGTGAGCACGGTCGGTTCCGTGATATTGAGTCGCGCGCCGCGCATGAAGTTCGTCGCTGAACTGTCGGCGACTTCTTCGAAGAACGCGAACACCTCATCCTGCACAAACCGCACCAGCGCCTCGCCGGACAGGCCCCGTGCCCACACCGACCAGCGGAACCGGTCCTTGGGGATCGACGTGTCGCCCTTCTTCGGTGCGTTCAGGGGATTGCGGAGCGTCCAGTCGCCGGCGAACAGGCTCTGGTGTTTCTGTTTCAGGACCTTGGCCCGCTGGGCGTTCTCCGCGTCGATCCCCTCGATCAGGTAGAAGAAAAATAGAAACGACAGCTGCTCCGCGTTCGCCATTGGATTGGGGTAGCCACCGCCGAACAGATAATCACGGATCTGATCGATCTGTCGGCGCATGTCTGGAGTCAGCGGCATGAAATCACTCTACGGTCTGCAGTTAAGGGAGCGTGACGTCGCCACGGTATTCGTCTGACGACGCTCCACGGTCAGCGCCGCTGCGGGTCGAAGCGAACACCGTCGCGTTGAGCGAGGCCAGGGTCGCCTCGAGCGCCTTCTCGCCGCCGAACACGCGGATGGCCTGACCCAGACCACCCATGGACGAGAATGGCTGGAATGCGAAGTTGCCGGCCGAGACCTCTGTCCAGGTGTCGGCGTTCGCGCGGATCTGGCTCCCTAGCAGCGCCAACCACCGGCCCTGCTCCGCCGTGAGGCCGGTTCGGGACAACAGCCAGGCCTCAAACGCGGCGCCGCGCTCATTGGCGCGTGCCTCAGAAACCTCCGGGAACACGAGTCGGCCGTCTTCATCAACGGTGACCCAGGCGCGACTCGTGGGATCGATATGATCATCGACGTCGACGGTGAGCAGACTGCGAGGCTCTGAGTACTTCTTCGGCTTCGGCTGTGCGATGAACCCTCCTTGGATGGTGCCGTCATCGTCGCCGTGGAAGTCCGAGACGCCCACGAAATCGAACATGGTGAACAGCGGCTTTCCCTTGGCCTTGCGCGTACCGCGGCCACGCATCTGCTGATAGAGGATGGCGGACTTCGTGAAGCGGGCGAACACCAGGTTCACCACCTCCGGGCAGTCAAACCCGGTATCCAGCATGTTCACGGAGACCAGGATCTCGGGGAATTTCTCGTTCTTGAAGCGTTTGATCAGGGTTTCGCCATCCGGGCTGTCGTCGGCGCCAAGCCCAGAGACGACGAAGTCGGCGTACCGAATTTCCGGAGCTGGCTTGCGATCCGCAAAGGCGTCGTCGAATAACTTCGCCAGGGTTTCGGCATGGCGCTTCGTCACGGCGAAAACAATCGTCTTGCCGAGCAGCGGCTTGCGCTGGATGCCCTTCGAGTCGATGTAGCCCTTCGTGAGCACGTCCTTGAACTCCCGGACCATCGCCCGGTTGCGCTCCGGAATGGTGAATCGGCGCTCCAAGGCGGAAGGATCGACCGTCATCGGATCCCCCTCCTTCGCGAACAGTTCCTCAAACTCCGCTCGCGTCCCCGCACCCATTGCCGTCCAGTCGAGTTCCTTTCGGGCGACCGGGAACCCACCCTCGGCGGCCGTCTTGACGGTCTTGGCCTTGTAGATCTGGTACGGGACCAGGTACCCCTCGCGGATTGCGTCCTTCAGCTTGTAGGAGTACGTCGGCCGGTCCACCTCGAAGAACCGCAAGGTGTCCCGCACGAAGGCCTGGTCTTCCTCATCGGGCGCGTCGTCATCGACGTTCGCGACGCAGGGCGTTGCCGTGAGACCGATCTGCACACCGTCGAAATGCTCGAGCACACCCCGCCACTTGCCGTAAATACTGCGATGACACTCGTCGGAGAACACGAGATCAAAATACCCCGCCGAGTAGTCCCGGTAGATATTGACCATGCTCTGCAGCGTCGTGATCGTAATGCGCTTCTCGTCCTGAAAGCGCCGGCCACTGCGCAGCACGTAGCTCGGGTAGTCGGGAAGATATTCCGCGAACGCGTCTTCGGTCTGATTCGCGAGCGTGATCCGATCCACGATGAACAGCACCCGCGTCACGGCGTTGGCTTCGAAGAGCCGCTTGATCAGCGCCGCTGCGGTGCGGGTCTTGCCCGTTCCGGTCGCCATCTCCACCAGCATCTTCCGGCGACCGCGTTGGATCTGCTCGGTGAGGGCGTCAATGCAGTCATGCTGATACGACCGCTCCACGATCCGGTTGTCGATCGAGATCGTTCGAGGGTCGCGTCGCAAGGTCAGAGTCGCGATGCGCCGCTCGAGGTCGTCCTGCCGGTAGATCGTCTTGACGATCCGGGGAAAGGCCTCCCGCTCCCACTCCCAGACGCGGACTTCCTCGCCATTGGCAAGAAACACGAATGGGACCTTCAGCTGCTTGGCGTACCCAACCGCTTGGGCTTCTCCTTCAGCCAGACTCTCGGCGGTTCGTTTCGCCTCGAGCACCGCCACGGCGCGGCCGTGGCGATCGTTGAGAACGTAATCGGCCTTGGTTCCGTCGGGGAGCACATACTCGTAGCGAATGGCATTGGGGTTCTCGACCGCCCAACCCTGATCGCGGAGCTGCGCATCTATCTTGACGCGCGAAAAGGCCTCGTTGGTCATGGGACCCACGCCTCAGAACCAGCGGTCATTCTCATCCGTCGACGCGGATTGATGCGCAGCCGCGCTTCGACGGATCGCCGTGGTACTCGAGACATCCAGAATGGAACGTCCATGCTGTTCGCTACTCCCCCTACCGCGATGTCTTGGGCTTTCTCGGGCGCGCCACCGCGACCTTGCGCTTCGGCGAATGCTGCGTTTTATCGTCGAGCTGCCCGAGGAACTGCCGCTCGGCAAAACGATCGGCGCGCACCGAGTGCAACGCCTCATTGATCGCGGCCTCGACGTCGGCCACTGGGACCTTGGCGTGGCGCGCCTTGGTCTGTGCCACCGTCTGATCGAGCACGCGCCAGCGCACGGCTTCCTCGATGAACTTGGCCAGATCGCCCTTCTTCGTGCCGCGTTGAGCCAGGAACATGCGCACCGCCACATCCGTCTCCTTCGAGACCCGGACGGTCCACCTTACCGGCTGATCCATGGTCACCCCATCACTGCGCCTAGACGTCTAAACGTCAGTGTACGCTCGGGCGATCCAGTACGGTGGCGATTGGAGGTCCCCGTGGGATCAAAGACGGTTTTCTCGGGACGTTGAGTATTTTTGCTCAGCGTATTGAGTAAACTGGCGAGCGACGGCGCGCGCGGGCGCGGTGCCCCGAGGCGATTCCCACAGGCATTGGTCTGCGGGATTCCTGACTGCAGCGCCTGTAGCTAGACTTGTAGCTAGAGAGAAGGCATGCCGACAATATTATTTAATAATCAATCGCTTGCGTGCGCGCAGCACGAACAAGTACAGAACATCGAGTAATGACGGCCGAACCCGGACGCCTCTACGTGATTGCCGCGCCCTCGGGCGCCGGCAAGACCAGTCTGGTCAAGGCGCTGATGGAGCGCGAGCCGCGGCTGCGATTCTCGGTCTCCTATA
>VFSW01012650.1_pt1 | contig 11766 bp, 7 predicted proteins | sample 5358111 | NCBI WGS metagenome assembly VFSW01 (sample SAMN11554181, study PRJNA540505) | mine drainage metagenome | isolation source: sediment from site ElyBrook_90M | place: USA: Ely Copper Mine, Vershire, VT | collected 2017 | reverse complement strand
AGCGCAAATAAAACGGCACCCCCGCCCAGCGCCAGTTTTTCACCTCAACCTTGAGCGCCGCGAACGTCTCGGTGGTAGAGCCAGGCGCAATATCGTGCTCATCGGCATAAGCCTTGACCGGATTGCCATTGATCGCCCCTGCACGATATTGGCCGCGCACCGATTTGGTCGCGATATCCGCGGGCGTAATCGGCGCCAGCGCATGCAGCACCTTGATTTTTTCGTCACGCACCGATTCCCGGTCCAGCGAGGCAGGCGGCTCCATCGCGACCAAACAAAGCAACTGCATCAGATGGTTTTGGATCATATCGCGCAACGCACCGGTATGATCGTAATAGCCGCCACGATCTTCCACGCCCACGGTTTCGGCCACGGTGATTTGCACATGATCGATGCCATTATGGTTCCAAACAGGTTCGAACAGCGAATTCGCAAAGCGCAGCACCAGTAGGTTCTGCACGGTCTCCTTGCCCAAATAATGATCGATGCGAAAAATATTGCGCTCATCAAACACCGCCCCGACCTGGTCATTAATGTCGCGTGCAGACGCCAGATCATGACCAATCGGCTTTTCCAGCACGATGCGGGTTTCCGGGGTGTTCAGCGCGTGTCGTTTGATCGTATCGGCAATCGCGCCATAGAGTTCAGGTGCCGTGGCGAGATAGAAAATCCGCACTTTGCGCGGCTCGTTGTTGAGCAGCGTGGCAAGCTCGGCCCAACCACGATCTGCCGTGGCATCGCACGAGACATAATGCAGCCGATCCAAAAAGCGGCTGAGCGAGGCTTTGTCGAGCGCCTTCGCGCCAACAAACTCGGTCAGGCTCTTATGCACCAGCGTTTGAAACTGCTTGCGGGTCATCTCCGCGCGCGCCGAGCCAATGATGCGCGAGGCGGCGGGCAATTGGCCGTCCGCATCGCGATGATAAAGGGCCGGGAGCAGCTTGCGCCGCGCCAAATCGCCGGTGCCGCCAAACACCACATAATCGAAATCATCAATGATCGGCTGAGTAAAATTCATTTTTCGCTCCGCAGGCAGCTAATCGGGTTGGTCGAGAACGACGCGGACACCCTCGATGCGCAACTGTAACACCGGGGCCGGAACGCCACCGAAATGGCTGCGGATCAACGCCGGATGATCCACCAGGGCGCGGCCTTGCAGGCCCCAATAATCGATGAAGCTAATCACCGAGCCATCGCCCAAAACCCACCAGCTATAGGCTTGCAAATGTTCCGCAGGCGGGTTCGCTATAACTAGGGAGTCGCCATTCAGCGGACAATAGGGGCCGGTGATCTGCTCGCCGACCATGCCATAAAGCCCGGTGGGACCGGCAGGGCCGCCCGGCGTAAAGACTTGGTTTTGGGTTGACCAGAACAGATAAAATTTTTCATCACGAAACAGCAAATGCGGGCGCTCAAGCTCATCGGTCACCCCAATCGCGGTGATAATCGGCGCGAGCACATCCCAATGCTCAAGGCTGGCATCGCGTGCAACCGCAAGGCCCACCGCGCCGCAATGGCGATGGCTCTCGGCTTTGATGCTGGCTGCGAACACCAAATAGGTTTTGCCATCTTTGGGATTGTGAAAAATCCCCGGATCGCGAAACGCCTTGATTTGGCCGGGAAGTCCTGGCGCGGCGGGAACCCGCAAATAGGTCTGATCGTCAGCCACGATAATTTCATGCGCCGGCGTCCAAGAATCGATGCGCGGCGTTCCTCCGGCGGGGTCAAGCTGGCCTTTGGTATGAAACAGCCGTTGCTGCACTGTGAGCGGATGTTCGCCACGCGTGCCGGCCGCGGTGAACAACAAATGAACCGTGACCCCGTCGGCCTCCAGCAAAGCCGAGCCAGACCATTCGCGGCTCCCCGGCGCGAACAAATCGGGCAGCGCATTGCCACAATCATGCCATGTCGCCCCGACCAGCCAGAGCAGGCGGATGCGCGCAAGGCCGTGCCGGTCAATCGGGTCCGGACATTGCGGCGCGGCGAGGGCGAACCATAACGTGCCGACCCCCATGCGCGTGGGGATGCGCGCGGCGGTGCCATCGGCGGTGGCGAGCGGCCACATATCCCACACATCAAGATCGGGCAGGATGGGCCGCGCATCGGCTGCGGTAATGATCGGTGCGGTGCGCGCCGCATCAGGCTTAATTCTGGCGATGATCGCGGGAGACCATTCGGTCGGCGGCCGGGTGATCGTGGTTGCGTGTAGCGTCGCAGGGTTAGACAGCATGATGATCCGGTTGTTGGAGGGGCAGAATTGCGGGCTCGGTGGTGCGAATGCGCAGCGTGGCGATGGTCGCGAGCAGCATCAATGCGCCCGCCAACAGCAGCACATTGCGCGGATCTCCGCCCAGCAGCGGATGAAAAATCAACGGCATGGTCAGGCCAAAAATCAGCATCGGCACCACGATGAACATATTGAAAATGCCCATGTAAACGCCGGTGCGTGCGGGCGGAATGCAGTTGGCGAGCATGATATAGGGGTTGCTCATCATGCTGGCCCAACCAAGGCCGATGCCCATGACCGCGACAAACAATAAGGTTTTGTCGCCGATCAGCGGTATGGAAAGCATCGAGATGGCAGTCGCCGCAAGGCTGAGGGCATGCAACCGGCGTGCGCCGAACCGGCGGCTCAGTGGCATCATCAAAAACGCCGCGACAAACGCGATCAAATTATACCAAGCACCAATTTGGCCATTGGCCAGCACGGCGGCCCGAAATCCCGCCGATTGGGGCATCGCGGTGTGATAAACCGACAGCGCAATCGAATAAATGACGTAGCTCCAATAGGCCATCATCGCATACCATTGAAACAGGCTCATCACCGCCATTTGCCGCATCGGTCCTGGCATCTCGCGCACCGCCTCGATGATTTCTGCCAGTGTCGCCCGCACGCCGGGCTTGCGCGCACGGATCGCCGCGATCTCAGCATCGCTGGATTTGAGTTCCGGCACGCTCAGCACCGAACACAGAATTGAGGTGATCGAAATGACCGCGCCGATCACAAAGGCGGCACGGGTGATTGCGGGAATGCCATTCGCGCTGAGCGCATTGCGATGCATGCCCAGCAACACCAAAGCGGTTGGCGCAATATAGGCGAGCGTTTGCGCGAGGCCGGTAAACGCCCCTTGGGTCAAGAACCCCGCGGTGCGCTGGCGCGGGTTGAGCCGGTCGCTCACATAAGCGCGATAAGGTTCCATAGTGATATTATTGGCGGAATCGAGCAGCCAGAGCAGCAAAGCCGCAACCCAAAGTGCCGGGCTATAGGGCATGGCCAACAGGCCGATGGTGCAGAGGATTGCGCCGATCAAAAAATACGGCACCCGTCGGCCAAATCGGCTGACGGTGCGATCACTCATCGCCCCGATAATCGGCTGGAGCACCAATCCGGTCACCGGCCCTGCGAGCTGCAGCAAGGGCAGGGCGGCCTCACTCGCGCCGAGATAGCTGTAAATCGGCCCCATATTGCCTTGCTGCAGGCCGAAACTAAATTGGATGCCAAAGAACCCGACATTCATCAGAATGATGCGCCAGATCGATAAAACCGGTTTGGCGTCTTGCTCCATCACCTTCCTGCGGTTCCCACGTCGAATCGATGATGACGCATTTTTGAGTCCCTGCCTCCAATCATCGCGATATTTAGTCGGACAATCAATGTTATGGCAGAAGCCGACCCAAACTACAATCGATTGCAATCAACTTTTGCGTTAAATTAGCCGGTCAATCAATGCCAAGTCGGTTGGCGATTGGCGCGTGCATCTTGTATGAGGGCAAGCGGCATGTCGGCCTATGCAAGTATCATTTTGCAAGAAGTGGATTGATCGTTGCGGACCAAGACAACGAAATTATCAGTGCCCAGCAAGCCGGGTCTCGATCTGCCCATGCTCGGTGACATTGGATCGCAAGTGAAAATGGCCGATATCGCAATGTTGGCGGGCGTCTCGGAATCCACGGTTTCGCGGGCATTGGCCGGCAGTAAGCTGGTCAATGCGGTGACCCGCAAGCGGATTGAGGACATCGCAGCCAGCCAAAGCTACAGTATCGATCAGCGGGCGCGCAATCTGCGCCTATCACGAACCGGAACCATCAGCGTGGTGTTCCCGCTCTCGCACGAATCCGAGCAAGGCATCGCCGATCCGTTCTTTTTGGAAATGCTCGGGAATTTAGCGGATGAGTTGAGCAATCGCGGCTATGATTTGTTGCTGCGCAAAATCCGTTCAGATGTGCCGCGCATGCTGGCCGATCTGCTGCGCGAAGGACGCACCGACGGGGTGCTGTTGATCGGCCAGAGCACTCAGCATGGCTTGATCAATGAATTGGCGCAGAGCTACCGGCCTTTGGTGGTCTGGGGCGCGCGCCAGCCTGATAATGGCTATATCACGGTCGGCTCGGACAATATCGGCGGTGCGGCGGCGGCGGTGCGGCATTTACTCGCGTGCGGTCATCGGCGCATCGCGTTTTTGGGCAATCGGCAATTGCCCGAAGTGGCCGCGCGCTATCAGGGATATAGCCAGGCGTTGAACGAGGCGGGCCTCGCGGTTGCCCCGGATTTGCTGCTGCCCGTGCCGTTCGACCGGCAAGGCGCGTTCGCCGCCATTTCTGGATTTCTCGACCGCGACCGGGCGATTGATGCGGTATTCGCCTCCTCGGATATCGTCGCGATTGCCGCGATCCGCGCTCTTGATCAGCATGGTTTAAAAGTGCCGCATGATGTCGCGGTGGTCGGGTTTGACGATATTATGGTTGCCGCAGCCTACACGCCAGCCCTCTCAACCGTGCGTCAAGATATCGCCCTGGGCGCATCCACCATGGTTGATTTGTTATTTCGCCGGATCGAAGGCGAGGTAGTTGCGTCAGTGGAACTACCGACGACGCTGATGATCAGAGCCTCGTCCGAGCGCCTCGGCTAAATTAACCCCGCCCGATCACTCGGGCGGGGCACAATAATCAATCGAACTTGTAGCGCAATGTCGCCTTCACCGTCCGGCCATTGGCAGCGCGCGCCGCAGTGGCAACACCGGGGCTAATATTGTCGAACTCGGTATAGGCCGTCGCATTGAGCAAATTATCGCCGGTGAATAGCAAGCTAAGCTTCGGCGTAATCTGGTAATTCAGGAACGCGCCGACCAGCACATAACCCGGCATCACAATGGTATTCTGGTTATCGCCATAGGAGGAGGTAGTGCCGTCGATATTCGCGCCCGCCGTCAGGTGATGATAGTAATAGGTCGGTGAGATTTGGAAAATCCAATTCGCTTGACGCTGCGGAATTCTGCCGAGCGTGCCTGCGATGTTGGTTTTGGTAATCCGCGCATGGGTATAGGTCGCGCTGCCGCTGATGGTAAAATTGTGATAAGAGTAACCAAGATCAACCTCCGCGCCATAGGCCCGATAGGTGTTGGTCGAGGAAACCTGCGTGGTCAAATCATAGTTCGATTCGGCGGTATCGGCGTTGAACAACGTCACGAAACTGCTGAAATTGTCGTGCCGGTATTTAACACCGCCCTCATACTGCTTCACCACATTGATCGGAATCGGCACCGTGCCATTGAGCGAGCTGTTCGGCGCTGAGATCAAACGATCGCCATTGAAGGCCACACCATTGCTGATACGAGCAAACAACGAAAAATCGTGGGTGAATTGGTAGTTGCCACCAAACGAATAGGACAGATGGTGAACTTTATAATTGACCGGCTGTTGGTTCGCAGGCGTATAGAAAGCGCCATTCGGGCCGAGCGTGCCGAAATTATAGTACCCAGAGGCCGACTGCATATCGTAGCGAATACCACCATCGAAATTGAAATGGCCAATCTGCCAGCCAAGATCAGCATAAGGCGCCGTGGTGACATAGGTGTTATTAATCACCCGCTCGCAGCACCCGCCAAACCCGCTGCCAATCCCGCCGATCGAAGACGTGCTATTGATCAGCGCCGGGTTGTTCTGGGTCGCCTGGAAAATATAGCTATTGAAGTTCCAGGTTTCAAAAACCCGCTGTTGTGAAGCATAGAACCCGACATTCGGTGTCAGTGTGCCGAACCCGCCCGTGGCGATGTTGCGCGAGACTTGCAGATTATTGGCCAGCAAATTGAGATTATTGAGCTGCGTATTGAACACCACCGCCGGGAACGCCGCGCCGGTGAAGGGTAGGCCGACATTCGGGCCGTTCGCATAGGTCGCCCCGGTCAGCGCAATCGAGTTGCCGCTCGGATAGATGCCAAGGAAATTGCCCGAATTAGCGGCAAAGTCAAAATTATCATCGACGCGAAAGCCATTGCCAAAGGTCTTACGGACCTCAAAGCCGATCGATTTGGTCACCGTGCTCAGTCCGGTCGAAAAATTGGTCGACCGGCGGCCATTGCTCGGCGTCAGCGTAACATCTGAGCCAAGATTGGAAGAGTAGAAACTCGCCGTGCGCGGGTCGATGCCGGGCAGCGGCACGATTTTGCCATTCACCGTGGTCACCGGCACCGGCAGGTAGGTCGGCGTTTGATCGTTCAGATATTTAAACCGGATGCGAATGAACCCACCTTCGAAATCATGGGTGAAATTGCCATGGATTTGGCCGCCATTGAACACTTGCAAGCCCGACGAACGATTGCCGGTGCCGATATGGTAAAAGCCCGCGATCTCGGCCCGATCATTGGCATCAATCGGCCCGCCATAATTGAAATCGACGCGGCGTTCGTCAAACCCAAGGCCGCTGGTCACCGAGACGCTGCCATTCTTGAAGCGCCCGGTGCGGTCGATGAAATTGATGATGCCGCCCGGCGCGTTGGTCGCGAATACCGAGGAGGAGCCGCCGCGAACCACCTGCACGCGGCTGAGCAAACCATCGATGCGCACGAAACTGTCAGGCGTTGCGAAGTCTAGATCGCCAAATTGCAAGACGGGTAGGCCATTTTCCTGAAATTGCACATAGCGCGTGCCGCCCGCCGAAATCGGCAAGCCGCGGGCAGTGACGTTGGCATTGCCCTCACCCCCCGATGATTCCGTATGAATACCTGGCACATTACGCAACACCGCCGATGCTGAATTCGCGCCCGATCGCTTAATCTGGGCGGCGCCAAGCGTGCTAACCGACACGCTCGACTGCATTTCCGTCACGTGATGGGCCGTGCCGGTGACCACGATCGCACTCAAATTGAGCGGATTGACATTGGCCCCCGCGGCCTTCGACGGTTTCGCCGCCTTGGCAGGTGTTATCGGCGCGGCATTTCCTGATGGGGCGGTTTGGGCGTGCGCGCAGGCAAAGCTCAGCATGGTAGCGACGAGTGCCGTTGTTACAAAAAGCGATGGCGTGTGCAGCGATAATGCGCGATGGCGGATCATTGTTCTCTCCCTGTCGAATCTGGTGCGTTTTGACTAACGCCTCTCAGAATTTCCTAAACTGGAATCCTGCCTAGACCCATTTGCAATCGATTGCAACAACTTTCTGCCGTCGCCAGATCAGCGCCTGCTCGTGATCGCACGGGATGGCGCTTGTAGTCAGCCGATTCGCTCCTCTAAGATACGGTATGGCAAAACCGAGAAAACCAGATCACACGCGACTGCCATCAAGCGCGGCGAGCCGCAGATGAGCGGCCCCCGAGAATGGGTGGCGCGTTTCGCCGGCTTGCGCGGGCCGGCGATCCCTGATGCGCCCTCACTATCGATCCGCGATCCTTGGCCCGGTGATCCCGGTCACGGCGCCCGGTTGCTCAAAGGCGATATCGATTATTTGGGCGCAGCACGGCGCTTGGTGCCCGGCGGCTTTGCCGATCCGCACGGCAGTATCGTGCTGCTCGATCATGTTCACGGCTTCACCTGGTTGCGCGATTTACGCGCCCTCGGCACCGATGCCGCGCGCGGCCGGGCGCGGGCGCTGATCACCGATTGGATCGAGTGTGGTTCGCTGCCGGATCGGGCGATGAAACCGGCCGTCACCGGCGCGCGGCTCGCCTCCTGGCTCGGCCATTACGATTTTTTCGCCGCCTCCGCCGATGATGTGTTTCGCCAATCCATGATGGCCCGGCTGGTCGCCGATGCCCGCGCTCTGTCTGCCGCCTTGCCCGCCGAAGCGCGAGATGGTTCGGGATTAACCGCGATCAAAGGCCTGATCGCCGCCTCCGTCGCAATGCCCGACCATGCGGTGTTCTTGCCCCGCGCCTTGCGGTTTTTGCCCCCAGAAATCGAGCGACAGGTCTTGGCCGATGGCGGGCATATCGAGCGCAGCCCGGCGGCGCATTTACAAGCCCTGCAGGATTTGACCGAAATTCGCGCTTTGTTACAGGCCGGACGCGCCGAAGCGCCCGCCGCCTTGCCCGGCGCCATCGAACGCATGGCCGTCGCCTTGCGGGCGCTGCGCCATGGCGATGGCGGCCTCGCATTATTCAACGGCTCGCGGGAGGATTGGCCCAATTTGATCGATCTGGTGCTCAGCCAAGCCGGGCGCACCGGGCGCAGCTCCAACGCTCTGCCGGTGAGCGGGTTTCACCGCCTCGCAGCGGGCAAAAGCGTGGTCATCGTCGATGCCGGCGCTCCCGCACCAGCTGGCGCCGACCGTCTCGCCCATGCCGGCACGCTCTCGTTTGAGTTTTCAGTCGGGCGCGAGCGGGTCGTGGTGAATTGCGGTGCCGCACCCGCATCCGCGGGCGAATGGCACGATGCGTTGCGCGCCACAGCCGCCCATTCAACCTTGGTGATCGCTGACGTATCCTCCTCCGAACTCACCGCGAATGGCTTGGGCCGTCGGCCCACCCAGGTCGATGCGCAACGCCAGGAGGCCAATGGCGCGCATTGGCTCGAGCTGAGCCATGATGGCTGGCGTGGCCTATTCGGTGCGCTGCATCGCCGCCGTCTCTATTTGGCCGAAAGTGGCGAGGATGTGCGCGGCGAAGACGCGGTCGAGGCGGATGAGGGCCAGCCATACAGCTTGCGGTTTCATTTGCACCCCTCCGTGACGGTGAGCCTGCAACAAGATAGCGGCAGCGCGCTGCTGCGTTTGCCCAGCGGCCAAGGCTGGCGGTTCCGCGCCGATGGGGCGGTGCTGAGCATCGAGGAAAGCGTGTATTTTGGCGGGGTGGAACCGCGCCGGGCTGAGCAGCTCGTGCTGACCGGCATGGTTGATGGCCCACAGCAGGTGAAATGGGCGTTGACCAAAGTGGGCTAACCCCGGATAGCAGCGCGTCCTTGATGATGAAACAGAGGCAGATATGGCTCGGATTTTATTGACCGGCGGGGCCGGGTTCATCGGCTCGCACACGGCGGTTGCCTTGCTCGAACGCGGCTATGATGTCGTGCTGCTCGATGATTTTTCTAACGCCGCGCGCGATGTGCCCGAGCGGCTGCGCCGCTTGACCGGCGTGACCTTGCCGGTGATCGAGGTGGATATTCGCGATGAGGCGGCGCTGACCGCGGGTTTGGCGGCCTTTGAGATCGACGCGGTGATCCATTTCGCCGCCAAGAAGTCGGTGAGTGAGAGCGAGGCGGAACCGCTACTTTATTACGATACCAATATCGTCGGCACCGTGCGGCTGCTCGCGGCCATGCGCCGGGTGGGCATCGAGCGGCTGGTATTTTCCTCCTCGGCCACGGTCTATGGCGCGCCCGATGATTGCCCGATCGATGAGGCAGCACCGCTGCGCGTCACCAATGTCTATGGCCGCACCAAGCTGGTGATGGAGGGAATGATCACCGATCTGGTGCGCACCCGCACGCTGCGCGCCGCAGCGGTGCTGCGCTATTTCAATCCGGTTGGCGCGCATCCATCCGCCCTGATCGGCGAGGATCCGCGCGGGGTGCCCGCCAATCTGATGCCGTTCTTGTGCCAGGTCGCCGCCGGGCAGCGCGCCGAATTGGCGGTGTTTGGCGATGATTACCCCACCCATGATGGCTCTGGTGTGCGCGATTTCATTCACATCATGGATTTGGCCGAGGCGCATGTCGCCGCGATCGCCCATGTGCTCGGTCATGATGGCGCCTTGACGGTGAATTTGGGCACCGGTACCGGCTATTCGGTGTTTGATATGATCGCCGCGTTCGAGCGGACCACCGGCGTCAAAGTGCCCTACCGGGTCGCACCGCGCCGCGTCGGCGATGTGGCCGCGTGCTATGCCGATCCGCGTTTGGCCGAGCATCGTCTCGGTTGGCGGGCGCGGTTTGGCATTGAGGATATGTGCCGCGATGCGTGGCGCTGGCAAACCGGGCCCGTGCGTGACGCCGCATCCTGAGCCACCCTCGCGCCATTTGGTGTTTCTGATCGGCGAAGATTGGTTTTTTGCCTCGCATTTCCGCGCCCGTGCGCGCGCAGCGCAGCAGGCCGGGTGGCGGGTCAGTATTCTCACCCGCACCGCCAGTGCGGCAGCCGCGTCGCTGCGCGATGACGGATTCGCTGTGATCGGCGTCGATTTCGTCCGCGCCCGGCTCAACCCGGTTGCAGAATTGCGGCTTTTGCGCAGCATCGCCCGGCATTACCGCGCCTTGCAGCCAGACATCGTGCATCACGTCGCCCTCAAGCCGATTTTGCTGGGCAGTATCGCCGCCCGGCTCGCCAAGGTGCGGCGTGTGGTGAATGCGCCGGTTGGCCAGGGTTTCGTGTTTTCCTCCAATAGTCTCAAAGCACGGCTATTGCGGCCCTGGGTCGGCCTCGCGTTGCGGGCCACCATCGGGGCGCGTGGTGCTGTTGCGGTGTTTGAAAATAAGGAAGATCGCGCCGCGATGATCGCATCCGGCGCCATCGCGCTGGCACAAACGGCCCTGATCCAAGGGGCGGGCGTCGATATTGCTCTCTTTGCCCCCAGGCCCACGCTGAGCACAATGATGCCAAGCACAGTGACCCCAAGCAAAACGGTTCAGATCATCCTTGGTGCGCGCATGCTGCGCGACAAAGGGGTGCGCGAATTCATTGCGGCGGCCAAAATACTCCAAGCCCAGGGGGTAACCGCCAATTTCCTGCTGGCGGGCGCGCCCGACCCCGGTAACCCTGCCGCGCTGAGCGAGGCTGAATTACACGATGCCGCGCCAGTGCGTTGGTTGGGTCCGGTGGCCGATATGGCGGCCTTACTGGCGTCGTGCGATATTGCTTGCTTGCCGTCCTATCGGGAAGGCATGCCGAAATTTTTGCTCGAAGCCATGGCAAGCGGCCTCGCTTGTGTGGCGACCAATGTAACCGGCTGTCGCGAGGCGGTGCTTGATGGCGAAACTGGATTACTCGTCCCCGCACGGGATGCGCCTGCGTTGGCGGCGTCATTGGCGCGGTTGATTGGCGATGCAGATTTGCGCACGCGAATGGGCATGGCAGGACGGGCGCGGGTGGTATCGATGTTTTCGGAGGCGGCTGTTTGCGGGCAGACGCTCGCGCTTTATCAACGAATGATCGAACAGGAGACGACAGAATGAAAACGATGCTGACCTGATTATGGCTCGGGGCCACGCTGATCGCCGGTGTCGCGCAGGCGCAGACGCGGATTGGCGAAGCCTCCACCGAATTTCGGCTATTGGGGGCCAATAATAAGGTGGTGATCGAGCGGCTCGCCGATCCGAAGCTGCCCAACGTTGCTTGCTATGCCAGCTTCGCCAAAACCGGCGGGATCAAAGGCAGTTTGGGGGTCGCGACTGACCCGTCAAAATTCGGCCTCTCTTGTGTCGCCACCGGGCCGGTGCAATTGCCCGCAGGCCTGCCGCACCGCCAGCAAATCGGCTCGATCTCGGCCTCGTTGCTGGTCAAACATTTTGACCTTTATCGCTTTGTCGATCCTGACCACAAGGCCGTGGTGTATTTGCTGATCA
>VFSW01012649.1_pt1 | contig 11766 bp, 15 predicted proteins | sample 5358111 | NCBI WGS metagenome assembly VFSW01 (sample SAMN11554181, study PRJNA540505) | mine drainage metagenome | isolation source: sediment from site ElyBrook_90M | place: USA: Ely Copper Mine, Vershire, VT | collected 2017 | reverse complement strand
CTAGAGGAAACTCATGCGTTACATCCGTCACTACAACAAGGCACTGAAAACCGTGAAATGGAAATATGCCGATCCGTCGAGCCACATCGGTACACAATCAGTTGGTACAGGCCACTAGGCCTGCACCTGTTCCGCAGCCCTGGGCGTGCGGCCAAACGTGCACTTGGTTCTCGAGGGGCAGGTGTCGAAGCGCGACCAGGTCACCGCCTGCAAGTTCTTGCCGACACCCAGCATCACGGTGGCGGACTTGAGTGGCTGCAATAGGTGGCCACTGAACGCCTGTACTCCGATGCTCGCGGCCTCGGCCAGGCGCAGGACTGCGGCCTGCGCACTGATGTCCAGTCTCGGATCCCCCCGCGCGCCGGCGCGCGCGAACGGGGGACCGGTAGCGGGCGGGTGGGCCGCCAGTTCCCTGTGCACATTGACCCCGCGGACGGCAGACATGCCCGGTCAGCCAGCGTACTTGCGTGCGGCCTCGCACATCGCCCGCACGTTGGCGACGGGCGCTTCATCGGGCAGCCCGAACGCCCCATCCAGTATCAGTCGTCCGCCCTTGTGGTAGACGTTCTCGGCCAGGTGGCGTACCTGCGTGTCGACCTCCTCCACGGTCCCGTTGATCATCAGGGTCGCGGGCATCCCGCCGCGCAGCGCCACGATGTCCCCGAGCGCCTCGAAGGCCTTCACCATGTCGGTCCTCTCGAACCAGTGGATGCACTTGCCCGGTGGCGTGTGCTCCCGCAGGAAGGGCAGGCGCTTGGTGCAATCCGCCTCCCACATCGTCATCGGCACCAGGTTGGCATCGATGAGCGCCGTTACGAGCCTGTGGTACGAAGGCCACCAGAACCTCTCGAACTGCTTCTGCGACATGAAGGCGTCCGGGGCCCAGTGGATCGGGATGAACACGAGCGGATTGTCGGTCTGCTTGGCCATCGCCAGCGTGTCGCGGATAATGAACGTCGCCATCTTGTCGAGCACCTGCAGGACCTTGTCCGGGCGGCGGTAGAGGTCCTTCATCATTCCCGTGGCGCCGCGGAAGAAGTCGGCGATGGCATCGTAGGGTGCCATTGACACCACGTCGGCCGAGCAGGGGAAGCCGAGGCTGCGCATCCGCTGGCTGAGGATTCCCGCCTGCGCGAAGTAATCGAGCATCACGCCGCTGGCGCTGCTGAGCTTCTGCACGGTTTGCAATACCCGCGGATCGGCGAAGGCCGCGGCGGCGAAGCAGGTGCCGACATAGAAGCTGCCCGTCAGCGACCCGATGGGCTCGAGCCCGGAGTAGATTCCGCTGACCCGCGGCAGGTACTTCGTCAGGTAGAAGCCCGTCGGGTCGAACAGGAAGTCGTCGTATTCCTCCGCGCTCATGTACTCGCGGTCGACGTACTGGAACGGCTTGTCGTCGGCTACGCCATGGCCCGGCCACTGCAGCTGCTTGAAGCCGGCGACCTCCATGGGCGGGCCGAAGCCTGTGGTCATCAAGGTGGGTGTGTACATATCCGGCTGCAGGTCCAGGCACACGTCCTCGGTCACCTTCCTGAGCTTTTCCCAGTCGTACATCTGCTCGCGGTTGGTCATGCCGCCGTACTTGGCGTACCAGAAGGTGGCGAACAGGCCTACCGGCATGCGGTCGGGCTGCCGCAGCTGCACGCAATCCATGATGCGCTTCCAGCGCCGCTCGTAGTCCGGGTTGGCCGCCGCAACGGGCGGTGGGGTCGCCAGTTCGGCAGGCGCACTCACGCCGGCACCGCCATCCAGTTCTTGCACAGGTTGACGGCTTCGACCGCGTTGACCCCGAATGCATCGGCCCCGGTAAAGGCCTTCACGGTCTCGTCGATCTGGCCACCGCCGATCATCACCTTGAACCTGCTGCGCATGCCGGCCTCGTCAAAGGCCTGGATCGTCTCGCGCATTGAATCGAAAGCGACCGTCAGGAAGCCGGAGAGGCCGACCACGTCCGGCTGGTAGCTGTTGATCTCATCGATGAAGGTCTTAACCGGTACGTCGACGCCGATGTCCTTGACCTCGAAGCCGTTAATGTCGAGCATGAACGTGACGATGTTCTTGCCGATATCGTGCAGGTCGCCGTGCACCGTGCCGATCAGCACCTTGCCGAGCTTCTTTGATTCCACTCCCTCGCCCTGCTTGATCAGCGGCTTCGCGATGGCGCCGATCTGGTCGAGCATCTCGCCGGCGAGCACGAGTTCGGGCAGGAAGTACTCGCCCTCCTCGAAGCGCTTGCCGACGACGTCCATCGCCTCGCGGCATAGCTCGAGGACCCGGATCGGGCTCTTCTTGTCTTTGAGCAGCATCTTCCTGGCCAGCGCCAGCCCCTCGTCTTCCTTCATGTCAGCCAGCCATTCGACCAGCTGTGCTTCTTCCGCAGTCTTTTTGCTCATGGCAGGTAGTCCCTTGGGGTCATGCAGGTTCGGCGTTCCATTGTGCCGGGACGGCCCGCGATGACGGACCCAGGCTCGATTCGACGATGATTTCGGCACGCACGTCTTTCCGCCCGCTGTGCTCGAGCAGGCCGTCCGGGACGTGCGCTCCAGGCACGTGCGTGGCCATCCACTGCAGGGCCCTGGCCGAACTGGGGGAGCCGACGTCGACAATGATGTGGCATGCACGATGCGGTCGAAAGTGACCCGTCCCGGCTGCTCGAGTGCAATCCTGGCCTCACACAGCACGCAGGCCTGGCGTCCACCAGCCGAGATGCAACTCCGCGATCTGGCCATCGCGCAGCACGTACGAGGCAAAGAATCTCATCTTGAGGGGCGTGCCAGCCTTTAACGGAGCCGCTGGAAAATCAGGACGATCGATAGCGGGAGTGAACACGATATTCAATTCCGCCATCAGTCGATTGCCCTCTCGCACCACCATGATCGGATGAATCTCTTCTTTGACTCCAGTGTGAGAGAACTTCAGAACCTCGAGCCATTCCTCGCGACTCCTGAAGGTGCGATCGGGTCCTTCGATCACGGCGTCTGGCTTGTAATACTTCTCAACAACAAAAGCATCGTCGTTCCGATTGAAATCTTCGATGTAGCGGGTGAAATCAAACTCCATGTCCTTCTCCGTTTGAATTGCGGAAGGTCAACCTCAATCTGACGGCACGGTCGGCACCCAGCGCAAGCGCCGACGCAAATGAATTTGGCAGTCCGCCGGTCCTGTGGCCGCAATCACAATTGACACTTCGGTCGACATCAGTTCCCCGAAAGCCAGTCGGTGTGGTGTTGATTGCATTGAAGTGTGCACATTGTTCGCATAGAAGGCATGCGTTGCCCCCCCCCTTGATCGGGGGGCACCGGACGTTTAACCAGTACAACCTACCGCTGTCGACCTCGAGGGGTGGGTCTCGGTTGGGGGAGGCGCCTCGAAGCGTTATCTTGGGTAAGCGAGGCGAAATAATCCCGCACCAGCTCTCTGAGCCAGATGTGTTCTTGGGCTTGGTCGTGGATCCTGGCCCAAAACACGGTTTCGTCGACACCCGTCTCCTCCCCCGCTATTTCAATTGTAACGAGCGGCAGAAGCTCGCTCAGCCGTTCCACCAGGGTCGCCGGCGCTCGTGCAACGACCTGCGAGTTGACCGCAAGGATGACGCCGTCGGTGAATTGGCTCGTGCTGATTTGAGAAGTCCAATCCAAGCTGGGAATGCCGGTCACGGGTCCGCTTTCGCCCGCGGATGCGCCAAAGCTGGTGTCGTAGTGGAGGCTTGGATATTCCTGAAGGTGTTCGATTTTTACGCTTGTCCGCTTGAGCAATGGATGATCCTTGGCAACCGCCGCCACTACCCGGTTCCAGAACAAGTGCTCGTGTTTCAACTCCGGCCAGAGATGGAAGTCTCCGCACACCGCAAGGTCGATGGTGGAATCTTCCGGCCACTTCGGCAGATCGTAGGGCACTTCTACGAATCGCAGTCGAATGTTTGGGGCTTCCACGCGTAACCGGGTCACCAACTCGGCGCTCAAGAGCAGCGCGTAGTAATCGGGGGCGGCAATGACGAATTTGTGTTAGGCCGTCGAGGGGTCGAAGGCCTCCGGTTGGAAAAACTGCTCTATGCAGTCGCAGATCTCGTCCAGTTGCTCCCGCATCCGAACTGCACGCGGCGTCAGGCGCATCGTCCGGCCTACGCGAACGAGCAGGGGGTCGTCCAGTAGAATGCGCAGGCGGGCGAGGGCGCCACTCATGGCCGGTTGTGACAGACCAATTTCGGCGGCTGATTGGGCAACGCTCCCGGTCCTCAACAGCGCCTGAAGGAGCGGGATCAAGTTCAAATTCTTCGTGCGGATCGCCATCTTTCGCGTCCCTCATCCTGTCAACCGAGCCATCTATTTATCAAAGGTCTTAATTCGAGTATGTCGATTTTACGGATCCGCCGGAACGACGTATCTTTACTACCATGGCGAATCTTTAAAACGGAGAGGCTATGCCGCGTTTATTACATATACAGTCGAGCCCGAACCTTGGAAGCTCGCTGACGCGAACGCTCTCCGACAAATTCGTGCGGACCTGGACGAGCCACCATCCGAATGTGGACGTTGATTTGCTGGATTTGGCCGTCAACCCTCTGCCGCATTTTGGACCGGCCATTTTGGATGCGGGCGTCCGTCCGCAGGGCGAGTGGACTGCCGCGACCCGCGATGCGGTGGCGTTGTCGGACCGCCTGATCGCCCAGGTGGAGGCATCCGACGTGATCGTGATTGGTTCACCGATGATCAACTTCACCATTTGCACCCAGCTGAAGGCCTGGTTCGATCACGTGAGCATCGCAGGCCGGACCTTCAAATTTTCGGCCCCGGGAGTGTCGAAGGGTCTCCTGTTTGGGAAGAAGGTGTTTGTCATCGAGGCGCGCGGCGGCGACTATGCCGATATACCGATGACCGCATTCGACTTCCAGGAGCCGCTATTGCGTACGCTTCTCGGTTATCTGGGAATGTTCGACGTGTCGTTCATCCGCGCGGAAGGAACGCGGCAAAGGGTCGACGAATCGGCCGACATCATGCGCAACGTCGAGGCGATCATCGCGCGGATCGCCGCTTGAGCGCTTAGGTGCAGGAGTCGCACATGGCCGCAGAAGCAATCGTCCTTCCGAACACGTCCAAGCGAGAAAGCCTTTCGGATCGGATTCGACCGCACCTTGGGGCGATCGCCAAGCGCGCCAATGCCACGGAGGCCGCACGCACCGTGCCGACGGAGAATATAGCGCTGATTCGCGAGGCGGGTTTTATACGCGCGCTGTTGCCGGCGGCTTTGGGAGGCGATGAGCGAGACTTGTGGGACTACTGCGATGGTGTCCGAACGGTCGTAAAGGCGTGTCCCTCGACTGGGTGGGTGACGGGCGTTCTGAACACGCATGCGGCCGCAGTCAGTCATTTCGACGTCTCCGTTCAGAAGGCGATCATGGCCACTGGTGTCGATACGATCATATGCTCTTCTGGAACCCCTGCCATGAAGGCGAAACTTGCCGAGGGCGGGATTGTGGTCACGGGGAAGGGTCGATGGGCAAGTGGGTGTGACCATGCCGAATGGGCGCTGGTCGGGGTCAAAGTTCCGGATCCAAGCGACTCCCAGTATCCGGAGCGGCGCTATCGCGACTATATGTTCATGGCCCACCGCAGCGAATATCTCATCGACGACACTTGGTATTCGACCGGTATGCGGGGAACTGGATCCAAGGATCTGGTATTCAAGGATCTTTTCGTCCCTTACCGCCGTCTTGAGCGCATGGATGCGGTTTACCTGAGCTACAGTCATGGTGCAGGTACCGTCGACAGTTGGATCGCACGCATTCCCTTTCCCCTGCTGTTCGCGTCCTTCCTGCCGGCGGTGGCGCTCGGCTGCGCGGACGGCATGGTCGCCGAATTCACCGTTCGTCAACGTGCGCGCAAGAATGCATATACGGGAGCTCAAGGCATCCTCAATCCGGCCGGCTACATGCGGCTCGCGGAGTCGGTTCACGAACTGGAATCCCTCACTGTCTATTACAAGGATTTGATGTACTCGATGCAACGACACGGCGAGCGTGCCGATCGACTGACAGAAGCCAAGTCACTGCACATGCAATCGACGCTTCCCTTCATCACGACGCGGGCCGTCCAAGTGATTGAGCGCCTATTCGAAGCGGCGGGATCGAGCGCCATCGCGGATTTCAATCAGATGCAGCGTTATTGGCGCGATGGGCATACTGCACGGCTGCATACGGGATCCGATTACGATGTAAGTCTGCAGCATCACGGTCGTTTCATGATGGGCTTGATGCCCACACCGGACCTCTAGGATGGCGCGCATGTCCGAAGCCGCAACGACGGTGGAGCCTAGCCTGACGGATCATTTTCGAGTCGCGATGAGGGGCGTTGCCTCGTCCGTGTTCCTCGTAACCACTCTAGGGCCCGAGGGCAGAGCGGGGATGACCGCCACCTCGGTGTGTTCGCTCAGCTTCGATCCACTGTCGGTCCTTATTTGCGTCAACCGGTCGATCGCGTTCATCCGAGCACTGGAGGCATCTCGTCGGTTCGCCCTCAACATTCTCAGCCACGACGACGAACCGATCGCCAAGGAGTTCGGATCGTTTACCGGGCGGGAGCGACGATTTGAGACGGGCGATTGGTACGATTTGGACGGAATGCCGGGCCTCAGGACCAGCTTGAGCACGATCATTTGCGACGTCGTGGGTCAGACGGATTTCGGCTCACATCGCGTTTTTGTCGGTCAGGTCAGGCAGGTCGACAATCGCCAGGGTCGGTCAGAGCTTCTTTATTGTCAGGGGTCATTCCGTACACTTCAGCGGGATTCGATCCATTCGTTACGTTGAGAATCGCCACAGCAGAAAGCGCCAGCCGCCTGAAAAGGGCATGGCGGGCAGCAGAACCGCAAAAAGGCGGCGGAGCAGACAGTCATGGAATTCGACGATAACGCGCTATGATGAGCAATGACCATCTCACTTGCGCGAATGAAATTAATAAAAGTGCGTGAAATATGGCATTTGCTTTCGATCGTTACCTGCAAGCCTTCAACGGCGCGGATGAGGCGGCGTTCATTCGTGAATTTTATACGGAGGACCTGATCGTCGAGGGGCCTCCGGGTGTCATTAGGGGCCACCAGGAATGGCTCAGGGCGTTGACCTTTATCCACGACCGAATCGAGGAAAGGCTGTATCCGGTTACGGTCATGCAGGACGGCGGTACCATCCTTGCGGAGATCAAGGGTGTGTTCACCGCGACCGGAGACCGGACTGACTTCCCCTATGGCTCTCTGAAAAAGGGCGAGTCGGTAACAGCTGGACCTGCGCGATTTCCCGATGCCGTTCTTTGACCAGCCGATTCCGCCGGCCATGCCGGGTCGCCCGCCGTATGCGGACGCCGTTGTCCAGAAATGGACCGCGGAGATCGCCTCGTCCGATGGCTTCATCTTCGTCACGCCGGAGTACAACCACGCCATATCCGCGGTGCTTAAGAACGCCATCGATTGGGTGTACCCGGAGTGGAACCGCAAGGCCGCCGCGTTCGTGAGCTACGGTGGCGTCGGTGGCGCCCGGGCGGTCGAACAGCTTCGGCTCATCACGGTCGAGCTGCAGCTCGCGCCGATGCGCTCGGCGGTCCATCTGCCCCTCGGCACATTGATGGCGCACTTTCAGGGAGGCGACGTCGACGCCGAGCTGGAAACGTCAAAGTTCCAATTGGGGCCAATGCTCGACGGCCTCCTTTGGTGGGCCGACGCGCTCAAGGCTGCCCGGAACGCCAACTCCTGATCCTGTGCTCAAATGGATCCTCGCGCGTGGGATCTTGGGCGCGCAGGCCAAGGAGCGCCATCGCACCCACCACATTCCGATCTCGAATATGGCTGCAGCGGTGCAGGTACTACAGACAGGCCGTTGAACGCTGGGCCCTGCATGTACGACGGAGATCTAAAGTTGCGGTTGCGCAACGGGCCCGCATGCCATTACGGCATGCGGGTGCTCGACTTGCCATCCGCAATCTCGATGCCATTCATTCGAAATTCGGGCTTTCCGGTCGCGCCAGATACCCGCAGACTAAATTGCGTGTTTCAATTACTGGGGAGTTCGCCGTAGTGCGAGGCAGTTGGTTGCTTCGAAGCGCAATGGGCTGCGGCGATGGGACATGCGTGCTTTATTGCGGGCCTCGTGACCATCGACGAATCCGGGTCCTCCTCCCGAAGGCCAAGCTGCGGGAACCCTCGCGAACGAGCAAATTGAGGACGATACGATGACCGACTGGGACAAGTACATTCAATCCGGCGCTTCCCTTCCGGAGTGGCCTTACCCGATCAGGTACGACGAGGTCAGCGAGCACAGCGCCGATGTCCTGGTCATTGGTGGCGGCATCGCGGGCTGCCATGCCGCGATCAACGCGGCCAGGGAGGGCGCCTCGGTCATCCTGCTCGAGAAGGGAAACGCAAAGCGGAGCGGGAACGGTGGCCACGGCGTTGACCACTGGAATGGCGCACCGACGAACCCGTGCTCCAAGGTCACCGCCACGGAATGGACCGAGCGGATTGTGAGCTTTGCTGAAGGCTTCCTGAACGGAACCGCGCACTTCATTGCTGCCAGCGAAAGTTGGGATGCCCTGCTCGATTGCGAGCGCATGGGGGTCCAGATCAGGGACGTCAAGGGGGAGTTCAAGGGAGCTCGCTTCAGAGATGACGAAACCGGCCTGATGTTTGCCTATGACTACGTGAACCGGATCAACATTCGCGTATGGGGGCACAACATGAAGCCCAGCCTCCAGAAGGAGATGAAGCGCCTGGGCGTCAGGATCTTCGACCGCGTTATGATGACCTCCCTGCTCAATAACGGAGGGGTGAAGGGAGCCCGGATCATCGGGGCAACCGGGGTCAATGTCAGGACCGGTGAGTTCCATGTCTTCGCATCGGGCGCCACCTTGATCACGACGGCGCAGCCGTCGCGCAACTGGAATTTCGCGCCTGAGCAGGCTGGCGGCGGCGGCGACCTGGTTCACCTCAATCTCAGTGGCGATGGCCATGCGGCAGGCTGGAATGCAGGCGTGGAGTTCGTGGGGATGGAGGCGACGGCCCCCTTTGGCAGCGGCATGGGATATCTCCCCTATGGTGTCGGCAATGCGGACAATTCCTGGCACGGGACCACGATCGTCGACGCCAATGGAAAGGTCGTGCCCTGGGTCGATATGTCCGGCAGGCATATCGATTCCTTTGAAGGCCGTTTCCAGCCCGGCCCAGGGGACCGCTACATCATAGGGAGCGGAGTGGGAGTCGACGCACTCGCGGCTTCGCCGACCGCGCGCCCGGCCGGCATAACCGAGGGCATCCACAAGGGAGAATACACGCTGCCCTTCTACGCCGACCTGCCCTCCATGCCGGAGCTCGAGCGGCGTGTCATCTTCGGGATGATGGTGGCCAATGAAGGCAAAACCAGGACCCCCGTCTACGACAAGCTGACCAAGGCCGGGTTCGATCCCGACAAGGACATGCTCCAGGTTCCAGTCCTACCCACGATGCACTACTTCCACCCTGCCTACTGGGCGGGGAGCCTCGACTTTGCGCGCAATTCGGGTATCGGCGGATTCCTGGTCGACTGGGACCTGCGCACGTCTGTCGAAGGACTCTACTCGGCTGGCACCAGTGTGTTTGGTTTCGGGCATCACGCGTTTTCCGCAGCCACAGGAAGATATGCGGGCAGGATGGCCGCGCACTACGCGCTCAAGGCAAGGGATCGGATTGGCAAGGGCGTGGACCGGCGGCAGCTGGATGCAGTCAGGGCGCGTTGCCTCGCGCCCGTCAGGAAGGGCGGGCAGGGAGTTGGCTGGAAGGAACTGAACGTCGCGATCACCCGGGTCATGCAGCAGTTCTGCGGCCCGACGATCACCGAACAAACGCTGAAGGTGGGACTCCAGGTCCTCGAAGACCTCGAGCGGACGGAGGCCACCACGGCGGTCGCCGCCAACCCCCATGAGCTGGGGCGGCTCCTGGAGTGCCATTCGGTGATTACTACCAGCAAGCTGATCCTGAATGCCTGCCTGGCGCGCAAGGCGAGCAGCGGCCTGCTGGGGTATTCCAGGATCGACCATCCCGAAGTCGATCCGCCCGAGTGGAGAAAATGGGTTGCCGTGAGCCAGGCAGAGGGCGGGGTAGCAGCCCGGGATGTGCCTCTCGACTATCACCTCAGCGGAACTAACGCCCCGACCTATGAGGAGAACTACATCGCGCATCGCGAGCCATCGACTGTAGCTCGCGACTCCAACGTCAAGACAAGCCTGTCAGCATGACTGAAAAAACCTACATGATGCCGAGCCCGCCGATCCCGTGCCGGCCCATCGAGATCAATCCTGACACGTGCACGGGCTGCAACATGTGCATCGAGGTATGCCTCCACGATGTCTTCATGCCCAATCCGGACCGGAAAAACATTCCGATCGTGCTTTACCCGGAGGAGTGCTGGTATTGCGGCAGTTGCGTCGAAGAATGCCCCATCGATGCGACCATCGTCATGCACATTCCGCTGAAGCAGCAGCTTTCCATACGGTGGAAGCGCAAGGAGAGCGGGGAGGTCTTTCGCCTCGGCATGAAGAACCCTCCGCCGGCCAATGATAAGCCGCCGTCCGGGGACGCATACAAGGTGAAGAAGACGCCCAAGCTCATCAAGCGCAAACTGGCGGCCAAGTCCGCCTAGCGCTGCCTTCTGGAGGGAGTCCCTCGGGTCTACTGGCAACCGTCGCACGGCCTCGCTGGTCTCAGCGACTCCCAAGAGCGCGTACACGTGGACGCTGCCCTTTGTGCCTCCTGGTGGTTCAGTTCGGCGGGGTTGGGATGTCGACCAGCGCCATGCCGGTTCTTACGGGGGCTGACGCCGGTCGTGTCTCCGCCGCAGGGGCGCCAGCCTCGCGCCGCTCGTCACCGGCTTGCTCTGGTGGATTGCTCGTATTTGATTATTTGATTAGAAGAGTGGCAGGTTTGGCGAAATGGCAACCATCGGCACCGAGCAAGTTTTGACCGTCCATCATTGGAACGAGTCGGTATTCAGCTTCACCACGACCCGCGATCTCAGCTTGCGCTTCGAAAATGGGCAATTTTTGATGATGGGCTTGATGATCAACGGCAAGCCGCTCATGCGCGCCTATAGCATCGCCAGCGCCAATCACGAGGAGTACCTGGAGTTCCTGAGCATCAAAGTGCCCGACGGTCCGTTGACGTCGAAGCTGCAAAACATCAAGGTCGGAGATGAAGTATTGGTCAGCCGCAAGCCGACCGGTACGTTATTGCTGCATGACTTGAAGCCTGGGAAGCGGCTGTATCTTTTAAGCTCGGGCACCGGTCTCGCGCCGTTCATGAGCATCATCAAAGACCCTGAGACGTATGAGCGCTTCGAACGGATCGTTTTGGTCCACGGTGTTCGTTACAGAAGCGAATTGGCATATCGAGATTTCATCGAGTGGGATCTCACGGATCATGAATACCTGGGCGAACAAGTCCGCGAAAAGCTCGTGTATTTCCCGACCGTCACCCGCGAACGCTTCCGCTATCAAGGGCGGGTCACCTCGCTGATCGAGAGCGGCAAGTTGTTCAAGCACATCGACATGCCGGCCCTCGATCCAGCACACGATCGGGTGATGATCTGCGGCAGTCCGGCGATGCTGGCTGACCTGTCGGGCATGCTCGATGCGCGCGGATTCAAGATCTCGGGCGGCGTGGGCGAGCCGGGCGACTATGTAATCGAGCGTGCGTTTGTGGCTCGCTGACACCTGGTGGACACAGAATCGGGGCCGTTACCGGAAAGTAGAT
>VFSW01012648.1_pt1 | contig 11767 bp, 9 predicted proteins | sample 5358111 | NCBI WGS metagenome assembly VFSW01 (sample SAMN11554181, study PRJNA540505) | mine drainage metagenome | isolation source: sediment from site ElyBrook_90M | place: USA: Ely Copper Mine, Vershire, VT | collected 2017 | reverse complement strand
GTGCAGCGTGGCGACCTAGCTGGTGCATTAAATGCAATTGCAAAAGACACGTCCGATACCTTCAATATCTTAGAGAAACTGGTCTCAAATCGCCTTCTCGCAAACAAAGGCAGCCTACCTAAAATTCAAATAGTACCTGCTGGAACTATTAAAGGTGGAGATGCCCAATACAATCCGTTTACAGATACTGTTCAGATTAACGAAGGCCAAGTTGATTCGCATACTGTGTTGCACGAAACAGTGCACGGGTTTTTACATACACTAATTGAAAAGTTTGAAGCGGGCGCTAAAAACAAAGGTATTGCTGACCTTAAAGCCTTATACGACTTTATTGAAAAGAACCATCCTAATGTAGCAAAAGAATATGGAATGAAGAATCTGACTGAGTTTGCATCTGAACTTATGTCTAACCGTGACTTCCAACAAACTCTTGCACAGATTCCATATCGTACAGAATCGCAAAGTCTTTTCTCTGCCTTTATTCGTGCGGTACTAAATGCATTGGGTCTTTCGCCTACTCAGAAACTTAGCGCTCTAGCTACCGGATTATTTGCGGCTGATCGTAGTATTGCTTTAGGTCGTGCGGTTCAAGAGATGCGTACTGGAGTAGAAACAGGTCCATCAGTTAAAGTAACCCGTAATGAAGACTTAAAAGCTAACTACAACGCTACTGGCGCTAAGAACCGTGCGCAACCAAGTAAAGAAACAGGCGCTTTTTACACCATTAAGGATTCAGTAAAGAGCACAGCGGCGGCTAAACAGGGGTTATCTCGTTTCTTAAACACTGCAGAAACAATGCTTTTCTCTTCTGATGCGGCTTTAAGTAATGCTATTCGCAAGGGTATGGAGTCTGCAGGGGCTTCTTGGAAAGTTATTGAGCAGATGATGTATGACATAACTACATCTCAAGCAACCCATTCCGATGCTGTGGCTATGCAGTTATTAGAAAAAGGTAAGATCGTATACGACAAAACAATTCGTAAATGGATTGCTAAGGAAGATACAAATAGCTGGTCGGGTTTAGTACGTAACATGTCTGACATTGCTAAGAAATACGGTCTTACTTCCGAAGAGATGCAAAACTATGCACAGGAAGCATTTGTTGCGGAGCGTTTAAAAGGTTTATCTAAGGCTGATAAAGACATCTATAGTCATATGACGCCTGAACAAATTGAAGCAGGTATTAAGTTCTTTGACATGATTCCTGAACTACGTGATCTACAGAAGAGCTGGAACGCCGTTCGTAAAAACGTTATGGATGCTGCAATTGAGGGTGGTTTATATAACGAAGAACAAGCAAAAGAATTATTAAACTTCATAGACTATGTGCCGTTCTATCGTATTGAGCAGTTAGAGCAAAAGATGGGACCAAAAGAGTACGGTCGTGGTTTGATTGACTTTGCAAAAGGGTTCAAGATTAAAGGTAGTGAACAAGGCGTTGCCAATATTTTTGATAATATGGAGCGTTGGGCTAGCTATACTACCGCCCGTGCAGTTAAGAACCGTAGTGCTTTAAATCTATACAATGCGGCAAAACAATACTTGCCCGACGAAGTTAAAGACTTACGTATTGATGAGACTGTGCACCGTGAGCAAAATACTATTGACATATGGGAAAACGGTCAGCGCAAAAAGGTTGAGTTTAAAGACCCATTATTTGTCTATGCATTTACAGGTATTGAATCTGCCGCTATTCCTCATTTTGGTATTGGCTCTGCAGTTTCAAACTTCTTGCGTAAGAACATTGTATTGATGCCTTTGTTCTCTATTAGTCAGCTTTCTCAAGACTCGTTTGGTGCTATGCTCACTTCAGGCTTAAAGCATCCTTGGCTGTTGCCGCTAGAAGTTGCTAAGGAGTTTACTAAGACTCTTCAAGGAAGAAGTAAAGCCCACCAAGAATTAAGTGAGGTAGGCGCTACTGGGGTTCGTGATTACTCAGCTACATTTGTTCGTGACAGTGCAGAGATTCTGGCTGGTCTGAAAGAAGATTCTAAGTCTGGTGTGTTTAAGCGTGCCCTTGAGAACTTCGCTATGGCTTCTGACAATGCGGTACGTCAGGCTATTTACAACATGACCCTAAAAGAAACAGGCGATAAAGCATTAGCAGTTGAGCGTGCGTTTGAGATTATTAACTTTAAGCGTGCTGGTGCATCAGGCAAGATTCAAATGCTACGCCAAGTAGTACCGTTCTTCGGTGCGTATTTACAAGCACAAAACGTAATCTACAAGGTTGTGTCAGGTAAAGGTATTGCGCCGCAGCAGAAGAAAGAAGCCTTGCGTATTTTGATGTCTAATGCATTGAAGATTAGTGCCTTGGCATTTATGTACGCAGCTATTGCTAGCGACGACGAAGATTATCAGAAGATGGACCCACAGATTCGTGACCGCCATTTGTTAATTCCTGGAACATCTTTCATGTTGCCAATGCGTAGCGATCTAACTTTGATGCCTAAACTTGTTGCAGAATATACTTACTTGGGTATGACTGACAATGCATTTACTGATGGTAAGAAGATTCGCCGTGCTATGAGCGATGCGTTAGCTAACGCAGTATTAAGTCCTACTGCTGTACCGCAAGCGGTTAAGCCTATCTTGGAAGTCGCAACAAACCATAACTTCTTTACAGGTCGTTCGATTGTAGGTCAGGGTATTGCAAACAAGATCACTTCCGAGCAGTATACAAATAGCACTTCTGAATTAGCTAAGCTAATTGGTAGAACAGGCATGATTGCCCCAGTTAATGTAGACCACCTAATCAAAGGATACATGGGTACTACTGGCGGACTAGGATTGCAGATGACTAGCTCTCTTATGAATATGGGTGAAGATAAACCTAAACCCGAAAAGAGTTGGCAGGATACGATTGCTACTACCCCAGGCCTAAGCGCATTTGTTGCCCGTGAATACGGTAATGCAGATAAGAACGACTTTTATGAGTTGCGTGAGGAAGTATCCAAGATCAACAATACTCTTAATGCTATGGCAAAACAGGGTCGTAAGGAAGAATATAAAGAGTTGTTTGAGGAAAGTAAAGACCTGATGAAGGTTAAAACTCAGGTAAACAACATTAGCAATCAGTTAAGTAAGTTGCGTGAATATGAAAACCATATCTATGACTTACCGGAAGCTAAGATGGATGCAGAGAAAAAAGGTAGAGAAATTGAGCGTATCCGTGAGCAAGAGAAGAAGTTACTTGCCAATGTGCATAAGTTACGGGTAATGGCTGGATACTAAAAAGGACCCCGCCGAAGCGGGGTTAAATCCTCAATGTGGGGTCGAGGAGAAGAGTGAGACAACTATATCACTTAATTCTCCATAAGCGCAAGCCATATTTTCCGTTTTCTACAACTTGCTTGCATTTAACCTCTATTCCCAGCCGCTCGGCCTCACTTAGTAATTCTTTTTCGTGGGCTTTGCGGTCTAGGCAGGGTATAAAAAGGGACTGTTCAGGCTCAAGCCGTTTCCACGGTATTAAGAACGTCTGATTGAGAATCTTCAACATTTAGTAAGGCTTCTTCCCTAAAGAACTCCAGCTTGGTTGCATCAAACACTAAGGCTGGTGCGTTTAGATTGGTGTCCACAATAGTACCTGAAGTCATACGTTTACGCTTTTGTCCCAAGAAAGCCCCACTCTTCTTATGCATAGCTAGGGATTCATCGAAGTTAAGCTGGGATTTATTGCACTCCGAACGGTACTCCTTAGCAACTACATATAGAAGTTTAGTATCAGGCTCATAACGTGCAGTTAATGCACCACGTGGCTCACGAATTGGACCTGTCTCCAACCCTGTCTTGTGGTCTTTCTTGCCGTTAATAACAAGAACCTCATGGAACTTACGCTGAATGAATCCACTCAAGAAGTCACTATTCTCAGCCACCATCTGTTTGTTCTGCACACGAGACTCTTTAATGTGCTTGATGATGTAGGCCATTACGGGTTTGTGGTCGATGTTATGTAGGTTTAAATTTTTAGCGATGATTCCACCTGTGATAGCAATCGCCGCCATAGCTGACCAATAACGTTCTTGAGATTTAATCTCAGCCGCCGCATCAATCTTAGCCTGCATCATTCCTAGAAACTCAATAACTTCAGGGAGATGTCCAATCACATACTGCATGAACGGATAGATAGCGTGCCCGTAGTTAGTATGTAGTCTGCTAAAGTGTTGTCTTGCCCATACAGGATCATCGTTAGCGTCATTAAAGATATGCAACTCCATCATACGCATGAGTTCGCCTTCAGGAAAAGCCTTAATAGAAAGCAAGTCATCACGTAGTGAGCGGTTAGAAGTCGTAATCATCCCTGTTGCCCACTTAGTATGGTTCAAGCGTTCAGCATTGTTTTGGGACTGCATACGGTTCTTTGCACGACCTTCAGTAATATCGTAAGCCAAGTTAGACTTCTGCTGAGGGTCCATGTTAGTCATCTCATCAAACAAGATAGGAATGTTTTGGAATGTACCAATACGTTGCAGTTTCTGATTGTATGTATCCTTAACCCGCATAAAGCTATCTTCAGGGTGTCCATAAATACTACCAATCGTGTGCAATACAGTCGTCTTTCCTGAACCTGAACCCTGTGATTTAAGACTAAGTAAGTAACCCTTGAGGTTAGTAAACTTAAGTAACACGTTACCAAAACCCATAAAGAAAGCAAAAGCCTTAGCCTCCATCTCCTCTCTAGCATACGCATTGATAACGTCTTTCCAAACATGGAAGTCGCCCTTTTCCTTGAACATAGGTACAAGTTCAATAGTCGTAGCGGTAGGTGGGCTGTATTTAGTTTCAGTAGCGGTAATCTCTTTATCGCCAAGGATAAAGCCGTCGTTATCAGGTAACCAACCAAACTGTTTACGTGCCAATTCTGCTTCTGTTGATGCTTGCAATTCTTCTACCCATCTAGTTATGTAAGCCATAAGTATGTCCTGTTTCTTGCCTAATACTGCCAAGCCATGCTTAGCAATCGTGTCTCTAAATCTATCTTTAGCTAGCACATCTGTCAAAGGCATAATGAACTCTTTAACGCCGTCCTTCGGTAAATGCAAACGCATTAAAAGACTCTCACCTCTGTCAGGGTCGTGCATACGTTTAACTACATAAAAGTCGTATGGGTAAATCATGATTACCTCTTCTACGCCTTCGTCGTCTTTCATCTTGGTGTAGATACCACCAGCCGCCCCACGTGTGTATGGGAACGGATATTTAGGAATCTGATAGATCGTAGGTGCTTCGCCTTCTTCCTCTGCTGGAACTTCTACTACGTTGTCTTCTTCTTTAGCCTCGTTGAATTCTTTACCTAATTGAATAGGTGATGTAATGTTCTGTTGGCATCCTTGGCAAGCACTTGGGTTTAGCTTTCTAAATGTAGAGCAGGTATAAGGACCTTTTGTTTCATTAGCCTTACGCTCTGTCTCACTAGCAGAATAGTCGGGGTGTTTATTGGAAAGCGTATGAATGGCTTTATCCCTATCCACACACTGCTGGGCAATACTTAGCCCTCCTCTCCAAAGAGGCTCGTCTATTGTCGCTTGGTTTTCGTAGATATGTAAGAGTTGTGGGCAACCTGTGCCTTCGGCACTCTTAAGCATGATGGTCTTAAAGCGAGAGATGTTGTTACCCATTAACGCTAGGGTCATCGCATCCATCTGACGAGGTATAAAAGGCTGACCCGACATACCGGCAAATATATCTTGCTCGACCGTATTGAAAACATCTTGTAGAGTAGAGATACTAACCAGGGGACTCTCGAGCAGAATCTCAACCTTGACTGGGTTCTCAATGTCTTTGAAGTTTAAGGTGTTAGGAATTCGCAGTATGCGTGCAGAATCCGCAGTAACGGATGGGTCTGCCTCAAACTTATGCTGGGCACAGAGGGCTTTAAACTTCTCGGCTAGGGGTTTCCATTCGGAACTCGGCAAAGCCGCTTCTAGCACCCAATATGCATGGATACCGTTGCCTGAACTAACTACTGTCGGTCTAGGTAAATTTGTAGCTTTAAGGAAGCCTTTAAGGGCAGTCATACCCTCGGCTTGGTCGGCATAGGGTTTACCCGTACCACAATCAATATCAATAAAGAAAGACTTTAAAGACTGTGCGTTCTTGGCAGTTCTACCATCTTTCGGGTCAGTAAACGAGGCTAAAGCAAAGTATGCATTGTATTGTTCTTCAACTAGTTTTTGCGCTAAAGCGTTTACTTCTTCAATACTGCCCACAAACTTTTGTCTTGGCAGTCCTTCTTTGTTTAGTCCTACCACACAATACACCCCACTGTCGGGGAGCACTGTCGATAGAAAATCATTCGTATTTAACATAGCCGCCTTTAGCCGTCATTATAAAAAGGGATGGGCAGGGATAGACGGCGGTATATCCTCTTCGGTAGCTAACCTAGCCCCCCACACAACTATTTCAATTTATCAACAAGTTTTTTCATCTTGTCCCAATGCTTCTCAGGGACATTAGTTTTACCACGAAACCAAGAGTAGACCGTCATGCGGGATACAGTGAAGAATTCAGACACATCAGTTACAGGAATATCCTTCCTAATGCAAACGAGTCCTAGTCGTACCCCTATCTTGGATGTGTCCGAAGCCTTAACCTCATTGATAAAGCTACTCGCATATCCTTTAGCCATTATTACTCCTCGTCATCCCAGTCAGAAAGAATCTTGCTTAGGTCTTTCTTAGGTGCTGGTTCTTCTTTCTTAGCAGTACGTTTAACTGGCTCAGCTTCTACGGATTCCACCTCAACTGCAACAGATTTAACTTCTGCTTTGGCTGGGGCTTCTAACTTAGGAGCGTCTTTATCTGCTTTAGCAACAGTCATAGTGATTGCCTTAACGGCTTCAGTGCTCTTGCCTTGCTCGATTGCTTTTTCAATTTCGTTTGCTTCTAAGAAACGTACTGGCTTGAAAGTAATCTTAGGTGTAGAGCTAGCAGTATCGAAACGCATTTCGGTTACAACTGCAGTAATAGGAACTCCTTTAGCACCAATCATCTTGGCATACATCTGCAAAGGCCATTTACCAGCTTCACCTTCACCGAAGATAGAAGTAGAAGGAAGAACTAATTGGAATACATCGCCACCAATATCGTTATCCAAAACTACTGCAATACGTTGGCTGAATCGGCAAGCACGACCATCGCCTTGTCCTGAGCCTTTAATATTCTGTGGGCAGTTAGCGCAAGCAGATGCCTGTGGAGACTCAACAGATTTGTCAGGGTGATCGCCATTTGCAGACCAGCAATCAGGAGGTGCAGATACACCTTTCTTGTAAGTACCAGCGTAGTAGGTACGAGCAACCTTTGAGGAAGCCGCTACGATAACTACATTGAGGTTACGTTCTTCTTTTTGTGCAATCTCTTTACCGTTTACGAGTAAGCGCCATACGCCACCCTCGATTGAGATACGTTTACTACCGCCACCACCATTACCCATAAGGGCTTTAGTAGTATCATCCAACTCCAACGACTGTAAGTGCGCTGGTAAACCCATGTCCAACATAGCAAGTTCTTTGCTCATCATCTTCTCCTATTATTTACGACGTACAACTACTGTGTATTCAGCATCCGCTTGAAGCCCCGGCGGGTGCAGATCGGGGTTTTCCTCTAAGAATGTTTCCACATTCGCATTAGAAATTCTTTGTTGTAGAAAGTGAAAGGCATCGTGTTCCTTCATAAATGCGTAAAGGGATTCCCAATCACTTGTCCAATAACGTTTGTTTAGTTTTCTAGTAACCGTACCAAATGCAGTCTTTAAACCATCTGTACCTGTTTCTTTGCAGATAGCTAACAACTCGTTCTTTAGTATGTCTTGTTGCTCACCTAATTCATCGTACTCACGCTTAACTTCTGTGCGTCTGTCCCGAATCTTTACATAAGCTTTTACTAGCTTGTCTACTTTTATTTCGTGGTCACTCATCTCTTCTCCTTCTGTCTATACCTATAATGTAATACCAAACCTTTACAATGTCAAGAGTCATCTTCAATTATATTTTTATAAAGATCAATCATCTTGGTATGTATGTCCACCTTACCTTGCAACATCTTGTACATCTTCTTTTCTACTGGGGACCCCTGTAAGTGAACTACTGTGCAAGGGTTGTGTTGTCCTGCTCTATGCACACGTGCATTAGCTTGCAAGTAAGTTTCAACTGAAGTAATTGGGGAAAACCATACGATCACATTAGCCGCAGTTAGTGTTACTCCATGTGCCGCAGATTGTGGTTGTATTACGAGGACTTGTGGGTTTTTGTCGTTTTGGAAACGAGCGAATATGTCTGTGCGATTACCGGCTGATACTGAGCCATTTATAATTTCCGCAGTGTATCCTGACTTTTTCAATTCTTCCGTAACAATCTCAATAGCGTGCCGATAGGGAACAAATATTAACACCTTATGACTAGCCTCGTCAATCACTTCCTTTAAGGCATTGATTCTATTAGACGCATCAAACTCGACCACCTCTCCACTATCCGAATAGACTGCACCGCATGAAAGCTGGAGTAATTTATTCAAGTTTGCGGCGGCATTAACTGTGGTGATTTCTTCTCCTGCCGCTACTGCTAACATGTTTTTACGGATGATCTCGTAATACTTTTCTTGTTGTGCCGTTAAGGGTATATCCCTAGTGGTGTAAGTCATGTCAGGTAAATCTAAACATTCCTCTTTTGTAAAGCGTATTGCTGGCTGTAGTACTGTGTGAACTGTCTGTTCTGAATTAGGTTTTGGAACCCATTTAAATTGGGTTAGCTTATACATAACCATGTCACGGAACGAACCATAAAATCTCGGTACTCCCTGTGGGTTGATTAAACGTGCTAGACCATACGCATCGGTAGGGGATTGAGAAGCTGGTGTGCCTGTCAGCATCCATAACCAAGTCTTAGGTTTAATGATTGAGTTAAGGGTTTTCCAACGTGTTGTAGATACGGTCTTGTATGCGTTGGCTTCGTCAATAACAATCAGGTCAAACTCTTGCTCTAGTACGGCATCTCTGATAATACCTAGCCCATCAAAGTTACATATAACAAACTCAGCATCGCTTTGTACCGCTTGAATTCTTTTCTCTCTTGAATAGCTGTGGGCAATCGCACAAGTCCTGTGCATAGCAAACCTAAACAAGTCGTTCTGCCAAGCCGATTGCATGATGGATAGTGGACAAAGAACTAAAACACGTTTAATAACACCGATCTTCATTAGGTAGTCTGCCGCCCATATAACTGAGCCTGTCTTTCCTGTGCCCTGCTCGTTAAAACAAAACGCTCGACGGTGCAGAGTTAGGAATTCAGCAGTAGTACGCTGGTGAGCAAACGGTTTATAGAGTCCAGGCCAATCGTAATGCGCCCTGATGGGGGATGGTACATCTTTGTATTTAAGGTTCTTCAAAACCTGTGCTTCTTCTAGCCCCCACTTGACTAGCACACGACCATCTTCTAATATTTTGCTCTTCGGTATTACTGTTGTAATGCGGTTTGGGTCACGCACCTTCAGAAGAAGGGCTTTGTTTTCAATTATTTGCATGATATATGCGCTTTATATAGTTCTGATGCGGCTTTGTGGTTTGAGTAATGAAAGTGGCGAGTGGTTATATACCCCATATTAGTGTTTAAGAACCCTACCCAATATATAGCGTTACTAGCAAGCCAATCGTATCTTTCAGGTCTTGTTAATTGCTTCCTACAAAGCCTTATTGGAAACAACCGCAATTCAAACCCATCCCCACATTCCACTTTAAGTAACGCCTCAACTTCTTGCCTTAACATTCTCTTCTCCAATAGGAATACGACCAAAACACACGTTTTGATTTAAAACGACCTCTTACGGAGGTCAATCGGCTGAGTCATCCCCAAGGAGGGAAGATGCCCCGTGAAGGGAAAACATCTAACTAGAGACCCCAACTGATACGGTTATATAGGAAATGAGTTAACCCGTCAATAGCACTCGTATCTTACTTCCTGACCATACAACAACGAAAAACTATTTTTTCTTCTTACGCTCTTTGGCGCTTGTTTCTGAAACTAAATTACCTTTTGAATCTCTTTTAAAGCTACGGTTCTTAGCGGCAGTAGTAATGTACGTACCGTTCTTATTAGAACCGCCTTTATCTAAAGCTTTCTTGTGGGCTACATCCTTGCCCTCTCTTGCGTCGGCTTTGCCATTGCCGTTTTTATCAGGCATCTTTTTATCTAATGCACGTCTAGCACGCTGACGCTCCATACGGCGCTCATGCTCCCCACGCTTCTTTTCCATGTCGTATTCATGGGCATAGGGTCTAGGTGTTTTAGTATATGGCATATCAATGGTTCTTTCCGTTGTGTTCGCAGTCGGTTATAGAACACCATGCACGACACGAGAAGTTAGGCTTCTTATTCCAAACGTTGTTTTGGATTGCCGCTTCTAAGCGTTGAGTATCTTCTAACCATTTACTCCAGTAAACCCCTTCATTATCTACCTGATAATTATCTTTTACAAGGTCATTGGATACTACAAATAATAACCCACCTTTGATCTTTTTGACGTCAGGGAAGTGCTTAAAAACAGCGCAGGAAAGTAGTTCTAATTGCTTAGTATCCGCATACTTAGCAGATTTTCCTGTTTTATAATCAATAACATACGCTTTATCGCCGTTGATAATCAGTAAGTCGGCAACACCTCTCCACCATACATCTTTATCAAAAAACCCACATGGCTCTAGGTTGCTTGTAAGCCCCATCTTATACTCACAAAGCTTCTCGCCTTTAATAAGATTTAGCTTATCCAAGTGTTCTTTAATAAAGATATATTTCTCAGGGATTGGGGTACCCTTACTGATGTAATCCTCAGCCGCTTTATGCACCTCCAGTCCGTAATTCAAATGCTCGGCTGGGGGTTCTACAATGTCCTTTACCACCCGAAGGCGGTAATATTTATGCGGACACTGCTTAAACAGGTTTATTGAGGAATAAGACCAAGTGTATTTAACTGTCATGCTTTTGGTAACTGTCCGTTAAAGATATAAGAACCACAATGCTGTAGGTACGCCCATGGAGCCGCCCAAACTGTAAACCCTGCTTCTCTAGCGATCTTGCAGAAGTGATAGTCCTCGGATAGTAAACGGTTGCCTGACTTCTCATCAATGCTGGTAGCGAAGAACTCATTGATTACTTTTGGTTTACGTTCAGTATCTACTGCATGGAACATGTCGTTGTTATAAGTAGGGACTTTACCGATTAGGTTCTCAAACACCTTGCGTTGGATAAGCATAAAGCCCGTACCGCCGTTAGCTATTTGAATTGGTAAATTAAAATCACCTGTTGCACTTGTAGCGTCATCTACGAGGTTCACAACAAACGCCCCTGTATGGTTTTTAAGTTCTTGTGGTGGGACACCAGCTTGCACTGCTTTAGATACTTGAACCCAATCAATTTCTTTCTTAGGGTAAATACCACAAATAATATCTTTGTTAGCGTTAATCATTCGTAGAATGTCGTTGGGGTTAAACCCAATATCCGCATCAATAAACATTAAGTGGGTGCACTCTGTCTTTAAAAAGTCATCTGCTAGGCTATTACGAGCACGAGTAATCAAGGACTCATTCATCATGTAGCTATATTGGAACGGTACTCGTGCTTGGGTAAACTCTGCCACCATCTGAATCATGGCTAAAGTATAAGACCCGTGGCACATACCGCCGTACATCGGCGTAGCTACAAGTATTTGTGGGGTTAAGGTGTGTTCGTTCATGTTCTATCCTATTTTTTTGGTTCTACTAAAATATCAAAATTTAAAAT
>VFSW01012647.1_pt1 | contig 11767 bp, 12 predicted proteins | sample 5358111 | NCBI WGS metagenome assembly VFSW01 (sample SAMN11554181, study PRJNA540505) | mine drainage metagenome | isolation source: sediment from site ElyBrook_90M | place: USA: Ely Copper Mine, Vershire, VT | collected 2017 | reverse complement strand
CTATGAGCTAAACAAATACTAAACATATGTATATATAAGAACAACTTGCATATATTGCGGCAACGCCACTCTGGCACTGCTGATTCATTGAGTGATAAAATGAAATTTTTTCCAAGAAAACAACCAAGAGACGGAGTGCAACAGCAAGATAGTACTAAGACACGCTACGAATATAATGAAGCAAATGTTCGGAAGTGGTTTGATTCTTACAATGATATGATATCAATAAGGTTTGAAAAGGAACTTGGATACCTCACAAAACTGGGCGCTGAAGAAGAAGCGCAATTTAAGGAGCAGCTAAAGCAAATGAGGCGGTATCAAAAAGAAGCGTGGAAAGGCAGATATTATCCAGAATTAGCGAAGGAATACATAAAAATTGGCATTCAGAAGATGTTGTATCCTCTTAACGAATCAACCAAATTTGTGTGGGCGTCTGTTTCTATCGCCACTTCGCGTACATTAATTCGAACAATCCTAAAATTGGCCGAGGAAAATGGAGATACCCTCCATTCAAATCCAAATAAACTCAGTAATACTACGCTTCAGCACTGCGACCTCCCTCGCCTTATCCAGTTAACCGGATTTTCCGAAGACGATACCAGATTAGCTATGGGATTTGCTGCTCAAGAATTATTCAAGTACGTAAGGGACAATCCCGTCGTCATGGAATCTGCCAACGGTAATTACGTGCGTTTTTCCTTGGAAAATGGCACTCTTTCCGCTTCAGTAATCGGCAAAGCGTCGGAAAGAGAAAAAATTTCTGGCTACGAATAAATCCGGCAGTGCGGCACTCAGCGTCCGGTCTACCTTTTGTCCCCAGACCCTCCGATCTTGCCCCTCTTGAACCTGTCGGCAAGCTTCTCCAGGTTCTTCTCTGCAACGTCCCCCAACCCATATCCCAGCTTCTCCGCTATCTGGCTGGCATACCACAGGCTGTCTCCGAGCTCAAGTATCAGTTCCTCCTTCTTCTCCTTTGTCAGGTTTGATAGGTCAAGCAGCCTGTCGTCCCTTATTATCTTCTTCACCTTGTTTGCAAGCTCTCCAGCTTCTCCCACAAACCCGAGGGTTAGATAGTATATCGTGTATTCCTTAGGATAGATTGCGGTGTTTGAGGCCTCCTTCTGGTATTCGTCAAAGTCCATCGCCCATTCGCCTAGTGCCTGGCAGAAGCCCTGCACAGGAATTACGGACGGAATCCATAAATATCTATCTGCTGTCTAATCCATAAATTCGTTGGGTTTGATGTCAAGCAAAAGATCAGGGACCTCAAAGAAGCTTGAGGCCTTCAACAGGTCGCAGGAGATATACAAGGCACTGGAGAAGGGGATAATAGAGAACGAGGCGCTAATGGGAAGCGCGATAGACAGGCCAGAGGACGACGCGCACCTGTCGGAGCTGCTCGAGAGCACTTCAGTGCCTAAATCCCCAGGCTCAAAGCATAAGCGAGCAAAGCCCAGCTCAAGCGCAAGGCCGAAGAAAAAGGCCGCGGCCAAGAAGCATAAGCGAAGGTAGCTATTTTCCGCCTTTGCCTATAGACAGCCTTACCCCGTCCTGCCCTCTTGTTATCGTTATGTCAAGTTTCTCGCTGCCAAGCATCTTCCTGAGCTCGTCATATGTATATGAGCCTATGTAGGTCTTCTCTCCCTTCTCCCTTAGAATCTCGCTCCTCTTCTCCATAAGGAAGTCCTTCTCTATCTCAGTGTAGACTAGGTCAAGCTTTGGCGTCTCCGCACCGTAAATATCGTCTATTCCCAGCTCCATGGGCTTATAGCCCTCGCTCTGGTATATGAACGGGAGCACTGCCGAGAACTCCGACTTTATGTCTGCTATAAGCTTCTCTATGTTTTTCGAATCGCCTGCCACTACGAAATCATCGCCGTTCAGGAAACCAACGAATACCTTGGATCCCCTCTCCTTAACCTTGTCCTGCAGAAGCTGCGACACAAGCCTGAGTATCGTGACCCCTGAGTCAGTGCCGAACCTGTTTGCGAACTCAGCAAGCCCGTTCACCCTCATCCTCCCAAGCTCGTACCTGTCATCGTCCTCCTTCACTGCCTTCTCCACTGCGTCTGATATCTTGTCCTCATTAGGCAGGTCAACGAGAGGGTCAAACTTCTTGCCCTTCTTCTTCAGGAATATCGTGACAAGACCGCGCAGCTCCACAGGGTCGAATGGCTTCCTTATGTAGTAGTCTGCGCCGTACTTTATCCCCTTGAACCTGTTGAGCGTGGCGTCCATTGCGCTAACTATTATGACTATTATGTCATTGAGATTAGGCGTCTTCTTTATGGTCTGGCATATCTCAAGGCCGTCAGCGCCTGGAAGCATCAGATCAAGTATCACAAGGTCAGGCTTCTCGAACTTTATCTTCTCAAGCGCCTCCTTCCCGTCGTATATCTGCGTTATGTCGAATCCCTTGCCCACGCTCAGCGACATCAGCTTGCTTATGTTCTTGTCGTCCTCCACGATCATTATCCTCCTCAGCGCAGGCTCGCTCTGCAGTATGTAATACGTGAGTATGCCCCCGCTGCTCCTTGACGCTATCGCGTTCGCGGCCTCAAGCTCTCCGAGCCCCCTCCTGAGCACGTCCTCGCCCACCCCTAGCGAGCTTGCAAAGCTCCTTAGCTCGCTGTAAGTGACCTGCTGCCTGTCGTTTATCATTGATATTATGTCCGGTTTTATGTCAGTAGAAGTTTCCATGGCGTCGCCCATTTATCCTATTGCCAGAAAAGATTATATACTCTTTTGGATAATTCCGTGTGCCTGGATAAAGGTACAGGCTATTTAATCCTTTTTGACAATGTATTTCTGTGGTTTGATGGTATTTAAGCTGGGTCTCGCAAAGGTACTGGTTGTAGCAATAGTCATAATAGCAATCGCTGTCGCAGGATTCTTCCTCCTCAGCGGCATCCCCACCCTGTCAGCAAACTCCACAGTCTCGCTCAATCTCAACTCAAGCTACGACTTCAGGCTCGCAGGCGACAATAACGTATCTGCAGTGTTCCTTGCAAAGTCGTCAAATTCGAGCGCAACGGTATACGTCGGGGTCAGCCCTGTGCTCTCGAATCCGATAAAAGTGGTTTCGCTCTCAAGGGGTCAGATAGTGAACGTAAGCACTGGCACGTCCGCATACTCGAACCTGCAGTTGACGCTCCTGTCCTCAAGCCCCCAATCGTCGCGGCTTGTGCTTTCATACATACCCAAGGACCTTTACATAAAGCTAAGTCCAGGCATAACGCTGCTAGGCGGCAATGCCTCCATGCAGCAGACAACTGTCAAGGCCACCACCACTATAGCAGCAACAACTACCGTCGCCCAGTCCAAGACTACGGCGCCCACCACTACAGCAGCAAGCAATCCGCTGGTGCAGGCAGTGCAGGTCGCAAACACCACGAGCGACGGCCAGCTTATGGTGCAGTGGAACGCGCTGTACGTCAGGGAGGCGTCAACATGCACCCAGAATGCGTACAATACCGCTTTCGCCAAGACATACAACCAGGTTCCTTCAGGCCCGCAGACGTTTGCAAACACGAGCATATACGTGCCTCACGGCATATCCGCAGGCGCAGCACTGGTCTCCCCAGGCGTATACAACATTACCTACACTGCCCTGATAACCGCCGGCAACATGAAGATCCTTATGCTCGAGCTCAATGTCTCCGGACAGTACGTCACTTCATCAAGGTTCTCAGGACTATTCAAATCATATTCAGACGCACTGCAGCTATATCAGACCGCCAATGTCTCCAATGCGCCATGCTCTGCATATGTTTGAGGCAATGTGCAGGGCGGCTATCATGAGATTCGGGCCAATTGAGCAGGTGCGTGAAGGCATGCAGATAAGGCGCACGCAGCGGATCGAATACGACGCACAGTGCAGGAAGGACTACGAAGCAGCCAGGTCAAATTACAGGGAAGATCTCTCTGAGTACAGGGGTGCAATCAAACTGGCCGCAAGGAGCCTTGTGCGGCTCGATATTCATGCCGCATCCGGGCATGCGATAGATGCATATGGCTCCGCATCAGCTGCGGACATCTCTGCCGCAGGGATACTCGTTGCGTCGCTCAACATGCGCAAACTCACCACCTGCAGGGCATTCGTCAATACGCTTGCCTTCGTCATACCCTCATACCTGCGCTTAATGCTCATGGAACATGTGAACGGCGTCCTGTCTGGCCTCCAGAAAAATACGCGTCACTGATATGTCTAGTTCTTGCTGTACTTCAGCGCCTTCTTCTTTATCTTCGGCGACATGGGCAGTGTGAACCAGAATGTGCTTCCCTTTCCAACTTCAGAATCCACATTTATCCTGCCGCCGTGAAGGTTGACTATCTCCTTTGCGATTGACAGGCCCAGTCCTGTGCCTGCGCCCTCCTGCTTCACCAACCCCCTCCTGAGCTGGTAGAACTTCTTGAATATCTTGGGCTTGTCTTCCTTGCTTATGCCTATTCCAGTATCTGTCACCTCGACCCTCACGCTTCCCTTCTTCTTCGCCACCTTCACGTATATGCCCCCCTTCTCAGTGAACTTTATGGAGTTGCCTATCAGGTTTCCGAACAGCTGGATCAGCCTGTTCGGGTCAGCGGTTATCTCAGGCACATCATAATCAACATTCCACGTGAATTCAAGACCCTTGTTTGTGCATGCCTCTATCAGAGCCTTTATGCTCGGGTTGTCCTTTATCTGGCTGAAGTTCACCTCCTGGAGGTCCAGCTTCACAATGCCAGACGAGAGCTTTGCGACGTCGAGGATCTGCTTCACCAGCTGCAGGAACCTCTCGGACTCGTCGTATATTATCTGTATGTAGTCCTTCTGCTCCTTTGACATGCTGTCAGTGTTGTCAGTAAGCAGCAGCTTTGAGAATCCCATGATGTTTGTTATCGGGGTCTTCAGGTCGTGCGATATGTTGTATATGAACTGGGACTTCAGGTCGCTCTCTGTCCTGAGCTTCTCCACCTCCTTGAGCTCCTGCTCCAGCTTCTCGTTCAGCTCCTCAAGCTTCTTCTTTGTCGCAAGCTCCCTGTTCATTATGAGGAATTTCGATACGCCGCCCGTTTCGTCAGCCACTGCCTTTATCGTCTGCACGCAGGGGATGACGGTCAGGCTCCTATGCTTCACCACATTGACATACACGTCGCTTATGAATCCGTTCGCCTTAGCTATTGCAAGTGATGCTGTTATCTTGTTCTGGCTCTCGCTGTCTGCGTAAATCGGGTATACTGGCGTGCCGAGCATGCCCTTCTCCATCTCGAGCAGTCCCTCCGCCGCCTTGTTATAAGAGAGTATGTAACCTGATCCGTCTATCTCTATCATAGGGTCGTTTGAGAGCTCCACTATCCTGCTAGACAGGCCCTCAAGCGACTTGACATACCTCTCGTAGTCCTTGGCTATTATGCAGTAAAACCTGCCGCCGTCCCTGTACGCAAGCATCTTTGCGTATACGTCGATGTCGTTGCCGAAATTCAGCTTTATCTGACCAGAGTACCGGTTGTTGGCAAGCTTCTGCAGCGAATCCTGTATCTTTGCAGGCGAGGATATGAAATCGGTGAGCTTCCTTCCCACGAGCATGTTGCTCTGTATGCCGAATATCCCATCAGAGCTGCTGCTCGACCAGAGTATCCCGAAGTCGCCGTCAAGCACCATGAACACCTCGTCCCTGGTAAGATCCATAAGCTTTGCCTTTCCCTCAGCGTCCATGACGTCGCTCACATCCTCTACCATAACGTGCATGAGCCCCTCGCTGACCTTTGCCGGCGATATCCTGAACCTCCTGTCTGGATACTCGATGCCTGCGGACTCCACAGCCTCCCCTGCCTTCAGCCTGTCAAAAGCCCCGACCTCAAGCCTGAACACCTCTGCAATGCCAGCGCCAACTATCTCCTTCTGCGTCCTGTTGAAGTAGTTGAGCGCTGACTTATTCGCCTTCACCACAGACCCCGAAGAGTCCACAAGGAACTGCGGGAACGTATTGTTGAACGCCGCGTCGAAATATTTTGCAACGTTGAGGCTCTTGTCTCTCTCGTACTTTGACCCTATCTCGCTGTTTATAAGATTCGTAGCAAACGTCATGCTGTTCGTAAACTCCTGGTCAAATTCTCCATCTGTATTAGACAGCAGAGTTATGGTGCCAAAGCGCTTGCCGTACTCGGCTATGGGGAGTATGACGCAGCACCTGAAGCCGCGGTTATAGTATCCTATGAGCTCCGATGCAGAGTACTCGCTAAGCCCGTTGTCCACGTACAGCTTGCCTGTAGTCATTGCGACTTCGTCAGCAGGCGAGAACGAAGCACCGGTAGACTGCTCCTTGATGATCACCTCGTCTATCAGGAAGGTAGCTTTCAGGTAATCCCCGAACCTGCGGATAAGCTCCCTGTATCCGGGCGATTCCTTGCTGACCTGCAGTATCTCCGCTGCAAGCCTATTCAATGGAAGGGGCGGTCGCATCCCAATCAATATGCTTTGGCTGCTAACCTATAAATTCGTATATGGATAATTGTAAACCATGCGGGTCAAGAGAATATTCGACGGCGTATACAGGATAGACGGAAAGATAGCGACCGCAAACCTTGCAAAGAACACGAAGGTATACGGCGAGGAGCTAGTCGATGAAGGGGGCCTGCAGTACAGGCTGTGGAACCCGTACAGGAGCAAGCTCTCGGCCGCGATAATGAACGGGCTGAAGGAGCTTAAGATAGAGAAGGGGCACCATGTCCTGTACCTTGGCGCAGCTACTGGTACAACAATCAGCCACATAAGCGACATTGTTGGCGACGCAGGCGTGGTATATGGTGTAGAGATAGCCGAGAGGAGCATGAGGGATCTGATAAAGATGTGCGAGAAGAGGCACAACGTGCTCCCCATACTCCAGGATGCGAGGAATGTGGATGCGTACGCGCAGGACGTGGGCAGTGCAGACGCTATATACCAGGACGTATCTGCCAGGGATCAGGCAGACATACTGGTAAGGAACTCCGAGATGCTGAAGAAGGGCGGCTATGCATACGTGGCGATAAAATCGCAGAGCATAGACATATCCAGAAGGCCGGAGGAGGTATTCAAGGAGTTCCTGCAGAGCGTGTCAAAGGCATTCGAGGTAATGGAGAAGATAGACATCATGCCGTACGATGACATGCACCTGTTCGTTGCGCTAAAGAAGAAGTAAAGCAACGTTTAAAACCTTGTTTCATGTAATATCAGCATGAATACATCGAAGTACCTGAAGATGATGGACAACATATCCGCTTCGGACATGCTGTGCCGGTGCTGCGGCGCATGCCTATTCGCGCTTCCTGGCGCAAGGGAATCGATGTGCAGCTTCTGCGAATCCTATGTTAGTGCCGAGGACGCAAACGTGGTCCACGGCAACAGGGAGATAGAGAACAACCTTCTCAAGATGTACGGCAACGCGGCAAGGGGCATGTGGCAGGAAGGGACTGCGTATGCGGATGCGCTTGCGGCCACCAAGGATGTGCATTTCCTGTTCGGCGCAGCTAGCTTCTACAGATTCTATTCCGACCGCGTATACCACGACGTCAATTACGAGCTCCACGGATTCATGTACGCAAATGCTGAAAAGAGGAGCGACGAGCTCAAGAAGAACAAGTACAATGCCATGGCCCTGATATCCAAATCCAAGGAGTACCTGTTTAAATCGATAAAGATAGTTGGCGACACTCCGAATGCTGGGGAGCAGCTGCTGCTCATCGGCTTCCTGGCCAACATGAAGCTGGGAAGGTACGTCCATGCAAAGAAGATGCTTGACTCGCTTAATGCGCCATCGATAAGCGACGTGACAAAGGACTACTCCAATATGGTGTTCAATGTCGAGACAAATACAAGGATGGCTGAGAAATTCATTGCAGCATCGCTGTCATTCGGAATATCAAACTCCTTCTTCTACCTGGCCAGGCGACTGGCAAAGACCAGGCAGCTTGCCAAGGCAAAAGCCGTGCTTGAGAAGCTGATAAGCAAGACAGGCATGCCCGAAGCCGTAGGCTTCATGAATTCAATTGACGACGTTATCAACGCATCAAGGCCGTAAGGCATAAGCACAGCATGTATATAAACCGCGTTCTACTATGGATACTAAGTGCATTTGATGGACAACGTTGTTGCAACTAGTAAAATGACAAAGCTTTTCATAGCCACCGGCTTTCTGTACTTTGTAATAGGAACAATACTCCTTGCCCTTAACCTGTCAGGCATAGTTGTTATGAACAGGGATCCGATATTCGTACTATTATTGTATGGCTTTGTTACGCAGCTGATTTTTGGCGTTTCATACATATTTGTGCCCGGAGTCTCACGTCATAGTGGAACAAGTTACAAGAGTATAATCGTAGAGTACGTCCTATTAAATGTGGGAATAATTTCGTTCGAGGGCGTCGCACTTACGTATCAGAAGGATGTTGCCGTCCTTGCCGCGGGGCTGGTAGTATTAATTGTGGCTGCTCTGTTACATGCAATTAATATATGGCGCACGATAATCGGCAAGAGGGGCGGGAATACAGTCTAGCATCTGCAAACGCTTAAAAGCAATGCTCTATCTATTATTATGGTACTGTTGATCTAATGGCAGACGCATCGGAGAGCAATTACGCCTTCCTGTCAAACGGCTTTACGTCGACCATAGTGCTGAACGGGTCGATAGACTGGTTTCCGTGTCCGCGGTTCGACTCTCCTGCAATATTCTCAAAGATACTGGACAGCGAGAAGGGCGGATATTTTTCAGTCAGGCCGGACGCAAAAGACTACGAAGTGACCTCAAAGTACCTGGAGAACAGTCTTGTGTTGCACAGCGAGTTCAGCACAAAGGAGGGCAAGCTGTCACTTACTGATTTCATGCCTCTGGGACTGACCGGAGTAATACGAATATTCGAATCAACCATACCCTTCTCTGTAGAGATAAAGCCCGTATTCGAGTACGGACTTATAACCCCATCGATAGACGAGGTAGACGGCGGAATAATATTCAAGAATACAAAGACAAAAGAGGGGTTCGAGGCCAGCATAAGGGGCAAATACAGCGTCATAGACGACGGCGTATACGCGTTCGAGCCAGGGAAGGGATACATATTCTCACTGTACTCAAAGGACATAAAGTACGGGCTTTTCGGCGGCAGCGGGTACGTATACGGAGATCCCTACGAGTCGCTGAGGTTCGCGCTCAGGTACTGGGGCGAGCAGATACCAAAGAACAAGCTGATAGAGGAGGCAATGCCGGGCGATAACCAGATGCTCAAGGATGCATACTACAGGTCAGTCTCCGTGGTGCTCGGCCTCATGTATGCGCCTTCAGGAGGGGTTGTTGCTGCAGCAACATCGTCATTTCCAGAGATAGTGGGAAAATCGAGGAATTGGGACTACAGGTACGTATGGATACGCGACGCATCATTTGCAGTGAGCAGCCTTGTGAAGTCAGGCAACCTGTCGAAGGCAAGAAGGATACTTAGTTTTCTCACGAGCGTGATAGAGCCAGGGTCGTCAAAGAGCTTTGACCATCCGCTATACTCAGTCGACGGCACGTATCCGCAGACAGAGGAGATACTCAACTGGCTTAAGGGTCACAGGAAGTCCAAGCCAGTAAGGATAGGCAACGATGCATACAACCAGATACAGAAGGACATAGAAGGCGAGTTCATGGACGCATTCTACACCTACATGGCCAAATCGGCAGACATACACTACCTTAATGAGAACTGGTGGGCCGTGGAGTCCATAGCCACCTGGGCCAAGAAATCATGGAAGGCGAAGTCAGTGAGCCTGTGGGAAGAGAGGACAGCCAGCGAGCATTACGTGCACACGAAGGTGATGGATTGGGTTGCACTGGACAGGGCATACAAGCTTGCGATAATGGTCTGCGACAACGAGGCCGCGGAGAATTGGAGGCTTGCAAGCGAGGAGATACGCGCAGACGTGATGGCTAACGGAATATCCGCAAAGCAGGGATGTTTTGTCAATTACTACGGCTCTGAAGAGGTTGATTCGGCGCTCCTGCTCCTTCCGCTATATGGATTCATAGACGCAAAGGACCCCATTTTCGCAGCCACGATGAAGAAGATAGAGAAAGACCTTACAGTAGGGGACGGCATGTACATACGCTACAAGTCGGATTTTCTGGGAGCGGCTGTGCACCCCTTCACATTGGTGAATACATGGATGTCAAGGGTGTACACAAAGATTGGGGACAGTGAAAAGGCGCTCGATCCGCTCAGGAAGCTCCTGGACAACTCGATAAACCTGATGCTGTTCTCGGAGCATGCCGACCTCAAGGAGAAGGCTCCCAGGGGCAACTTCCCGCAGCTATTCCCGCATGCAGGGTTCGTTGAGGCGCTGGTCGACTATTCAGAGCGGTTCAAGGTCAAGTGAAGCGAACGTTCGCAAGGTGCTGTTGCAGGCCAGCCGCTAAGCAGACGCTTACCCCGAACATTTACAAAGTAACTCAAAATCCATAGCGCTACTAATCATGGCCTAGCTAAACTCAAACGAAATAGAAAGGATTATATAGATATATAACAATATCCTATTTAGTGGATATTGTGATATAAATGACAAAAGACATCTTATTGAAGAAGCTTCGCCTCGATAAGAAGGAGTTTATCTCGTCAACAGAACTTAAAAAGTATTGCAAGACGCTTGCACTGGACTATGATAGCGGCGTAAAAAACCTTTTGAGGCGCAAATATCTTGTCAGACTCTTCAAGGGATTATTTTACCTAAAGACTGCAGAGGAGGCCGAATTTGACTTCGGAAGTAGATACAACTATCTTGAACTTGTTGCAAAGGCCATGGAACTTAAACGCGTAAATAATTGGTATTTTGGTCTTCACACCGCACTGAAACTTAATAATATAACCCACGAAACCTTTGCCGTAGAAGATGTCATAAGCGCACATGTATTCAGGGCAAAGCCAATAAACATAGCCGGCCATAAGTTTAAGTTTTATAAATTATCCCAAAAACTCATGTCTTTCGGCATAATCGATAAATCCGGGATAAGATATTCCGATATTGAAATGACCGTTATTGATTTTGCATATATATGGAAATATCATGGCAAAACTGACTACGAGATAGTGTCTGACCTCTCTGATTGGATGTCAGACATTTCAAAGACAAAGCTGAGAGCCTATCTCCACCACTATCCCAAATCTATTGCACCAGTTTTTAACGAGGCGATGGGATGAACGCTAAATTTATAAATGAATTGGCAGCTGCAATGGGTACGCAGCGCAAAGATCTTGTTGAGAAGGACGTAATACTCCAGGAACTGCTTTTGGATCTCTCAGAGAATAAGTTCTTTGCACAGAATTTTGCGTTCAAAGGCGGCACATGCCTTATAAAGTGCTATATGGGTTACTACAGGCTCTCTGAAGATATCGACTTCACGTGGATAGATCAGTCAGATTTTAACACAAGAAACCAGAACGAGATAACAAGAAAACTGTCGTCACATATTGATAAAGTTGCAAAAATATTTGAGATAATAACTGCAAAGAGAGGTCTCGATTTTAAGTATAGAAAAGGTGATAGAAGATATGTTGAGATTGGAGGGAGCAAAAAGATGGTGACCTTTAAACTCTGGTACAGTTCCGCTATACTCGGACAGGAATCTTTCATAAAAGTCCAGATAAACTTCCTTGAAAAGCTACACTTTGGTTTGACAGAGAAAGCAGTAAAAGGCATGAGTGTCCCAAAGGAAAGACAGGCAGAACTATCAAATCTATTTACAGAGTACAACGACTATTCCAAAGAGCCCAAGCTAAA